>Ga0070698_100007670_pt1 | contig 11674 bp, 8 predicted proteins | sample KBSK1502metaG_FD_65477 | JGI IMG/M metagenome (GOLD analysis project Ga0070698, IMG submission 65477) | Corn, switchgrass and miscanthus rhizosphere microbial communities from Kellogg Biological Station, Michigan, USA - KBS K1-50-2 metaG | ecosystem: Host-associated > Plants > Roots >...
GCGTTAGTCAGCGCCTCTTGTCCGATATGCAGAAGATTTTCCTGCCAAACTGGCGGGAGTTCGCGCAGCCTTCCTCGAAGTTCGAACCGGGTGTGAAGAATGGTTCCAGCTGTTGTGGTTTTAACGATTCCTTTCAGCGCCTCCCAAAAATTGTCTCGTTGCAAGGCTTGTGGCCGCAGCGCGTGGACCGATCGACGCGCTTCATTCAAACTGCGCCGTGCCAACTCGCTAGCGCGTCGCAAATGCTCGTTCGCTTCCTTGCTGCGGCAATATCCGATTGCGTCTTCCACCGCTTCCAATTGCACAATCACACCGGTGAAACCTTGTGCCAGCGTATCGTGAATGTCGCGCGCCATTCGATTTCGTTCTTCAAGAATGGCTGACTGCCGGTTTTGCTCGGCGAATTCATTGAGTTGAATGGCCAGCATCGCCTGGTGTGCGAGTGCCTGCGCCAGCTCGATCTCTTCCGGCCGATAGGGCGGCCGGTCGCCGTGACGAATCCCGATGAATCCTTTCACCTGACCACCTACCAGCGTTGGAATAGTCAGATATTTCTTCGTGCCCTTAGACTTGAAATATTCGCGAATTGCTGCGGTGACACGCGGATCGTTCTCAATGTCCTCACAAATCACCGGCGCTCCGGTGAAAACCGTTTCCTGAAGTACTTTGTCTTCTTTCCACAAGAGAGGGTTTTTGACGAACGGATGCTCCGGATCGGCTGCTGCAAAATTTGCGCCCTGCGCCGCGGCCCTCAGCACCAGCGACTCGGTTGCTTCGTTCAACAGCCATAGGATCACGCTTTGCGCACCAAGCAGGCGGGCAATCGTGCCTAGCATTTGTCCGAGGAACTTGTCCGGTGCCGGCGCAGTAGCCAGAACGTCGAGACTGTAGGTGAGAGCCTCCACCTGGCCGCGTGCGAGTTGCTCGGAAGCACGCAGAGCGTCCTGCGCACGATCACGTTCAATCGCGATTCGAACGAGGTGCGTCGCTAACTCGATCTGCTCGATGTCTTGCGGACTCGGGCTTTGCGCCTGTCGATAGTACATGCAGAAGGTTCCCAGGACTTTCCCTTTCGACGAAAGTACTGGATTTGACCAGGAGGCTCGCAGCCCGTGTTTCAAAGCGGAGGCGCGATGCTCCGGCACGTTCCATAGCGGATCGGTCGAGATGTCGGAGACAATGACCGGCGATCCGCGATACGCCGCGGTGCCGCAAGAGCCAGCACATGGTCCAATCGGCAGCCTTTCCATTTGCTGCGTCCATTCGTTGGGGAGACTCGGTCCTGCGACGACATCCAAATGAGCTCCGTCGGGATTCAACAACAAAACCGACGCGAGCGCGCCGCTGCGCTGTCCCTCAATAGTCAGACACAATACGTTTAAGATCTCTTTCAGCTCAACACCGGTCGCGATCATCTCGAGTAGCCGCTTCTCTCCGGCTAACAAGGCTTCGCCTTGTTTGCGCTCCGTGATGTCGCGGATGATCACCTGAGCAGCCGGAGCTCGTTCGTAAATGATCGGGATGGAGGTCACTTCTACATCCCGCACCTCCCCATTCAAGGCGATGAATTTTTCCTCAATCAATGGGGCAGTTCCTCCCGCCCCGACGTGGCGAATCCTTTCTGTGACGGCTGGGAGCGAATCCGGATGGATGAAATCGAGAACAGAACGCCCGACAAGTTCCGCAGGGTCTGTCGCGCCAAACAGGCGTACCCCGGCCGGGTTCACGTAAAGCAGCTTGCCATCTCGATGGACGCAGATGCTGTTCGGAGAAAACTCGACCAGTACACGGTAACGTTCCTCGCTCTCCTTCAATGCTTCTTCCGCCCGCTTGCGCTCGGTAATGTCCAACATGACGCCGCGCAGCCGGACGGGTTGGTCGTTCTCGACAACAACGGTCACCACATCGTGCAGCCAAACGATGCGTCCATCCGCCGCGACCATGCGATATTCAAAATCGTGCGGACGTTTGGCGCGAGTCGCATCGATGCAAAAGTTGGTCGCCCATTGCCGGTCGTCGGGATGAATATGATCTTTCCAAAAGGTTGGTTCAGTGGTCCAGCACGCCAGGGGGTAGCCCAACATCCGCTCGGCTTGCGGGCTGACAAAGGTGAAGGCAAAGGTCTGTGCGTCGCCTTCCCATACGATTCCGTCGATTGAATTCACGAGCGTCACGTAATTCCGGTGCGCTTCCCGCAGCGCTTCTTCGGCCCGCTTGCGTTCGCTGATGTCGCGGAGGATCGCCTGAAAATATCCGCCGCGTATCGCAGAGACGGAAACTTCCACCGGAACGATCTCGCCGTTCTTGCGCACGAAATGCCTCTCGAAGCGCAAAGCGCTTTTTCCCTTCAATTTTTTCAGCCGTTCCTGGAAGAGGTGGCGTTCTTCCGGGAGGTAGGTCTCCGTGACGGGCGTGCCGACCAGTTCGTCCTCTGGTATTCCGGCGAGCTCAGCGCCCGCACGATTTCCCAAAACGCAGACGCCATTGGCGTCAACGACATAGATTGCGTCGGGTGAAATCTCGATCAAGTCCCGGTATTTCTCTTCGCTTTTGCGCAGTTTTTCTTCGGAGCATTTGCGTTCGGTCACATCCCGCAGAGTGCACAGAGTGGACACAAATTCGCCGCTGTCCGAAAGACGTGGAACCGACACGCCATCAAAATTAACGACGGCGCCGTCTTTGGTCCTCCAACGAACCTCATATTCGCGCACTTTTCCTTGCGCAAGATCATGCAGAATTTGATCAATCGCCGCACGATCCTCCGGAAGGAGCAGGAGTTGTGAGATATTTGCTCCGCGCAATTCCGTTTCTGGGTAGCCGCTCAGTTGGATGCCTCGCTGGTTGATGCAGAGGATGCTTCCGGTTCGATCCAGCGACAGGATCACATCGCGGGATAGCTTAAACAGGTATTTTGCTGCGCTTTCGTCATCGTCGGCCCTGGAACAAGGTCGTTCCTGATTGTGGATGACGGACTGCGGATCGGGGATTGGATCCGCAGCAATGACTTCTGATTTCATAGCAAGTTAGCTAAACGAGGGTGCGAACCCCATGTTCCAGGCTGACGTTGTGCGCGCGTGCGCATGCACCAAGTCTAACAAGCCCACGCTGGTGCGCCACTTTTGTTTCCTCCCTCGAAAGAGGTGCTTTCTGCTCTCCCCTGCGAAGCACCTAAAAATCCTCCGACCGCTTCATGGTGGCGCCACGCGAGGTTATTTAGGGTTTGGAACAAAAAAAAGTAACAGAAATGAAACCTAAACGACCTCAAACCAATTCAATGCCCAAACTGCCGAGGATTCTTCGGCGCGCCCGACGGCGTCATGATCCGATGCTCGTTTTGAACATGGCCCTTTTTAACTACACCGACGGCTGGAACCGCGCGTTTTCGAGGGAGCAGTACGCGCGCTTCAGCGTCTAGCAATTTGATTCAAACGATGGAAGCCGCTCTCACCGCAATGAACGCCGCCAGACATTTGGTGGTGGTGAAGGCGCCCGTTGAGCGCGTCTATGAGCAGTGGTCGCGTCTCGAGGACCTTCCCAAATTTATTCCGCCGCTGAGGGACGTCCATAGAATTGATGATACGCACTTCTCGTACAGGTGGCGTCCGGATGGCAGCGACCAAAAAGGGGTCTTTCACATCATACTTCAGATTCCCGGCCGCCGAATCGCCTGGCGTAGCATGTCCAACGGTTTCATGTCAGGCGTGGTCTCTTTCGAGCCGTATTCTCAGGAAGAAACCGAAGTGACACTGAAGATCCGTTCGATTTTCGATCCCCCAAGTCTTTCGCAAAGAGTCGAGGAGTATCTGGGTAATTTCAAACGGCTGGTTGAGAACGGAGACACTATCGGATGAGAACTTTACCTACTCGAGAAGCACTGGTAGCAGCCTACTGGCGAAAGCTGGGAAGCTCTATTGAAGCGGCATACACGGGTCGTGGCCGCGTGTTTGCAAGACGCGCGGCAGGCGCTTTGCAAACACGTCGACGCCACTCCCGCGGCAACGGTGTGGCCAAAGGAATCCCTGCCAGGCAAACGGCGCACTAACAAACAGCCATGTGGATTGTCCGTCTAGCGCTGAGACGGCCTTATACCTTCACGGTGATGGCCATCTTGATCGTGCTCATGGGCATCGTCACGATCTCGCGCATGGCTACCGACATTTTTCCCAAGATCGACATCCCCGTGGTGAGCGTGATCTGGAGCTTTCCCGGCGTTGCGCCCGAGGAAATGGAGAAGCGCTTCGTCACCGTTACCGAGCGCGCAATGACCACGACCGTAAACGACATCGAGCATATTGAGTCGCAGAGTTACAACGGCGTCTCAGTCATCAAGGTTTTCTTTCACGAAGGCGCCAAAGTTGAGGCCGGCGTCGCTCAGATCACATCGATCACCCAGACGCTCCTGCGCATCTTACCACCCGGCACCACGCCGCCTCTCATCCTTCAATACAGCGCCTCGAATGTGCCGATTCTGCAGCTCGGCTTGACCAGCAAAACGCTTTCCGAGCAGCAGCTCTACGACCTTGGTTTAAATTTCATCCGTACACAGCTGGCAACCGTGCAAGGCGCGCAAATCCCGCTCCCATACGGTGGTAAGTCGCGCCAGGTCATGGTCGATATTGATCCGCAGAAACTTTTCGGCAAAGGACTTTCACCGGCGGACGTGAGCAACGCTCTCAATGCCCAAAACGTGATCCTCCCGGCCGGGACGCAGAAAATCGGCGACCGGGAATACAACGTGCGGCTGAACTCTAGTCCGGAACTTTTGCAAGCGCTGAACGATCTGCCGATTAAACAGGTGAACAACGCAACGGTTTACATTCGCGATGTCGCGAATGTTCGCGACGGCTTCGCAGTTCAAACGAATATCGTCGCGCAAAATCGCGTTCGCTCGGCGCTGCTTACGGTTTTGAAGAGCGCGAGCGCATCGACGCTTGACATCATCAACCGGGTAAAAGCGGCGCTGCCGCGAATCAAGGCGACATTGCCGCCCGAGTTGCAGATCACGCAATTGTTTGATCAGTCGATTTTTGTCCGCGCCGCCATCAACGGCGTCTTGAAAGAGGGCGTAATCGCGGCCTGTCTGACTGCGCTCATGATCCTGGTCTTTCTCGGAAGCTGGCGCTCAACTCTGGTCGTCGCGACTTCGATTCCATTGTCGATCTTATGCTCGGTCCTCGTTCTCAGCGCGCTCGGTCAGACCATGAACCTGATGACGCTGGGGGGACTCGCTCTGGCCGTCGGCATTTTGGTGGACGACGCCACGGTCGAGATCGAGAACATCCATCGCAATCTTGCGATGAAGAAACCGATGGTGCGTGCCATCCTCGACGGCGCGTCGCAAATTGCGGTACCGGCGTTCGTTTCAACTCTTTGTATTTGTATTGTTTTCGTGCCGATCTTTTTCTTGAGCGGCACGGCCAGGTTCCTTTTTCAACCGCTGGCCATGGCAGTGATCTTCGCCATGCTCGCGTCTTATTTTCTCTCGCGCACAGTCGTCCCGACGATGGTGAGATTTCTTTTGCGCGAACATCTCGATGAAATCGACACAACCCTGGCGGGCGGAATTCAGCCGCCAAACGGCGGCGAAGAAAAAGTCGATCATCGGTCCCGCCAAGAGAGGATCGAGCGCCGTGGAAGCGTTTCTGACCGGGTTCTCGGCTTCCTGAGCAGGATTCACGAGAAGTTCAATCATGTGTTCGAAAAGCTTCGGGCCCGCTACGTCAACGCCCTGCGCTGGTGCCTCGAGCATCGCCGCGTTGTCTTCGCCAGCATGGGAGCAATGGTGCTCATTTCACTTTGCCTGATTCCTTTTCTTGGCCGGGATTTTTTTCCAGCGGTTGATGCGGGCCAGTTTCGATTGCACGTGCGCGCCCCCGCCGGCACGCGACTCGAATCGACTCAGGAGCGCTTTTTTCAGGTAGGCCACGCCATTCGCGATGTCGTTCCGCCTGGCGAAATCCAGAACGTGCTCGATAACATCGGGCTGCCGACAAGCGGAATTAATCTCGCCTTTAGCGATAGTTCGACGATCAGCGCGGCTGATGGTGAGATTCTTGTTGCGCTCAATCCCAATCATAAGCCGACTGCACAATATGTGCGGACCTTGCGCGAGAAGTTGCATCGCGATTTTCCAGACATGGAATTCTATTTCTCCGCACCCGACATCGTCAGCCAGATTTTGAATTTCGGCATTCCGTCGCCGATCGATATTCAGGTAACCGGCCGCGATCCGAAAGGGTACGACATCGCCAACCAAATCAAAACGGGCGTCGCACAGATTCCCGGAGCGGTCGATGTGCACGTCCACCAGCTTGTCAACGGACCAGACCTGCGCGTGAACGTCGATCGCACACGGGCCGAACAGATCGGCCTGACGCAGAACAATGTCGCGCAGACCATGTTGATTTCGCTCAGCTCAAGTGGCCAGACTGCGCCTAACTACTGGCTCAATTTTCAGAACGGCGTGAACTACCAAGTCGCGGTGCAGACGCCGCAGTACAAAATGGACACGCTGCAAGATTTGAAGAACACGCCGGTTGTCGCGCCGGGTTTGCCTCGTCCTGAATTGCTCGGAAATCTCTCGGCGATCGAGCGGCGCGAGTCGCCGGTCATCGTGAATCACTACAACGTGCAGCCGGTTTTCGACGTGCTCGCCAATGTGCAAGGCCGCGATCTCGGTGGCGTGGCCGACGAAGTGACGAAAGTGCTGGACAGTTTCAAGTCGAAACTGCCGCGCGGCACATTTCTAAGTGTTCGAGGACAGGTGCAAAGCATGAACAGCTCCTTCGCCGGGCTGGGCGCTGGTCTCGTGTTTGCCATCGTGCTCGTTTATTTCCTGATGGTGGTCAATTTTCAATCGTGGACCGATCCGTTCATCATCATCATGGCTTTGCCCGGCGCGCTGTGCGGAATCATTTGGATGCTATTTCTGAGCGGAACCACAATCAATGTCCCCTCACTGATGGGCGCGATCATGGCCATCGGCGTAGCCACGGCGAACAGCATTTTGGTTGTGACTTTTGCAAACGACGAACGCTGCGCGCACGAAAACAAAAATGCGTTTGACGCAGCGCTGGCGGCCGGCTTCACCCGCTTGCGTCCCGTGATAATGACCGCGATGGCGATGATCATCGGAATGTTGCCGATGTCGCTCGGATTGGGCGAAGGCGGCGAACAAAACGCGCCGCTCGGGCGCGCCGTGATTGGTGGGTTGCTCGTGGCTACTGTCACGACGCTGTTTTTTGTTCCGGTCGTTTACAGTTTGCTCCGGAAAAAGGAATTCACGTGTGACGAAGACGAGCAGTTTGCGCGGCAGGAGCATGGCGATGCGATGGAAGGAGGCGCTCAATGATCCAAACTGAGACTGACAAATATAAAGGCAATGGTGCGCATGATGATGGCACTGCGCAACATCGACAGTCATCGCGAGCGGAGGATCGACAGGTGACATCACACACAGCGCTTCGTCCGCCGATGCGGAGTGTCGCCGTCTGGGGACCAATCGCGGCGGTTACGGTCCTTGCAATTCTGGTTATACTCGGCACGTGGCGGCACGTCAGTCAGCGCAATGAGCAGAAGGATTTCGTGCAACGAACAACGCAAATCGCGGTCAACGTAGCGACCGCGCAGCGCGACAGTAAACCTCAGGAATTAATTTTGCCGGGAACAATCCAGGCGTTTACCCAAACGACAATTTTTCCGCGATCCAACGGCTACGTGAAAAGCTGGAAAGTGGATATCGGCGATGACGTGCAGGCCGGGCAATTGCTGGCGGAGATTTCGACACCCGAGGTAGATCAGCAACTCGCGCAAGCGCGCGCACAGGAAGAGATAGCCAAAGTGACCGCCGATCGCTGGCGCGATTTGCTCGCTAAAAAAGTCGTGTCGAAACAGGAGTACGATCAAAACGAAAAAGCCTATGAAGCGGCCAAAGCGAATTTGCAGCAGGTCGAAAGAATTCAGGGTTTCCAGCAAATCCTCGCGCCCTTTGCCGGCAAGATCGCAGCCCGCAATATCGACGTCGGCACACTCGTGATAGCTGGGACTGGAAATTCTGGGACGCCGCTATTCAGCCTGGTGCAGAGCGATGTGCTTCGCGTTTACGTGTTCGTGCCGCAAGACAATGCGGGTCAGGTTCGTGAAGGGTTGAAAGCAAAAATTCTGCTGCAGGAATTTCCTGGCCGTGAGTTTGACGGCACGGTGACACGAATAGCCGGCGCGATCGATCCGACTTCGCGCACCATGCAAGTGGAAGTCCAGGTGCCAAATCATGACCGGACGCTTTACGCCGGCATGTACGGACAGGTTAAATTTTTGCTGCCGAACGATAATGCGCCAATCGTTGTGCCCGCGAACGCATTCGTTTTTCGCGCACAAGGTCCACAGGTTGTCACAGTCACGGGGGACAACCGCATCCACTGGCAGAAAATTAGCGTCGGGCGGGACTTCGGAACGCAAATCGAGGTAATTGGTGGGCTGAAGGAAAGTACAAGAGTCGTTATGAATCCAACCGACGATTTGGATGAAGGCATCCCGGTGCAGGTGAAGCCCGCTGAAAAACCGAAATCCGGAACCACCGTTGCTCAATCAGCTTCGAACAAGTGAGGGCAAGCAGATGAAAACGGCGAAGAAGAAGAAAAAGCGATGACAAAAGACATCGAAAAAGTGAAGTTGCTGGTGCGCGATTTGCGCGATGGGAAAGAATTTCCGCGCAGTCCGCGACAAACACTCGCTGGCTACGTATTGGCGGCGCGGGCAGTGGACAAATGCCGAGCAGTGCTTGCAGGCTGGGAAGGGGAGTACCATTCTAATTGTCCGCTCGATCAACGCTGGCTGAAATTCGCCGAAATTGATTACGATGACTTTCGGTCATTCGTAGCCACCGGCGCCACCGATGATGAGATCGCCGGGTGGATCAGCGAACGCGCTAAGAAGCGTCCGCGGGCCGAAATCATTGCGTGGAATAACAAAGAGCGGGACCTCCATTTGAGCGACCTGCCTCTGGAGCTCCAGGAGTACATGGAAGATTATATTCAGCGGTTCATTCCACGTAACAGAGTGGTGCATCACTGGTTCGACGTGTACGACTTGGAAGAAGAACGAATCTGAGCGAGAGACGCAGACAATCTTGTCTGCGAATATATTGATGCGCGGACAGGTCCCGCAGGCAAGATTGCCTGTGGGAGGGCCTGATCTTGAAAAGTACTCTTCAAGCTTCATCTGAAGTATCCGGCATAGTGGAACACCTTTTTCGTCATGAAGGGACGAAGATGGTTGCCATTCTCACCAGAATCTTTGGCATCGAACATCTCAACCTCGCGGAAGACGTTGTTCAGGAAGCGCTGGCACGGGCATTGCAGACCTGGCCATTTTATGGAGTTCCGAAAAATCCCTCGGCCTGGATTATGCGCGCATCACGCAATCTCGCGTTAGATGTGGTTCGCCGGCGAAAGGTATTTCAGAACAAACAATCAGAAATCATTCGTCTGATGGATCGCGACGGCGCCACGCCTGACGAAGCGATTTTCTCGGAAGACGAAATTAGTGACGACCGTTTGCGCCTGATATTCGTCTGTTGTCACCCGGCTATTCCAGCGGAGGCGCAAGTCGCACTCGCGTTGAAGACGCTATGCGGTTTCAGTGTGGGAGAGATAGGTCACGCATTTCTAACCACGGAGTCCGCAATTGCCAAGCGATTGACCCGGGCAAAGCAAAAAATCCACCAGGCGCGGATCCCGTTTGAAATTCCCGCAGGCGGAGAATTGGAGCAGCGACTGGATAACGTTTTGCAATCGCTTTACCTGTTGTTCAACGAGGGCTACAAAGCGTCGAGCGGAGAAAACCTTGTTCGCGAGGAGCTCTGCGAAGAAGCAATTCGTCTGGCGGAGCTATTGGTTGCGCATCCGGCCGGCGATCAACCGAAGACACATGCTCTTTTGGCATTGATGCTGTTGAATGCCGCTCGCAATCCCACGCGAATGGACAGCCAGGGCAATCTGCTGCGGCTGCAAGAGCAGGATCGGACACGCTGGAACAAATCAATGATCGCGCGCGGAATGTTTCACTTCGCGCAATCGGCAACAGGTAATGAGCTCAGCGAATATCATGTTCAGGCAGGGATCGCCGCCTGTCACTGCGCAGCAAAGGATTACGAATCTACCGACTGGCAGAAGATCCTTTCGCTTTATGACCGGTTAATTAAATTTGATCAGTCGCCGGTCGCAGCTCTCAATCGTGCGGTGGCCATCGCAAACATCCGTGGACCCCAAGCCGGACTCCGCGCGGTGCGAGCCGTTCGAGATATCAATAAACTGAGTTCGTACTATCTGCTCTACGCGGTGCTCGGCGAATTCGAAATGCGGTCGGGTAACCTGCAAGCCGCTGCCGAACAATTCCGTAGATCGTTTGAGCTGGCAGAAACGAAATCCGAGCGAGCGTTCCTTTTGAAACGATTGCAGCACTGCGTCGACGGGCAGACGACCTAGTCAGAAAAAATTTGTCCTGAATTGGCTCGGTGATTCGTCGTATCTCGAAAATCACACACCAATAGAAAGAAAAAACATGAGCAAGTCAGAGAAGAAACAAGCAGCAAGCATCGTTTGGTTTGAAATCCCAGCCGACAACCCAGAACGCGCCAAGGCGTTCTATAGCAATTTGTTTGGCTGGAACATTAATCCGTTCCCAGGAGGAGGCGATTATTGGCACATCGACACTGGTGGCGCCGACGATACCCCGGATGGCGCGCTAAAGGGACGCAAACATCCGCAAGAACCGATTGTTAACTACATCAGCGTGGATTCGGTCGCCGAGTTCTCCAAAAAGATCGAGAAACTCGGTGGTAAAACCTGCATGCCGAAAACGGCCGTGCCACAGATGGGTTACTTTGCTGTGTGCCAGGATACCGAGGGCAATGCCTTTGGAATTTGGCAAAGTGACGCGAATGCGAAATAATGTGTCCTAAACTCGCCCGCTAATTCGTCGTATCTCGAGATAACAAGAAACTCTAACCAACAACTAACAATACAGAACATGAGTACACAAAACCAAAATCAACATGGATATATGTTGCTATTTCGCGGCAGCGACCTGCGCAAAGGTCTCTCGCTGGAGGAATTACAAAAAGTCACGGACAATTGGATGGCGTGGTTCAAGCGCTTAACCGAAGAAGGCAAAGCGGTGGCGGGAAATCCACTGGAACGCGAGGGGAAAATCGTTTCGGGCAAAGACCGTATCGTCTCCGATGGTCCTTTCGCCGAATCCAAGGAAGCAATTGGCGGTTATTTCCTTCTCGACGTCCCCACAATGGACGAAGCGATCGCCATCGCAAAAGAGTGTCCTGGTTTGGCGTACGGCATCCGCGTGGAAGTCAGACCCGTCGCGGGAGAGTGCCCTATTGCCGCGGACATCCGGGCGGAAGCGCAGTTTGCACAGGTCTGACAGCGCGCTCGGCAGCTCACGCAACCTGAAAGCTTCAATCGCTTTCATAGCGCGATGGTTGTTTCGCCGCCATGCACTCCAGCACATGCCAACAGACTGGATACGCGGCCGTCAACGGCCTTCGGATCTATTACGAAATCCACGGTCCAACGGGACAGCTGCCGCTGGTTCTGTTGCATGGCGGCGGCGACACCATCGAGACGTCGTTTGGCCTTCTCTTACCTGTCCTCGCCGGCAG
>Ga0070698_100007671_pt1 | contig 11674 bp, 8 predicted proteins | sample KBSK1502metaG_FD_65477 | JGI IMG/M metagenome (GOLD analysis project Ga0070698, IMG submission 65477) | Corn, switchgrass and miscanthus rhizosphere microbial communities from Kellogg Biological Station, Michigan, USA - KBS K1-50-2 metaG | ecosystem: Host-associated > Plants > Roots >...
GTTGTTGCGCGTCGCCACCGCCACGGCGCGGCAGCTCCGCCGGCCGGTGACGGTCCTGGACATCATCGAGTCCGTGGACGAGCAGTCCGAACGTGACCGGCTCGCCGAGCTCGTCAAGCGGCTGCGCGCCTGCTAGCACCGCCTTGGGGCCGGGGGCTGACAAGTGCACCTGGTGGCCCGATAATCATGGCCATGGCCAGGGGGGAACCGGATATGTCCCGGTTCGAGTTCCATCTGCTCGGGCCGCTGGAGATCCTCCGAGACGGTGCGCCGCTGACGGTGAGCGGACAGCGGCAGCGCGCGCTGCTCGGCCTGCTGCTCCTGCATGCCAACGAATTCGTATCGGCCGACCGGATCGTCGACGAGCTGGCCGGTAGCGACCGGGCCGGGCCGGGCGTCAACGCGCTCCAGGCCACGGTGTCGCGGCTGCGGCGGTTGCTCGACGCGGGGCCACCGAACGGTGGCGCCGGCGTGCTCGTCACCGAACGCGGGGGCTACCTGCTGCGCGCCGATGCGGAGCAGATCGACGTGCGCCGGTTCGAACGCCTCGCGTCCGAGGGACGGCAGGCACTGGATGCCGGCCAGGCAGCGGCAGCCACCGCGAAGCTTCGCCAGGCCCTCGACCTGTGGCGAGGGCCGGCACTCGCCGACCTGGCCCTGCTGGAGTTCGCGCAGGCAGAGATCCGGCGGCTGGACGAGATGCGGCGATCGGTGATCGCCGACCGGGTCGAGGCCGACCTGGCCGGGGGGAAAGGCGCCGAGCTCGTCGGCGAGCTGGAGGCGCTGGTGCTCGCGGACCCGGTGCAGGAGCGGCTGCGCGGCCAGCTGATGCTCGCGCTCTACCGCGCGGGCCGGCAGGCGGACGCGCTCGAGGCGTACCGGCAGGCCCGGGAACTGCTGAACGAAGAACTCGGGCTGGAGCCGAGCCATGCACTGCAGCAGCTGGAGCGGGCGATTCTCCTCCAGGACGCGAGCCTCGAGCCCACGCCCTACCGGCCAGCGGAACTCACCAGCGGGCCGCGCGGCGTTCAGCTATGCCCGTTCAAGGGCCTGGCCCCCTTCGACGTCGCCGACGCGGAGTATTTCTTCGGCCGCGAGAGGCTCGTCGCCGACCTTGTCTCCCGCGTTGTCGACTCGCCGCTGGTGGGCGTCATCGGCCCGTCTGGCAGCGGCAAGTCATCGCTCCTGCGGGCCGGGCTGCTCGCAGCCCTGGCCGCGGGCGCGCTGCCGAGAAGCGAAGACTGGCGGGTTGTCCTGCTCCGGCCCGGAGAGCATCCAGGCGCCGAGCTACGACTGGGCGAACTTCGTCGTCAACAACTTCGCGTTCGCCGACGGCGGGCGCCGCCTCGCGGTGGCTGTTTCCGGGTACCTCCTGCAGTGGGCGCTGCCGCAGGGGCGAATGGTGACGGCGCCCGTCGCCGTCCCCTTCAGCGACGGACTCGTCTTCTACACCGACGGCGGGCGCCGGCTCGTCGCCGCCGGCAGGCAGCGCACCTCGGTGCTCGACGCCCGCACCGGCCGGGTCGTGCGCACATACGCAGTGGGAGGACTGGTCGCCGCGCTGTCTCCGGACGGCACGACCATGGTGTTCGGCGACGCGGCGGGCTCGGTGCGCTTCCTCGACCTGGCGACCGGCGTGGTCACCCAGTCCACGTCGGCGCACCAGGGCGGGGTGCGCGCGGTCGGCTTCACGCCCGACGGCAAGACAGTGATCACCAGCGGCAACGACGGCCGCACCCTGCTCTGGGACGTCGCCACCCACCAGGTCGTGCGCACGTTCGCCGGCCACGCCGGCGTCGTCTCCGTCCAGGCGATCAGCGCCGATGGCTCGACCCTCTACACCGGCAGCGTCGACGGCACCGCGATCGGCTGGGACATGAGGGGGACACGGAGCTTCGGGACGACCTTCCGCGCGGCGGCGTCCAACCCGGCGGCCGGCAGCGCGAACGTCGCGCTGAGCCCGGACGGCGCGACGCTGGCCGTCGGGGCCACCGACGGGACGGTGAACCTCTGGGACGTGCGCTCCCAACGCAAGATCGCGAGCTTCCGCGCCGTTCCCGGCGCCGTCGCCGCGGTCTCCTTCGGCGCGGACGGCCAGTCACTCCTGGTGGCCGGGGACAACATCGCCAAGTCCGTGCACGGCTACCTGCGCATCTGGCGCCTTCGTCCCAGGCCGCGGCTGCTGCGTGAGCTGCAGGGCGGCCTGCCGGGATACACCTGGGCCAGCTTCAGCCCCGACGGGAAGACCGTGGCGGCCACCGGCCCGCTGACCCTCGCCGGCCTGGCCGCCCAGGCGCGGGCCGACGGGCTCGTCGCGGAGTGGAACGCCTCGACCGGAAGGCTTCTCGCGAGGCCGACGCTGCTGCGTACCGGCGGCGAGGCCGTCGACGGCGCCTTCGCCGCCCGCGGCACCACCGTGGCGGTCGCCCAGTTCGGCAACAAGGCCACGGTTGTCGACCCCGCTGTCGGGAAGATACTCGCGCGGAGTGGTCGCAGTTCGTACCGGGCCACCCGTACCGGCAGGTTTGCTGACGCCCTTTCGGGTGTCATCCGCTACTAGCCGCCGGGCGGCGGGCCCGGCCGGGGCGGGCGCTCCGGTTTCCCGCGCGGTGCAGGGCGGGGCCTGCCCCGGCTGCCGGGCGCGATGTCAGCGGTGCCGTTGATGACGTCGCCAACCAGCGCGGTGAGCGGGTGGTTGTGGTCGCGCGCATACCGGCGCAGCATGATGAACGCCTGGTCGGGGCTCGTCTGCAGCCGTTCGGCCAGGATGCCCTTGGCCTGCTCGATCATGACCCGGCTGTTGAGCGCCGCCTGCAGCTGCCCGGCCACCAGCTCCTGCTGGCGCACCGCTCGTTCCTGCAGTATGCCGATCGTGGCCACGTCCACCAGGGCCCTGGCCGCGCGCGCCACCGACGGGTCCAGGCCATTGGGTTCCGCGCGGAACAGGTTCATCGTCCCGATGACCTGATCGCGAAGCCGCATCGGGATCGCGTCCACCCCGGCGAAACCCATCTCCTGCGCGGCGGGGGCGAACCGGGGCCACCGCCGCACGGTCTCCTCTGCGCTGATGTCGCTGACGATGACGGGCTGTCCGGTGCGGTAGCTGTCCAGGCAGGGACCCTCGTCGTTCTGGATCTGGAACAGTTCCGCGATCCGGGCCTGCTCGGTCGACGCGGCCACCAGGCGCAGCGCGCCGCGGCCGTCGGCCAGCAGTAGCCCAGCCGCCTCCACCTCTAGGAGCTCCACGCACCGCTCGGTAAGCGTGTGCAGGAACTCCATCAGGTCGAAGCCGGCAACCAGGGTGTCCGCCAGTTCGACGAACGTCTGCGCCATGCGCTCGTCCACGGTAGCTGCCATAGCTGCCAGGTTAGCCCTCACCGCCACGCTGAGATCTCACCGCTACGTCGGCAGTTCCTTACCCCGCTCCTCCGCTGTCCGCCGCCAGGTCGGGATCGAAGCGCAGCTGCCGGTTCACGACCGCGCTAGCGACATCGGCCAGCGCGTAGTTACTGGCGAACGCGCGCGCGCGCAGCCGGGCAAAAGCCACGTCCAGGCTGACGCCGAGCTGCACCGAGATCATCCCGGTCGCCTGGTGAACCTCGGCCCGGGCGTCCGACATGCCGTCCAGCGCCCGGTAACCGGGAGATCCCGACGCGCCGGAGGAGCCGTCGAGCAGCAGCCGCAGCGCGATATCGGCGAACACCAGCACGTCCGCGAGCTCGCCGGCGGTCAGCGGACCCGTCGTCGCGCGGTATAGCGAAAGGGTGCCCACCTCGATGGCGCCGACCTGCAACGGGAACGAGAAGACCGCCCGGGCGCCGATCCCCATGGCCGCGGGCGCGAAGCCCGGCCACCGCGGCGCCGCCGACTCCAGGTCGGGGACCAGCGTCGGCGACCGGACCCCGCTCTGGCCGCTCCCCGGCCCCTCCCCGACGGTGAACTGCAGCTCCTCCAGCCGGGCGCTCACCCGGTCCGAGGCGAACAGCGGCTCGCGCGCCACCACGCCGCCGACCGCCGTCACGCTGGCGCCGTCCACGTCCAGCCGCTGCACGACCGCGCGGCACAGCGCCGCGACCGACACCGGCCCGTCCCCCTCGTGAGCAGCGACGATCCAGTCCCAGACCTTGACCGCCCGCTCGCTCATCCCCCCAGCATCCTCGCCTCGGCGCCGGAACGCGCGGTCCGCCAGCTGAGCGCCCCGTTTCGGCACGTCCGGGCATAGCAGGATCCGAGCGGTCCTACGACGTGACCGGGATCTTCGTGTAGATACGTTCCGTTTGGCCGCTGTTCGCGTACGCGTGCCGGAACGGCCGGGGAGATGCTAGCGTCGGCGTATTGCTCCGGACCGCGGCAATCGCGCCCGCGAATCAGGCGGGAGCAGTGCAGGTCCCGGACTCCTCGGCGCACATCACCATGATCTGTCCCGAAGGACCGGTCGCCCGCGCACGGCACTTCGTTACCGACCACGGACGTCACCGATCACCGCCAGCAGGGACGAGACCCGATGATGACCAGCGCCGAGCCGCGGCACCGCGGCCGGAGGATCCTCCGTGCCCTGGTCTCCGTGGCCCTCGTCGCGGCCATATTCGGGTTCGCCCTCCCGCATTTCGCGTCGTATCACAGCGTGTGGGCCAGCCTGCACGCCATGACATGGTCGCAGGTCGCGCTCGTGGCCACCACGGCCTTCGTCAGCATGGCCACCGTCTGGGTCATGATCTGCTCGGTGCTGCCGTCGATCCGGCTGCGCGAGGCGGTGGTGGTCAACCTCGGCTCGAACGCCGTCGCGAACACCCTGCCCGCCGGGGGCGCCCTCGCGATGGGGGTCAGCTGGGCGATGCTGTCCAGCTGGGGCGTCGGCACGGCAGAGTACGTCCTCTACACGCTGGTGTCGGGGATCTGGAACGTCTTCGCCCGGCTGGGCCTGCCGGTCCTCGCCCTGCTGATCCTGCTGACGGCCGCGCGTCCCGGCGCCATCCTGATCGCTGCGGCGGCCGTCGGCCTGGTCCTGCTCGGCGCCGTGGCGGCCGGGTTCGGGCTGCTGCTGCGTAGCGAGACTTTCGCGCGGCGCGCGGGCGGCATTCTCCAGCGGCCGGCCGCGGCCTGCTGCCGGCTGGCGCGCCGGACGCCGCCGGAGGAGGTCACCGGGTCGCTGCTCGCTTTCCGCGGCCGGGCATCGGTCCTGCTCGCCGCCCGGAGCTGGCGGATCTCCGCCGCCACCGCGGCGAGCAACCTCGCCCTCTGGCTCGTCCTGCTGACGTGCCTGCGCGGCGTCGGCCTGTCCCAGACCCAGGTGCCCTGGCAGACCTCGCTCGCCGCGTTCGCCTTCGTCCGGCTGGCGACCGCGCTGCCGCTGACCCCCGGCGGTCTCGGCCTCACCGAGCTCGGCCTGGTGGGGACCCTGGCCGCGGGTGCAGGCCACCGCGCGAGCGCGCAGGTGGCCGCCGCCGTCCTGCTGTACCGCGCGGTCACCTACCTGCCGCCCATTCCGCTCGGCGCTCTGGCGTGCCTGACCTGGCGGCATGCGCCCGGGCTCATTCATCGCGGCGGCAGGCCGGAGCCTGTCGCGGCGGTTCAGCCTGCGCGCATCGCGCCCGAGCCCTGTGGTGAACCGGCCGCGACATCATCGGAGGAAGATTTCCGCCGGACGTCTGCGGCCTAGACGCGTGGGTACGGCCGCCCGGCTCCCCCGCTCCCCAGGCGGCCGTACCCGGCCGCACACGCATCACCGTGGCCCCGCGCTCGGGCGACGGTGCCAGCGCAGCCTGATGCGCTTCTCGGCGATTGCGTGACAGGATGCCCCCGCCCGCCTTGTCCGGACTGCCAGCTTCGGCACGGGCGCGAAATAAGATCTCCGAACCTGTAACGCAGCCGCCGATATGCACATACCTGCCGGCTGCCAGGGTCCGGAGCAGCGCACCTAGTTTACCCTCCCATGGCATACAGGGAAAGATCCTGTCGTGCGTTGCGCCCCGTGCGGTCTGCACCTTGCGCGGCCCGGTCGAGCGGTCATGAAAGCATCCGTAGTGGGATGAGTATCCGGCAGACCTCGTGGAGGCTTCCTGTGGAATCACCGCTGACTCCCCTTGACTTCGCTCGCCGCACCCGGCGCCTGCACGGGTCACGCGAGGCGGTGGTCGACGGCGACCTGCGGCTGACCTACGAGCAGTTCTTCGGCCGGTGCGACCGCTGGTCCGCGGCGCTGGCCGGGCTCGGCGTCCGCCCGGGCGACCGGGTCGCCACGATCGCGCCGAACACGCACGCGCAGCTCGAGGCGTTCTACGCGGTGCCGCAGCTAGGGGCGGTGCTGGTCCCGATCAACTACCGGCTGACCCCGGATGACTTCGTCTACATCGTCAACCACTCGGGGACCAGCGTCGTCTGCGCGGACCGGGACTACCTGGACGCGGTGGACGGCGTCCGCGACCAGATGCCCGGCGTGCGGCACTTCGTGGCGTTCGAGGGCGCGCGGGACGGCTGGGTGGACTACGAGGCGGCGATCGCCGCCGCCGGCCCGGACTTCGCGCGGCCGGAGATCGACGAGCGGGACCTGCTCACGATCAACTACACCAGCGGCACCACCGCGCGGCCGAAGGGCGTGATGATCACCCACCGGAACGCCGCGATGAACTCGATCGGCACGCTGCTGCATATCCCGCTCGGGGTCGGCGAGCGCTACCTGTGGACGCTGCCGATGTTCCACGCGAACGGCTGGACCTTCACCTGGACGGTGACCGCCGCCGGGGCCACCCACGTCTGCCTGCGCAAGGTGGACCCGGCCGAGGTGTTCCGGCTGATCCGCGACGAGCAGGTGCGGCTGCTGTGCGCCGCGCCGACCGTGCTGATCTCGCTGGCCAGCGCGCCGCCGCAGGTCCGCGGCGAGGTGCCCGCGGGGGTCCGGGTGGTCACGGCCGGGGCGCCCCCGGCCGCCGCCACCATCGAGCGGCTGGAGGGCGAGTTCGGCTGGGAGGTCACCCACATCTACGGGCTCACCGAGACGGCGCCGTTCATCCTCGTCTGCGCCCCGCTGCCGGAGCACGAGGCGCTGTCGCCCGCCGACCTGGCGGCGGTCAAGGCGCGCCAAGGAGTCGAGCTGATCACCTCCGGCGAGCTGCGGGTGATGGACGAGGCCGGGCGGGAGGTGCCGCACGACGGCCGGACGCTGGGCGAGATCGCCGTGCGGGGCAACGTGGTCATGGACGGGTACTACAACGACCCGGAGGCGACCAAGCGCGCGATGGGCGACGGCTGGTTCCACACCGGCGACGCCGCCGTCGTGCACCCGGACGGCTACGTCGAGATCCGCGACCGGCTCAAGGACGTGATCATCAGCGGCGGGGAGAACATTTCCTCGGTGGAGGTCGAGGGGACGCTGCTGCGCCACCCGGCCGTCCAGGAGGTCGCGATCGTCGGGCTGCCGCACCAGCGGTGGGGCGAGGCGCCGCACGCGTTCGTAGTGCTCACCGACGACGCGGGCGCGACCGCGGAGGAGCTGATCGCCTTTACCCGCGACCGGCTGGCCCACTTCAAGGCGCCGCACGGCGTCACGTTCGTCGACGAGCTGCCCAAGACCGCCACCGGCAAGATCCAGAAGTACGTCCTGCGCCAGGGCGCGCCGAACCTCGCCGCGCAGTAGCCGTCCGGAAACCGGGACACGCGCTCGACGTCATGATCATCTGCACTCTCCATGCGGAACGCGAATTTTCTGCCCCGTTTGCCCTAGTTTGTGGTGACGGATCGCATGGAGTGTCGTCATGGTGCCAGGCTGGCGCGCTCTTGATGGCGCGTGGGGGTGCGCAGATATCGTGATGCCGTGAGCGAGGCGCCCGCGAACTTCGGTGACTACCAGACGGACATCTACCTGAACGGGATGTTCGCCGGGGAGCTGCCGTCGATCACGACCGACCTGGCCTGGCGCTGTCCGGCTACACCAGCCACCGCCAGCTCACCCGGCAGTCGCTGACCTGAACCGGGGCCGCAGTGCGCCGGAGCCTCCGGCTGGCGGCCAGGATCGCGCGCCGCCGGTCAGCCGGGAGATGCGGTCCAGCGGCGGATGGTGTCGATGCGGGCCCGGATCTGGGCGGCGCTCGCTTCGGGGAGCGCGGGACCGCCGCAAGCCTGGCGCAACTGGCGGTGGATGACCGCGTGCGGCTGGCCGGTCAGGTGGTGGCGGGCGGCGATGAGGCCGTTCAGTTCCTTCCGCAGGCCGGCCAGGGTCTCGCGGGCCGTCGGGGGCGGCGCGGCGGCAGCGGCGCGGCCGGGTGCCGGCCGAGCCGGGCCGGGGGCGATGACGCCAGGACGGACCGCCTGAGGAGCGGCTCCGCCGGGGACGGGTTCAGCGGCTGACCTGGGCCTCTTCCCGGACTGGCCGGACTGGCGCTTGCGCAGCAGCACGGCCACCTGGTCCGGGGCGAGCAGGCCGGGCAGGCCGAGGAAGTCCTCCTCCTCGGCGGTGGTGCCGAACTCGCCGCCGTCGTAGAGCGCGCGGTCGAAGTGCGCCGAGGCCTGCAGCGGCCGGAAGGCGGGTCCGTCTAGCACGTCCGGCGTGTCCCGCTGCCGCTGCGCCTCGGCCAGGTCACGCCGCTCGGCGTCGTCGTCATCGCGGCGGGCCAGCACGTGATCCCGTTCGGCCTCCAATTCGGCGGCAAACCCCAGCAGGACGGGAACCGATGGCAGGAACACCGAGGCCGTCTCCCCCGGGCGGCGGGCGCGCACGAACCGCCCGACGGCCTGGGCGAAGTACAGCGCGGTGCTCACGCTCGTCGCGTACACCCCCACGGCCAGCCGCGGGATGTCCACGCCCTCCGAGACCATCCGGACGGCGACCATCCACCGGTCGCCGGAGGCCGCGAACGCCGCGATCTTCCGGCTGGCCGACGGCTCGTCGGACAGCACGACCACCGGGCGCGTCCCGGTCAGCCGGCGCAGCAGCCCGGCGTAGGCGCGCGCCGCCTCGTGATCGCTGGCGATCACCAGCCCGGCCGCGTCCGGCATGCCGCGGCGGACCTCGGTGAGCCGGCGGTCGGCGGCCTCGAGCACCCGGTCCACCCACTCCCCCTGCGGGTCCAGCGCGGTCCGCCACGCCTGCGCGAGCTGGTCGGGCGTCATCGGGGCGCCGAGGGTGCCGGCGATCTCGTCCCCGGCGCGGGTCTGCCACCGCATCTCGCCCGCGTACGCGAGGAAGATCACCGGCCGGACGACGCCGTCGGCGAGGCCGGGGCCGTAGCCGTACACGAAGTCGGCGCGGCTGCGCCGGGCGCCCTCGCCGTCCTCGGCGTAGGTCACGAACGGGATCGGGTTCGCGTCGCTGCGGAACGGCGTCCCGGTGAGCCCGAGCCGTCGCCGGGCCGGCTCGAACGCCTCCCTGATCGCCTCGCCCCAGGACAGCGCGTCGCCGGCGTGGTGGATCTCGTCGAAGATCACCAGCGTCCGCCGGTTCAGCGTGCGCTCCCGGTGCAGCGCGGGGTGCGCCGCCACCTGCGCGTAGGTCACCGCCACGCCGGTGAAGTCCGCTGACGCCCGCCCCTGCCCGTTGCGGTACGCGGGGTCCAGCGCGATCCCGAGCCCGTGCGCGACCCGGGCCCACTGATGCTTGAGGTGCTCGGTCGGGGTGACGACGGTGACCGCGGCGACCTCACGGCGGGCCAGCAGCTCGGCGGCGGCCGTCAGCGCGTACGCCGTCTTGCCCGCCCCCGGCGTCGCTACGAGCAGGTAGTCCCGGCGGAACCGGCGAAAATACTCCCGGAAAGCGCCTTTCTGCCAGGGCCGCAAGGACCGGAACAGATCGGGCCTGGCGTCGCTGCCATCCTCGCGGGCCTCGGGGGCGGGGGCACTCACAAGGCCGAGAGGCTACCAGCGCCGGCCGCCGCGCTCGCGGCAACCGGTCCGCGCCGAGCCGCGGGTCTGGCGGGACTGGTCAGGAGCATACTGCTGGGTGTGACGCCACTACGGGAACGCAAGGCCTGGCGCGCGCTCGAGCGCCATCACGCCGAGATCGCCGGCCGCCACCTGCGCGAGCTGTTCGCCGAGGACCCCGGGCGGGGCGAGCGGCTGACCGCCGAGGCCGCCGGGATCTACCTCGACTACTCGAAGAACCGGGTCACCGACGAGACCATGGGGCTGCTGATCGAGCTGGCCGAGGAGTCCGGCGTGCCGGAACGCCGGGACGCGATGTTCCGGGGGGAGCACGTCAACGTCTCCGAGGACCGGGCGGCGCTGCACGTCGCCCTGCGCATGCCTCGCGACGCGTCGCTCGTGGTGGACGGCGTGGACGTGGTGCGGCAGGTGCACGAGGTGCTGGACCGGATGCGCGGCTTCGCCGACCGGGTGCGGTCGGGGGAGTGGACGGGGCACACCGGCAAGCGCATCCGCAACGTGATCAACGTCGGCATCGGCGGCTCGGACCTGGGGCCGGTGATGGCCTACGAGGCGCTGCGCCATTACAGCGACCGCGGCATGACGTTCCGGTTCGTGTCCAACGTGGACTCCACCGACTTCGCGGAGGCGACCAGGGATCTCGCCGCCGAGGACACGCTGTTCATCATCTCGTCCAAGACGTTCTCCACCCTGGAGACGCTCACCAACGCGACCTCGGCCCGCGACTGGATCGTCGGCGAGCTCGGCGACGATGCGGCGGTGGCCAGGCACTTCGTGGCGGTCTCCACCAATGCCGAGCGGGTCGCCGCGTTCGGCATCGACACGGCGAACATGTTCGAGTTCTGGGACTGGGTCGGCGGTCGCTACTCCATGGACTCGGCGATCGGGCTGTCGGTCATGGTGGCGATCGGCCCGGATGGGTTCGACGAGATGCTGTCCGGCTTTCACGCGATGGACGAGCATTTCCGAACGGCTGCGCCCGAGGTGAACTTGCCGGTACTGCTGGGCGTGCTGGCGGTCTGGTACGGCGACTTCTTCGATGCCGAGACGGCCGGCGTCATGCCGTACGACCAGTACCTCAAGCGCTTTCCCGCCCACCTCCAGCAGCTAACGATGGAGTCGAACGGCAAGCACGTCACGCTCGGCGGCCACCCGGTGGACTACCAGACCGGGGCGGTCTACTGGGGCGAGCCGGGGACCAACGGGCAGCACAGCTTCTACCAGCTGATCCACCAGGGCACGAAGCTGATACCCGTCGATCTGATCGCGTTCGCCAACACGCTCAACCCGCTGCGGGACCACCACGACATCCTGTCCTCGAACGTGTTCGCCCAGGCCCAGGCGCTGGCGTTCGGCAAGACCGAGGCGGAGGTGCGGGCCGAGGGCACGCCGGACCACGTCGTGCCGCACCGGGTGATGGAGGGCAACCGGCCGACCAACGTGCTGCTGGCCGACGTGCTGACGCCGCGGCTGCTGGGATCCCTGGTCGCCCTCTACGAGCACAGCGTGTTCACCCAGGGAGCCATCTGGGGCATCGACTCGTTCGACCAGTGGGGGGTCGAGCTCGGCAAGGTGCTGGCCAGGCAGATCGCGCCCGAACTGGAGCGCGCGGACGAGCCTGAGCTGCGGCACGACTCGTCCACCAACGCGCTCATCCGCCGCTACCGCGCGCTGAAGCGGGCTTAGAACTACTAACAGAATGATCGTGGAATACCGGTGATCATCTGTTGGTTGACTGGGCCGTGCGCAAGGGTCAGCAACCACCATGGATCGTGCCGGACGAGTTATGGGCGCGGATCGA
>Ga0070698_100007672_pt1 | contig 11674 bp, 10 predicted proteins | sample KBSK1502metaG_FD_65477 | JGI IMG/M metagenome (GOLD analysis project Ga0070698, IMG submission 65477) | Corn, switchgrass and miscanthus rhizosphere microbial communities from Kellogg Biological Station, Michigan, USA - KBS K1-50-2 metaG | ecosystem: Host-associated > Plants > Roots >...
TCATGTCCTGAGCCGGGCCGTAGGGGACGGCGAGCGGGGTGTCCGTGCCGTCGTAGCGCAGGTGGGCGCGGTGCGTCACGCGGACCGTCGCCGCGTCGGCGCCATGCGCGGTCAGCTCAGCGCGGGCCGACTCCTCGAGCGGGCCGAGCACGCTGTCCGGCAGCCGGGCGGCGAGGCCGGCGTCGAGTCGCGCCTCGACGGCCTGCTCGCGCATCGCGAGCACGTCCGCCAAGCCGATCCCGTACGCGGCGAGCACGCCCGCCAGCGGGTGGATGAGCACGCTCGTCATGCCGAGGGCGTCGGCGACCGCGCAGGCGTGCTGGCCGCCCGCGCCGCCGAACGTGGACAGCACGTACTTGGTGACGTCGTAGCCGCGCTGCACCGAGATCTTCTTGATCGCGTTCGCCATGTTCGCCGTGGCGATCTCCAGGAAGCCGGCGGCCACCTGCTCAGGCCCGCGCTCGTCCCCGGTCTCGGCCGTGATGGCGGCGGCGAGCTCGCCGAACAGGCGGCCGGTCACCGCCGGGTCCAGCGGCTCGTCCCCGCTGGCACCGAACACCTCGGGAAAGTGTCCCGGCTGGATCCGGCCGAGCAGCACGTTGGCGTCGGTGACCGTCAGCGGCCCGCCGCGGCCATAGCAGGCGGGGCCGGGATCGGCGCCCGCCGAGTCGGGGCCCGTCTGGTACCGGCCGCCGTCGAAGTGCAGGATCGACCCGCCGCCCGCCGCGACCGTGTGGATGGACAGCATCGGGGCGCGCATCCGCACCCCGGCGACCTCGGTCTCGTACTGCCGCTCGAACTCCCCGGTGTAGTGCGAGACGTCCGTCGACGTCCCGCCCATGTCGAACCCGATCACCCGGTCGAAGCCGGCCGCGCCGGCGGTACGCGCCATGCCCACGATGCCGCCCGCAGGCCCGGACAGGATGGAGTCCTTGCCGCGGAAACTCGCCGCGTCGGTCAGCCCGCCGTTGGACTGCATGAACAGCAGCCGGACACCAGATAGCTCAGCGGCCACCTCGTCGACGTACCGGCGCAGCACAGGGGACAGGTAGGCGTCCACCACGGTGGTGTCGCCCCTGGACACCAGGCGCATCAGCGGGCTGGTCGCGTGTGACTCGCTGACCTGGGTGAAGCCGATCTCGCGGGCGATCTCCCCGAGCCGCGACTCGTGCTCCGGGTGCCGGTAGCCGTGCACGCAGACCACGGCCGCGGCGCGGAACCCGTCGGCGTACGCGGCGCGCAGCTCGCGTTCGGCCGCGGCCTCGTCAAGCGGCCGGACCAGCTCGCCGCGGGCCCCGGTTCGCTCGGGGACCTCGATGACCCGCTCGTACAGCTGGCCGGGCAGCTCGATGTGCCGGTCGAAGATGCGCGGCCGGTTCTGGTAGCCGATCCGCAGCGCGTCACCGAACCCCGTGGTGATCACCAGCACGCATCGCTCGCCCTTGCGCTCGAGCAGCGCGTTCGTGGCCACTGTGGTGCCGAGCCTGACGGTGCCGATCCGGTCGGCGGGCACCGGCTCGCCGGGCGCCAGGCCGAGCAGCTCGCGCACCCCTGCGACGGCGGCGTCCCGGTACGCGGGGCTGACCGACAGCAGCTTGTGCGCGACCAGCGAGCCGTCGGGCCGCCTGGCGACGATGTCGGTGAACGTCCCGCCCCTGTCGACCCAGAAGTCCCACAGACCGCCCATCCGCCAAGCCTAAGGTGACGCGGGCCAGGATCGAGGCGCGGGGGAAGAGGTGCGGGGAAGAACGGGCAGCGAGGCTGGAGATCAGGCCGAGCCCTGGACCGCCAGCTCGGCGTAGGCGCCGCGGACGTCCTCGGCGGTCAGCGTCGTCAGGTCGGCGGCGGTCGCGTCCTCGCCGAGGCGGACCACCCGGACGTCCCGGCAGGCGCAGGCGCGCTCGAACAGCGACCTGGCGAACCGGCCGTTGCCGAGCTCGTCGATGCGGCCTGCCTCGGCCGCCCTGGTGAAGATCTCGCCGAGCACGCGCTCGGCGTCCGGCTCGAAGAGGTCGCCGGCCTGTTCGGCGAGCAGCACGGTGATCTGCGCCAGGTCCTGGGCCGAATAGCTCGGGAAGCCCACCCGGGTGCCGAACCGGGACGCCAGGCCGGGGTTGCTGCGCAGGAACCGGTCCATGTCGGCCGTGTACCCGGCGAGCACGATCACCAGCCGGTCCCTGTCGTCCTCGGCCCGCTTCAGCAGCGTCTGCACCGCCTCCGCGCCGAACGCGTCGCCACCGGAGTAGCCCTCGTTGTGCAGGGAGTAGGCCTCGTCGATGAACAGCACTCCGCCGAGCGCCGAGTCGACCAGCCGGTTCGTCTTGATCGCGGTGGAGCCCAGGTGCTCGCCCACCAGGTCCGCGCGGTGCGCCTCGACCACCTCCGGACGCACCAGCAGCCCGAGCGCCGCGAAGATGCGGCCGAGGATCCTGGCCACCGTCGTCTTGCCGGTGCCCGGCGGCCCCGTGAACACGAAGTGCCTGGCCGGCGGCTGGCTGGTCAGTCCCTGCCGGTCGCGCAGCTTCGCCACCCGCAGCTGCGCGGCGATCGCGCGCACCTGCTGCTTGACGGGCTCCAGGCCCACCAGCTCGTCCAGCTCGGCGATCGCGCTCTCCAGCGTCGGCGTGTCCTCGTAGCCGCGCAGCCGCGAGGTCAGCTCGGCGAACGCCTTCTCCAGGTCGGCGCCGGCGATCGTGATCAGGTCCTCGGCCGCCGGGTCGCCGCCGGCGCCCATCACCCGCACGTCCCTGGCCTGGCCTGCCTTCTCCAGTAGGGTGCGGACGAACCGGCCGTTCCCGAGCTCGTCGGTGATCCGGCGGCGGCTCACGTCCTCGAGCATCCGCCACAGCACCGGGCCCGCATCGTCCGCCAGCGCCTCGTTCTTGCCGCGCAGCTGGGACTTGGCGAGCGCCTGCATCTCCGCGGGCATGTAGGTCGGGAACCGGATCCTGGTCGCGAACCGGGACGCCAGGCCCGGGTTCGACGCGAGGAAAGACTCGGTCTGCTTCTCGTAGCCGGCCAGGATGATGATCAGGTTCTCCCGGTCGTCCTCGGCCCGCTTGAGCAGCGTTTGCACCGCCTCGATGCCGAACCTGTCGCTCTGCCCGTCACCCTCGTTCACCAGGCTGTACGCCTCGTCGATGAACAGCACCCGGCCCAGCGCCGAATCGATCAGCTCGTTGGTCTTGATGGCGGTCGCGCCCAGGTACTCCCCCACCAGGTCGGACCGCTGCGCTTCGACCACTTCGGGCATGTCGAGCAGCCCGAAGGCGTAGAAGATCTTGCCGATCACCCGGGCGACCGTCGTCTTGCCGGTGCCCGGCGGCCCGAGGAACACGAAGTGCCGCATCGGCTTGTCGGTGGTGTATCCCGCCACCGCGCGGCGGCGCGCCGCCTCGATCGACGCGGCGATAGAGCGCACCTGCTCCTTGACCGCGTCCAGCCCGATCATCCCGTCGAGCTCCGCCATCGCGTCGTCGATGGTGATCTGCGGCTTCGGCCGCGGCGGCGCGGCCGACTGCTGGTCGCGCGCCGCGCGGTCCGCGAACGCCTGCGCGACGCCCTGCGCGCGCGGGCCGTACCCGGGGATGTGGCCGCCCATGGCGCCGGGGTAGCCGGCGCCGCCAGGCCCGCCCTGACCGCCGGGGCGGGGCACCGCGCCGGGCCGGCCGGGTGGCTGGGCCCCTCGGCGCCCGCCCGGCTGTTCGTAAATCCGCGCGTCCTGCATGCCCTTGGCCGACCGCCAGCCCAGCGCTATCACGGCGAGCAGCCATGCGGCGACCACGCCGACCGCCACCGAGATGTGCAGGTGCGGCAGCTGCTTGAGCAGCACGACGACGAACGCCACCGGCCACACCAGCGTCACCGCCGCGGTCCGGCACGGCACGTACCAGCGGCTCAGCGGCGGCAAGTGCGCGATGACGGCCATGATCACCGGCAGCGCGAGCAGCGACCAGCGCACCGGCGCCGAGGGAAGCGCCGCCGGGTCGGAGCTGTACAGCCCGAACACGTAGATGAGCCAGATGGCGAGCATAGCCACGTAGGCGGTGGCCATCTTGGTGCGCGACTTGGTGACAACCGCTACGGGGGCAAGCACGGGACACAGGAACAGCACAGCCCCGAGAATCGGGACAATACGCTGCGGAAACGGAACCCGGTCGATCGCTCGCTGCACGCGATCGACCAGGCTGAGCTTCTCCCGACCTGTGGACTGGAGCCTAGCGGTTGGCAACATCGTGCTCCCTCGGACAGTCGTAAGTCTTGTATAGCAGCATCGGCCCTGATCGCAACAGCACACGGACAGACACGCTGTGTGAAATCACGACGCCAGAGGCCGGGCACTGGCGGGCGGGAAAGGGGCGGGACGGGAGACGGCCGCATACGTTCTGGCGAATGGTTTTGATCTGTTTCTCAAACGGGGCAGGTGAGATCGATCTCGTCGCGCAGCGGAATGCCGAAATCGCCGGTCCCCGGAATCTCGGGTTTGCGCAGCCGGGAGCGGTCCACCGCGCCGGGGCGCAGCGCGGCCAGCCGGAAGCCGCGGCGCTGGTAGAAGCGCAGCGCGTCGACGTTATCGTTCGTGGTGGTCAGCGTGATCTGCTGGCAGCCGAGGCGCTTCGCCTCGGTGCGGACGGCCTCGATGAGCATCGTGCCGATCCCGGTGAACCGGTCCAGCGCGTTGATCGTGACGATCTCCAGGACGCCGGGGCGTACGTCGAAGGTCACGAGCCCCGCGATGCGGCCGGCGCATTCCGCGATGAAACCGGGCAGGGTCGCCGGGTAGAAGGCGCCGTCGTGGACGACCACCTCGGCCGCGCCCCACAGCTGGGTCGTCAGCCACTCGACAGTGGGGCGGTCGGTCTCCTGAACCGGCCGGACCGCTATCTCCTGGGCACGCACCGGACCATTATCGCGTATGCCGCCAGCAGCCGTATCTCATCTGCGGCGGCTCATCTGCCGCAGCCGTTGCACCATGCGCAGCCGTTGCAGCCGGGCCGTCGCCATCCGCAGGTCGTCCTTGTCCAGCAGGTAGGCCACCACGACGAAGACCAGCACCGCGCTGATCACCCCGGCCGCGCCCGCCACGCCGTCGTACAGCTTGCCGCCGACCGGCATCGCCAGCGCGGCGGCCACCCCGACGGCCGTGCCGGCGGCGGCCGCCACCAGGCCCGCCAGCGACGCGTGCCCGATCCCCGCGGTGGCCGCCTTGCCCCGGATCCGCCCGACGGCGACCATCATCGGGATCGCCACCGCCAGCTGCCCGATCGTGCTGGCCGCCGACAGGGCGGCCACGACCAGCCGGGCCGGCACGAACTCGACCATGACCACGCTGAGCACGAGCTGCAGCACCGGGCTGGCGCACAGGCCGATGGCCGCGACTTTCAGCTTGCCGAGGGCGAAGAGTATCCGCGACGCCTGGGTGATCAGCGCCAGGCCCGCCACGCCTGGCGCGGCGATGAGAAAGGCCTGGATCAGCTCGGGGACCTGATCGGGCTGCTTAGCGAGGATGTTCGCGGCGGGCACCGCGACCGCCGCGATCGCGGCCGTGCCCAGCCACGACATGAGCACCACCGCGCGCGTCGAGCCCGCGCTGGTCCGGTCGAACTCCTCGGAATCGGTCGCCGAGAGCACCGGGAACGCGCTCGTCGTGATCGCCAGCGGCAGCACGGAGCAGACCGAGGTGAACACCAGCGCGACGTAGTTGGACAAGACCAGGGCGCCGGTTTCGCCGCGGCCGTTGGCGAGGTCGATGGTGGCCACGCCGTACAGGTCGATGGCGACGAACTCGAGAATGCCGACCATCGCGAGGCCGCCGGCCTGGCGGATCACCCCCGCGGGGAACTTCAGCGTCGGCCGCCACCTCAAGTGCAGCCGCCATGTCGGCGGGAGTGCCACGAGCACCAGCGTGCCGATGTTCAGCGTGGTGCCGATGGACAGCACCAGCTCGGCCGCCAGCGGCGTCCTGGCCAGCGCGGCGTTCTTGTCCAGCGCGGCGAAGGCCAGGTAGGAGCTGATCATCACGACGTTCGCGGCCACCGGCGCGAGCGCCGGGCCGGTGAACCGCCGGTACGCGTTCAGCAGGCCGAACAGCACCACCGACAGGCCGTACAGCAGGATCTGCGGCGCGAAGATCACCAGCATGTGGCTCGTCGCGTTGACCATGTCGGCGCGGTCGCACGCGGAGTTCGGGTTGGCCGGGATGAGCGCCTGAGCGATCGGGCCCGCCGTGGCGGCGATGATCGCGGTGGCCGGCAGCAGGATGACCACGGCCCAGGTCATCAGTGCCGAGGAGATCTGCGCGACACGCGCCTTCTCACTGGGGTCGGTCCACGAGCGGGCCGCCGAGCGGGCCAGCACCGGGACCATGGCGCTGGTCAGCGCGCCGCCAAGGGCGAGCTCGTAGATCAGGTTCGGCACGCCGTTGGCGGTGGTGTACGCGGTGCCGAGACAGCCCGCGCCCACGCTCTGCGAGAACACGAGCGTGCGGACGAGGCCGAGCATCCTGGACAGGGACGTGAGGCCGGCGATGAGCACCGCGCCCTGCGCGATGCCGGCCGCGTGGCTGGTGACCCGGCCGGTGAGCTGGCCGGTGACCTGGCTCGCGGTCGGCGTGTCCAGCTTGTCAGCCAGGGCTGTGAGCGGCTGCGTGATCGCGGCCGCGTGGCTCGCTATCTGACCCGGTTCCGCCCGGAGCGCGGCGCCGGACTGTGATGGGTCCGTCCGCCCAGCTTCGTTGGTCTGCACACAACCCAGCTCTCTTCAGCGACCTGCGGGGCCGGTTCGGCGGGGGGGCTGGGCCGTCAGCGGATACATCGACTGCGATGTGCGGGAATCCGGTTCGGCCTCAGTTCGATGTACGTTACCAGCGCCGTTCGTTCTCGTCCGGCGGTTGCCGTCGATCCGGGCGTGTCGGGGCCGTGCGCCCGTGGGCTGGGATCTTGGCGCGGAAACCGTGTATCACGGACGGCTGCCAGGCCATCTGGTTGAGTCGGAACCCCCGTTGTTTTCAGCACCTTTGAGGTGACGCGTGATGCTGCCGGGAAGTCTGCGTAGCTTGATGCACCGCTTTGGTTTTGACGTCACGCGGTGGCCGCACCGGCCCGATGACGGAGTGCTCGACTGGGCGCTCGACGCGGTGCTCCGGTCCCGGGAGATCAACTGCGTCATCGACGTCGGCGGGAACCGGGGGCACTTCGGGGAGCGGCTGCGCGCCCTCGGGTACCGGGGGCGGATCGTGTCGTTCGAGCCGTCGCCGTCCACGCTGCCGGTCATCACAGCGGCGGCGACCAAGGACGGGCGGTGGGAAGTGCGGCAGGTCGGGCTGTCCGCCGCTGCAGGCACCGCCGAGCTGCGGCTGCACGAGGGCCCCGAGCTGGACTCGCTGCACACCGCGCTTCCCGGGGTGGTCGACCAGATCCCGATCATGGCCGAGACCGGCACCGCCACGGTGTCCCTGTCCACGCTCGAGGCGGAATTCCCGTCGATCGTCGCGGGTCTCGACTCGCCGCGGGTGCTGCTCAAGTCCGATACCCAGGGGCACGACGCGGCGGTGCTGCGCGGCGCCGGGCCTGGCGGGATGCCGCCTTCGGTGGTCGCGGTCCTCGTCGAGCTGGCCGCGCAGCCGATCTACAGCGACCAGCCGAAGATGACCGAGGTGATGGACATCCTGCTGGACGACGGGTTCACGCCGGTGGCCTTCCAGCCGCTTTTCCAGTCGTCCGATGGGCTGCGGATGGTGGAGATCGACGGGCTGTTCATGCGGTCGGCGACCGGGCTGCCTGACTACGGGCCTGGGTTCCTGACCGCGACCGCCGCGACCGCCGCGACTGGCTCAGCCGGCTCGGCTGCCCCTGCCTAGCGCCGTGCGGTGCGGGCGGCGTCACGCCACCGTGGCGGCGGCCTCCCTGGCGAGCAGCCACTCGCCGGCAACCACCGGCTCGAAGTCCTTATCCCCGGCGACCGGCCGGATCACCGTGTCGACCTCGGCCTCGAGGAACACGATCAGCGAGATCAGCTCCTCGTCCGGCGCCGTCGCGGGCGGCGGCAGCACGCGGTGCCTGGTGGAGCGCCAGCGCTCCCCGGTCCAGCGGGATAGCAGGTCGGCCACATTTACGGTGAACGCGTCGGGGACGTAGGGCGCGTCGGCCCAGTTCCCCTCCGTCGCCTGGATCTGCAGGCCGCCGTACCCCGGCTGCCGGTCCAGGATCGTCAGGATGCCCCAGTCGGTGTGCGGAGCGACCCGGAACTGGCCTTCTCTGGGCGGGCCGGTGACGGTCAGCGGCGGGTAACGGTTGATGTTGAACGTGTGCGGCGCGCGACGGGCGTGGTTGACGAACCAGTCGTCGGCCAGGCCGAGCGCGACGGCGCTCATCCGCAGCAGGTCATAGTAAAGGTCACGAACCTGGCTGGTGAACTCCTCGCACAGGCCTTCCAGCGCCGGGCACTCCGCCGGCCACACGTTGGGGGCGAACCAGTGCTCGTCGGTCGCCGCGTCGCCGGTGCGGAAGCTCCGGCCGATCGTGAGGCTCTCCTTCATGTCGGCGCGGGCGGGATCGGCCACCTCGCCGTAGAAGGCGTTGGCCTCACCGCCCTGGGGGATCCAGCCGCGGCCGCCGACGGGGGCGGCGTACCTGGCCTTGCGCGCGGGCGGCAGCGCGAAGAACCCGCGCGCCTCGTCGCGGATGCGGTCGCGCAGGTCGGCCGGGACCCCGTGGTTCCCGATCAGCAGGAACCCCGACTCCCGGAGCGCCTGGTCCATCCGGTTGGCGAGGCGCTCGCGCTGTCGCGCGGTCCCGTCCCGCCAGAGCGCGATGTCCAGCAGCGGGATGTCTGGCGTGGTCATGACAGCAGTCAATATCAGCCGGTCAGCTGCCGGCAACCGGGCTCTTACCGGCACCCGGGCCGCGAGACCAGCGCCCGACGTACCGGGCGACGCTCGGCGCCCGGCCGGGCAGCGGCGTCACACCAGGAGCGCGCAGCCCGTCGAGCGCGACAGTTAGCAGCCTGATCTGGGCGTTACGCTCCTCATCCTCGTCCGCCGCGCCGTCCGGCACGTTCGGGGCGCCATACCCGGGGGCGTGGCGGCTGAACGACTCGATCAGGAGCGCGATGTCGAGGGCGGTCACGTCGGCTCGCAGGCTTCCGGCGCGGTGCGCCCGCGCCACGACCTCCCCCGCCAGGGTCATGCCCCGCCGCGCGGTGCTCAGCATCTCGTCCGTCATTTCTATCTGCCCCGCCAGCGAGCCGAGCGCCCCGGAGCGCATGTCGACACAGGCCCGGATGTAGCCGCACAGGCCGGTCCACGGGTCGTCAGCCTGGAGTGCTTCGCCGGCCGCCTCGATCCCCTGCTCCATCGCCAGCACGCACATCCGCTGCAGCAGCTCGGCCTTGCTGCCGTACCGGCGGTACAGCGTGCCCATGCCGACTCCGGCGCGTTCGGCGACCACCGAGATCGGGGCGTCCGCACCCTGCGCCGAGAAGACGTCGCGGGCGGCGTCGAGCACGGCCCGGTCGTTACGCCGCGCCTCGGCTTGCCGGCCGTGCACGGAATCCGGGTTCAGCGAGCGGAACATCACGGTGCCATACTATCGTTATTCGGAGCGATACACTCCGAATAGGATCCGGCAGCAAGGAGGCGGCGCCATGCGCGCGGTGATCATGCGGAGGTTCGGCCCGCCGACTGTCCTGGAACCCGCCACGGTGCCCTCGCCGGTGCCCGGCGCGGGGGAGGTAGCTGTCCACGTCGAGTTCGCCGGGGTCACGTTCGTCGAGACGCAGATCCGGGCGGGCAGGCCGCCGAGTCCCGGGATGCTTCCCGCGCTGCCTGCGATCCTGGGCAACGGAGTCGGCGGCACGGTCGCCGAGGCCGGCGACGGGGTCGATCGCGGCCTCGTCGGCCGACAGGTCGTCGCCTCGCTCAACGGCACCGGGGGATACGCGTCGCGGACCGTCACCGAGGCCGCGCGGCTGCTCGAAGTGCCGGGCGAAGTCGACCTGCACGACGCGGTCGCCCTGCTGGCGGACGGGCGCACGGCGCTCTCGCTCACCGAGCTCGCCGGGTTGCGGGCGAACGAAACGGTCCTGGTCGAAGCCGCGGCGGGCGGGGTGGGGACGCTGCTGGTCCAGCTCGCGCACAACGCGGGCGCCCAGGTCGTGGGGCTCGCCCGCGGCGAGCGGAAGCTCGGGATTGTCCGGGAGCTGGGCGCGGACGTCGCGGTCAACTACTGGGATGGCGACTGGCAGCGGCGGGTTCGCGATGCCGTCGGCGGTGTGGACGTCGTTTTCGACGGGGTGGGCGGGGACATCGGGCGGACCGCGTTCGGCTTGCTACGGCCCGGCGGACGGTTTTGCCCGTTCGGCATGGCGAGCGGTTCGTTCGCCGGTGTCACCGCAGAACTCGCCAGCACGCGGCAGGTCACGGTACGGGCGGGCTTCGGCGCCGATCCGGCGAAGCTCAGGGAGTTCGCGCGGACCGCGCTGGCCGAGGCGGCGGCCGGCCGGATCCGGCCGGTCATCGGCCAGCAGGTTGAGCTGGCGCGGGCCGCTGACGCGCATGCCGCGATCGAGGCCAGGGCGACGATCGGCAAGACGCTGCTCGCCGTGTCATCCTGACTCAACCGTGCTTAACCGCGCCAGCGGAGGAAGGCGACGGCGGCCGCGTAGGCGATCCCGGCCAGCGCGCCGAGCCAGGTGTACGGGCTGCCGTCGTGCCCGCGCGCGATCTCGACAAGGAAGGCGACGATCACGGCGACGATGAGCACCATCCCGGTCGCGGCGGTCGCCCGCAGGTCGATCTGGGCGAACCGCTCGTCGCGGCCGTCGCCGCGCAGGCCGCGGATCGTCTCGCTGCGGCCGGCCAGCGCGATGAACAGGCCGAAGGCCGCCATGACCACGAGCCCGATCAGGCCGGTCACGAGCTGCCCGCCGAGCCAGCCCGCCAGCAGCACCACGCAGCCGAGCAGGACGCATCCGGCCGGCATCAGCCACCGGGAGCCGGAACCCCGCCAGCCGCAGTTAACCCCGGTCATCAAACATCTCCTCGACCGTGACGCCGAAGTACCTGGCGAGCGCCAGCGCCAGCGGAAGCGACGGCGTGTAACGCTCGTTCTCGATCGAGTTGACCGTCTGCCGTGACACCCCCATCGCCTCCGCTAGCTCTCCCTGGGCCAGGCCCTTTTCGATGCGCAGCGCGCGTACCAGGTTCTTCATCGCCGCCCGTCCGCCGCGCGGGCTACCTGGCCCGGCGGCGGCGTGGCAGGCAGCGGCGGGTAGCGCGCGGCGAGGTCACCGCGATGATCACCGCCGCCAGCCAGCCCACCGAGAGGACCGGCGACCAGCTGCCCTGCCGGACCGACTGCACGATCGCGCTGACCGCGATCAGCAGGGCGGCGACCGCCGCTACCCCGTACAACCGCCGCGTGCTGAGCTTCATTGAGCGCCCCCGTCCTGTAAAGCCAGCTTGTCATGACAAGCATGCTTGACAATGCGGCGGTTGTCAAGCTCGCTTGTCAGCGTTAATTCGCACGAATATTTCATGCTCGGCGCCGCACCTTGGGCTCGGTGGGTCGCGATCCGGGACCTGTAAGCCTCAGACGGATGTCAAATTTCTTTGACTCCGTGTCAAATACGGCTTACGCTTAGGATGTCAAAGATTTTAGACATGGCATCGGGAGGG
>Ga0070698_100007674_pt1 | contig 11671 bp, 16 predicted proteins | sample KBSK1502metaG_FD_65477 | JGI IMG/M metagenome (GOLD analysis project Ga0070698, IMG submission 65477) | Corn, switchgrass and miscanthus rhizosphere microbial communities from Kellogg Biological Station, Michigan, USA - KBS K1-50-2 metaG | ecosystem: Host-associated > Plants > Roots >...
GTCATCGCGACCATGACCCCGGAGATGTTTCCTGGTGACCCTGTTCGCGCAGCCGAGGCGATCTACGAGGTCGTGGCGTCGGATCGTCCGCGCCACTGGGTCATTCTCGGAAGCGATGCGTATCGTCTGATCGGCCGGAAGCTGGACAAGCTGCGGGCCGAGTACGACGCGGGCCGCGAGATGGCTTTTCGCACCGACTACCCGAACAGCGGCCCGCCGATCCTCTGAACGCGTCGCGATCGTCGTCATCAGTCGCTGAATCTCCGCGACATTGGGTGGTCCTTGGGAGCGACGCGCAACGAAATCCGCAGGCGGGAACTCCCTCGGGGCCGGTGCAGTACGCGCAAGGCGGGTACGAGGCCACCTTCGGCCGGTACGACATTGACGAACGCTCGGGCCAATTCACGTTTCACGTCGAAGGTGCCCTGATCCGGAGCCTCGTGGGCAAGGACCTGACGCGCCTGTTCGAGTTGTCCGCTCGACAGCTGATCGTGAAGCCAGCGAACCCGAACGAGCACTGGAGAGTCGCTTGGGAGCACTACTGAAGATCGCAAGCTCGGCCTTTGGGTAGAGGAGAGAAAGCAAGTGAAGACGCGCACACTCGGGAGCAGCAGGCTCGAAGTCTCCGCCATCGGGCTCGGCTGCATGGGGATGAGCCAGTCCTACACGCCGATTCCGGACAGGAAGGAGATGATCTCTCTCATCCGCGCGGCCGTGGATCGCGGGGTCACGTTCTTCGATACGGCAGAGGTGTATGGCCCGTACACCAACGAAGAACTGGTCGGTGAAGCCCTGCTGCCCTTGCGCGGGCGCGTCGCGATTGCCACCAAGTTCGCCTACGAGCTCAAGCCCGACGGAAGTCCGGGTTGGGTTCGCTTGAATAGCCAGCCTGAGCACATCAAGAGGGCTGTCGAGGGCTCCCTCAAGCGCCTGAGGGTCGATGTCATCGATCTCCTCTACCAACATCGCGTGGACCCCGAGGTCCCGATTGAAGACGTGGCGGGCACCGTCAAGGATCTCATTCAGCAAGGCAAGGTCAAGCACTTCGGGCTCTCCGAAGCCGCAGCGAGGACTATCCGTCGCGCGCACGCCGTCCAGCCGGTCACTGCCGTGCAAAGCGAATACTCGCTCTGGTACCGGGAGCCCGAGAAGGAAGTGTTGCGGACGCTCGAGGAGCTTGGAATCGGCTTCGTCCCGTTCAGCCCCCTCGGAAAAGGCTTCCTCACAGGCAAGATCGACGCAACGACAACGCTCGACAGCTCCGATCTCCGCAACACGATCCCGCGGTTCATCCCCGAGGCTCGGAAGGCGAATCAGGCCCTGGTGGAGCTGCTTCAGAAGATGGCGGGGCGGAAGAAGGCGACGCCCGCTCAGATTGCGCTCGCTTGGCTGCTGGCCCGGAAGTCATGGATTGTTCCGATCCCCGGTACGACGAAGCTGCATCGGCTCGAAGAGAACCTTGGAGCGGCCGACATAGAGCTGACGAAAGACGATCTAAGCGAGATCGAAGCTGGGGCGTCGAAGATCACCATTGAGGGTGCTCGGTATCCTGAGCACCTCGAACGGCTCAGCGAACACTGAGCCCGAGGAGGTTCGTCGATGGGCACGTGGTCGAAGCAAGAGCTGAGCAAGATTGCCGAGGCCGATGACCTGCATATCGCCCCATTCCGTGAGGACGGCGTGACCTACGGGACTCCAACCTGGATCTGGAGCCCGCTGCCGGGTCGATCAACGATCTCATCGACGACGCCTACCGGAAGAAGTACCGCGGCAGCCCGTACCTGAAGGCGATGATCGGCGCACAGGCCCGCTCCGCCACGTTCACGGTCATCCCCGAATAGCGGCCTAGAGTGCGCCGCACGCGTCGCGAGCCGAGGCAACGAGAGGTTCCCGTTGCCACGAAGGCTTTAGCGCGCGCATCGTTTGCAATGCCATTGCAATGCCGACGGGATGTGGCTGAACCTTGTGCCTCGTAAAGTGGGGTCGGTTCGTTGACCAGTTTAGAACTGCCCTCCTCCTACCGTCGGCCGCAACTGTAACCACCTTCAACGACTTCGGCCGGCTTGGGCTCCCCGCGTGAGCGCCCAGACGGGCCAGACGGCCAGCGTTCCGCGCGTGCCTTCGACGGAGGTAGTCGTCCCCGTCGCGCCACGGCCGGTCCAGCGGGACGCGCGCGGCCGGTTCACGGCGGGTAGCGGCCGACCCCTTCGCCGTCGTCCTGGCGCGCAGCCCGCGAACGTCAATGCGTCCAAGAACGCGTGGGCGACGTTCTGGCGCCGTCGCGCGCTCCGACCGGCAGACCGCTGGGTGCTGCCGCTCCTGGACGCCTACGCGAGCGCCCTGCTGTCGGACAAGGGCGGCCCCGAGATGATCACGGCCGGAGAGCGCGCCATGGTCGAACTGGCGACCCTCGCGCGCGGCTGCGTCCTGCTCGTGCTGGCCCAGGCCGCGGCCGGCGGCGGCATCGTCGGCAGCCGTCGAGGCGTCACCGTCAGAGGCGCCGGGGCGACGCGGAGCCTGGCCGACGCTGACCTGGCCGCCGCCCTCGCTCGCTTCATGGCGGTGGAGACGTCCGCCCTCAAGGCCATCGGGTTGGAGCGGCGAGCGCGGCCCGTGCTCACGCCGGAGGCGTACTGGTCACAGCGTCAGGCCGCCAGGGCCGCGCAGGCGACGGAGCCGGCAGCGGTATCGGCCAGGGAGGAAACGTCATGAGCAGCAAGGCGCCGATCACGCTGACGCTGAAGTCGTACACCGCGGCTGCCGCGAGCCAATTCGCCGTCGAGGCCATCAGGGCCGGCTACCGGCGCGGCTGGGAGGACGCCATCGAGGCCGCGCAGCCGGCGATACTGCGGATGGTCCGAGAGCGTGAGCTGGCGCTAACGAAGCGCTGCGAGGCCATCATCGAGGTTGTCCTCGCGGCGACGCGGACCGAGATCGAGAAGGCGCAGGCAGCCGTCGCAGAGCGCCCCGTGGCGCCCGACGTGGGCATCGCCATCGACAACGCGGTCGCGCTGCTCGCGGCGCTCGTCGAACGGGTGGGCGATTTGGCCTCCCGCGAGATGCCCGCGCCCGTGGTGAACGTCGAGAACGTCATCCCGCCGGCCACGCCGCGCAGGGTGACGGTGACGCGCCGCGACGGCTTCGGGGGCCTCAAGGAGGCCGTGGTGGAGAGCGCGTAATGCTCGCTGGTACGTGGGCGGCCTTCATCCCGCAGGCTCCGGCTCCCCCTGCTCCTCCTCCTCTGGCAGCGTTCGGGGGCGGTGGCGGCGGAGTGCCCGAGCGCCGCCTCCGGCCGCGCGACGACGGCGACGAGGACGAGCTGCTCCTGCTCCTCGCCCTCCTGGACTGGGAACCATGACCGGGATGGACAAGCCGAACATCATCGAGTTCGTCACCGACAGCCAGCTCTTGGGCCTGTCCGTCTCTCCGGCGCAGGAGACCCTGCTCCGCGCGATCTACGGCCTGCCCTTGACGGCCACGCAGGCAGACCTCTGGCGCACCTGCACCGGCCGGGATGCGTATCCGGGGCATGGCTTCGGAGACGTGACGGTGCTGGCCGGCGCGCGTGGCGGAAAGGACAGCCGCATCGCAGCGCCCGTTGCTGCCTTCGAGAGCATCTACGGTGGCCACGAGCGGCGCTTGGCCAGGGGTGAGCGGGCCATCGTGCCCGTCGTTGCGCAGGACACACGCGCCACGCGCATCGCCTACGGCTACATCAAGGACTACATCACCGGCTCGCCCGTCCTGGCCTCCATGGTCGAGGACGTGCTGTCGCTGGAGATCGCGCTCACCAACCGCCTCACCATCCAGTGCTTCCCCTGCACGCTGCGCAGCCTGCGCGGCTGGAGCATCCCGGCGGGCATCATGGACGAGCTGGCTTTTTGGCGGTTGGAAGGCCAGGCCGACAGCGACGCAGAGGTGCAGGCAAGCATCAGGCGCGGCATGCTCGCCTTCCCGTCGCCGCGACTGGTGAAGATCAGCACGCCCTACATGAAGTCGGGCGTGGCCTACGACGACTTCCGCGCCGCCTTCGGTAAAGACGACCCGGACCGCCTCGTCTGGAAGGCGTCCTCCCTGCTCATGAACCCGTCGCTCCTGTCCGAGCGGCTGGAGCGGGAGCGGCGGTTGGACCCGTCCCGGTTCAGCCGCGAGTACGAGGCGGAGTTCGCGGAGGACGTCGACGCGTTCCTGCCCGGCGCGTGGGTGGACGCGGCCGTGAGGCCCGGTCGGCACGAGCTACCGCCGATGGAGGCCACCACCTACTACGCCGCCGTGGACGCCAGCGGAGGCGGTGCCGACGCCTTCACTCTGGGCATCGTGCACGGCGAGGGCGAGCGCGTCGTCCAGGATGTGATGCGGTCGTGGCGTGGCAGCAGGACGGAGCACGTGGACCTGGAGGGGATCGTGGGCGAGATCGTGGAGATCCTCCAACGGTACGGCGTCGGCCGCCTGGTGGGCGACCGCTACAGCGCGGGCTGGGTCCGGCAGGCGTTCGAGCGCCACAACGTGCAGTACCTCACGCCGGACGGGCTGGACAAGAGCACGGCCTACCTCGCGGCCGAGCCCGCGTTTGCGTCGGGATGCATCGACATCCTCGACCACCCGGTGATGGTGCGGGAGCTGAAGATCCTGGAGAAGAGGCCCCGGCCGGGCGGGAAGACGGTGGTGGACCATCCGAGCGGACACCACGACGACCACAGCAACGCCCTCGCCCTGGCCGTCGCCTGGATGTTGAGGGAGGCGACCTCGATGCCGAGCTACGAGGGCATGGTCATCGGCTCCGTGATGCGCACGGAGCCCAGGGTCAGCAGTTACGGGCCACCAGCGGCGATGCCCGCGGAGCCCGTCCTGGGCGGCGCCGGCTTCGTGCTGGAGAACGGCGTCAGCGTGGATGAGGAGGACGAGGACGACCTCGGACCCATCGCCGCCGACCTGACCTTCACCACGCGTCGGCGGTGGAGGTACGGACGGTGAGATTACTCACGAGGCCCTCGAGCGACGGTCCCGCGGCGCACGCGAGCGCCCCGAAAATCGAGAACGGAGACAAGGCCATGACGACAACGAAGACGACGACGCGCGATGACCTGCTCGCCCGGCTGGGGCGGGCGGACCGCAAGCTGGAGGAGGACGCCGCCGAACGCGCCGGCATCCGGGCCGAGCTGGAGGCGATGGACGCGGAGGCGGTGCGGCAGGCGAACGAGCCGCGGCTGGAGCGCGTCAGGGAGGCGCCGACCGTCGAGTGCTTCGTGGCGACGCAGAAGCCTCACGGTGGCTTCGACGCCGGCCAACTCGTGCCGAGCGACGTGATGAACCTCGCGATCCTCGCCCGCGGTGGCTGGCTGGAGGTCTTCCTCGGCGGCGGGCTCGCGAGGCCCAGGGCGCCGCTGGCCATCGTCGCGCAGGGCCGACGCTGCCTGGGCGCGCCCGGTCACGCCTGCGGGCTGGTCTTTGCCGACGAGCCGCGCGCGGCCGAGCATTGGCGGCGCAGGCACCGTCCTGACGTCGTCAGAGCGCTGGAGGCAGAGGCGGCGAAGGAGCAGCGCGAGGAGCGCGAGAGGGAAGCCTACCGAGCGGAGACGCGCGCGCGCGAGGCGCGGCTCGAAGGATGGCGGCACGAGATCGTCGACGGCCAGCGGCCGAAGGAGCTGCATCCCGGCTATCCGATTCCGCGGCCGGACACCGACGGCGGCCCAGAAGCCGCTTGAGGAGGACGACATGTCGAGACTTGTCTTGTGGGAAGCGGCGGCGAAACGGCGAGTCGTGCAGTCGCTGCGCCAGTGTCCCGCGTGCGGCGCGATCTTGTCGGCGGAGAGCAAGAGGCTCGGCCGCTGTTCGAAGTGCGACGTGCGACTGAGTGTGCCAGGAGAGAAACCGATGTTGTATGGCAAGTCCGTGCCGACCGGCGAGCAGGTTCGCGATGACGGGAGAAGGCTGACGAATCGCGGAACGCCGTCGGTCGGTCAGTGCTCTCGATGCGATGCCGACTTCGAGGAGGGCGACCTCTGGTGTTCGTCGTGCGGCGCCGAGCTGCCGGCCCGGAAGTCGTCCCCATTACCGCCGACCGAGGCCGAGAAGATGCTCGCCTTCGACGCGCAGGTGCTCCAGACGGAGGCGCGCATGGAGGGCGCGCCCATCTCGTACTCCGTGGCGCTGCAAAAGGCGGCGCAGCGGCGGCCCGACCTGTGCGCCCAGCACGTGGCGGAGATGGACGCGAGGCGCTCGCCGGTATCGAAGTCGCGCGTGCCCGGCCCTGCGGTGGTGCTCCAGGCCATGGTCAACGTCGTAATGTCGACGGCGGGCTGCTCCGCCCCGATCGCCACGGACGCCGTCTTGTCGACGGCGAGTGGTCGCGACCTGTTCAAAGCGGCGAATGCCGAATCGCGCTCGCGGGACTGCTCGTGACCGACGACCGCTGCCGCGTGATGCTGGCCCTCCCTGGTGACCACCATCAGCACGTGTGCGCGCTGGCGCTGCGCCATGTCGGCCCGCACGAGTGCCTGCACAGGCAGCCCCGCCGCCCGCGCTGCGGGATGACGTGGTACTCGCTGGCGTCTGCGGCGGTGGTGGGGCCAGCGTGAACAAGGAAATGCCTCGCGTTGCCGGGAATCACTCACCGCGCGGCGTGAGGCGGGCTCACGACGCTCCGCATTGCGCGGATGCCGCCGTGGGGGACTGTCAGGGTCCGCCGCGCCAGTGGCCGGGCCGTCGCTGGGCGTCCACCAGCGCGTCCGAGCAGTGGGAGTGATGACCTGCTGCGCCCGGCCGTCCGCGGTCCTTCGGAAAGCCTGCGCGTCCTCGTGGGGGGGACGCGCGGGCCTGCCCGCCCCGGCCCCGATGCCGCGCTGAGCACGCGGGTCACGGGCTGCGGCCACACCGGGGGCGCCTTCATCGCGTCCGGAGCCGCGCCCCTCGGGGCCGGAGCGGGTGACGTTTGATAGCATTAGCGAGGAGGACGCCGGATGGAAGACGACAAGAGCATCATCGAGCTGGTTCAGAAGTGCGACGCGAAGATTTTCGAGTTCTACCGCGTCAGGCGTTACAAGGGCTATCGGAAGATGCCGGATGACTCGGTCCATCACATCACGATGGAAGTCCTTGAGGACAGCACCGACGACGCAGCGTACCGATTTCAGGTGACTGTGAAGGACGATGATACGGGCGCGGAGGCCACCGGCAATGGAGGCGACGACATGCGGACGGCGCTCGTTACTCTCCACTGGGGCGACTTGGACAAACCGCCCGTCCAGTAGCGCCCGGTTCCGCACACGCGCGGGCCGGAGCCGCGACCCCCTCGGGGCCGGCGGCGGGTGTCGTTCCGCCCGTCTACTTCTCGTCGGGCGGCGTGTAACCGGGCGGCGGCTTGAGCGGCACTGGTTTCTTGGCCATCTCTCCCTCCCTCTCAGGACACTCTGCTAGGTTGAGAAGGTTGTCCTGCGGGTCGTCGTCGGGCTTGGTCCGGAGATACGGGCGCGGCGCGTTACGCACGATGATGACCTCGATCGTCTTCGGCGGGACGCGCACGAAGAAGCGGGACGCGCCCGAGTCGATCTCCTGGATCGCCTGTTCTTGGGTCTTCCTCCATCGGCCACCGCCGAGGTACTGCCCGCCGACATGCGAGATGCGCTCGTGCCGGCTCGTCCGGTCCGTCTTGTTGATGCAGGTGATGGTGAAGGTTTGCGCCATTGGGCGGCCTCCTCGCGCGGATTCTATCGGGACGGGCGCCCGCCCACACACGCGCGCCGAGCTTCAGGCCCGTCGCCATCTACGGCTTGTACTTCCGCCCGTCTCCCCTCGCTCACCGACCGGCCCTTTTCGGCTCCTTGCGGTCGAGCATCTTGCCGAACCACTCCCACGAGAACTCTAATTCGTCCACCTTGTCTAGCAACGCTGAGCGGAGACCGTCGTCTGCCGGATAGAGCAACCGATTCCGGAGACGGAACCTTGACGACGAGCATGCGCCCTGAACAAAGCCCCCCGCGATCTTGGCGAAGAGGACCTTTTCGTCGTGCGTCATCTGTTCGGGGATGAAGATGATCCCAGCGTGCCTCAGCCCGCCGCTCCGAACATGGATGACAAAGCGCTCGTCGCTCGTGACGAAGAGGGCATTCTCTCGGTAAAGCTCGGGCAGGTAATCGCGCTCATCACGGCCTTTGAGAACGTTGGTTTTCGATGCCGCGATGGTCCGGAAGATCGGCTTGAACACCTCGACAATCCGTGGGCCGAGGTGCTCGTCAACGCAAATGCTGGGAAGCGCTCTACGTTTCCGTTTCGACATCTGGGACACATCGTCGCCGGCTACGCAGGGCGCCCACCATGGGCTCGCTGCCGGCGCAGCGCTGGTGAACGCTGCTCCGTCTCGCGCCGGCCGTTCGCGCGCTCCTCGCTTCCAGTGGGGGCCATACGCCGCATCACAGGAACGCCGCCGCGGGCCTCATGAAGTAGGTCACTACGATCACCGCCTGATAGAAGAGCATCACGCACAGGCCCGTATTCGGGTCGTCGGTCGAACGCACGATCCGGTACTCGAACACGCCGTCGCCCACGGATCGTCCGCTGCCCTGAGCAAGTACCGCGCGTATCTCCCCCTGGTCAAGGACCGCCGGTGCCGGGTCGATTACGTGCCGGATGGTCGCATTGTCGGGAATGCGCTGGCCCCACTCGTGAAAATAGAGTCCTCGCACGATCCGCGTGAGCACAGCTTCGAGGGTTTTCGTCTCCACTTTGAATGCGATGGCTTTGCCGGCATGAAGACCAGCCGGCGTCCGGACGTCCACGAGCCGGGCCGCCCCGATGATGCGGCGGGCGGCGCGAACGCGCCGCGCCTTCGCCGGCACGCGGAAACGCTCTGCTCGAACGCTATCGGATGCGGCGTTCATCACACGATGGTGCGACAGAAGCGCGTTGATGAAGTATTCCTCATCGGTCGACGTCGCGTTGTTGCAGGGTTGGCAAGCGGGTACTGTAATCAAGTCGGCCGGCCGGGGTTGCGGGAATAGCTTTCGGGTAGGAATGTGGTCGCTCGTTACCGCCACTTTCCCGCAGTATCCGCAGGTGCGTGGCTTACGTTTGCGCCCTGATCGTCCCCGCGTCATCTCCGTGAATCCTCGACGAGCCGCAATAGTCGCCCGTAGGCTTCGACCACGGCCGCATCGCCCCTCGCCCGCAATTTCGCTTGCACAACTCTAACGGCATGTGTTAGAATTGGGCTCTGGTACGTGGTAAGGGGGCATCGGAAATGGATTGGGCTGAAGTTCGACAGCGACGGCGCGCGGCGGGTTGGACGCAAGAGAAACTGGCGAAGCTGGGGAAGTCGACGCGCGAAATTGTCGCGCAGGGCGAGACGGGGCTCACAGTGAAGGTGCCGGAGGGCATCGCTGCCGTCGCCGCTGCGCTTCCGCCGGTTCCACTTCCGCCCACGCCCATCTCGGGGGTCTCCATCATCACGTCGGGCAGCTCAGCGACAGTCTCCATCGTGCGCTTCGACGGCACCACTCAGCGCGTCGTGGTCACGGAGGGCTACCAGCTCAACCTCACGCCGCAGGGCGACACGGAGCTTGTGCCGACCAGGCATCGGTGAAGTCGTGAGAAATGAAGAAGGGCCGCGAGATCATCGCGGCCCCAAGGTCAACGAGGTGCTCGTGGTCGGCGAACGACGAATCGTACCACGACGGGTTGGAGGCGCACCAGCGAGACGCCCGCGAAAGTTCAAGCTGGTGGCGGCAGCGCATCGCCGCGGGGTGGCCGCCGAAGAGAGAATCGGCGGTAACGGAGGGCAGGTAAAAGGGTGGGCTCCCGCGCTCGGACCTCATGGGTCGGCGCGGTCTGCCAGGCAACGGGCGGGTAGTCGGTGGACACCACCGGCGGCATCGGCGCCGCGATCCCGCATCTCGGCCAACGTCCTGGTCCACGAAGTGACGCCGCAAAAAGACCACCTGTCAGTAATCGCCCGGCTGGGCTCGCCCATCAGCGAGACCGGGCAAGCTCTCCGTGTACACCCGACGTACGCCTCTTGACCAGGAGCGGGAGCGGCCCCGTGAGGTTGTCACGGAGGGATGGCCGACGTGTCGGAACTGGAGGACGGGATGCCCAGACGGTGGACGTCGTGGACCGAAGAGGAACGGGTGCGGGCAAGGGCTGAACGGCGGCAGGCTGGCGAGGGGCGTCATCTACGCCGCCGGCTCGACGCCATCGCGGAAACGGTGCTGCACGTGTTTGACCCCACGCCGCGCCTGAGCGCCTTCATGGTCGCGTCGTCCTCGGGGGTGTCGGCGTGAGCGCCTGCTCGTCGGGATTGATCGACCTCACCCAGGCCGTCTGGGGGCCGCGCATGGGCCGGGTGCTGACGGTGGAGGAGGCGCACGACATCGTGGGCAACATGAACGGGTTCTTCTCGACGCTGCACCGGCTCTCGCTGGTGGCGTCCTCGTCATAAAGAGGTTCGACATGATGAAGCGCAGCGACGCGGCCGCGAAGACGAACCAGGCGGTGCTCTACGCGCGGGTTTCCACCGAGGCGCAGGAGGAGGAGGGATACTCCATCGATTCGCAGGTGACGTTGCTGAGGGGCTACGCCGCGCGCCACGGCCTGACCATCGTGCGCGAATTCGTCGTGGCCGAGAGCGCGAAGGCTTCCGGCCGCGCCGGCTTCGGCGAGATGGTCGACTTCCTACGGCGGACGCCGGACTGCCGGACGCTGCTCGCCGAGAAGGTCGACAGGGTCACGCGCAACATGGCGGACCTGGCGACGGTAGGCGAGCTGATGCAGAGCGCTGGGCTTGAGGTCCACCTCGTGAAGGAGGGCACCGTCCTGTCCCGCGACGCGCGCTCCGGCGATAAGTTCATGTTCAACATCAAGGCCGCCGTCGCGCAGCACTTCATCGACAACCTGCGCGAGGAGACGGCCAAGGGCCTCGCGGCGAAGGCGGCGGCGGGGGTGTTTCCCGGCCACGCGCCCTTCGGCTACCGCAACGTGAGCGACTCGGCCGGACGGCGCATCATCGAGGTGATGCCGGAGATGGTGGCCCCCATCGTGAACCTGTTCGAGAAGTACGCGACGGGCCGGCACTCGCTGAAGCAGCTCGCCGCGATGGCGCGCGAGGACGGACTGGCCTTCCGCCTGAGCGGCAAAGCCATGCCCAAGGCGACGGTGCACAAGATGCTGCGCAATCCCGTCTACCACGGCTCGTTCGAGTTCAACGGCAAGCTGTACCAGGGCACGCACGCCCCGATGGTGTCGCGCGACCTGTGGGATCGCGTCCAGGAGCAGCTCTCCGCGCGGCCGGGCAAGCACCGCGAGACGAAGCGCACCTTCGCCTACGGGGGCGGGCTGATGACCTGCGGCCTCTGCGGCTGCACCATCGGCGGGTCCATCAAGAAGGGGACGTACACCTACTATCACTGCTCCGGCTTCAAGGGCTCCCACGTGGTGAGGGCTACCCGCGAGGAGCAATTGACGGAGCAGTACGCGGCCGCGCTGGCCGCCCTCCACTTCGACGCGGAGGTGCTGGAGTGGGTGAAGACCGCGCTGCGCGACTCCCACGACGTCGAGAAGCGCGAGCACGACGAGTCGGTAGCCCGCCTCCAGGCCGAGCACACGCGGCTGGAGGACCGGCAGCACGCGATATACGAGGACAAGCTGGACGGCCGCATCTCGGCGGAGTTCTACGACAAGC
>Ga0070698_100007676_pt1 | contig 11668 bp, 8 predicted proteins | sample KBSK1502metaG_FD_65477 | JGI IMG/M metagenome (GOLD analysis project Ga0070698, IMG submission 65477) | Corn, switchgrass and miscanthus rhizosphere microbial communities from Kellogg Biological Station, Michigan, USA - KBS K1-50-2 metaG | ecosystem: Host-associated > Plants > Roots >...
TGCGGCGCCTTGAGGCTCGACCACTCGCCGTCGACCTCGCGCCACGGATCGGTCTGGTTGCACTGGATGAAGCTCACCGCGCTGCTCGGGATCGTCATGACCCGGCCCTTGCCGCCCTGCTCGATCCGCCGCAGGACCTCCTCCTCGATCAGCACGTAGTACGCGAAGTCGTACTCGCCGGTCTGGAGCACCGCGCGCGCCGCGCCCACCGCGTCGCCGCCGCACTTGATGTCGAGGCGGTCGAAGAACGGACGATTCGGCACGTGGTAGGTCTTGTGCAGCTCCGCCCGGATCAGGTCGCCCGGCCGGAACTCGGTGAGCCGGTACGGCCCGGTGCCCACCGCCGGGATCATGCCGATCGCCTCGCGCGCCCCGGCGCCCTTGACCGTCTGGAAGATGTGGCGCGGCAGCAGCCCCCCGCCGGTGAACGCGGAGGCCCAGTAGGGCTGCGGCTTCTTGAAGACCGCCTTGATCGTGTACTGGTCGACCCGCTCGATGCGGGTGATGTCCTCGTAGGAGGCGCGGGTGCCCGCCGCGGTGGCCGGATCGAGGGCGAACTCCCAGTTGAAGATGACGTCGTCCGCGGTGAACGGGGCGCCGTCGTGCCAGGCCACGTTCCGCTTGAGCCGCCAGATCACCCACTGGCCGTCCTTGGCCAGGGTGTTCGCCTTGCGGCTCGGAATCTCCTCGGCGAGCACCGGGACGAGAGTGCCGTCGGGCGCGGCGGCGGCCAACGGCTCGTAGAAGATGCGCTGGACCGTAAAGTCGCGCAGACCGCGGCCGAAGTGCGGATGCAGCAGGGTGGGGGCGTCCCACATGAGCATCCGGAGGGTGCCGCCGCCGCCGCGCCGCGTCGGCGTGAACTCGCCCTGGGCGGCCCCGACGCGGGCCCCGCCCAGGAGGGACCCGGCCAGCGGGGCGCCGAGCCCGACGGTGGCCATCGCCTGCACGAAGCTCCGCCGGGTGAGGCGGCCGTCCTTCACCCGCGCGATCAGCTCGCGCAGCCTGCGCTCGTCCATGTGCCTCCGAGGGGTCCGCGTGGTAGAGGGTCCGACAGCGATAGCGCGAGGCGGTCCCGAAGTCAAGGGCGCTCGCGTCCGGACCCCGAGGGCTAGGCCTCGGTCAGGAGCCGCAGGGACGCGGGGGCGCAGGTGACCTGCACGCGCGCGCCGCTCTCGAAGAGGCCGTGGCGGAGGGGATCGTAGGCGACGGTCAGGAGCGATGCCCCGTCGACCTCGACGGTGTACTCGACCTTCTCGCCCAGGAACGTCCGGCTCCGGACCACGCCGTCCACCGCGATCTCCCCGGCCGGCGGGGCGGCGCCCGCGGCCAGCAGGCCGACCGACTCCGGCCGCAGCACCAGCGAGACGTCGGCTCCGATCGCCCCCGCCCCGTCCGCCGGCACCGTGACCTCGCGGCGCCACAGGGCCACCGTGGCCGCGCCCGGGCCCGCGCGCACCACGCGGGCCGGCAGCAGGTTCACGCGACCGATGAACTGGGCGACGAAGACCGAGCGGGGCGCGCGGTAGAGGTCGCGCGCGGTCCCCACCTGGGCCACCCGCCCGGCCTGCATCACCGCGATGCGGTCCGAGATGGCCATCGCCTCCTCCTGGTCGTGCGTCACGTAGACGGTAGTGATGCCGAGCTGGCGCTGCAGCCGCGACAGCTCCTCCCGCATCTGCACGCGCAGCTTGGCGTCCAGGTTGCTGAGCGGCTCGTCGAAGAGCAACAGCCGCGGCTCGACCACTACCGCGCGCGCCACCGCCACCCGCTGCTGCTCGCCGCCCGAGAGCTGATTCGGGAAGCGGCGCTCGTAGCCGGGCAGGCCCACCAGGGCCAGCACCCGCCCGACCCGCTCGCGCACCACCGCTTCAGAGAGCCGCTGCACCCGGAGGCCGTAGGCCACGTTCTCGAAGACGGTGAGGTGAGGGAAGAGGGCGTAGTTCTGGAACACGAAGCCGATGCTGCGGCGGTAGACCATGAGCCCGGTGACGTCCTGGTCGTCGATCAGCACCTGCCCGGTGTCGGGCCGCTCGAAGCCCGCGACCATCCGGAGGGTGGTGGTCTTGCCACAGCCCGAGGGCCCGAGCAGGGTGAGCAGCTCGCCGGGTTCCACCGTCAGGCTCACGTCGGCCACCGCGGCCGCGCCGTGCTCGGCGCGGACGAAGCGCTTGGACACCGACACGAGGCGCAGGCGCGCGCCGGCTCCTCCGCTCACGGCGCGCTCACCCGCCGAGCAGGCTGCCGGCCCGGCCGAGCTGGCCCCCGGGCAGCCAGCGCATGGCGACGCTCGCGAGCGCCACCGCGGCGTAGACGAGCAGGATCACCAGCACCGAGAAGGCGGAGGCCTGGCCCAGCTCGAGGTTGGTGATGCCTTCCAGGATGCGCACCGTCACCAGCGACCAGCTGAGCGAGACCAGGAAGATGGTCGCGCTGATCGCGGTCATCGCGCGGATGAAGAGCACGGTCATCCCGGCCAGCAGCGCGGGCCGGATGAGGGGAAGGACCACGCGGCGGAAGGTCACGTCGCGGCGGGCCCCCAGGCTGGCCGAGGCCTCCTCGATCGATGGATCGATCTGGGCGAGGAGCGCGGTGGTGGCCCGGGTGCCGGCCAGGCTGTAGCGAAACACGTAGCAGACCACCAGGATGAAGGCAGTGCCGGTCAGGGCGAGCGGGGGGTCGTTGAAGGCGACCAGGTACGCGATGCCCACGATGGTGCCGGGCAGCGCGTAGTTGATCATCGCCGCGAACTCGAGCGCCCGGCGCCCGGGGAAGCGAGTGCGCGCCACCACGAAGCCCAGCACCACCGCGAAGAGCCCGCCCACCGGCATGCAGATCGCCGCGATCACGAGGGTGTCGCGGATCGCCTTGAGGCCGCCGCCGAAGACGTGGGCGTAGTGCGCCATCGAGAGGTGGTTGTCGGCGCCGAGGGCCCGCACCATCGAGGCCACCACGATGAGCGCATAGAAGGTGAGCACCAGGAGCCCGGTCGCCAGGCACACGAGGGCCAGCAGGGCGACGGCGCCGGGCGAGAGACTCTTCACCGACGTCGCCGCGCCCGACTTGCCGGTCACCGTGACCACCGAGCGCCGCTCGGTCCACCAGCGCTGCGCCACGAAGACGGCCAGCGCGGGCACCAGCAGGAGGAAGGAGAGCGCGGCCCCGCCCCGCATGTCGTAGAGCCCGGTGATCTGCAGGAACGCCTGGGTGGGCAGCACCGGAAACTTGGTGCCGCCCAGGATCAGGGGCGTGGCGAAGTCGGCGAGCGACGCGGCGGAGAGCAGGAGGAACGAGTTGGCGAGTCCGGGAGCGGCCAGCGGCACCGTGACAGTACGGAACACCCGTCCGCGCCGCGCGCCCAGGCTGAAGGCGCCGTCCTCGAGATTGGGATCGATGTTGGCGATCACGGCCTTCAGGGTCAGATAGGCGATCGGAAAGTAGGTGATGGTCTCCGACAGCAGCGTCCCGCCCAGCCCGTAGATGTTGAGCGAGGCGATGCCGAACACGTGGTAGGAGATGAGCCCCCTCGGGCCCAGCGCGAAGATGAGCGCGATGGCGGCGGTGAAGGGGGGCGAGATGAGCGGCAGCAGCACGACCGCGTCGAGGATCCCGACCACCGCCCGTGGCAGGCCGGCCCGCACCGCGAGCAGCGCGAAGGCGAAGCCCAGGACGGTGCCGGTGCTGGCCACCAGCGCGGCCAGCAGCAGGCTGTTGCCGAGCGCGCGCCGGTGCTGCCAGCTCGTGACCAGCTCGCGGACCGCGGCCAGGGTGGGCCCGCCGTCCCAGAAGGTCAGCACCAGGAGGCGCGACACCGGGTAGAGGACGAACAGGGCCACCGCGGCCCACAGCAGCAAGACGGCGGGCGCGAGGACCGGATCGCGGAGGGCCGCGCGCGAGGAGCCCGCCGGGGCGGCGGCCGGGCTCACATCACTCCTTGATGACCTCGTTGACCCAGCGGTCCACCAGGCGCTTGCGGTTCTTGCCCACCCAGTCGAGGTCGACGGGCAGGAGCTTGGCTTCCTTCATGAGGGCCTGGACGGCCGGATTGATGCTCCCGCCGGGCAGGGTCGGCAGCATGTAGACCTCGTTCTTGTCGAGGAGGTCCTGCATGGTCTTGGTGAAGGTCCAGTCGATGAACCGGATGGCGGCGTCGCGATTCTTGGCGCCCTTCACCAGCGCCACCCCCTCAATCACCGCGGCCACCCCTTCGCGCGGGAAGGTGGTGAGCATGTCGTAGCCCTTCTTCTTGGCCTCCATCGCGTCCGGCATGTGGGCGATGCAGACCATGGCCTGGCCCATCGCGGTGGGGATGGTGCAGCCGCCTCCGCTCTTGGTGTAGACCTGTACGTTCTGGTGGAGCTTCTTCTGATACTCCATCGCCTTCTCCTCGTCCCGGCCGAAGGCGTAGTAGATGGAGAGGATCCGGGTCAGGGCGGTGCCCGAGGTGCGGGCATCGGCGGTCTGGATCTGGCCTTTGTAGGCCGGATCGAGGAGATCGTTCCAGGAAGTGGGCGGCTTGAGCCCCTTCTCCTTGAGCAGCTTGGCATTGGACATGAAAAGGAGCGTGTTGCGCGACACCGCCGTGTAGTAGCCCTCGGGGTCCTTTAGCTCGGCGGGCACTTTCTCCGCGGTGGGTGGGCGATACGGCTCGATGATTCCGGCCGCCTTGGCCGCCGCGAAGCCGTCGCCCGGCGCGCCCCAGATCACGTCGGCGCGCGGGTTGTTCTTCTCCGCGGTCGCGCGGGCGACCAGCTCGCCGGTCGAGAGGCGAATAAAGTTGATCGGCACCCCCGTCTGAGCGGAGTACGCCTTGAAGATCGGCTGGGAGAGCGACTCCGGCCACGCGGTGTAGACGTTGAGGGCGTCGGCGCCCCACGCGGGAGCGGCCAGGAGCAGGCTCGCGACGAGCAGCAGGATCGTGGACATCGATGTCCTCCTCTGGATTGGCGCGACTATACACGATCGTTACGCGGTGCGCAGCGGCCGGCCGGAAAGCTTGGTGATAAATTCGCGCGATCGTAGACTCGAATTACCTCGAACGCACGACCCGCACCATGATGACCCGCTCGACCATCGCTTTCGCAATCCTGCTCCTCGCACTGGCGCTGCCCATGGGCCTCGCGCACGCGGGCGAAGAGTGGCCGGTCGACCCCGGAGTCGCGGAGCGGCCGCCCGATCTGCCGTCCTGGCTGATCGCCTCACGCCTCGGGCGGCCCCTCGACGACTCGCGTGACGACGGAAGCGGCAGCGCGTTGAGCGGCCTCACCGATCTGGGCGCGGTGCTGCTCCGCGACACGCCCTCCTCCTCGATCAGCCCCGATCCGCTCACGCTCCGGACATCCGGCGAGGACGCCACCGACCTGCGCTCGCTGCTCGGGCGGGGCGATCGCTGGCAGCTGATGAGCTTCGGCGCCGCCGCCGCCCGTCCCCAGGACATGAAGGTGACCGCGTACGGCGCGGTCGCGTACCTCCCGAGCCTCTCGACCTCCCAGCCCGACGGCCTCGGCTTCGGTCCGGCCAGTGACCCCGGCGCTTTCGGCTTGAGCCTGGACGATCCGGAGGAGCCGGTCTCGCTCGGCTTCAAGGGGCAGCTGGTCGGCCTCGGGCTCGAGGGCGGCGCGGAGTACCGCTCGGTCGGCAAGCGGCTCGAGCCCGTGGTGGCCGCGCCCGCGTCCCAGAGGGACCGGGAGGGCACCGAGGTCTGGCTCGCCCAGCGCCTGGGGCCGCTGCGGCTCAGCCTGTCCCAGTCCGACCTCTCCGACAACGTGGACCACGATCCCGCGCTGCCCCGGACCACGAAGACCCAGACCGCGGCGAGCGCGCAGATCGCCCCGCGCGCCTGGCCGATCTTCGGGCTCACCTACGCCACCGGCGACTCCGAGCGCACCTGGCTCACCGGCGAGGGCCGCACGCGCACCGTCGAGCGCCAGACCTTCGACAGCGTGGCGGGGTCGGCGTACTACGGCACGTCCTGGATCGACCTCTCGGGCACCTCGACCTACGGCTACAGCCGCGAGCCCGGCCGCTCCGATCGCGACATGACGTCGCTCTACCACGACCTGAGCCTCACCCTGCGCCCGCTGAAGGTCATCGCGGTCACCCCCTCGCTCAGCACCGGGGTCGACCGCTACGAGTGGTCGTCCACGAGCTACCAGTCCGACTCGGCCTCGCTCCTGCTCACCTACACCCCGACCGCGAGCCGCTTCAGCCTGTGGACGCTCGGGGCCTACACCACGTCGCAGAGCACCGACCGCACGGTGGATGGGCGCACCATGAGCGTGAGCGGGGGGCTCGCGTACGGGCTCGGCCAGATCCTGGGCGGCCGCGCGAGCGTGGCGGTCCAGGCCGGCTACGACCGCTACGTCGACGGCATCTACCCCGACAGCTCGACGCGCGGCGCATTCGGCCTCGTCCTCTTCAAGGTCGCGTCCTTCTAGCGACGTCTTAGCCGCGCCGGGGGAGGCGGCCCGCCCGCTCGCGCCCGCGAGCGGGATCAGCCGTGCCGCAGCCGCGGGTCCAGCATGTCCTGCAGCGCGTCGCCTAAGATGTTGAGCGACAGCACCACCAGGAAGATCGCCAGCCCGGGCAGCAGCGCCACGTGCGGCCGCAGGATCACGAACGTGCGCGCGGTGGCGAGCATGCTCCCCCAGTCCGCGGTGGGCGGCTGCGTGCCGAGGCCGAGGAAGCTGAGCCCGGCGGTGGCGAGGATCTTGGCGCCGACGTCGAGGCTCCACGCCACCACCACCGGGGCCAGCAGGTGCGGTAGCAGGTGGCGCCGGAGGATCACGCGGTCGCTGCTGCCGAGGGCGCGCGCCGCCTCCACGAACTCGCGTTCCCGCAGCGAGAGCACGAGCCCCCGCACCAGGCGCGCGTAGAGCGGGAAGCCCACGATCGCGATGGCCACCATCGCGTTGGTGAGCCCGGGGCCGAGGCCGGCCACGATGGCGATGGCGAGCAGGATGTAGGGGAACGCCATCAGGATGTCGGTCAGGCGCATCACCACCGTGTCGACCCGCCCGCCCCAGTAGCCGGCGTGCAGCCCGAGGAGCACCCCGATCAGCATCGAGGCGCTCGCGGTGGCGAGCCCGGCGAGCAGCGAGACCCGCGCGCCCCACACCAGCCGGGCGAGCATGTCGCGCCCGAACTCGTCGGTGCCGAGCAGGTGGCCAGGGCTGCCGGGCGGGCGCAGCCGGCTCGGGGTGTCGACCACGTCGGGATCGAGGATCGGCAGCCAAGGAGCGAGGAGCGCGGCGCCCACCGCCACCGTCATGACGAGGCCGGCGGCGAGGGCGAGCTGCTGGCGCGGGATGCGGCGGAGCGCGCGCGACGGCCGGAGGAGCAGCGGGCTCATTCGTAGCGGATGCGCGGATCGAGGAAGGCGTAGAGCAGGTCGACGGCCAGGTTGAAGAGCACGAACACCAGCGCGATCACGAGCACGCAGCCCTGCACGAGCGGGAAGTCGCGGGCCAGGATGCCCTGGAGCATGAGGGTGCCCACGCCGGGCCACGCGAACACGGTCTCGGTGAGGATCGCGCCGCCCAGCAGATAGCCGGCCTGCACTCCCACCACCGTGACCGTCGGGATCAGGGCGTTGCGGAGGGCGTGGCGCAGCACGACCCCGCGCTCCACCAGCCCCTTGGCCCGCGCGGTGCGCACGAAGTCCTGGCGCAGGATGTCGAGCATGGTGGAGCGGGTGAGCCGCGCGATGATGGTCGTCGACGCGGCGGCCAGCGTGACCGCGGGGAGCACGAGATGGCTCAGCAGATCGGCGAGCCCGCCGGGCCCGTGCGCGCCGTACATGCCGGAGGCGGGCAGCCAGCCGAGCCAGAGCGAGAAGCACACCATGAGCACGAGCCCGAGCCAGAAGCTCGGCATGCTCGCGCCGAAGATGGAGCCGAGGGTGCTGAGCTGATCCACCGCCGAGCGGGGGCGCGCGGCGGAGAGCACCCCGAGCGCGATGCCGCCCACGGAGGAGAGGAGCAGCGCGGTGGCGGTGAGGATCAGGGTGGCCCGGAAGCGGATCAGCACCTCGCCCAGGACGGGCTGGCGCATCCGGATCGAGCGGCCCAGATCGCCCTGGAGCACGTGGGCCATCCAGCGCGCGTACTGCAGCGGCAGCGGCTCGTCGAGCCCCAGGTCCGCCCGCAGGCGCGTCACGTCCTCCTGGGTCGCCTGCGAGCCCAGCATGATCTCGGCCGGATCGCCGGGGGCCAGGTGCAGGACGAGGAACACCACCACCGACACGCCGAGCAGGACCGGCACCAGCAGGAGCAGGCGCCGGAGGAGATAGCGTCCCACCGGCGGCCGGCTACTTGAGCGAGATCGTCTCCACGCGCAGGTCGAAGCTCGGGTGGAGCTTGAAGCCCTGCACCCGCTTGGCGAAGGCCGCGGTCTGCACCTCGTGGTCGATGAAGATCCACGGCGGATCGTCGTGGAGCAGCCGCTGGGCCTCGCGGTAGAGCTGGGCGCGCTTGGCCTGATCGGTGGTGAGCCGCGCCTGGGTCAGCACCTCGTCGAAGCGCGGGTTCTTGTACATGGCGCGGTTCGGCCCCACCGGCGTCCACTGGCTCGAGTGCAGCAGCGGGTACATCACGAGGTCGGGATCCTCCGAGCCGGCCATCCACGAGAGCGCGAACAGATCCTGCTCCTTGGTGCGCAGCTTCGCGAGGAAGGCGCCCCACTCCATGGTCTGGAGCGTCACGTTCACGCCCACCGCCTTGAGGTTCGACTGGATGATCGTGCTCATCGCCACCGGCGACTGCATGCCCGATCCCGACTCGGGCACCCAGAGGGTGGTGGAGAAGCCGCTGGCGAGGCCGGCCTCGGCGAGGAGCTTCCGGGCGCGCTCCGGGTCGTAGGGGAAGGGCTTGATGCCGCTCTCGTCGCCCCACGTCCCCGGCAGCACCGGGCCCTTGGAGACCGCGCCGGTGCCCTTCAGCACGTCGCGGACGATGGCCTCCTTGTCGACCGCGTAGTTGAGCGCCTGCCGCACCCGCTTGTCGTCGAAGGGCTTCTTCGAATTGTTGAAGCCGAGGTACCAGACGTGCGCGCCCACCTGTCGCTGCAGGGTCACCTTGGGATGGTTCTCGAGCTGGGCCACGAAGTCGGGCGGGGTGCCCACGATCAAGTCGAGGGCGCCGGTGAGCAGCTCGGTGAGCCGCGCCTGGTCCTCGGTGATCGGCCGGAAGATGACCCGGTCCACCTTGACCGGGAAGCGCCAGTAGGACGGGTTCTTCTCGAGGACGACCCGCTGGCCGCGGTCCCACTGCACGAACTTGAAGGGCCCGGTGCCGACCGGTGACGCTCCGTAGTCCTGGCCCGCCTTCATGGCCGCGGTGGGGCTCACCACCGAGGCCGCGCCCGCGGTGAGGATGGCGAGGAAGGAGGCGCGCGGCTCCTTCAGGATGAAGCGGACGGTGGATTCGTCCATGACCTCGACCGCCTTGACGTTGCCGAAGAAATAGGCGGCGAAGGGATACTTGCCGAGCTTGTTCGCGGGGTGCTCCGGATTGATCTGCCGCTCGATGGAGAACTTCACCGCCTGCGCGTTGAACGGGGTGCCGTCGTGGAAGGCGATGCCCTTGCGGAGCTTGAAGGTGTAGCTGAGCCCGTCCTTCGAGACGGTCCAGGAGTCGGCGAGGCCCGGCACGATCTGGGTGGACTCGTCCGCGAAGGTGACCAGCGTCTCCACCACCCGCCGGCCGACGCGATTCGAGTTCAGATCGGTGACCTGGGCCGGGTCGAGCAGCACCGGCTCCGCCACCAGCCCGACCACCAACGTGCTGGCGGCCTGCCCATGAGACGGGCCGGTGCCCGCGACCAGCAGGACGAGGACCGCGAGCGCCGCGCACGACCACCACCGCTGTCCGAATCTCATCACATTGCCTCCTCGAGATGGGAGCCGCCGAGCGCGCCGAGTATAGCATCGGGCGCGGCGCCCTTGACATCGCGCGCGCCCCCACCTAGGGTGTTGCCCGGCGAGCGAAAGGAGACCTCATGGCCAAGCTCAAGTTCGGAGCGTGGATCCCCACCTACGCGTGGAGCGGGAAGAAGACGGATCCCAAGAACATGGCGCGGATCCGCGAGTCGATCGTGAAGTGCGAGAAGTACGGCATCGACGTGTGGGTGATCGACCACCTGCTCTCCGCGCCCGGCCTCTACGGCAACGCCTGGCTCGAGCCCCTCTCCGCGCTCGCCTACGCGGCCGCGCTCACCGCCAAGGTCGACATCGCCACCGGCATCCTGGTGTTGCCGGTGCGCCACCCGGTGCTGCTGGCCAAGGAGATCTCGACGCTCTGCCACCTCTCGAACAACCGCTACGTGTTCGGGGTGGGGCCGGGCTGGTACGCGCGCGAGTACGAGGTGACCGGCTCCCGCATCGAGGAGCGCGGCAAGCGGACCGACGAGATCATCGACGCGGTGACCCTGCTCCTCACCAAGCCGAACGCGAGCTACCGCGGCAAGTTCTACTCGTTCGACGACGTCACCATCGACCCGCGGCCCCCGAAGATGCCGAAGCTCTGGGTCTCGGGCGGCTCGCGCGTGCCGGATCCGGGCGAGCACGACGTGCCGGTCATCGCCACCACCGTGATGGACCGCATCGTGAAGGCGGGCAACTGGCTCTCGCGCTGCTCCGGCACCCAGGACTGGGTGAAGCGCGACTGGGGCCTGCTTCAGCAGCACGCGAAGAGCCTCGGGCGCGATCCGAAGAAGCTCACCTTCGGGCACTGCAACTTCATCCACCTGGTGGACACTCCGAGCCACGCCAAGGCGGTGGCCGCGTCGAAGGCGCCCTTCATCAAGACCATGGGCACCCACCGGACCTACGAGCACCTGCAGGAGTCCTACATGATCGGGTCGATCGATCACATCAACGCGCGCATCGACGATCTGGTGAAAGCGGGGCTCAAGTACCTGGTGCTGGGCCCGGTGACCGACGACCCGGCCCAGATCGACCTCCTGGCCAAGAAGGTGATGACCCACTTCAAGTAGGGCCGAGCGTCCCGTGCGATTCGGCTTCTACCTGCCCACCCGCGGCGCGACCGCCGGGCCCGAGGCGATCGAGACCATGGTCGCGCGCGGGGAGGCGCTCGGCTTCTCGTCGGTGGTGATCGCCGACCACCTCGTGTTCCCGGTCGCGATCCGGTCGAAGTATCCCTACACGGTCGACGGCGCCTTCCCCGGCCAGGGCGACGCCCTCGATCAGATCTCCCTGATGGCCTTCGTGGCGGGCCGGTCCCGGCGGCTCCGCCTCATCTCGAGCGTGATGATCCTGCCGCACCGCAATCCGGTGGTGACCGCCAAGATGCTCGCCACCATCGACGTGCTCTCCGGCGGGCGGGTCACGGTGGGCGTGGGCGTCGGGTGGCTGCGCGAGGAGTTCCAGGCCCTGGGCGCGCCCGACTTCGACCGGCGCGGCGCGGTGAGCGACGAGTACCTGCGCATCTTCAAGACGCTGTGGACGCAGGACCCCGCCTCGTTCCGCGGCGCGTTCTACCGGTTCGACGCCCTGCGGTGCCTGCCGCACCCGGTGCAGAAGCCGCACCCGCCGATCTGGGTGGGCGGCCACAGCAAGGTCGCGCTCCGCCGGGTCGCGCGCCTGGGCGACGGCTGGCATCCGGTGGGGGCGACCCCCGCGGTGCCGCTCGGCCCGGCCGAGATGCGCGCC
>Ga0070698_100007678_pt1 | contig 11665 bp, 11 predicted proteins | sample KBSK1502metaG_FD_65477 | JGI IMG/M metagenome (GOLD analysis project Ga0070698, IMG submission 65477) | Corn, switchgrass and miscanthus rhizosphere microbial communities from Kellogg Biological Station, Michigan, USA - KBS K1-50-2 metaG | ecosystem: Host-associated > Plants > Roots >...
CCGCTGCCGCCGCCGAAGGACTCGGTCGCGAGGATCTGGTAGTTGAGCGTGCCCAGGTTCATCCCGTGGCTGGCCCACGCGTTAAAGAAGTTCTGCGTGGTGATGGTCCCGCTGCTGGTGGGCGAGGTCCGGATCGCCAGGTACTGCTCGAAGGTCGCGGTGCCCTGGATGGAGGGCTGGTTGACCTGCTGGTGCTCGTAGATGTTGTAGGTGCCGCCGTCGCTGGTGACCTGGCCCATGTAGGTGCCGGCGGTGGGCGGCGAACCGACGTAGTTCTCGATGACGTAGTACTCAACGAGCGGGTTGGTGGACCAGCCGTAGAGCGACACCAGCGACGTGCCGCCCGACGCGCTGAGGCTGCCGGAAAAGGTCTTCGCGGAACTATTGCCGGGATTCCAGCCGACTCCCGCGACGAAGTCGCCGATGCCGCTCCACGTGGTGGAGTAGCTGTTGCCCGAGTTCAGGGTGACGCAGGCCGATCCTTGGCCGGCGGACCACATCTGGTAGTAGTAGCCGCCGTTCGTGCCCGTCTGGTTCGAGCAGATGGCCGTCGCCGCCTTGGCGGTGCCGGGCAGCGCCGCCGTGGCCGCCGCCAGGATCACGGCGAAGACGACGCCAAGCAGCAGGCGGACGCGGCCGCCTTTGCGGGCTCTCGGTACATGTATGGGGGCGTTCACGGCACCTCCTTGGACAGGTCGCCATGCGGCGACAACAGGAGCAGGCCCGTGGGAGCCTGATCGGCAGCTTTTGATACCGATGGCGCCAGTTTGAGTAGGTCGCATTCGTCGGTCAATAACTTTCGGAAATGTTTCGATCCGAAAATTTAACAGCAGTTTCGTCCCATGTTCTTCTTTTGCCTAGGTGATATCCGTCAGAAACAGGCACAACGACACTAAAGTTTCGAACAAATCCGAAACTTTCGGCAACCGGGTAATTGATCTCTAACCGCGCGTGCGTAGATGCCGGGCCAGGTCGTAGGCGTGCGCTAGCTGGCTCAGGCGTCAGCACGGATTCGGCAGCCGCTTCCCGTCAGCTGTCAGCGTCGGCGGGGGGCTGGTCTCCGGCTGGCTGGTCGCCGGCCGACGGTTCGGCTGGCTGGTCCCCGTCGTCCGGCGGCACGTTCGCGTCAAGCAATGTGGAACTGCCCGCCGCCCGCAGGGTCGCGTCGTCGGTGCGCTCCCTGAGGCGCTCGACCGACTCGGCATCGCCGAACGGGACGGTGGCCTCCACCCGGTTGCTTGCCTTGACCTCGGGCAGGCCCATGACCTCATCGACCAAGGCGGCTCGGTCTCCGCGCCGTACGTGCTCGTCCTTCGCGTACATCGAGGTCCGGACGGTGCCGTCCGGACCGCTGGCGGTCGATACCTCCGCCACAGCCGTGATGTGGTCGTCGTCGTCCTTGATCTCGACATGGCGCGAGATCTGCGGGTCAGTCATGGCTTCTCCTGTGGTTCGCTCAGAGCGGCGGCCGCGAGTCATGCAAGTCGTTCCAGCTCGCCATATGTCCGAAGCAGCCCGTCGCGGCCGCAGGTACTCCACCACCCTGCCCAGGGCAGCGCGCGCGAAACGGTTCGGCCGGGCGCGGCCGAGGGTGCCCGGATCTGGTCCTGGTCTGCCGTTTGGGCGTCTGTGTCCGGGTAGCAGAAGCAGATCCAATGACAGGAGGATCTGATGGCTGCCTGGGTATGGGTTGTGATTGCCATCGTCGTAGTGGTCGTCGTCGCGCTGGTCGTGGTGGGGGCCAGGAGACGCAGAACCGCCATGCTTCGCGGCCACTTCGGCCCGGAATATGACCGGGCGGTAGAGAACAGCGAGGACCGGCGTGCGGCCGAGGCCGACCTTCGCGCACGTGAGAAGCATCGTGCTCAGTTCGACGTTAAGCCGCTGCCGGAAGCCACCCGGCTGAGCTTCGCCGGCGAATGGCGTGATCTCCAGGAGCGGTTCGTCGACCAGCCCGCGCAAGCCACAGGTGCTGCCGACGCCCTCATCACCCGCGTCATGGAAGCGCGGGGTTACCCGATGAAGGACTTCGATGCGCAGGCCGAACTGGTCTCGGTCGACCATCCGGACACCGTCGAGAACTACCGGTTCGCGCATGCCGTACAGCAGCGTGCCGAGACGCAGCAGGCTAGCACCGAAGAGCTGCGCGAGGCGCTGCTGCGGTACCGGTCCCTGTTCGACGAACTGCTCCAGCCAGAAGGCAACGGCGCGGCAGGCGCTACCGCCGGCCAAGCGCAGCCAGCCAACTACGACAACGGGCAGCGGGTCGCTGCCGGGCCGGAGGCCCAGATCCCGGCGGCCAGGGCCAGCGGGGAGGCAGACACGGAGTACGACAACCAGCAGATAGGACGGCGGGACGGGCGATGAGCAACGCTGACGACACCCAGGACCAGTGGCTGACCACCGAGCAGATCGCCGCTGGCAGCCGCGCACCAGCCCAGGAGGGCAGCCCCGCGACGGCCGGCCGCCCCAGCTACGATGACGGCAACGCCGCCCCCCTCGACGCGGATTACGCGGCATCTCGGCGCGACGACCGCGGTGCGCCGGACGGTGGCAGCGGCGGCGGCAGCGCAGCTGACCCAGGATCGCATGCCAGCCTGCTGGATGGCGGCGAGCTGCGGGACATGACTATGCGCTGGAAGGACATCCAGGCTGAGTTCGTCGACGAGCCCGCGACAGCGGTCCGGGAAGCCGACGCGCTCGTAGCGGAGCTCATGCAGCGGCTGGCCACGATGTTCGCCTCCGAGCGCGCCGAACTCGAAAACCGCTGGGCCGGCGGCAACCAGGTCTCCACCGAAGAACTCAGGCAGGGGCTGCGCCTCTACCGCTCGTTCTTTGAACGGCTGCTCGCCGCCTAGCAGCGGGGCGATCCGCTGCCAGGGCCGCCGGACTAGTTCGCCCGGCGGCCCCGCTTCACCCGGGACAGGTTCGGGAACCTGCAGGTAGGCGCCTCAATCAGCCCTTCAGCAGCTGCCGGGCCATCACCATCCGCTGGATCTGGTTGGTGCCCTCGTAGATCTGGGTGATCTTCGCGTCCCGCATCATCCGCTCGACCGGGTAGTCGCTGACGTAGCCGTAGCCGCCGAGCAACTGCACGGCGTCCGTCGTGACCGACATCGCCACGTCCGAGGCCAGGCATTTGGCGGCCGAGGAGAAGAACGTCAGGTCCTCGACCTTCTCCCCCGCCATCGCCAGCTCCGACTTGGCGGCCGCCGCGTAGGTGAGCTGCCGCGCCGCCGCCAGGTTCATGGCCATGTCGGCGAGCATGAACTGCACGCCCTGGAAGTCGGCGACCGCGCGGCCGAACTGCCGGCGTTCCTTCACGTAGCCAACCGCGTAATCGAGCGCGCCCTGCGCGATCCCTAGCGCCTGCGCGGCGATCGTGACCCGCGTGTGGTCCAGCGTCCGCAGCGCGATCTTGAAGCCCTCGCCCTCGTCGCCGACCAGCCGGGAGGCGGGGATCTCGCAGTTGTCGAAGTACAGCTCGCGCGTCGGGGAGCCCTTGATGCCGAGCTTGTGTTCCGGCGCGCCGAACGAGAAGCCCGCGTCCCCGTCTTCCACCACGAACGCCGAGATCCCGTTCGGCCCGGCCGCGGGATCGGTCACCGCCATCACGGTGTAGAACTTCGACACCCCGGCGTTGGTGATCCACCGCTTCACGCCGTTGAGCACGTAACCGTCACCCGTCCGCGCCGCCCTGGTGCGCATGGCGGCCGCGTCCGAGCCCGCCTCCGGTTCTGACAGGGCGTAGGAGAACATCCCCTCGCCGCGCGCCACTGCCGGCAGATAGTTCCGCTTGACCTCATCCGACGCGCCGAGCAGCAGCGGCATCGTGCCCAGCTTGTTCACCGCGGGAATCAGCGACGAGGTGGCGCAGGCCCTGGCGACCTCCTCGATGACGATCGCCGTGGCCAGGGCGTCACCGCCCGCGCCGCCGTACTCCTCGGGGATGTGCAGCGCGTGGAAGTCGGCCTTGACCAGCGCCTCGTACACGTCCCAGGGGAACTCCGCGGTCCGGTCGATCTCGGCCGCCCGCGGTGCGATCTTGTCGTCGGCAAGGGCGCGGACGGCTTCCCGCAGCGCCTGGTGTTCTTCAGACAGGTCAAACGTGCTCATGCCCAGATCGTAACGGTGCCCGTCAGGTCACCGAACAGGCGCGGCACGCGGACGGGCCGCGTCAGCCAGCCCCTTCTTCGCTGGGAGCCTTCTCCTCGGCGGGCTCACGCTGGCTCGGCACCGACGCCGCGTGGGCCGGGCGGTGCGCCTCCGCTCCCGCAGCCGGACGCGGCGGCCACTGGATGCCGCCGCGGGGCGCGGCGTGCTTGCCACTGCTCCGGTACAAACCCAGCGAACGGAATGGACGCTTCATCGTGACAGAAAAACTCATGTCTCCCCCATGACCGATTAACGCAATGTGCCCGATCTCCCCACCGGCCACCTGCATTCGTTCCTGTTTCGATTGGCAGTGCTGCTCTCAGAATGCCCTAGCGCCTCACAGATAAACTTCCCGCGAGAAGCTACCGTGCGCTCAACACCATATCTAACCCTGTCAAAGCAGCGAGGCAGGAGGGGCGCGCGAATGTGCTGAGAGTAATGGGACGGTTGTGAGCCGGCCGGGTCCGTTCTGGATAACTGGCTACCGCATGGAGCGCAGAGTCGCGCCTTTCGCACGGGCCTGTGCCGTGAGACCCGCCTGGAATTCGGCCATTTTGCGGCGCAGCGACGGGTCCGCCGCGGCCAGGATGCGCACCGCGAGCAGGCCCGCGTTGCGCGCCCCGCCGACCGCCACCGTCGCCACCGGAATGCCCGCAGGCATTTGCACAATCGATAGCAGCGAATCCATCCCGTCCAGGTGCTTCAGCGGCACCGGCACGCCGATGACCGGCAGGGGCGTCACCGACGCGAGCATCCCCGGCAGGTGCGCCGCGCCGCCGGCGCCGGCGATGATGACGCGGAGCCCGCGCTCTTCGGCGTGCTCGCCGTAGGCGATCATCTCCCTGGGCATCCGGTGTGCCGAGACGACGTCCGCCTCGTGAGGCACGCCGAACTCGTCAAGCGCGTCGGCCGCGGCCTGCATTACCGGCCAGTCCGAGTCGCTGCCCATCACGACGCCGACCAGCGGGGTTTCTGTCTGCACGGGCTTAGCGTAACCGGTTCGCTAGGGGTGGCCCTGGATCGCGACCCGATGCACGAACAGCTGGTAGGTGCCCGCGTCGTCGGGCGGCAGCCTGGTGAACCACAGCAGCACGTAGCGCGCCTTGACCGGGCTGGCCAGCGGCAGGCTCAGCTGGTCGCGGGTGGCCGTGGCGGTCCTGACCACGGGCAGGGCGCTGAGGGCCGGCGCCGCGCCGAGCCGCAGTTCCAGCGACGTGCCCGGCGGGCTGCCCAGGGTGAGCGTGACGGTGGTGACGGTGGCCGTCCCGCCCAGGTCGAAGAGCAGGCCGGTGCCCTGCTTGAGGTCACCGAAGCTGGGCGTGGCGTACCACTGGCTCACCCAGCCCATGGCCGGGTCGGTGAGCACCCGGGCGGCGATCTGCGGGTTGTCGCCGTCGGCCGTGCCCTGCGGGCCGAACGCGACGGCGCTGACCGGCACCAGCGTCCGCGCCTGCGGTGTGACGGTCGCCTTAGGCGTCGCGGTGACGGCGGTGGTGGCGACCGGCGCGGCGGCGGGGGGTTGCGTGCCGGGGGGGTGCGTGGCCGGCGGTTGCGCGGCCGCCTGCTGGTGGCCGCCGGGCTGGCTCGCCGCGCGCGGGGCGGTGACCTGCCCGCTGAACTCGAACGCGGCGTAGCCGAGGACGGCGAGGGCCACCACCCCCAGCGCCGCGGCCAGGCCGGCCCGGCGCCGGGCGGTGATCATCCGGTCCACCGTCAGGGACGCCCGTCCACCACGACGTGGTAGACGCTCGCCTGGTACTGTCCGGCGCCGTTCGGCGGCAGCAGGGTGAACCAGATCAGCACGTACCTGGCCTGCTGCGGTGACCGCAGGTGCAGCCGGACCGTGCCGCCCACGTCGTTGGCCACCGCCGCGACCCGAAGGCTGGACAGGGCGCCGTCCGTGTCGCCGACCCGCAGCTGCAGGTTGGCGCCCTGGTAGCTGGCGAGGTCGATCCGCACGCTAGTGACCGTGGCTGTCTGACCCAGGTCGAGGATCAGGCCGGTGCCCTGCTTGAGGTTGCCGAATTGGGCCGTCGCGTACCACTGGCTCTGCCACGGCCCCGGGGCACCCCGGGTGATCGCGTACGACGCGACCCGTGAGTTGTCGCCGTCGGCGAGACCGCCGGGGCCGAATCCCGCGGCGCTGGCGATGGGCAGTGCCCTGACGGGGGCGGGCGGCGCCGGGGCGGGCGCCGTGGCGGTAGGCGTGGACGCTGCGCTGGCCGGCGTGGCCGGCTTGGACGTGAGCGGGGCGTGCGCGGCGTGGCTCGAGGGCTGCGCGACCCCCGCGGCGTTCTTGCCCGCCGGGACGGACTGGCTGGAGAGCGCGAGGCCGCCGGCCACCCCGGCCACGGCCAGCACGAGCACGGCGGGGATCGCGACCCGCGCCACCCGGCGGCGGTCCTGTCTCCTGTGGCGGCGCCGGCCCCGCCCGGGCGGCGGGACAGGCGCCCAGTCGCCGGGCAGGTCACCGCGCCGCGCTGGGGGCCCGGCCGGCTCGGGCGGGATGACCGGCAGGTCAGCGACCGTGGGCGCGGGGTCTTCTGTCACGACCGGGAGGTCGAAGACCGTGACGGCGGGGTCCGCGCTCACCGCCGGGAGATCGGCGGAGGTGACGTCCGGAGCCGCGGGGCTCGACGGACCCGGCGGGCTCGCGGGAGGCACGGCCGGGGGCAGCGGATCGGCTGCCGTGGCGCCTGCCGTGCCGGCGGAGCCCGCGGCCGCGACCGGCACATCGGCGGCCGTGACGGCGGGACCGGACGGGGGCACCGGGTGCGCGACCCTGGCGACGTGCGCGAACGTGTCGCCTGAGGTGTCGGTGCGGGCCTTGTCGTATTCGCGGATCAGCGGCCGGGCGTCGATGCCGACGGCACTGGCCAGCGCGCGAACGTATCCGCGCACGAAGACGTCGCCGCCGCAGGCGTCGTAGTCATCCTGCTCGATGCAGCGGATGACCGTTCCCCTGATCTTGGTGCGCTCGCTGAGCTCGTCCACGGAAAGTCCGGCTCGCGACCGCGCCTCGGCTAGCGTTTCGCCAACGCTCACGACGTCTCCACGACCCATCTACCTTGATCATTTCGTGACAGGTTAGCCGCCGGTGACCTTGGGCTTGGCCCGATCGCAGGTTTGCCCGCGTTCGCCCTTCTTAACCCAGCTGCCCGCAATCACCTCATGACCTTGTAAGAAAACGTGCGCACGGGAAGTTTTTGTTACGTGCTCACGGGCGCGGGCGCCGGGACGCTAGTCGCCGTCTTCGGTGCCCCAGCGCAGGTAGCTCGCTGCGCGGCGGGCCCTGTCCCGCGCCTCGTCGAGGTCGCCGGCGGAGTCGCCGGTGATCGTGACGTGCCCGATCTTGCGGCCTGGCCGGACCTCTTTGCCGTAGAAGTGCACCTTGACCGCCGGGTCCGCCGCCATCACGTGGATGTACCGGTCGTAGACGTCCGGGTCGGTGCCGCCGAGCAGGTTCGCCATCACGGTGAACGGACCCGACACGGCGCAGGACCCGAGCGGCAGGTCGAGGACCGCCCGCAGGTGCTGCTCGAACTGCGACGTCCGCGCGCCGTCGATCGTCCAGTGCCCGCTGTTGTGCGGCCGCATCGCCAGCTCGTTGACGAGCAGCCCGCCGGCCGCCGTCTCGAACAGCTCGACGGCCAGCAGCCCGGTCACGTCGAGCGAGGACGCGATCCGCAGCGCCAGCGCCTGCGCCGCGGCGGCCACCTCCGGGTCGAGCCCGGGCGCGGGCGCGATGACCTCCCGGCAGATGCCGTCCACCTGGACGGTCTGCACGACGGGGTACGCCGCTCCCTGGCCGGACGGGGACCTGGCGACCAGCGCCGCCAGCTCCCGGCGGAACGGGACGAACTCCTCCGCGAGCAGCGCGATCCCGTGCGCCACGACCTCGGCCGCCGCCGCGGGAGTCGCGCAGACCCAGACGCCCTTGCCGTCGTACCCGCCGCTCACCGCCTTGAGGACCACCGGCCACGAGCCCGCGGCGAACTCCTCGACGTCCGCGACGGAAGCCACCGCCGCGTACCGCGGGCACGGCACGCCGCGGGACGCCAGCGCGCCGCGCATCGCCAGCTTGTCCTGGGTGTACCCCAGCGCAGCCGATCCCGGCCTGACCAGCACGCCGGCCGACTCCAGCTCCGTCAGGACGTGGCCGGGCACGTGCTCGTGGTCGAAGGTCACGACGTCGCACCGGCCGGCGAACGCCGACACGTCCCGCAGCGAAAGGTGCGATCCGATGGTCACGTCGCGCGTCACCAGCGCGGCGCTGTCAGCCGGCGCCTCGGCGAGCACCCGGAACGTCACGCCGAGCCCGATCGCGGCCTGCGCGGTCATCCGCGCGAGCTGTCCGCCGCCGACCATGCCGACGACCGGCATCCCGCTGCCGGCCTGCCGCGGGATCGGCCCGGCGGGCGCAGCCTCTGGCGCCGCGGACGAGGCCGCCGAAGAGGCAGATGACGAGGCGGAAGGCACCGGTGTAGCCTACGCGGAACCGCCGAATCCTGGGTACAACGTACGTGTACAGGATCTGCCCGGCCAGCCACGCCAACGACGGCACCTCTAGCGAACACCAGCCACTAAACGCAATCATGGCCAATGAAGGCCCCTAACGCCTCAGGGCTTCTGATTTCACCGCATAAGCGCGAGCTGTGCCAGCTACAGGGAGTACGGATGACAACGGTCAGCGACCCAGATATCGAAGTTAGAGAGGGAACGTACGGCGATAAGGTCATCGCCGTCGAGCCAGGGGGAGCGGAGTTCATTCCGCTGAACGAGCGTCACGGGCGCCCGCTGCAGCTTTTCTGGACCTGGACCTCGCCGAACATGGAGTTCGCGACCGTCTTCGTCGGCTTCATCGGCGTGGTCTTCTTCGGCCTCAGCTTCTGGGCGACGTTCCTCGCGGTAGTGATCGGCACCCTGCTTGGCTCTATCACCCAGGGCATCCTTTCCACCATGGGCCCGACGTACGGGGTGCCGCAGATGGTGCTGAGCCGCCGCGGGTTCGGCTACTGGGGCAACGTCCTGCCCGCCGGGATCAACGCCCTGGTCGCCGGGATCGGCTGGTTCGCGGTGAACAGCGTCAGCGGCGCGCTCGCCCTCAACGCGCTGACCCACATGCCCGAGGTGCTGTGCCTGCTGATCGTGGTCGTTGTGCAGATCGCGGTGGCCTTCTTCGGGTACAACCTGATCCACGTCTTCGAGCGGTACGCCTTCCCGCTTCTCGTGGTCATCTTCGTGATCGCGTCCGCCGTGACGCTGGGCAAGGCGCACCCCGGCGCGGTGCACCACACGATCCCCGGCGCGTTCCTGATCACGCTTGGCGCGACGTTCGGCTACGCGGTGGGCTGGAACCCCTACGCATCGGACTACACCCGTTACTTCAAGCCCGACACGAGCAAGCGGGCGATCGCCTTCTGGGCCGGCCTCGGTCTGTTGCTGTCCTGCGTGCTGCTCGAGACCGTCGGCGCGGCGGCCGGGACGATCGCCAGCGTCGCGGCGAACTCGAACCCGACGGCCGGCTGGACCGGCATCTTCCCCACCTGGCTCAGGGACCTGACGCTCATCGCGATCGTCATCGGAGGCATCGCCGCCAACGCGCTCAACATCTACTCCGGGGCGATCTCGTTCAACGCGCTCGGCTTCAAGCTGCCGATCGCGGCCAGGCGGGCGATCGTCGCGCTGGGCCTCGGCACGATCGGCTTCTTCTTCGGCTGGGCGGGCCTGGGGAACGCGGGCGAGGATTACAACAACTTCCTGCTGATCATCGCCTACTGGATCGCCCCCTGGCTGGCGGTCATGTTCTGCGACATGTACCTGCGCCGCAACCAGGACCAGACGCAAATCGAGCACCTGCTCTTCAACAGGAAGTACACCAACTGGGCGGGCCCGGTGGCGATGGCGGTCGGCGCCGGCGTGTCCATCTGGCTGTTCTCCAACCAGACCAAGTACGTCGGCCTCGTCCCCACGCACTTCCCCTCCACCGGCGACCTGACCTTCGAGGCCGGGTTCGTGCTCACGGCCGTGATCTACCTCACGTGGCGGCTGACCGTGGACCGCCGCACCCGCTCGGTGGCAGCGGCTCCGGCCCCTGCGCATCAGGCGTAACGGGAACGTTCATCGCCATTCCTCCCATCGAGGCCAAAAGGGTCGACTACGTTAGATGCGCAGCATGACGAAAGGGGACCGCGCGCATGGGCCGACCAGTCGCCGACCTGTACGACCATGTCCGGCAGCACGGCCCGGAACTCGTCAAGTTCGGCATAGTCGGCGGCCTCGGCACCATCATCGACCTAGGCGGCGCGGCGGTGCTGCACAGCGTCTATCACGTGGGACCGCTTGAGTCCAAGGCGCTTTCCATCACCGCCGCGACCATCTTCACCTACCTCGGCAGCCGGTTCTGGACCTTCAGGCACCGGGAGAACCAGCCGGTACACCGCGAGGCGCTGCTGTTCGTCGTGCTGAACGCGGCCGGCCTGATCCTCGCCGAGCTGGTGATCGCGTTCACCACCTACGGGCTCGGCCTCAAGGGCCCGCTCGCCTACAACGCGGCCAGCTTCATCGGCACCGGCCTCGGCACCGTCTTCCGCTGGTACGCCTACCGCAAGTGGATCTTCCTCGCCCCCGCGCAGCAGCCGCACCCGCAGCCCCAGACGGCGTTCACGGCGGGCGCTGGGGCCGCCAGGGCCGCCGACCAGGACTTCCCGCACTACGCGCCCTGGGAGCTGGACCCGGCGTACTTCGACCCGGCCTACTCCCGGCGGCCAGGCGGGCACCCCCGTCCGGTGCTACTGCACAATCAAAACCCGGTCATTCCGAACGGGCGCGTGGTGGCTCCCCTGCTCACCGCCCCGGTCCCGGCGGGCTATTCGGTCCGCCCGGCGCCAGCGGGACCGGCCCAAGCGGGCCCACCAGTCCCTGCCGGGCCTAGCACCCCCGGCGCCCCGCGCGCCCCGGGCCGCCACCGCAAGCGCTAAGTCGCTCTGCCCGCTAGGCCGGGCCGACGCGGGTCTTGGCGCGATTCCGGTCGCCTGGCGGGTTCGTGGGCAGGAACACCGCGAACACCGGGGGCCTGCGGCGGGCGAGCACGATCCGGCCGCCGTCCGCGGCGGCCATGGTGCGGGCCAGCGCCAGGCCGAGGCCGGTGCCCTCAGGCCGGCCGCTCACGCTGCGCTCGAAGATGCGGGACACGAGCTCCGCGGGCACTCCTTCGCCCTCGTCCTCGACCTCGATCACCACCGAACGCCCCGCTTGCGTCCGCCGGATCGTCACCGTGCCCTTGCCGTGCATGAGGGCGTTGTCCAGCAGCGTCGCGATCACCTGGGCCAGCCCGCCGGGAGTCACCCACGCCTGCAGCCGCGACTCGCCGACCAGGACGATCTTGCGGCCCGCCCGGCGGAACGCCGGCGCCCACTCCGTGATCTGCTGTAGCACGATCCTGTCGACGCTGATGAGCGCCGCGGAGCCGACGGCCCGGCGCGCCGGGCTGAGTAGGTGGGTGACGACG
>Ga0070698_100007679_pt1 | contig 11663 bp, 8 predicted proteins | sample KBSK1502metaG_FD_65477 | JGI IMG/M metagenome (GOLD analysis project Ga0070698, IMG submission 65477) | Corn, switchgrass and miscanthus rhizosphere microbial communities from Kellogg Biological Station, Michigan, USA - KBS K1-50-2 metaG | ecosystem: Host-associated > Plants > Roots >...
TGTACCTGCTGCAAGATCGCCCGGCGGCGCGAGGAGGACCTGCGCCGGGCCTCACGGCAATACGGCCCGGCGGGGCCGCAGGCGCCGCCCGGTGACCGCGGCAAGAACGACCCACCCTGGGAGGAACCCATGCGATCCAAACCCATGATCCTCGTCGCGCTGCTGCTGGCGGCGTTCCTGGTCAACCTGGACACGACCCTGGTCAATGTGGCGCTGCCCGCGATGGTGCGTGAGCTGCATGCCACGACCACCCAGCTGCAGTGGGTCGTTGACGCCTACAACCTGGTGTTCGCCGCGCTGCTGCTGACCTTCGGCAGCTTGTCGGACCGGTTCGGCCGCAAGGGCATGCTGCTGGCCGGGCTGGCCGTGGTCGGGGCCGCCAGCCTGGCCGGCGGGTTCACCACCAGCCCGGCACAGCTGATCGCGGCCAGAGCAGTGATGGGGTTGGGCGCCGCCATGACGTTCCCGGCGACGCTGTCGCTGATCTCCAACGTGTTCACCGAACGGCGGGAGCGGGCCCGCGCCATCGGCCTGTGGGGCGCAGTCGCGGGCGTGGCCATCGCGATGGGGCCGATCGTCGGCGGCTGGCTGCTGGAGCACTACAACTGGGCCAGCATCTTCTTCGCGATGGTCCCGGTAGCGGCGGCTGCCGCGGTTTTGGTGGCGCTGGTGGTTCCCCCCTCGAGGGATCCGGCCGCGGCCGCGGTGGACATGCCGGGCCTGGTGCTGTCATCGGCGGCGATGGCCCTGCTGGTGTTCACCATCATCGAGGCGCCCACCTACGGGTGGACAGCCCCGCGCAGCGTGGCCGGGTTCGCCGCCGCGGCGGTGCTGCTGGCCGCGTTCATCCTTCGGGAGCGGCGCGCCGCGCATCCGATGCTCGATGTGCGGCTGTTCCGCAACATGCGGTTCAGCGCGGCCAGCGGCGCAGTCACCGTGTCGTTTTTCACCCTGTTCGGGTTCATCTTCCTGATCACCCAGTACTTCCAGTTCGTCCGCGGCTACCCCCCGCTGGCGACCGGGGTGCGCCTGCTCCCGGTCGCGGCCTCGGTCGCCGCCGGGTCGGTCGCCGGCACCCAGCTGGCGGTGCGGGCCGGGACCAAGCTGGTGGTCACCGCCGGGCTGGTCGCGATGGCCGGCATGTACGGCTGGGTCGCCGCGACCACCAGCGCCACGCTGTCCTATGGCGTCATCGCGGCCCAGATGGTGGTCTACGGCCTCGGCCTGGGCCTGACCTCCGCGCCCGCCACCGAGTCCATCATGGGCGCCATCTCCCGGGCCAAGGCCGGCGTCGGCTCGGCCGTGAACGACTCCACCCGGCTCATCGGCGGCACGCTCGGCGTCGCGGTGATCGGCAGCGTCTACGCCTCCGTCTACGGATCCCACCTCACCGCCACCATGCCCGCGGCGGTGCCCGGCCGGGCTGCGGCGATCGCGCACCAGTCCGTCGGCGCCGCCTACGCAGCCGCCGGCAAGATCGCCGCCCTCGGCCACCCGGCCCTGGGGCAAGCACTGCACGACGCGGCCACCAACGCGTTCCTGCGCGGCCTCACCGTCGGTGCTCTCGTCGCCGGCGGCGTCGCCGCCCTGGGCGCCGTCCTGGCCGCCCTGTTCCTGCCCGCACAGCCGGCGCAGCTCACCAGCCCGGCCCAGCCCGCCGATCAGCCAACCCAGGCAGCGGCACAGACCGCCGCCGTCGCTGCTGCCGACTGACGCAGGAAGAAGCGCGCAATGTCACAGCAGATCAAAGACCGTAGCCTCGAGGTACTGAAGGTGGCGGCCAGCTGGCCCGACGCGGACCGGGTCGCACTCGTCACGAGCTGCTTCGCCGACACCGCCTGCGGCGGGTACAAATGGCTGCTCTCCCCCCGAGGCACCGCTTATTTCACCATCAGTCCCACGCTGGCACGGTCTTGACCGGGGACATCTACCCAGGGCCGACTCTTGGTCGTCCACAGCAGCGGCGAGCACGGATCCCCCCGGCTGGAGTCCCCCACCAGGGCCAGCAGCGCCGGCACCAGGCCCGGGCCGGTCTCGGCCAGCTTCTTGCGCCCCGCGCCCGGCCGGCGCACCCGCCCGCCGCGACCTGGCCCGAGCCCAGCTCCGCCGCCCCGTTCGCCACCGTCTGCCACGACGCCCCGGTCAGCCGGGCCACCGCGCCGATCCCGCCGTCCCCGGCCGCCCGCGCCACCGCCCCCAGCGTCAGCCGCCGCGCCTTCTCATCCAGCTCCGGCAGCAGCAGCCGCAGCTCCGGCCCGATAACCCTCAGCAGCTCCCCGCCCGCGCCCATACCAGCATGCTGGCACCCGACACGCCGGAAACTCAGCTAATTTCGGAATGTCCACACCACGCCACCAGCGCTTCACGTCCACGCTGTGGGCGACGCCTATCCGTCTACGTGAAGGCTCGGGCGCGCTATGGACGTGTCGATTTTTAATCTGACATGGCCGGGTGCGGGAGCAGGGATTGGGGCGGCCCAACACGCCCGAGATGGTCAACTAAAAAACCGACGTGTGCTATTACGCCTCCAGCGCTTCACGTCCAGGGCTGCACTGGCGCGCGTGGGCGTCGTCGCCCTGCGGTCGCCTTGCGGGGCCGTGCTCGAGGGCAGCCCGGGGGCTCGATCGGGGCCGAGGGCTCAGCCGCGGGTGAGCCTGCGGTAGGTGACCCGGTGCGGTCGCGCCGCCTCGGCGCCGAGGCGCTCGATCTTGTTCTTCTCGTAGGCGTCGAAGTTGCCCTCGAACCAGAACCAGTTCGCCCCGCCCTCCCAGGCCAGGATGTGCGTGGCGACCCGGTCGAGGAACCACCGGTCGTGGCTGGTGATCACCGCGCAGCCGGGGAACTCGGCCAGCGCGTTCTCCAGCGAGGACAGCGTCTCCACGTCGAGGTCGTTGGTCGGCTCGTCGAGCAGCAGCAGATTGCCGCCCTGCTTGAGGGTGAGCGCCAGGTTCATCCGGTTGCGCTCGCCGCCGGACATCACGCCGGCCGGCTTCTGCTGGTCGGATCCCTTGAAGCCGAACGCGGCCACGTACGCGCGGCTCGGGATCTCCGCGTTGCCCACGCGGATGTACGCCTCGCCGTCGGAGATCACTGCCCAGACGTTCTTGTCCGGGTCGATCCGGGCGCGGTCCTGGTCCACGTAGGAGATCTTGACGGTCTCGCCGACCTTGATCGTGCCGGCGTCCGGCCTCTCCTCGCCGATGATCATCTTGAACAGCGTGGTCTTGCCGACGCCGTTCGGGCCGAGCACACCGACGATGCCGTTGCGCGGCAGGGAGAAGCTCACGTCCTCGAACAGCTCCCGGTCGCCGAAGCCCTTCTCCAGGTGCTCGACCTCGACCACGGTGCTGCCGAGCCGGGGGCCCGGCGGGATCTGGATCTCGTCGAAGTCCAGCTTCCGGTTCTTCTCGGCTTCGGTCGCCATCTCCTCGTACCGCTGCAGCCTGGCCCGGCTCTTGACCTGGCGGGCGCGCGGGCTGGACCGCACCCATTCGAGCTCGTCCTCGAGGCGCTTGCGCCGCTTGGCGTCCTTCGCGCCCTCGACCTTGATCCTGGCGGCCTTGGTCTCCAGGTAGGTGGAGTAGTTGCCCTCGTACGGGAACGCGTGGCCGCGGTCGAGCTCGAGGATCCACTGGGCCACGTTGTCGAGGAAGTACCTGTCGTGCGTCACCGCGACCACGGTGCCGGGGTACTTCTCCAGGTGCTGCTCCAGCCACTGCACGCTCTCCGCGTCCAGGTGGTTGGTCGGCTCGTCGAGCAGCAGCAGATCCGGCTGCGAGAGCAGCAGCCTGCACAGCGCGACCCGGCGGCGCTCGCCGCCGGACAGCACCCGGACGTCGGCATCCGGCGGCGGGCAGCGCAGCGCGTCCATGGCCTGCTCAAGCTGGCTGTCGATGTCCCAGGCGTCCCGGTGGTCCAGCTCCTCCTGCAGCCGGCCCATCTCCTCGAGCAGGTCGTCGGAGTAGTCGGTCGCCATCTTTTCCGCGACCTCGTTGTACGCAGCGAGCAGCGCCTTGGTCTCCGCGACTCCTTCCTCGACGTTCTCCAGGACGGTCTTGTCCTCGTCGAGGACGGGCTCCTGCGCCAGCAGGCCGACGGTAAAGCCCGGCATGAGCCGCGCGTCGCCGTTGGACGGCTGCTCCACGCCGGCCATCATCCGCAGCAGCGTCGACTTGCCCATGCCGTTCGGCCCCACGACGCCGATCTTGGCGCCGGGCAGGAAGGCGAGGGTGACGTTGTCGAGGACGACCTTGTCGCCGTGCGCCTTGCGCACAGCGCGCATCTGGTAGATGAACTCCGGCATGTCTTAAGGGTATTGCCCAGCCGATCCTGGATCGACCTGCCCGTCAGCCCCGCGGCCCTCCCCGACGCGGGCGTGGGCCCGGCCGCGCTCAGCCAGCTCACCCACCAGGAACTCGACCCCCACCACGTGCTCGCGCGCACCGTGTGGGCCGCGCCGCGCACCGACGGGAGCGGCGAGGTCAGGCTCGACTCATCCCTCCTGCTCCGCCGCGACGGTGACCGGCTCCGCATCATCGTCTACGTCACCCACCGGGGGCTCCGGCCCTGAACCCTGCCGTGGTGGCGGCAGCTCCCGCCGGGCGCTGGCCCCCGCCTGCGGCCCGAGGGCGGGCCTGAACTCCGGCTCGCCGAACAGCCGCACCCGGTTCCGGCCCGCCGCCTTGGCCTGGTACAGGGCGAGGTCGGCCCTGGCCAGCAGCCCCGGGATGTCCTCGGCGTGCGGGCCGAGCACGGCCGCCCCGATCGAGACGGTGACCCGCACCTCGCCGCCGCCCGCCACGCTGACCGGCGCCGCGCCGACCCGGTCCCGCAGCCGCTCGGCCACCTTGCCGGCCTCGTCCGCGTCGGCACCCGGCAGCAGTACGACGAACTCCTCGCCGCCGAACCTGCCCACCACGTCGGAGTCGCGCACCTGCTGGCGGAGCGCCTCGGCCAGGGCGGCCAGCACCTGATCGCCGACCAGGTGGCCGTACGTGTCGTTGACCCGCTTGAAGTGATCAATGTCGACGAGCAGCAGGGCCAGCGACCCCCTGGCCCGCACCACCCGGGTGATCTCGACGTCAGCCTCGCGCTGCCACGCGGCGGCGTTCAGCAGCCCCGTCTTCGCGTCGGTCCGCGCGGCCGCGCGCAGCTGCTGGTGCAGCAGGCTGCGCTGCAACAGGATCACCGGCGGCAGCGCCACGAACAGCAGCGCCGGGCTCAGCGCGCAGGCGATCGTGACCAGCACGCCCACGCAGACCTCGGTTACGTCGAGGATCAGCCGCTCGGAGTCCCAGAGCACGGCGCGCCAGCCGACCTGCGGCTCGGCGGCGTGCGCCGCGACGGCCACCAGCGCGGCGTTCAGCACACTGAACAGCGCGGCGCAGGCCACGGCGATCACCACGGTCAGCGGCCGGGTGAACCAGACCTCCGGACCCGGGTACGCGAACCACGCGGTCACCCCGCGTACCGTGCCCGCCGCGAGGCCGAAGTGGCCGAACACGATGGACGCGGCCCCGCCGGCCAGCCCGAGCGCGGCCACGCTGAACACCCGGCGGTAGACCGCGCTCCGGCGCACCCGCAACTGCAGCAGCACGCTGAGCGGAATCGGCGCGATCAGCGCGTAGACCGGCGGCAGCAGCAGGGCCACTGGCAGCCACCACGCGGACAGCAGGTCGCGGGATACGCCTGCGGGCGTGCCCAGCCGCCTGGTCGCCTCGATGCAGGCCGCCCCGCAGGCGAGCAGCGCGGCGAACAGGGCTGCCTCGCCCGCCCGGGGCGTCGTCCGCGCCAGCTCCCACCCGGTGAGGGCGAGGTCGCAGGCGACGACGACACCGAAGTAGGCGATCAGCGGCACCCGCTCTGCCAGCAGCGGCCATTGCGTCGGCCACCGGACGAGCCGGACGAGGCCTCTCTGCCGTTCCTGCCGCATCGCTGCCTGCTGAACTGCCATGCCTCCGCCCGTGACCACGTCGCCGGGTTCCCGTCACCTGCGCGCATCGCAGCGTCACGCTGCGTACCGCCGAGACGGGGATCGAACTACTCTGGGTAACATAATAGATGCGATGCGTGCGCCAGGCGCCAGAAACCGGTATGTTGGTCGCCGCACGGGATGGACGCCCTCGCCCCGCCAACGCGACTGACCAGACCGTGCGACCCGTGACCCGGGCACGCCGGGCTTGCCGCCAGCCGTAAGGCCAGGCCGAGCCGGGTGACGCGTCGGCGGAGCGAAGGAGAGCGGACCCAGATGCGAGGCGTTATCTGGACGTGACGTCCAGCCCGCCTGCCACGTCAGTGACACGCGGCAGGCGGCTGCCGGACCGGGTCAGAACGGTGCGGCCGCCGCCATAACCTCGTCTGCCGCCGCGGCGAGCTCACCGACGGCGTCGGTGTTGAACATGTCATCCGACGCCTCAGCGATGTCACCGGGCACCTGCCCGGCAGGTGAAAGAGCCGGCACCCCGCCCCCGGAGGGCTCGTCGTCCGTCAGCCCGGCCCGGATCTCCTCGCCCCTGTTCAGGCCGTCGGCCGAGTCTCGGGCCGGCCGCGAGGTCCGCTGGAGTACCGAGATGCCGCGGTTCACGTCGTGCCCGATGGACTCGGCCTCGATGTCCACGGCGATCCGCCGGCTGCCGTCCCTGCCCTCGTATTCGCGCACGTGAAGGCGCCCCGCCAGGACGATGGCGTCGCCCTTGCGGAAGGAGGGCGCCGCGTTGTTCGCGAGCTGGCGCCAGCACTTGACGTTCGCGAACGAGGTGTGGCCGTCTCGCCACTCACCGGTCTCCCGGTCGCGGAAGCGGGAGGTCCACGCCACCCGCATCGACATGGCAGGGGTCTTGTCCCCCTCGAGGGTCCGGTAGAAGGGCTGGGTTGCCACGTAACCCGCCAGGGTTACCGTCGCGCCGTTGAACATCGTGATCCTCCTGAACGATCTCCCCGCGGCGTCCTGCCGCCGGGCCGCGTTCGGCCGCGGCGTGCGCCGCCTATCTGGCCTCACGATGGCCGGCTTCGGACCCCGCCCGCCGCCGCGCATGCCAGCCTGTGGATAGCCGCGGCGGCCCCGCGGATCTGTGGAGGACCGGTTTGCGGCCGGACGCCGCCCGTGGCACGATTCCCGGGGGTCCTGTGGCTCAGCGGTGCCGGGCCTGGCGCGCGGGGATTCCGCCGAGACGAGCTCGGTCGGCGCGGGGATTACGCCGAGACGAGCTCGGTCGGCGCGGAGATCACGCCGAGACGAGCTCGGTCGGCGCGGCGATAACGTCCACCAGCGCGCCGTTGCGCATCACCGTGATCGAGAGCGGTCGCCCGATCGCCTCACTGAACATCTGCCGCTGCAGGTCCTGCGCCTTGCCCGTCGGGTGCCCGCCGACCGAGAGCATCAGGTCGCCGGCCCGCAGGCCCGCCCGGTCGGCGGCCTCGCCGCGCATCACCTGCGCGACGCGCAGCCCGTTCGGCTGGCCGGTCCGCTCGCGCAGCCAGGACGGCAGCGGCGCGGGCATCACCACGACGCCCAGGTAGGCGCGGCGCACCCGGCCGTCGGTCATGAGCGCGGAGATGATCTTCCTGGTGGTCGAGTTGACCGGGACGGCCAGCCCGAGCCCGACCCCAGCGACGGCGGTGTTGATGCCCACCACGCGGGCGCTCGCGTCGGCGAGGGCGCCGCCGGAGTTCCCCGGGTTGAGCGCCGCGTCGGTCTGGATCACGTCCTCGACCAGGCTGGCCGCGCGGCCCTGGCCGTCCCTGGTCGGCAGCGACCGGCCGAGCGCGCTGACCACACCGGCCGTCACCGAGCCCGCCAGGCCCAGCGGGTTACCCACCGCGACCACCAGCTGCCCGACGACCAGCTTGTCCGCCTCGCCGAGCTGGGCCGGCGGCGGGGTTTCCCCCGCGGCGCGGACCACCGCCAGGTCGGACAGCGGGTCGGCGCCCACCACGCGGAACGGCGCGCTGGTCCCGTCGGCGAACAGCGCCGTCCCGCCCTGAGACCGGCCGACGACGTGCGCGTTGGTCAGCAGGAACCCGTCCCCGGTGTAGACGACGGCGGAACCGAGGCCCTCCCCCGGCCCACCGCCCGCGCGCGGCACCCGCAGGCTGGCCACCTTCGGGGTAAGCTCGGCCGCCACGTTGGTCACGACCTGTGAGTAGGCATCCAGGGGGTTATCGGCTGCCATCTTCGCCTCCGACCTCAACAATAATTACATCATTACGTCCGAACGGCTGCGCGTGACGACTCGTTCCCCAGGGCGTTACGCCGTGGGCGAAAGCCAGGTCACGGGTCGGTTCCGGTCGCTATAAGGACTGCCGGCTCCGCCCGAGGGCGAGGTCAGCGCCACCAGAGGGTCCGGCGGAGTTCGGCCCGGTCCGGGGGGTCAGCCGCGGCCGCGGACGGTCTTCAGCTCCTCGCGGAACCGGTCGTACTCCGACAGCTCCTGCTCGACCGGGATCAGCACGTACTCCCGAGCGACCGTGGCGATGCGGGTCCGCATGGCCTGCTCCACGCGGACCCGCTCCCGGTCGGCGTTCAGCATGACCATGTTCATGCAGCCCGACGAGGTCAGCCAGCCGAGCAGCAGCATGGCCACGATCACCGCGCCGACCCACGGCAGCAGGCTCAGCTGGTCGAGCAGCGGCGATGTCACCTGGCGGTCGACGTGCAGCCCGGCGAACGCGACGATCGCGCCCATCCACGCGACACCGGCCACGACCGCGGCGATGAGCGCCCACTGCCAGGACCGGACCAGCCGCCACCAGGCAGGAACGCGCCCGTCCGGGGGCAGCGACTCGACGACCGCCTCGCCGAGCGCGCCCGGGATCGCGTCCGCCCTCGACCTGGCCGCCGCGTAGACGGTGCGCGACCAGGGCACGGGCAGCCCCCGGCCGACCTCGGAGCCGAGCGCGGTCAGCGCGTTGTCGATCTCGGCGGGCTGGGCGTCCGCGGTGCCCGCCGCGAGGCTACGGAGCTGGCCCGCGATGTTCCACAGCCCGGTCCGGCGGACGCGGTTGCGGCCGGGCAGGCGGGCGGCCAGCGACGCGACCGGCCAGCCGATGTACTCCGCAGCGCGGATCTCGCGGGTGCCGCGCAGCGCCTCGCTCGCCGCCGCCAACCCCGCGGCGTGGCCGAACGCCTCGGTCAGCGCGGTCGCGGCTGCCTCAGGCATCGCCGCGGTGCCCGCCCTCGCGTAGGGCTCGAACCGGCCGGCCAGCGTGTCCACGTCGGCCTCGATCCGCTCCCCGGCCGCCCGCCGCGCCGTCACGGTCTCGATGAGCACCTTCCGCAGCTCGTCGAGTCCGGTGCCGGTGACCGCGGAGGTCAGCAGCACCCGCGCGTCGTGCAGTCCCTCGGTGTCCAGCAGTCTGCGCAGGTCGGTGAAGCAGTCCTCGGCCTGCTCCGCGGTCAGCAGGTCACACTGGTTGAGCAGGACGGCGGTGACCGACGAGTGAGCGGCCAGCCGGACCAGGTAGCGGGTGTGCACGGCCGCGTCGGCGTACTTCTGCGGGTCGAGCACCCAGATCATCAGGTCGGCGAGGCTGACCATGCGGTCCACCTCCTGCGACGCGCCCGCCGTCACCGAGTCGTGGTCGGGCAGGTCGAGCAGCAGCAGTCCGGTCAGGTTCTCCTCGCCCTGGTCCAGCGCGCTGGCCCTGGCGTAGCGGTGCCGCCGCTGGATCCCCAGCCAGTCGAGCAGCGGGCCCGCCCCGGCCATCCCCCACACGCAGGCGTGCGGCTCGCTGGTCGTGGGCCTGGTCACGCCCACCGGGGAGAAGTCGGCCCCGGAGAGGGCGTTGAACAGCGAGGACTTCCCGCTGCCGGTGCCGCCCGCCAGCGTGACGACGGTGTGCGCGCCGGACAGCCGCAGCCGCTCCCCGGCGCGGCCGAGCAGGTCGGCGGCCTCCTCGAGCAGCTCGGGGTCGAACCCGTCCGGGCCGCCGCGCGCCGCGCCGATCTGGACCAGCCGGGCGAGGGCGTTCAGCCTGCCCGGCAGGCTCGGCGCGCTGGATCTGCCCGGGTCGGTGAGCACGCCGGGATCCGCGAGGTCCGGCTGGGCCGCTGTGTCCAGGGATTCGGTCATCTGACGACCTCGAGCGAGTATGTGGCCTGGTAGAGCTGCACCGCGGCGGCTTCGTCGGGCTCCCCGTCGGCGTCGATGAGCTCGGCGAAGCGCAGCATCTCCTCGTCGAACAGCAGGCGGACCCGCTCGCTGAGGTCGGCGCGCGCCTTGGCCTCGATCTCCCGCAGCGGCCCGGGGCCGAACAGCGAGTTCAGCAGGTCCTGCGCGGCCGCGCCGGTGCCCTCGGCCGCCGCGGCGTCGCCGGCGCCGAAGCCGAGCAGGCCGATGATCACGACGAGCGCGAGCGACTCCTCGTCGAACGTCACCGCGCGGGCGATGGACCGCTTCGTGACGTTCTCGGCCTGCACGAGGCGCATTACGTGATCTTGCCACGAGCTGATCGCCTGGGCGGCCCGCCGGGCCAGCTCGGGTGACGCGCGGCCCAGCACGAGGGCGGCGGATTCTCCTCGGGCGGCTCGGCCGCCGGCCGGCCAGGCCGACGCGCCGCCAGCCTCCGCGGCGCCGTAGGCCCCCCACCCGGCCGCCTCCCACTCCCGCTGAGCAGGGGAATCGGCAAACGGAGAGGTGCTGGCCGGGTAATCGCCGAACTCGGGAAAGCCATCCGGCGATCCCGTGAACGGGAAAGAACCGCCGGCTGAATCAGCAGAGGCTGGTGAGGCGGATGTGGCTGGTGAGGCGGGAGTGGCTGGTGAGGCTGCGGATGGGCCGGCCGACGCGTCGGCGAACGGGGAGTCGGCGTCCTCGAACGGCGAGCGGCTGTCGCCCGCGGGCCGCGGCCGCCTCGGGTGCGGCCGGGCCACCGGCGGCGGCTGCTCCAGCAGCGCTGCCCCGGCGGGGTGGTCGCGCCAGCGCGCCACGGCCTCCTCGGCGGCGCGGTCGCCGATCGACACGATGAGCGACTCGAGCCCGGAGGCGACCGCGGCCTTGAGCGCCTGGGCGCGGGCGGAGATCCGCCGCTTGCGCGGGCGGCTCGCGCCGCCACGGCGGCGCGACTGCAGGGTGCGCAGCAGGTCGCCGGTGCCGGCGAAGTCCTGCCACCGGGCGAGCGTCTCGCCGCGCAGCAGCGAGCCGTTCCTCGTCGCCTCGTCGACCTGGGTGGCGGCGATGCCGTAGCAGTCCTCGATGACCTGCCGCAGCTGGGCCCGGAGGGCGAGCTGGGTGGCCAGGTGCGAGGCGAGCTCCGGCACCCGGGTGCGGAACGTGTCCAGCACGCCGGACATGGTCTGGGTGAGCACCGCGACCCGGCGGTCCTCGCGCACGGCGGCGTCGGCCAGCCACTCCCTGATCGGCCCGTACACCGCGGGCGGCAGCATGCCCTCGGTGATGACCGTCTCGGGGATCAGGAACCGGTCCGCCCCGCCCAGGCCGTTGGCCTCCAGCATGGCGGTGAAGTGCCGGGTGAGCTCCCCCCGCGACCGCGGCTGCACCCGGGACAGCACGATGCCGAGCGCCGCGTCGCGCTCCTTGGCGTAGCGCAGTAGCTCCCACACCGGCGCGTCGGCGTACCTGCTCCCCGTGGTCACGAACAGCCAGAGATCCGAGGCGTCGAGGAACTGGTGCGCGAACTCGTGGTGCGCCTGCACCACCGAGTCG
>Ga0070698_100007681_pt1 | contig 11662 bp, 7 predicted proteins | sample KBSK1502metaG_FD_65477 | JGI IMG/M metagenome (GOLD analysis project Ga0070698, IMG submission 65477) | Corn, switchgrass and miscanthus rhizosphere microbial communities from Kellogg Biological Station, Michigan, USA - KBS K1-50-2 metaG | ecosystem: Host-associated > Plants > Roots >...
GGGCCCGGCGGGCGGCCGGCAAGCTGGGCCAGGATGAGGGGCCAGGCTGGATCATGATCCGTGCGGAAAAGGTCCAGGCACCTCAGGCACGCGGTGCGGCCCGGCATGACCAGCGGGCCCACGATGCCGATGGCCTCGCTGGCCGACACGACCAGATGCGGTACCTGGTCGCGCATCAGCTCGGCCTGCAGCTCGGGCAGGTGGCGCGCGGTCAGTACGACAAGATCGGGCCGTGCCGCGCTGGCTGGCGCCATGGGCGGTGACGCGGCCGCGGATGGCGGCGGGCTGGCAGCGGTCGCGGGCTGTGCGGCTGCGGATGGTGCTGCGCTGGGCGATCCCGTCGCCTGCCCGGCCGGATCCGCATGCGCAACGCAGACGCCCGATGTTGTCAGCAGGCTGGCGATGCCCGCCGCCACCCGGCCGCTGCCGTGGATGCGGACCTGCGCCGCGAGCCTGCGCGCGAGTGTGCGCGCCCCGCCGTCGCAGTCTCCGCGGGCCAGGGACACGGTGGCCAGTTCCGCGGCTAGCCGGGTTCGCAGCGGCTGTGACAGTGCGCGTAAGGTCGCGGCCGGGAAGTCGTCGAGCGCGCCGGCCGAGGCGAGCAGCGCCAGCAGCCGCTCGGCGGTCTCCGCGGGAACGCCGCGGTGCGCCGCGGCCTCGATGACCTGAGCGCGGTCGCGGCTGCCGTCGAGGAGGCTGATCACCCAGGCGATGCCGGCCATGCCGCTCAGCGCCACCGCCCGGCGCGAGTCGACGCCGATCTGCAGCGTGTCACGGTCACGCCACACCGGCGTCAGCCCGGGCTTCAGCGCTGGTCTCACGACCTCAGGGTGGCAGCCGGTGCTGACAATCCGGTGGGTAGCCGACCGGGGTGCCGGGGTGGCGGGCCCAGGGGGGCCACGCGCGGGCGGTCACGAAGCGCTGGCCGGGGCCCCCGGGCCTGGAGCGCGGCAGTGCAGGCGGCCGGCTCCACTGCAGGCCGTTCGGCCCCCTTCCCCGGAAGCGACGTGCGACCCGGAGCCCGGGGACTCCTGATTGGCGAAGCTAGGCCGGACCCTGCTGGCGGGTCAAGACTCCCCTGTGCATGACCCTGTGGACAACGTGGGGAGACGGCGGAGTGTCCCTGTGGACATCGGCATGCAGGCCTGTGCAGTTCGCGACCACCCTGGCCGCCTCGCGCGGTCGTACCAGCAACGTTGCCATCCACCGCCTGTGGACGGGAGATTACGCCGCGCCGGCCGCCCGGCCGCCGGTTCTAGCCGCCCGCTTCGGGAGTGGGGTCGGCCGGTGGATCGCCGCCCGCCGGGGGCGGGGGTTCCTCGGTCGGCGACTCGAAGGCGGAGATGTCGAGTTCCGGGCGGCCGCGGACGAAGCCGTCGGGGTCATCGAAGTCGTCCGCCGTCGGCAGCAGGTCGGGATGGGCCCAGACCGCGTCCCGGCCGGCGATGCCGCGGGCGTCGGTCAGCCCCTGCCAGATGACCGCCGCCTCCCGGAGCCTGCGCGGGCGCAGTTCGAGGCCAACCAGCGTCGCGAACGTCCGCTCGGCGGGGCCGCCGCTGGCCCGGCGGCGCCTGATCGCCTCGGCCAGCGCGCTGGCCTGGGGCAGCCGCTCGGCGGCGGCCGCGTCGACCACGGTCGCGACCCACCCCTCGACCAGGGCCAGCATGGTCTCCAGGCGAGCCAGCGCGGCTTTCTGCTGCTCGGTGTCCTCCGGCTGGAACACCGCCGTGCTGGCCAGCGCTTCGCTCAGCGCCTCCGGGTTGGCCGGGTCGATCTCCGGCAGGGCCTCACGCAGCGCGTTGGCGTCCACCGTGATGCCGCGCGCGTAGTCCTCTACCGCTCCGAGCAGGCGGGCCCGCAGCCACGGCACGTGGGCGAACAGCCGGTGGTGCGCGGCCTCGCGCAGGGCGAGGAACAGCCGCACCTCGTCGTCGTCGACCGACAGGCCCTGCCCGAACGCGGCCACGCCGGCCGGCAGCAGCGCGGCCGTGCCCGCCGGACCGAGCGGCAGGCCCACGTCGGTGGAGCTGACCACCTCCTGGGCCAGCGCGCCCACGGCCGCGCCGGTCTGGCCGCCGACCATCATCCCGCCGATCCGGCGCATCATCTGGCCGAGCCCGCCGAGAGCGCCGAGCCCCCCGGTGATCGCGCCCATCATCGAACGCATCTCCGGCGGGAGCTCCCCGGCGATCTCCTCGGGATCATCGGTCAGGATCCCGCCCATGGCGTCGACCGCCCGGGCCGCTATGGGGTCGCACAGCTTCGACCACACCGGCAGGGTGGCCTCGACCCACTCCGCGCGGCTCCAGGCCTGCACGATCCGGATCCCGGTGGGGAACGTGGTCGCGTCCTCCAGCCACAAGTCGGCCGTCCGGATCGCGTCGGTGGCCTTGCGGCGCTCTATGTCCAGGACGCTCGCGTCGCCCGCGGCGGCGACGGTCTGCCGCGCCACGTTCTTCGCCAGGTCCCAGTTGACCGGGCCGCCCTGCCAGGACATCAGGTCGGCGAACTGGCGGAGGGCGTCGGCGAACTGCTGCGGGTCACCCAGCGGGCCCAGCGGTCCCAGCGGTCCCTGCGGCCCGCCCGGGCCGCCAGGAGCCCCGCCGGAGCCGCTGCCCCCGCCGGGGCCGGCGCCAGCGCCGCCCGGCGAGTTTCCGGCATCGTCGCGGTCGCGGTCACGGTCACCGGGGAGGCTGAAGCCAAAGGGAGGGTCAGTCATCTCCGCCCCCTCTCGGGCAGGATGGAATGGTCTACGTCCGCAACGTTATCCGGGAGCAACCCGCGGTGAGCAATCAAGAGGCCAGGTTCGCCAACGGCGGAGCCTGGTGGCCTGCCGCCAGGCCGAGGAGTACCCGTGGGTAACCGCGACGCGCGCGGCCGCGACAACGGCCGTGCGGCCACGGCGGACGGTGGCGGGCTCGCGGCTGGACGCCAGGGCTCGCAGCGCCGGGCGGCCCCCGGTCCCGGGATGGAGCCGGAAGCCACGGCTCCGAGTGCGGGCCCCCCGAGCAGGCGGGAGCGCGGCGGTCGCGGCCCCGTGGTCGCCGTCACCGGGGCCGCGCACGGCCTCGGCCATGCGCTCACGGTCAGGCTGGCGGCCTCGGCCCGGGTCGGCCGCGTGGTCGCCATCGACGGGCACCGGGGCGACGCAACGGGCGTGACCTGGCGGGTGGTCGATGTCCGCGACCCGGCCCTGGCGGGGCGGCTGGCCGGGGTCGACGTGGTCGTGCACACCGATCTCGACCTGGCGCCCGACTCCGATCACCGGTCGCGGCGGGCGTTCAACGTCCGCGGCGCGCAGACCGTGCTCACCGCGGCGGCCGCGGGCCGGGTCGGCCGGGTCGTGCTCGTCACCAGCGCGATGGTGTACGGGGCCAAGCCGGACAACCCGGTCCCGCTGGCCGAGTCGGCGCCGCTGCGAGCCGACCCGGACGGCAGCGTGGTCGGCGACCTGCTGGAGATCGAGCAGCTGGCCCAGCGCTCGCCGCAGACCAACCCCGGCATGGCGGTCACGGTCGTCCGGCCGGCCGCGCTGGTCGGCGAGGGCGTGGACACAATGATCACCCGCCATTTCGAGGCCCCGCGGCTGCTGGCCGTGAAGGGCTGCGCCCCGCGCTGGCAGTTCTGCCACGTCGATGACCTCGTGTCGGCGCTCGAGCTGGCCGCCACCGGCGAGGTGACCGGCCAGTTCGCGGTCGGCTGCGACGGGTGGCTGGAGCAGGAGCAGGTCGAGGAGCTGTCCGGGATGCGCAGGATCGAGCTCCCCGCCGGACTGACGTTCGGCACCGCGCAACGGCTGCACCGGGCTGGCATCACGCCGGCCCCCGTGACCGACCTGCACTACGTCGTCTACCCGTGGGTCGTCGACTGCCTGACGCTGCGCGAGGCCGGGTGGAAGCCCTCCTTCGACAACGCGGCGGCGCTCGGTGTGCTGCTCGAGCAGCGGGCGGGCCGCCACACGGTGGCCGGCCGCCGGCTGGACCGGAAGGACGCGACGATCACGGCTGCGGGCGCCACGGTGGCCGTCATCGGGACCGCGGCGATCGTGCGCGAGGTCCGGCGGCGGCGGCGTGGGAGTGCTGGCCCGGGGGGGTAACCCCCCGGAGCCCCCCTGCCGTCTGCAACGGGGGACGACCCGGGTTCCTCGCCCGGCACGGTAACTTGGCTCTGTGGAAACCATCCGGCTCGCCGAGATCCGCGGCACGGCCCTGTCGGTGGACGAGGTGCTCAGCGCGGTCTCGGACCCGGCGGCCGGGGGCATCTCGCTGTTCGTCGGCACGGTCAGGGACCACGATCACGGCGAGGACGTGGTCCGGCTCAGCTACAGCGCCCATCCCTTGGCCGAGGCGGAGCTGCGCCGGGTCGCCGAGAAGGTCGCGGCCAGCTACAGCGTGACCGCCATCGCCGCCGTGCACCGCGTGGGCGACCTGGATGTCGGCGACCTCGCGGTCGTGGTGGCCGTGTCCTGCCCGCACCGGGGCGAGGCGTTTGATGCCTGCCGCGCCTTGATCGAGGAGCTGAAGGCGAGCGTGCCGATCTGGAAGCACCAGCAGTACGCCGGCGGTCGCAGCGACTGGGTCAACAGCGCGTAGTCTTCCCCCCATGTCCCGCCGAGCCGCGACGCTGCTGGTGGCAGCAGCCGGAGTCCTGATCGCGCTGGCCGTCGCCGTGGTCGCGCCGGTTCCGTACGTCGCCCTGGAGCCCGGCCCGACGCTGAACACGCTCGGCGTATCGGGCACCAAGCCGCTGATCCAGATCAAGGGCCACCCGACCTACCCGACCAGCGGGCACCTCAACATGGTGACCGTGCAGTTCATGGGCGGCCCGGGAACCCGCTTCAACATCTTCGCGGCGCTCCGGGCCTGGCTGAGCCCCAGCGACGCGGTGGTGCCCGAGCAGGAGATCTTCACCCCGGGTCAGACGCCCCAGCAGGTGGCGAGGCAGGACACCGAGCAGATGGCGAACTCCGAGCAGACGGCCCAGGCCGCGGCGCTCTGCCAGGTCAACATCCGCTTCAAGACCGTGGACACCGTCGCGTCAACGGTCAAGGACATGCCCGCCGCTGGCCGCCTGCAGGCTGGAGACGTCATCGCCGCGGTCGACGGCAAGCCGGTGACCTGCCGCGCCGACGCGGGGATCCTGATCAGGGGCCGCCGGCCCGGGGCTCCGGTACAGCTGACCATCCTCCGGCAGGGTCGGACCGAGCACATCCGGCTCGCGACCGCGAACGCCCAGGGGACGCCGGAGATCGGCGTGCAGCTGGTGGAGAGCTTCGTGTTCCCGTTCCCCGTGACGATCAGCATCGGGGGCATCGGCGGTCCCAGCGCGGGCCTCATGTTCGCGCTCGGCATCATCGACAAGATCACGCCGGACAACCTGACCGGCGGCAGGTTCATCGCGGGCACCGGGGAGATCGAGGCCAACGGGACCGTCGACCCGATCGGCGGGATCCAGCAGAAGATGGTCGGCGCGCGGGCGGCCGGCGCGACGATCTTCCTGACCCCGGCGGCCAACTGCCCGGACACCGCGGGAGCGGTGCCCGCCGGAATGCGCGTGATCAAGGTAAGCTCCCTGGCCGGCGCCGTCGCTGCCCTCGAGGCGCTCAAGGCGGGCCGGCCCGTGCCGTCCTGCTGAGCGCCGGAGGCCAGCTCCGGCGGTGAACCGTTCGGGAACCTTGCCGGGTACGGGTAAGTTGCGTGAGAGAGTGCGCATTCGCGCGCGGCGGCAGTGCCGGGCACGTCCTGACCGCACACCGCCCGCGGCCCAGGCTTTCGAGATAACGTAACGGATTCGGCGACAGCCGGCTTAAGGGGCGTAAGGGGGAGGGGTGGCCTTCCGATCCGCGGGCGGTGCCAGGCCGCCGGGCAGCCGCCCCATCGTGCTCCCGCGGTGGACGAGGTACGTGCTCCCGGCGCTGGGCATCCTGGTGGTGCTGATCGTGCTCATTACCGTGGCCGCCGGGATCTGGACCGACTTCCTGTGGTTCCGCTCCGTCAGCTACTCGTCGGTCTTCGATACCACCTACGGCGTGAAGTGGGCGCTGTTCTGGATCGGCGCCGTGTTCATGGTGGTGGTGATCGGCGTCAACATCAGGATCGCCTACCGGGTGCGGCCCGAGAGCAGGCCGCCGTCGCCGCAACAGCAGGCCCTGGAGGCGTACCGGCAGGTGATCGACCCGCACCGCAAGCTGCTGGTCGGCGTGGTGCTCGGCCTGATCGGCCTCATCTCCGGCCTGGCGGCCGCGGGCGACTGGCGCATCTGGCTGCTCTTCGCCAACCGCACCTCGTTCGGGGTCAGGGACCGGCAGTTCAAGCTGGACATATCGTTCTTCGTCTTCGACTACCCGTTCATCCGGATGGTGCTCAGCTTCGTGTTCGCGGCCGTCCTGCTGTCGCTGCTGGCCGCCGCGCTGGTGCACTACCTGTACGGCGGGCTGCGGCTGCAGCGGCGGGGGGAGCGCGCGACCCAGGCCGCCCGGGCCCACCTGTTCGTCCTGGTGGGCGTCTTCGTCCTGCTGAAGGCCGTCGCCTATTTCGTGGACCGGTACGGCATCGACCTGTCACAGCGCGGCGTGGTGCAGACCGGCGCCTCCTACACGGACGTGAACGCGGTGCTGCCGGCGAAGACCGTGCTCGCCGTGATCGCGGTGATCTGCGCCGCGCTGTTCTTCGCCGGCGCGCTCCGCCGCAACGCCCTGCTGCCCGCCGTCGGGTTCGGCCTGCTGGTGCTGTCGGCGGTGATCATCGGCGGGGTGTACCCCGCGATCGTCCAGCAGTTCGTGGTCAAGCCCAACGAGCTGGCCAAGGAGGGCCCGTTCCTGCAGCGCGAGATCGACTCGACCCGGCAGGCCTACGGGGTCTCGCAGGCCCAGGTGACGCCGTACTCGGCGGTGTCGGCCGAGCCGACCTCGCAGCTGGCCGCGCAGGCGTCCGCGCTGCCCGACGTGCGCGAGCTGGATCCCGGCGTGGTGTCCGCCGCGTTCCAGCAGCTTCAGCAGGTCAAGGGGTACTACGCGTTCCCCGGCGTGCTCTCCGTCGACCGGTACACGGTCCCTGTGAGCCCGGTGCCGCAGGACATGATCGTCGGAGTCCGCGACATGTCCGGCCCGCCCGCGGGGCAGGGCAACTGGATCAACAGCCACCTGGTCTACACGCACGGGTTCGGGTTCGTCGCCGCGTCGGCGGACGCGGCGGCCGGCGGCGGCAACCCGTCGTTCACAGAAAGCAACATCCCGCCGACCGGGGAGCTCAGCGTGGGCCAGCCCCGGGTGTACTTCGGCCTTGGCGAGACGAGCTACGCGATCGGCCCGAGCCGCCAGCCCGAGCTCGACTACCCGAACCAGAGCTCTGGCGGGCAGGCAAACACGACGTACAACGGCGGCGGCGGCGTCCCCGTCGGCTCCGCGCTGAACCGGCTGCTGTACACGATCAAGTTCCACGAGCTCAACATCCTGCTGTCCGGCGCCATCGACGGCAACTCGAGGATCATGTACGTCAGGGACCCGCTGGCGCGGGTCGGCAAGGTCGCCCCGTTCCTGACCCTGGACGGCAACACGTACCCGGTCGTGGTCGACGGCCAGATCCTGTGGGTGGTTGACGCGTACACGACCACCAACAACTACCCCTACTCGCAGCGCATGAGCCTGGATCAGGCCAGCTCGGACAGCTACACCCCGGGCGGCTCGGTCGTCGGCCCGGACGGCGAGGTGAACTACATCCGCAACTCGGTGAAGGCGGTGGTCAACGCCTACACCGGAGCGGTCACCCTCTACCAGTGGCGCGGCAGCGACCCCGTGCTCAGCACCTGGGAGAAGGCGTTTCCCGGCGTGATCAAGCCGGAGAGCGCGATTCCCCCCGACCTGCTCCCGCACCTGCGCTACCCGCCGGTGCTGTTCGAGGCGCAGCGGCAGATCCTCTCCCAGTACCACGTGACGCAGCCGGCGGCGTTCTACAGCGGGCAGAACTTCTGGGCGATCCCCACGGACCCGAGCGGCACCTCGCCGAACTCCTCGAGCCAGCCGCCCTACTACCTGACGATGACCATGCCGGGCCAGCCCGACCCTGAGTTCTCGCTGACCACGGCGCTCACGCCGCGCGGCCGCTCGAACATGGCCGGGTTCATGCAGGTCGACAGCAACCCGCTGAACCCCGCCTACGGCACCATCCGGGTCCTCGCGCTGCCGCAGAACACCGCGATCCGCGGACCGCAGCAGGTGCAGAACGACTTCGAGTCCAACGCCACGGTGGCCTCGAGGCTGAGCCTGCTGCGGCAGGAGGGATCGCGGGTGACCCAGGGGAACCTGATCACCCTGCCCGTCGGCGGCGGCCTGCTCTACTTCGAGCCCGTGTACGTGTCCCAGGCGGCCGTCGGCAGTTCCGGGTCGTACCCGACGCTGCAGGACATGCTGGTCTACTACAACGGCCAGGTCGGGTTCGCGCCGACGCTCACGCTGGCGCTGGAGCAGGCGCTCGGCGTGTCCACCGGCCAGGCCACCACGGGAGGCACAACGCCGGGCAGCGGTCACGGCACGCCGGCGAGCGCCACCGTGCAGATGTACCTGCAGCAGGCGGAGACCTACTACGACGAGGCCCTGGCGGCCCTGCGCAGCAACGATCTCGCCGCCTACGGCAGCGACCTGGCCAAGATGAAGGCAGCGCTGGACAACGCCCAGAAGGCCGCGCGGGGCGCCGCCCCGGCCAAGCCCGCGCCCCGGGCGTCGCCCTCACCCTCCGCAAGCCCGTAGGTTGCGGGTTGGCCACGCTGTTGCGGGTTGGCCAAGCTCCGGTTGCGGGCCGGCCAATCATCTGCCGCCGCCGTCCGGCGCGGGCACGGCGGCGCCGCGGAGGGCGTACGCTCGGTGCTGACGGGACATCCAGAGCAAAGCTCGCCTGCCGGGATCGCGCACGCCCCAGCAGCCCAGCGAAGGGAGCCTGACCGGTCGTGGCGCCTCGTGTGCTTGTTGACGCGACCGCTGTGCCCGCTGATCGCGGCGCGCTCGGCCGTTACGTTGACGGGCTGGTCTGCGCCCTGGGCGAGGCCGGGGCGGACCTGGCCGTGGCCTGCCAGCGCGCGGACGAGGAGAAGTACGGGCGCCTGGTCCCGAGCGCGCGGGTCGTCGCCGGGCCGCCGGCCATCGCGCACCGGGCGGCCCGGCTCGCCTGGGAGCAGAGCGGGCTGCCGCTCGTGGCGCAGCAGGTCGGCGCCGACGTCATCCACGGGCCGCACTACTCGATGCCGCTGCGCCCGGGCGCGCCCACCGTGGTCACCATGCACGACCTGACGTTCTTCACCGAGCCGGACGCGCACAGCCCGGTGACCGGGACGGCCTACAAGGCCGCGATCCGGACGTCCGCCCGGCGCGCCACCCGGCTCATCGTCCCCTCCAAGGCCACGCGGGACGAGCTGGTCCGCGCGCTCGGCACCGATCCGACCAGGATCGACGTCGCCTACCACGGCGTCGACCACAAGCTGTTCCACCAGCCGAGCCAGGCCCAGACGCGCCAGGTCTCCGACCGGCTCGGCCTGCACGGCAAGCCCTACATCGGATACCTGGGCACGCTGGAGCCGCGCAAGAACGTCCCCGCGCTGATCAACGGCTGGGCCGAGGCGGTGGCGGACCTCGGCGAGCCGCCCGCCCTGGTGCTGGCCGGCGGCAGCGGCTGGAGCGAGGAAGTGGACGAGGCGGTGGCCAACGTGCCCGCGCACCTGCGCCTGGTGCGACCGGGCTACCTGCACTTCAGCGACCTGCCCGGCTTCCTCGGCGGGGCGCTGGTCGTCGCGTTCCCGAGCAAGGGCGAGGGGTTCGGGCTGCCGGTGCTCGAGGCCATGGCCTCCGGCGGGCCGGTGCTGACCACGCACCGGACCTCGCTGCCCGAGGTCGGCGGCGACGCGGTGGCCTACACCGAGCCCGACGCGGACAGCATCCGCACGGCGCTGCGGGCCCTGCTCGACGACCCGGCGCGCAGGCAGTCGCTGGGCGCCGCGGGCCACACCCGGGCGCTGGAGTTCACCTGGGCCGCGTCGGCCGAGGCGCACATGGCGTCGTACGAGCGTGCAGCGGTGCAGGGACGCGAGTAGCCTGCCTGCTCATGTCGACTCCATCGGGAAATCTTGAGGCGATCTTGCTGGTCGGCGGCTACGGCACCCGCCTGAGGCCGCTGACGCTGTCCGCGCCGAAGCACCTGCTTCCCACCGCCGGCGCGCCGTTCCTCGCCCATCAGCTGGCCCGCGCCGCGAGCTGCGGGGTGACCCGCGTGGTGCTCGCGACGTCCTACCGGGCCGAGATGTTCCGCGAGCGGTTCGGGGACGGGTCGTCGTTCGGGCTGGAGATCGGCTATATCCACGAGCAGGAGCCGCTGGGCACTGGCGGCGCGATCCGCAACGCCGCGTCCGGCCTGCGCAGCGCCCCGGATGACCCCATCGTGGTGCTGAACGGTGATGTCCTTTCCGGCCACGACCTTCCCGGCCAGGTGGCCGCGCACGAGAAGGCGGGCGCCGCGGTGACCCTGCACCTGGTCGAGGTGCAGGATCCGGCGCGGTTCGGCTGCGTGCCGACCGACGCCGCCGGGCGGGTCACGGCCTTCCTGGAGAAGACGCCCCATCCGGTGACCAACCGCATCAACGCCGGGTGCTACGTGTTCAGGCGCAGCGCGATCGATGCGATACCCGCGGGCCGGGTGGTGTCGGTCGAGCGGGAGACCTTCCCCGGCATGATCGACTCGGGGGAGCTGGTGCTCGGCTACCCCGAGACCGCGTACTGGCTCGACGTCGGCACGCCCGAGACGTTCGTTCGCGGGTCGTGCGACCTGGTGCTGGGCAAGCTAGCGTCGTCGGCGCTGCCGGGCCCGGCCGGGGAGTCCCTGGTGCTGCCTGGCGCGGTCGTCAAGCCGGGCGCGAAGCTGTCGGGCGGGACCGCCGTCGGGGCCGGCTGCCAGGTGGACACGGGCGCGGAGGTCGAGGGCAGTGTCCTGTTCGACGGCGTGACCGTCGGAGTGGGCGCGACGATCCGGAGCAGCGCGGTCGGCCGCGACGCGCGGATCGGCGACGGGGTGGTCCTGGACGGCGTCGTGATCGGCGACGGGGCCAGGGTCGCGTCCGGCAACGAGCTCGCCCGCGGCCTCAGGGTCTGGCCGGGCGTGGAGCTCGGCCCGACCGCGATCCGGTTCTCCACCGACGCCTGAGGCGCGGCCGTGGCGTCACCCTTAGAGTCGGCGGCCGCCGCGCCGCAGACCCGCGAGTGGAGCCCGCCGTATCCGGTGGACGTGCGGCTGGTCCTGTCCGTGCACTCGCGGGGGCCGCGCGATCCCGCCTACCGCGTCGACGCCTCCGGCGCGGTCTGGCGGACGGTGTTGACGCCGGACGGCCCCGGCACGCTTCGCATGGCCACTCGCGCGGGCGTCCGTTACATAAATCCTGGATCGCCCGCGATCATCAGGGCCGCGGCGTGGGGACCTGGCGCGGGCTGGCTGCTGGAGACGCTGCCCGCGCTGCTCGGCGAGCACGACGACCTGGCCGGTTTCGTGCCGGTGCACCCGCTGCTGCGGGAGATGGCGAGCCGGCATCCCGGCGCCCGGGTCGGCCGGTCCGGGCGCGTGCTCGAGGCCCTGGTCCCCGCGGTCCTCGAGCAGAAGGTGGTCGGCGTGGAGGCCCGGCGCGCCTGGCA
>Ga0070698_100007682_pt1 | contig 11662 bp, 11 predicted proteins | sample KBSK1502metaG_FD_65477 | JGI IMG/M metagenome (GOLD analysis project Ga0070698, IMG submission 65477) | Corn, switchgrass and miscanthus rhizosphere microbial communities from Kellogg Biological Station, Michigan, USA - KBS K1-50-2 metaG | ecosystem: Host-associated > Plants > Roots >...
CAGGGAGGTGATGCGGCCCAGGGCCACGATCTGGGTGCGGCCCATGAAGTTCTGCAGGTCGCCCATCAGCTCGGCGTCGGCCATCACGTGGGCGGCGAACTGGACGATGGCGTCCTCGTACGCGGCCACGGGGTTGGTCCAGGACGTGTGCAAGTTCGCCTCTCGAGCCGCCTTGATCAGGAACTGCGAGAGCCGCGCTTCATCGATCGGCCAGGCGCCGACGAGCGCCTGGTACATCACGTACTCGAGGCTCCGGTCGGGATAGCCCTGCGAGCGGTATGGGTCGTTGTGCTCGGCCCAGCGGCGAACGGCGGCGTCCCACTCGGCAGGCATCTCCGAAAGGAGGTGGAGCCTCGCCCGCACGTCGGCGCTTCGCTTCGTGTCGTGGGTGGAGAGCGTGACCATGGTCGCGGGCCAGGCGGCGGCGGTGCGTGCGCAGTAGTCGTGGAACTCCTGAACGGGACGTCCGAACACCCCGGGGTCGCCACCGACTTCGTTCAGCGAGATCAGGCGGTTGTAGCGGTAGAAGGCGGTGTCCTCGACGCCCTTGGCCATGACCGCCGGCGTGAACTGCTGGAAGCGGGCCGCGAACTCGGCCTCCTTCTCGCCCTCGTGCTCCATCAGCATCAGCCTGCCGATAAACGCGAGCAGGTCGGCGTCCATGTCCTGGCGGCGGCGGATTGCCTCCTCGACGGCGCCGTTGACCCGCGCGCGGTCGGCGTCGCCGGCCACGCCCGCGTGCACGTACGTACGGTAGACCGGGAGCGCCGCCGCGACCTCCTGGATCGCCTCCTTGAGCTCGCGCCGTGTCCGGTCGCGCTGCAGCCGGTAGCGCTCGCAGATGTCGACCAGCAGGCTCGCCAGGCGCTCGAAGTCAGGCGAGAGCTCGGTGGCGATGTTCTCGTGCTTGCTCGCCCGAACCACGTCGGGGTATCGCTGGGGCTCGCCCGTGTACGCGTGGTAGAGCGCTGTCATCGCCTCTTCGTTGTCTGATTCGACGAACAGGCCGTCGACCTGCGCCATGAAGTCGTAGCCCGTGGTGCCCTGCACGGGGAACGAGTCGGGCAGCGCCTCACCGCGTTCGAGGACCTTCTCGACGACGACGTAAGCGCCAGGTGCGGCGGCGCGCAGCTTTTCGAGATAGGCCTGGGGACCCCGGAGCCCGTCGACATGGTCGACGCGCAGCCCGGCCACGCTCCCGTCCCCGACCAGGTCGAACACCAGCCGGTGGCTGTCTTCGAGGACCTCGTCGATCTCCACGCGCAGCCCGACCAGGGTGTCGATGGTGAAGAAGCGGCGATAGTTGAGCTCTTCCTGGGCCGTGCGCCAGTAGGAAAGGCGGTAGTGCTGCTTCTGGAGCAGCGAATCGAAGGCGTCGACATCGCGCGCGACGGCATCAACGTCCAGCCCGTCGAGCGACTCGGGCGCGACCGGGAAGAAATGGTCGTGGTACCGGACGACGGCCTCCGAGCCCTGGCGCTCGAGGGTCAGCCTGCCTGCCTCGAGCTCACGGCCGTACCGATCTTCGAGCACGCCCAGCAGGACCTTGCCCTTGACGGTCCAGATCGCAGGCTCCCAGTCGATGTCGAAGTAGCCGGCGTAGCGGCTGGCGCGGCCTCGCCTCAGAATGTCCCACCACCACGGGCTTGCACGTCCGGAGGTCGCCATGTGGTTCGGCACGATGTCGATCACGACGCTGATGCCGCGTTCGCGCAGGGCGGACACCATGCCGCGAAATCCAGGTTCTCCGCCGAGCTCCTCGTTGATGCGGGTGGGGTCGACCACGTCGTAGCCGTGGCTGCTTCCTGCCGCGGCCTGGAGGATCGGCGAGGTGTAGAGGTGCGAGACGCCGAGCGCCGCGAAGTAGTCGGCGCAGGCTGCGGCCGCCGCGAAGGGAAAGTCCTTCGAAAGCTGGATCCGGTACGTGCAGCGCGGGATCTCGCCCCGAGTCTCCTGGAGCACGCCATATTCTTGCGGTAGTGGCCTGGGTGACGTTCGAGGTGGACACCAAGCGGCGGGCGCAGCTGGTCGACGTGACCGCTCGCATCGCCGAGGCCGTGAAGCGCGCCGGCGTCGAAGAAGGCACGTGCCATGTGTTCATTCCGCACACCACGGCGGGCGTGACCATCAACGAGGGCGCAGACCCGGAGGTCGCCCACGACCTCGAGGCCGTGCTCGCGAGGCTCGTGCCGAAGGAGGGCGGCTACCGGCATTCCGAGGGCAACTCCGACTCGCACATCAAGACCGCGCTGATCGGCCCCGGCTGCACCGCGCCTGTGCGAGGCGGGAGGCTCGCCCTGGGCACGTGGCAGGCGATCTTCCTGTGCGAGTGGGACGGGCCGCGCACCCGCAAGGTCGAGGTCGCGGTCTCTCCCGCCTGAGCCTCAGATCGCGGTGGCGGCTCGCTCCATCTGCCGGACTGCCGCGCTGTCGTCCCAGCGGTAGGTGAGTCGATCGACCACGCCCACGACGCCGTCGAGGTCCGCCGCCAGGCGCGCCAGGATCTCGACGTCGCTCTTGCGTTCCAGCGCGCCGGTGAGCGTGACGACGTTCCAGCGCACGTCGACACGCAGGTTCGCCGGCGCCTGGAGCATCAGCGCGGGGATCAGCACGTCCGTCACCTCCTGGCGCAGCTCCTCGTCGCCGCGGAGAAAGACCTGTAGCAGGTCGCTCCGGCTGACGATGCCCGCGATCTTGCCCCTACCATCGACGACGACCAGCCGGCGCACGTTCCGCTCCTGCATCAGCCGAGCCGCCTGAGCGAGGCTGATGGTGGCCGGGACGGTGATCGGCGGCGAGGTCATGAGGTCGCTCGCCAGCAGGCCGTCGGCCTTGGCGCGCAGCTCGCGCCGGCGGCGCGCGTGGAAGAGGTCCGACGCGCCGTCCAGCTCTCTGCGGCGTTCCTTCAGCAGCAGGTCGCTTTCCGAAACGACTCCCATTGGGACGCCATGCTGGTCGACGATGGGGATCGCGCTCACGCGGTTCTCCTCGATCAGCCTGACCAGGAGCTTGAAGGGCGTCTGGGGACCCGCGACGTGGACGTGTGCGGTCATCACGTCGGAAACCGTCCGGCGGCGAGGCATCGAGCTCATCGCCTGACCCGCTCCGCGATCAGGATCGGGAGCCGGGTGCTGTGCAGTAGGTCATGCGACACGGAACCAAGCAGAAGGCCGGCGGCGTTGCCCATGCGGCTCGAACCCATCACGATCAGGTCGGCGTTCCAATCCTCCGCCACCCTGGCCAGCGAAGCCGGCACCGGACCCGCGGGTGCCAGCATGCCTTCCGCGGCGATGCCCGCGTCGCGGAGCTCCTGAACCGCCTGGTCGATGGTGTTCTGGCTCTCGCTCTCGCTCTCGAAATACCCGATCCCGGGCGGCGAGACGATCGCCTGCACGACATGCACCGCCAGCACCGAGCAACTTCGCGCTCGCGCGACCGCTGCCGTGGCTCGGACGGCCGGCGCGATGTCATCGCCGCCGGCCACCGCGACCAGGATCCGTCGAGTCGAGCGCATGTCGCCCGCTGACCTTCCTCGAATGATGAGGACAGGGCAATCGACCGAGGCCAGCACCTGGTGGCTGACGCTGTGGCGGAACATCGACTCCCAGTCGGACAGCCCACGCGATCCGACCACCACGAGGTCGGCCTGGAACTGGCGGGCGACCTCGGCAATGGCCGCGGCAACGTGGCTGTTGTCGGCCCGGAAGATCTCCTTGTCCGCTGTCACGCCGGCAGCGCTCAGGCGGTCGACCGTTTCCGCGACCAGGCGCTCGGCCTCGCTGCGGACCTCGACGTCCCACACGCCATGCCTGTGATGCACCTCGAGGTTCCAGACGTGGGCCACGCGAACCACCGCCGAGGAGAAGCGGGCAAGCTCGATGGTGGCGTCGACCGCGGCCTGCGACTGCTCGCTGCCGTCGGTCGCGAGGAGGATCCGGCTGAAGCTGTTTGCGCGTTCCATGGCTAGAGCTTTCCACCGCGCCGATGGCGCCTATAGGGCCGGAAGTCCCGCCCCGAGAGGGTCGACCGCCGTCAAAAACGAGAGAGGGAACCGGCGGCTTCCCTCTACATCGATTTCCCCGCCCTGAATCGTCCGGATGGCACGCGTGCGGTAGATTCGCGGGGAATGAAGCAGGTCCGGGATCGCAAGGACGCGCTGCTCGAGGCCGGCCTGACACTGGCTTCGGAGCTCTCGCTGCCGATCGTCCTGCAGCGCATCGTCGACCTGGCGGTTCAGGTCACAGACGCACGGTACGGCGCGCTCGGTGTCATCGGCAAGGACGGCAACCTGGTGGAGTTCGTCACGACCGGCGTCTCGGCCAGGCAGCGGCGGGAGATCGGCGGCTTGCCACGCGGTCGCGGACTGCTCGGCTATGTGATCACCCACCCCAGGCCACTGCGGATCGGGAACATCGCCAAGCACGCCAAGTCGGTCGGCTTCCCAGCCCATCACCCGCCGATGACTTCGTTTCTCGGCGCGCCCGTGCTGGCGATGGGCAAGGTCTACGGGAACATCTACCTGACCGAAAAGCGCAGCGCCCGCGAGTTCAGCCCGGACGACGAGCTTTCCCTGGTCGTTCTGGCCGCGCAGGCGGGCGTGGCCATCGCCAACGCGTCTCTGTATGAAGAGACGCGGATGCGCGAGCGCTGGCTCGACGCTCTGCACGACATCACCAGCGAGATCCTGGCGGGCGCCGATGCGGACTCCGTCCTGCCCCGGATCGCCGAGGACGCCCGATCGCTGGCGAACGCCCAGACCGCCCTGATCATCAAGACCACCGCCGTGCCGGGCGAGCTCACGATCGCGGTCGGGGTCGGCGAGCACGCAGCCGGGCTCGAAGGCCAGCTGGTCCCGAGCGCCAGGTCGATCTCCGGCGAGGTGATCCGAACGGGCAAGCCGCTCATGCTCGAAGACGCGAGCGCGGAGCGAGCCGCCTATGCGCCGATCGTCCGCGCGGCGCGCATCGGTCCCGCGATCATCGTGCCGCTGCGTGTGCGCGACCAGGTCGGCGGGACCCTGGTGGTCGCCAACGACAAGGGCGGGCGGCCGTTCGACGAGCGGACCATGCGGCTCGTCGAGACGTTCGCCGACCAGGCGTCCATCGCCATCGAGTATGGGAGGGCCCAGGCCGACCGCCGGCGGCTCGGCCTGATGGACGAGCGGGAGCGGATCGCCAAGGAGCTCCACGACGGCATCATCCAGTCGCTGTTCGCGGTCGGCATGAAGCTGCAGGGCACGGCGCTGATGTCGGGGTCGGCCGAGGTGGCCGGCCGCGTGGAGGGCGCCGTCACCGAGCTGGATCGGGTGATCGGGGACCTGCGTAATTACATCTTCGGCCTGCGTCCCGGGATCCTGGCCGACCGCCAGCTCGACCAGGCGCTGCGCGTGCTCGGCGAGGAGGTTCAGGAGCGCTCGCGCGTCGCGGTCGGCGTGGACGTCGAGCCGGAGGCTGCCGCCGCCATGTCGCCGCATTCGCACGAGATCGTGCAGCTGACCCGCGAGGCGCTGTCCAACGTGGTGCGCCACGCGCAGGCGCGCCACGCCTGGGTCCGTCTGGCTCGCAACGGCTCCATGGCCGTCCTGACCATCGAGGACGACGGTGCAGGCTTCAACAGCCGGAGCCAGTCGGCCGGCAACGGCCTGCGCAACATGCGCGAGCGGGCGGCCGCGCTCAAGGGTGGACTGAGGATCACCAGCCGAAAGGGCAAGGGCACCCGGCTGCGGCTAACGGTTCCCCTCCGATAAGTCAAGGGTCCATCGGGCCGATCGAGCGGGGCCTGGCGGCTTTGCGCGGCCGCCGGCCCGCAGTGGGACGATGGTCGAGCATGGCCAAGGACCGGATTCGAATCCTGCTTGTCGACGACCACGAGGTCGTCCGCGACGGCGTCAGAGCGCTGATCGAGACCAACGACGACCTCACGGTCGTGGCGGAGGCCGGCTCGGTCAAGGAGGCGATCGCTCAGGCGGAGCGCACGCGGCCCGATGTGGTGGTCATGGACGTCCGGCTGGCGGATGGCAGCGGCATCGAGGCTACTCGCGAAATCCGCGCCCGGCTGGAGAAGACCCAGGTCCTGATGCTCACGTCGTTCGCGGACGACGAGGCGCTCTTCGCCTCGATCATGGCGGGGGCGGCAGGCTACGTGCTGAAGCAGATCCGGGGCGGCGAGCTGGTGCGCGCGATCCGCGAGGTCGGCGCCGGTCGGAGCCTGCTGGACCCGGAGGTCACGCGCTCGGTGCTCGAGCGCCTGCGCAAGGGCAAGACGATGCGGGACGAGAAGCTGGCCCGGCTGTCGGCCCAGGAGGAGCGCATCTTGACGCTGGTCGCCAAGGGCCGCACCAACGGCCAGATCGGCAAGGAGCTCAAGCTCGCCGAGAAGACCGTCAAGAACTACGTGTCGACGATCCTGTCCAAGCTCGAGGTCGCACGCAGGGCGGAAGCGGCCGCGTACCTGGCGCGGCACACGTCAACTCCAGGGTCGACGAGCTAGAAGCCGGCGCATTAGAGCGCGAGGCCCAGGTCGGCTTGGCCTGATCATCCATTTTGGTGTCGCCCTGCGGCCAGGGCCTTCGCGCTGGAACGAGGCTAACCGGACGCTGCGGGCCGGGCCTAGGGCCGAAAGCCCTGCGCCCGCAGGGACTCGCGAGGAGCACCCCGAAAGCGCCGGCCCGTGACGAGAGCCGGGTAGATCGCGATCCAGCGCTCGCGCTTGCCCGGGGCCAGCGGCACCACCTTGCGTTCGCGAAGGGCCTTCGAAAATGGATCGGTGCCGCGCGTCACATCGATCGCGACGCCTTTGAGCACCACGCTCCAGCCCGTCAGCGACTGCGCGTCCCAGCCGTCGACCTCGAAGGCGACGCGGGCGCGCGGGGCGCGTTCGAGGCGCGTGCCCGCGGCCGTTCGATAAACGACGATGGAGCCATCGCACGCGTAGTTGACCGGGAAGATGTCGATCTCGTCGCCGGTCACAAACGCGACCCGGCCGAGGCTTCCGGAATGCAGGTATTCGAGACACAAGTGCTCGTCCAGGGCCTCGAGCCTGCCGGTGTGGTCGGTCACGACGCGCCTTCGTCGCGCAAGTTCCTGAAGTAGAAGAACAGGGGCACCAGCCCGATCAGTGCGAGGGCCAGGAAGACGGGCGTCATCGCCGCAGACGCCACCGACGAAGCGGGGTCGGCAGCACTGCCCATCCACTGGTCGACCGCGACGCCGACGCCCTCGACAATCCAGGACGTCAGGACAGCGCCGATGATCAGGTAGCCCCACGCCTGCCTGCGCCACAGCCACACCGCCGCGACTGCTGTCAGCGGCAGCCAGAACGCGAGGTCCTGGTCGTAAGTCGGAACAGTGACCAGTCCCGTGCCCTCGAGGACGGACGCCGGCGACGAGGTGCTCAAGACAGCGGGGACGGCTCCCGCCAGCCAAACGAGCGAGTTCAACGCGACCATCACCAGCGCGTAGGCGGCGATTGCCCGAGCCGGAAAGGCACGCGAGAAGCGCTGGGCGAACGAGTCCACGTCGATGGTGCCGATCACGAGGATCGCGGACCAGATCGACAGCGCAAGCATCGCCTCGTACACGAGGTACAGCTGGTTGAGCGGAGTTCCGAGGATGAACATCACTGCGTTGTAGATGACGTAGGCGACCACGCCCAGCCACACGATGTGGGCGCGAATCGAGCCGCGCCCGGCGAGGTACATCGACAGGACCAGAAGGGGAAGGCCGACGACGAGCATCACCAGCGCCGTACCGCGCGCCGAGCCATTCATGACGGCGGGGCCTCGAAGGACGCCCGGCACGAAGAGCATGCCCGCGGCCGCGATGGCCGACACCGCCGCCAGCGCCCCCGACACCCAGTACGCCGCACCCAGCCGGCGGGCGCCGGCGCGGTCGCGGCCCAGGATTGTCTGTCTCGGCGTGACTGTCGCAGCCATGGCTACACGTCCGCCGGGGTCTTGACCAATGCCTCGGCGATCTCGCGAGTTGATCCATGTTTGCCGCTGTAGGCGACGAGCACCTTCGAACCCATTTGAGAACCTCCGCTCCCATGGTCCGGCGATCCAGGGACCGCGGGCAGGGCCAGGTGACCCCACGCGCACATGACGAATGGCGAGGCCGCGGGTCAGGCGATCGATTCGAGCTGCTTGGCGATCGACTCGGTGACCTCTCGGACGGTCGCGTCGGCCACGCTGTGCATGACCGCGTCGTCGATCAGCGCGCCCAGGCGGCCGAGAGGCGGCTCGTACATCCCGCTGACTGTCAGCCGGGTCTCGCGCGGGTCAACCGGAACGAGCTCCAGCCTGCCGACCAGGACCGGGAACAGCTGCTCGGGAAAGGTCGCCCTCCAGGAGATCGGGACGTTGGTCCAGGCGCCCTTCGACTCGGGCTCGCCGAGCTCCACGGTGACCCGCTTGCGCACAGAAACGCCGGCCACCCGAAGCCCGACCTCGCTCGCGTTGCCTGCCTGGAGGCGGGGGAACCACGTGCGTGGTCCTCGCTCAAGAGCCGCGGAGCATTTCTCCACGGGCTGGTTGATGTGCACGGAATGCTGTACGTACATCGCAGCGAGTATCCGATCGACCGGGAGCCGGCGGACGTGCCGGGGGGCCCTTATCGGCAGGGTCGAATGGCCTACTTTGGCGACTTTGGTCCCAGTCGGCGGAGGACCGCTCGGACGGGGTCGAAGTACTGATCGTCCATTCGCTCCTTGAGCGGGATGATCGCGTTGTCGGTGATGTGGATGTGCTCGGGGCACACCTCCTGGCAGCACTTGGTGATGTTGCAGTAACCGACCCCGGCCGCCCCCTTTAGCAGGGGCTTACGGTCGAGGACGTCCTTCGGGTGCATCTCCAGGCTCGCGATGCGGACCATGAACCGCGGCCCGTAGTACTGCTGCTTGAGGTCGTGGTTGCGGAGGACGTGGCAGACGTCCTGGCACAGGAAGCACTCGATGCACTTGCGAAACTCGAGCACCCGGTCGACGTCGTCCTGCTGCATGCGCCAGGGCTCACTGGTGCTCATGTCCTTCTCTGAAGGGGTGAAGGGCGGGATCAGCTTGTTGACCTCGTAGTTCCAGCTCACGTCGGTGACCAGGTCCTTGATCAATGGGAACGCCTTCATCGGCCGCACGGTCACGGACGCGCCGTATTCGGCAATCGACGTCTTGCACATGAGCCTTGGAAACCCATCGATCTCCGCCGAGCACGAGCCGCATTTCGCGGCCTTGCAGTTCCAGCGCACCGCCAGGTCGGAGGCCAGGTTGGCCTGGACCCACAGCACGGCGTCGAGCACCACCATGCCCTCGCGCACCGGAACCCGGTATGAGACCAACTCGCCGCCCTTGGCATCGCCGCGCCAGATGTTCAGGTCGAGGTTTGAGATCTCGGTCGGCACTACTCAATCTCCTCGGGCGTGTAGCGGGCGTACGAGTGCTGGACGGCCTGGGCCAGAAAGCCGGGCATCGGCGCGATCTTCTCCGGCCGCACCCGCATGCCCGTGTTGGTCTTCTCGACGATGTAGTTGACCCGCGCCTGTGCGTCGTCGGGCTTGGGGAAGTCCGAGCGCGCGTGGGCGCCGCGGCTTTCCTTGCGCTCGATCGCCGAGCGCAGCAGGGCTTCGGCGTTCACGAGCATCGAACGCAGGTCGTAGGCCGTGTGCCAGCCCGGATTGAAGGCACGCGTCGTCGACCCACCAGTGCCGCAAACGCGCGCGCGGTCCACCGAGCTCCTGGATCTTTTCCAGGCCCGCCTGCAGCTCGGAGCCCTCGCGAACGATGGGCGCGTACCTGGTCATGACGTCCTGGATCTCCGCCATCAGCCTGTAAGGGCTCTCGCCACCTGGCCGCTCGAGGGGCGCAGTGAGCGCGGCGATCGCGGCCTCGATCTCTCGCTTATCGAGCTTCGCGGTGGCGGCGTTCGGGTTCGTCTTCGCCTCGGTCGCTGCCGCGTCGCCGGCGCGCTTGCCGAACACCAGCAGGTCGCTGAGCGAGTTGCCGCCCAACCGGTTGGCTCCGTGGAGCCCGGATGCGACCTCGCCGGCCGCGTACAGCCCGGGCACGGTCGCGGCGCCCGTCTCGGCGTCGACGCGCACTCCGCCCATGGCGTAGTGGATGGTCGGAGCAACCTCCATCGGCTGCTTGGTGATGTCGACGTTCGCGAGCTTGAGGAACTGCTCGTACATCGAAGGCAGCTTGGTCTTGATGTAGTCGGGCTTGCGGTGCGTGATGTCGAGGAAAGCGCCACCGTGCGGAGTGCCGCGTCCAGCCAGCACCTCCGAGTTGATCGCGCGCGCCACCACGTCGCGCGACGAGAGCTCCATCCGCTCCTGGTCGTAGCGCTCCATGAATCGCTCGCCCTCTTTGTTGCGCAGCACCCCGCCCTCTCCGCGGACGCCCTCGGTGACCAGGATGCCCCGGACGCCCGCCGGCCACACCATGCCGGTCGGATGGAACTGGACCATCTCCATGTCGCGCAGCCCGGCGCCGGCCTCGTACGCGAGCGCTGTGCCGTCGCCGGTGCTCTCCCACGAGTTCGAGGTGACGCGGTACATCTTGCCCGCGCCGCCGCTCGCGAGCACAAGCGCCGCGCACCTGTAAAGGACGAGGCTGCCGTCGGCCCTCCGGTAGGCGATCGCGCCCGCGATCCGCCCGTCCGCCTCGAGCAGCTTGAACACCGTCGTCTCCATGTGCACGTCGACGCCCTCTGTGTGCACGGCGCGGTCCTGCAGCGTGCGGATCAGCTCCAGGCCGGTGCGGTCGCCGATGTGAGCCAGCCGGGGGTAGGTGTGCGCGCCGAACGGGCGCTGGTGGATCCGGCCCTGCCACGTCCTGTCGAAGACGGCGCCCCACCGCTCGAGCTCGAGCACGCGCTCGGGTGACTCCCGGGCGTGCAGCTCGGCCATGCGCCAGTCGTTGATGAGCTTCCCGCCCTTCATCGTGTCAGCGAAGTGGACCTCCCAAGAGTCCTGGTAGGCGACGTTGTGCATGGCGGCGGCGACTCCGCCCTCCGCCATCACTGTGTGCGCCTTGCCGAGCAGCGACTTGCACACCACCAGCACGCGCGCGCCTGCCTCGGCCGCGGCGATGGCAGCCCGCAGGCCCGCGCCGCCCGCGCCGAGGACGAGCACATCCGTCTCGACGGTCTCGTATGGGGCGGAGCTCACGAGATCCATCGCGGGTCGATCAAGAAGTTGTGGAGCAGGAGGCGGACGTAGATGTCGGCGGCCGCGACTGAAAATAGGCTTGCCCACGCCCAGCGGTCGTGCCTGATGTTCAATACGCTGACGCCCTTCCAGAGCTGGAAGCGAGCTCGGGCCGCGGTCGAGCATGAGAAGCAGTCGAGCCCTCCGCCGGCGAGATGCCGGAAAGCGTGGCACCCGAAGGTGTAGCCGGAAAGGAGGAGGACGTTCACCAGCAAGATCACGCTGCCGAGTCCGACGCCGAAGCGGCCGTGGAAGTCGAAGGCGATGACCGCGTCGAACCAGAGGAAGCCGACCTGGACGACTGTCGCGTAGAACGCGAAGCGGTGGAAGTTGTTGAGGACCCACGGGAAGACGGTCTCTCCGCGATAGCGCCGTTTCGGCTCGTCGACCGCGCATGAGCGGGGGTGCCAGAAGAACGAGCGGAAGTAGGCCTTGCGGTAGTAGTAGCAGGTGAGCCGGAAGGC
>Ga0070698_100007683_pt1 | contig 11659 bp, 8 predicted proteins | sample KBSK1502metaG_FD_65477 | JGI IMG/M metagenome (GOLD analysis project Ga0070698, IMG submission 65477) | Corn, switchgrass and miscanthus rhizosphere microbial communities from Kellogg Biological Station, Michigan, USA - KBS K1-50-2 metaG | ecosystem: Host-associated > Plants > Roots >...
CCCGCTGATACCCTTTAATTGTTTTTCGATCGGGCGGGTTACGAGGTTCTCAATATCTTTTGGTGAATTACCGACATATAAAGTGGTTACAGAAATTGTTGGCACCACGATATCAGGAAATTGCTCCTTAGGCATGGTGTTAAACTTCCATAAACTAAATATGGTAATAATGATCGCTATTATATAAATAGCAGTGCGGTTGTCAACACTCCAGCTTGTTGGTTTAAACTCTTTGAATTTCCGAACTGCCTCTTCAAAAACTTTCATAAAAATATTTTGTGTTTCCTGCCTTTAAGGCCAATTGGTTTTCAATTCATCCTTTTACTACTGCATCTGTTGTTGTTACTGTTTGCCCATCATACACTGTTTGATACCCTTCTGTAATGATTATATCTGTTGCTGATAAAGAATTTCCTTTTATTTCTACCATGCCTCCAAAATTTTCTCCAATGATCACTGATTTTTTTCTTGCTTTTGTTACTCCAGCTTCCTTTACTATGACATAAACATATTTACCGCTTTCGTCAGTCTGTACAACATTCAATGGAACAGTTATTGCATCCGGTACATGATAATCTTTGATCTTTACCAATGCCACCTGGTTCAATCTTAGGTTCGCATTCGAAGGAATAATTGCTTCTGTAACAAATCCTCTTGTAGTACTGCCAATGCTTGCACCAATCACACTTATAGTTGCATTTAAACTATCAATACCCGCATCAGGAATAGATATCTTTAATTGAGAACCTTTTTTAACTTTTGTCTGATAATTCTCAGGAACCTCAGTTACCACTTTCATACTACCGGTGTTCACAATTTGTATTTGCGGACCATTAGCCGATACACCGTTGAAAATTTCGCCTGCTTTAATATTTACCTGGTCAGCTATTCCGCTGATCGGTGCATACACAAAAAATGTTTTCCAATTTTCCTTCAATGATGCAATTTGTTTTTCTGAATTATCTACTGAGTTCTTAGCATTTATCAATTGCACCTCTGTACCAATTCCCTGGTCCCAAAGATTTTTCTGCCTGTTATACAGGTTTTTTGCGTACTCTAATTGGGTATTCAATCCTTCTAACTGCTGCAGAATAACGGCATCATCAAGTTTAAGCAATAACTGTCCTTTCTTGACCACATCTCCCCTCTTTACGTATATCTGTTTTACCTGCGCGGGCATTCCTCTCGGAGTAACTACCACTATATTACTGGCATCAACTCTTCCCTGCAATTCTATGTAGTGAGTAAAATCCTGTTGTGTTACAGGAACTGCTGACACAAGCTTTGCCCTGTCTTTACGAGCAGATGGATCAAGCTTTGCGATTTCATCTTCAAGCTTTTTTATATCAGCATCCATTTTTGCTTTGTCTGATTTTAATTTTTCAAGCTTTACTTTTTTATCATTCAGCTCTCCTTTCGCATCTTTTGCTCCACTACTGCATGATGTAATGATCGTTGCAGCAGCAATTGTTAGTATCATCAAAAACTTATTCATGGTATCCGGTTTTATTTTAATTTTTTTGTTTGGTTGATTATAATTTTCCCAATGCTCTTTGATAACTTATTTTAGCAATTATGGCATCATACAATGCTCTGAAATAATTAGACTGGGCTTGCTGAAAATCTGAATCTGCCTGCAGTATTTCAAAACTTGATCCTACACCTTGTTCATATTTTTTCTTTACAGTGGTATATACTCTTTCTGCCAATTGCATATTTTTTTCCTGCACATCCATTGTCAGTATTGCATTGGTCAATGTATTTTTTGCAATGGTTTTTTCCAGGTCAATTCCTTTTATTGTTTGATCAAGTGTATTTTGAACTTTTTCTAAAGTGAATTTTGATTGCTGTATCTTATATTTTTTCTGAAAACCATCGAAGATGGGAATGTTCACTGAAAGACCGATAAGGTTTGTGTTATACCAAAACCAGGGTGTGCTATTTCCGTTTTCATCATTACGCCTCTGGCCAGTTTTTTGAAAATTATAAAATGCAGACACAGTGGGATAATAAGATAACTTATAACGACGAGCATCAAAGCCCTGCAATTTCACTGCACTATTCAGCAATTTTACTTCATTCCTGTCCTCATACTTGAATGAATCATCCAATATATTTTCCTTGATATAATCTGAAGTAAGTGTATCCTTTAATGCAAGGCTATCAGACTGGGGTAAACCTAAATTCATTTTTAAAACTGCAAGGCCGATAATTATAGCATTTCTTAGTTGGGTTTCCGCAGTCTTTGTATTGTTTAATGTAACCGTGGTTTTATCAATGTCTAATCTTTCAACAAAACCATTTTTAAACATTTCATTTTGATCGCTGGCAAGCTTTTCAAGTCGCTTGATGCTTTCCTGCACAAAGGTCATTTGCTTTTGAGAGATCAAAACGGCGTAATAACTTTTGTAAACCATTTCTCTTACTTTATCTTCTGCCACTTTTACTTGCAGACCACTGTTGATGAGTAATTCTTTTCTCGCCTGCAAACCCACAAAAACCTGGGGTTCGAATAATAATTGGTTTACTGCTAATCCAGCATTTACATTCCATGGAGTGAAAAAGCTAACATTTCTAACAGTAGGATCTACTGTTTTGTTAATAGGATTGCCGGAGCCGTCCTTTACACCATTATCTTTTAATACCTGGTAAATAAAAGATTCAGTAGCATCGGGAAATTGAATTATTGGTAAAGACAAATAATGATTTCCCTGTAAAGAACCTGATACTTGCGGGAGTGCAAGACCCGTGATCTCTTTATTTCTTGCCTCCGCTATTTTGTAATCAAGCTTTGCATTTTTAAGGTCGTTTACATTTTTAAATGCAATATCTACTGCATCTTTTGCGGTGATCCCGTAAACCTGTTGTGCCCATGTATTTATTTGGATAAGGTTTAAAAGAACAAATGCGATCAAAATGGTTTTCGTTAAATATCTCATAGGTCATCTGTTTAATCGTTGTTGCTTATATTTTAAGATCAGTTTATATCCTTTTAAAGTGGCAAGACCGTATAAAAAATGCTCAAGTATTTCCTGTTGAAGTTTTACAAGATTGAATTTGGAAGAAGGAAAAATTTCGGTATTAAAACCAAGCATCATGCTTTCAAGCCGGTAACGGCTCATAATTTCAATATCGATCTCGGGTCTGTACAATTCTTCTTTGATTCCTCTTTCTATATTTTTCTTCACCATGTCGTAAAGAAACTTGTTCTTGTGATCAAGGAACTTTCGATAACCAAGCGGATGATATTTCTCAAGATCATGGAGCATAGATGGGTTCATATTCCTGAACATCACTTCTACAAATTCCATTACACGAAAAATTTCTTCGATGGCATTTGCTGAAGCAGCTGCATCTTTCATACAACATTCCTGCGAATAATGAATTTCATCTACAGCTACTGCATCCACCAATTGATCTTTATCTGTGTAATACTGGTAAATTGTTTTTTTAGACATACCGAGCTGGGTGGCGATCTCATCCATTGTCACAGAGCGGATACCATAACGCCGGAACAACTCATCCGCTTTTTGTCTTATTCTTTCTTGTATTTCCATATTCACAATCCCGATTGGTATCGGGACGGCAAAACTAAGGAAACTTATTACGTTGCCAAAGTTTCCATCCAGATATTTTACCATCCCTCCATTTTTCTTTGTCCTAAATTTGACCCCGGGAAACTATTTCTTATGCTCAAAAGTTATCTTCCGAGAGAGCCATTCAAGTGGAAAAAGGTAATTCAATATTTCTTGCAGGGCTTGCTGATCATCGCTCCGTTGGCAATTACTATATATGCTATTTATTGGGTTATTTCTACCGTAGATGGTTGGGTACCAATATTTCGTGAGGCAATTAAAGATGGCCAGGGAAATGTATTAAGATATGAGGTGAAGAATTATGGGCTTGGGTTTTTGGTCATTCTTGCAGCGATAATTATTATAGGCTATATGAGTTCCTTCTTTATTCAATCCAAAGTTTTCAATCTTTTTGATCATTGGCTCGAAAAAACCCCGGGTATCAAATTTATTTATACAAGCACCAGGGATTTCTTTGAAGCATTCGCCGGTGATAAAAAAAGATTTAATAAAGCTGTGCTGGCAAATGTTTTTGCTGAAGATGTTTGGGTCATTGGGTTTCTTACCGACGAAGAAATGCAAAAATTTGAAATGGGTGTTGATAAAGTAGCGGTGTATGTGCCGCAGGCATACAATTTCGCTGGTCAACTATATGTTTTACCAAGGGGAAAAGTAAAGAAGATCGATAAAATTTCTTCTGGTGAGGCGATGAAATATGCGGTAACAGGTGGCGTTGTTGACCTGGATGCTGAAAGACACAAAGAAACAAGGGAATTGAAAGAATTAAGCTGATTTGTTTTTTATAAAAACTATGTTATGAGAATTTTGTTCTTAGCATTTTTCTTATCTTTTTTTACATTGAATGTTACCGGACAAGATTCTGGTGCAGTTCTAAAAAAATTTGATGAAGAGATGATCCATTTCTATAAAAAAGGATATTTAAAGAATGGCGGCTTTCATAAACTTTCTGACCTTAGACTTGAAATGAATCCAGGTTTACCTTCTTATGACTTTTACAAACAATACAAAAAAAACGAAACCAATCAGCTGATTACTTCGCTTGTCTTGATTGGCGGCTCTGTGCTCTATCTTTCCACTATTAATGACTACGGTATTACAAACGACCCTCTATTCTGGACAGGAATTATAACAACAGCAATAGCGACAGGATTTTCTTTTTATTTTGAAAGCAAAAAAATAAAGTTTCTTACACTCGCTGTAAAAACCAGGAACCGGGAGATACTTACCGGCGCATTTAAATGAAAAAACTGCTTACCGTCATATTAATATTGGGAATAACAATTCCTTCATTTTCCTGGGGCTTTTATGGCCACCGAAAAATAAATTACTACTCCGTTTTTCTGTTGCCTCCTGAAATGATGCAGCTTTATAAACCGAATATTGATTTCATTACAGAACATGCAGTTGATCCCGATATGCGTCGCTATGCAATTGCTGAAGAAGGACCGCGGCATTATATGGATATTGATCACTATGGCAATTATCCTTTTAATGAATTACCAAGAAGATGGAATGATGCTGTTGCAAAATTTACTGAAGACACTTTAATGCAATATGGAATTGTACCCTGGTGGGTGCAAACGATGCTTTATAAGCTAACAGATGCATTCAAAGAAAAAAACCAGGCAAGGATATTGAAACTGTCTGCCGAGATCGGGCATTATATTGCCGATGCACATGTACCGCTCCATGCAAACAGTAATCATAATGGCCAGTTCACTGATCAAAAAGGCATACATGGTTTTTGGGAAAGCCGAATACCCGAATTACTTGCCGAAAAAGAATGGGATTTTTTTATTGGCAAAGCTGATTACATAAAAAACCCGGGTGATTTTATCTGGCAAAGAGTGTTGGAAAGTGCAAAAGCATCTGACTCGGTTTTACTATTTGAAAAAGAATTAAGCAAAACTTTTCCGGCTGATCAAAAATTTTCATTTGAAGAAAGAAATGGTGTAACTATCCGTCAGTATTCTACAGCGTTCTCAACTGCATTTGATAAAAAATTAAATGGAATGATTGAAAGAAGGATGCGGCAATCCATTTATGCAATCGCTTCTTTCTGGTACACAGCATGGGTTAATGCCGGTCAACCCGATCTGAAATCACTTTCAAACAAAGATCTCTCAGCAGATGATCTCAAAGAGTTTGAAAATTTGAATAATGCCTGGAAAAAAGGTGCAATAAGAGGAAGAGATCACGAATAAATCCGTAGTTATACGATTTGATTTTCCCGCCAAAACCTTCATCTTAGCTTTCCTTTTTGTAAATTTATCATTTAACTTAAACCTGCCAACGCTTTATGAAAATTTCTACATCACTGCTCGCTGCATTATTTTTTTCCTTTTTACTCAATGCACAAACCCCACTCATCAGTTATAACTCTTCATGGAAATATCTTGATAATGGAAGCAACCAGGGTACTGCATGGCGTGGAGTATCATTTAACGATGCTTCATGGGCTATGGGTACCGCAGCATTTGGTTATGGTACACCTGGTATCACTACTACAGTAAGCTATGGAAATAATGACAAGAAAAAACATACCACCACTTATTTTCGTAAATCGATCAGTGTGGCAAATGCATCTTTGTATACCAACTTTACATTGAATCTGAAAAGAGATGATGGCGCTGTTGTTTATATTAACGGTGCTGAAGTTTACAGAAGCAACATGCCAACTGGTACTATTTCTTATAATACCAAAGCTTCATCAGAAGCAACTGATAACGGCACCGCAGTACAAACCACGACACTAAGTGCGGGCAGCCTGATAACAGGTACGAATGTAATTGCCGTTGAAATTCACCAGGCAGCAAATAATGGCCCTGATCTTTTCTTTGATCTGCAGTTGAACGGCACTGCTGATGTAACACCTCCAACAGTTAGCAATTATTCACCGGCAGATAATTCAACCAATGTTTCCGCCAGTGCTAATCTTGTTATTACATTCAGCGAGAGTGTTCAAAAAGGTGCTGGTAATATTTTAATAAAAGAAGGCGGAATAACAACTCAGACAATTGATGTTACCTCAGCAATAGTTACTGTCGCAGGAAATACAGCAACAATTAATCCTTCTGATTTTACATTAGGCGCTTCGGTAAATATTGAAATTGCTGCCGGAGCTTTCAGAGATGCATTTAATAACAACTATGCAGGTATCAGTGATGCAACCACATGGAATTTTTCTATACTCTCTCCCGATATCACCCCACCAACTGTCAACACTTATTCGCCTGCTGATAATTCAACAAATGTTTCAGCAAGTGCAAACCTTGTTCTTACATTCAGTGAAAATATTCAGAAAGGTGTTGGCAATATTTTAATAAAAGAAAGTGGAGTAACTACACAAACCATTGATGTAACATCGGCAACTGTTTCCGTTTCCGGTAATACAGCAACAATCAATCCTGCAGATTTTAATTTAGGAGCTGCAGTTAATATTGAAATAGAAGCGGGTGCTTTCAAAGATCTGGTTAATAATAATTATGCAGGCATCAGTGATGCAACTACCTGGAATTTTTCCATAATACCTCCTGACCTTACACCACCAACAGTTACTGCTTATTCACCAACAGATAATTCAACCAATGTTGCCAATAATGCGAATCTTGTTATTATATTCAGTGAGAATGTGCAAAAAGGTGTTGGACATGTTATCATAAAAGAAAATGGGATTGCTATTCAGACAATTGATGTAGTATCGATCCCTGTTTCTGTTTCAGGAAATACAGTTACTATTAATCCAGCCGATTTTACTTATAGCGCAGCAGTCAATATTGAAATTGAACCTGGCGCATTCACCGATCTTAATAATAATAATTACGCAGGTATCACTGATGCTACGACATGGAACTTTACCGTTCAGGATGCGCCGCCAACGGGCCCGCAAACATTAGTTGCTTACGGAGCGTCCTGGAAATATCTTGACAATGGAACAAACCAGGGAACAGCCTGGAGAGCCACTTCATTTAATGATGCATCATGGGCATCAGGGAATGCACAGCTTGGTTATGGTGATGGTGATGAAGCGACAGTTGTAAGCTATGGTCCCGATGCGAATAATAAATATATCACCACTTATTTCCGTAAAACAATTTCAATTGCTGATGCAAGCATACTCACTTCTATTTCAGGAAATGTAAAACGGGATGATGGTATAGCTATTTATGTAAACGGAACAGAAGTTTACAGGAATAATTTAGCTGCAGGCGCAGCATATAATACATTAGCAACACTTGCAGGCGATGATGGAGCTACACCAATTGCATTTAGTTTCAGTCCTTCTGCTTTTATAACGGGTAATAATGTGATCGCTGTTGAAATACATCAAAACGCTGGTACAAGCAGTGATATTAGTTTTGATCTTGAGATAATCGGCAATACAGGCGGTGCAGCCTTGTTAACCCGCGGACCTTATATGAACAGCGCATTACAGAACAGCATTGTTATCAGGTGGAGAACAGATATTCCAACAAATACTAAAGTAAATTATGGCAATGCTCCAGGTAACTTAACTCAATCCTTCACCGACAACACTACAACAACAGAACATATTGTCGAATTAACTGGTCTTACAGAAAATAATCTTTATTATTATAATGTTGGATCAACAACACAAATATTACAGGGTGATGCAAACAATTATTTCAAAACCATGCCACCGGTAGGAAGCACACAAAAAATAAGAGTGCTGGCAATGGGTGATATGGGAAATAATTCGGCTAACGAAGTAAATGTGAGGAATGCTTATCTAAGCTTTAATGGCAGCAACTATACCGATGCATGGTTATTGCTTGGTGATAATGCTTATAGCAATGGAACAGATGCCGAATTTCAAAACAATTTCTTTAATGTATACCAGGGAAGTTTGACAAAGAATCATGTCTTGTGGCCTGCACCGGGTAATCATGATTATGCAAACAGTGCAGCAAGGCAAGCTGATCATAATATTCCTTACTATGATATTTTCACATTGCCTTCTTCAGGGCAAGCAGGCGGCCAACCTTCCGGTACTGAAGCATTCTATTCTTACAATTATGGCAATGTGCATTTTGTTTCTCTTGATTCTTATGGATGGGAATCAGGCAATACAAGGTTGTATGATACGCTTGGACCGCAAGCTGTATGGTTAAAACAAGACCTGGCTGCAAACACTCAGCCATGGACAGTTGTTTATTTCCATCATCCACCATATACAAAAGGTTCTCATAACAGTGATACAGAAACTGAATTGATAAATATGAGGCAACGTGTAGTTCCCATTTTTGAACGCTTTAAAGTTGACATGGTTTTAAGCGGGCATAGCCATGCTTATGAAAGAAGCTATTTGATAAATGGGCATTACGGTATTGAAAGCACTTTCAATCCAACAACGCATGCTCTTAGTACATCAAGTGCAAAATATGATGGATCAGTTAACTCTTGCACATATATAAAGAATCCTACAGATGCTGTTAATGGTATTGTTTATGTAGTTGCAGGTTCTGCAGGACAACTCGAAGGCTCCTCTGCAGGTTATCCGCATAATGCAATGTATTATTCAAATGTATCTATTGGCGGTGCATTGTATTTTGAAGTAGAAGGAAATCGTTTGAATGGGAAATGGATCTCGGGAGATGGTATTATAAGAGACAATTTTACCATTATGAAGGATGTAAATAAAACAACTAACCTGAGTATTCCATCAGGCACGCCAACGCAACTTACAGCAAGCTGGGTTGGTAATTATAACTGGACTACAAGTGAAACAACAAAGACGATCACCGTTGCACCGGTATCAAATACAAGCTATACCGTAAATGATGGATTGAGTTGTTTAAATGATGTATTCAATATCACAGTTTCAGGTGGAGGCCGCACTATTTTTACTGATGCAACAATTGAAGCATCAACAAAAGCATCTGTAAAAGTTATACCAACACTTGTTCATAAAGGTGAACAGATCTCGGTAACCTCGTCTGGTGCTACTCCGACAGAGATATTACTTGTTGATATTAATGGAAGGATTATCAGGAAATTCAGCTCCCGCCAATCATTTTCTATTGAAACTAATAGTCTTCAAAACGGGATCTACTTTCTACAGATGAAAATAAAAGGAAAGCCGTTTATCCAGAAAATTGCAGTTTTGGATTAATAAACCAGAAAAATAAGTTCAGCCGGGTTGCTAAAACAACCCGGTTTTTCTTTGGGGCATCCCGTCGCAATTTTGTTTCTTTGCATCTTCAAATTTTTTAACCGTGAATACGACAACTGCAATGATCCATAATTTCGGCGCCGGCCCATCTGTTTTGCCAAAAGAAGTTTTTGAAGAAGCAAGCCGTGCTATAATTGATTTTAATAACTCAGGTTTATCAATACTTGAAGTAGGCCATCGCACCACTTTGTTTCAGCCAGTAATGGACGAGGCAAGAGCCTTGGTAAAAGAACTGATGAATCTCAATGATGATCATGAAGTGCTTTTTCTTCATGGTGGTGCTACAACGCAATTCATGCAAGTGCCAATGAATTTGTTGAACGAAAATGAACTGGCTGCTTATACTGATACAGGCGCATGGGCATCAAAAGCAATTAAAGAAGCAAAGTTATTTGGTCATGTTGAAATAGCAGGTTCAGCAAAAGAAACTAACTATACAACGATCCCAAAAGAATTATCAGTAAGTCCGACTGCCGCTTACTTACATATTACAACGAATGAAACAATTGCAGGTACACAATGGAAAAATATTCCTTATGACTGCGGAGTTTCCTTAGTTGCTGATATGAGCAGTGATATATTAAGCCGCACTCTTGATTTTAACCGCTTTGATATTATCTATGCCGGAGCACAAAAAAACATGGGGGCTGCTGGTGTAAATCTTGTTGTGGTAAACAAAAATATTTTAGGTAAAATAACAAAGCCGATCCCTTCAATACTCGATTACAGAAATCATATTAAAGAAGGAAGCATGATGAATACACCACCGGTGTTCGCTGTTTATGTTGTAATGCTGACTCTTCGATGGTTAAAAAATTTGGGAGGTGTTGCAGCGATTGAAAGAATAAATAACAAAAAAGCAGAATTATTCTATAGCACACTTGATAGCTTACCGGTTTTTAGAGGAGTGGTAGCAAAAGAAGACCGCAGTAGTATGAATGGAGTATTTGTAATGGAAGACGCAACATTGGAAAAAGAGTTTCTTGATCTCTGTAAAAAAGAAGGGATGGTGGGTGTAAAAGGACATCGTAGTGTTGGGGGCTTCAGAGTTTCCATGTACAATGCTCTACAGTATGAAAGTGTAATTGCGATAACTGATCTTATGAAAGAGTTTGCAAAGAAGAATGGATAAATTCAGGACGAATCGCTTATAAAAAAAATTATTGATTACTGATTACTAAATATTATGTTGAAGTAACGTTTTCCTAATAATCAATAATTAATGATCAATAATCAATCTAGAAATGGCTATAATAAAACCCTTTAAATCACTCCGTCCCAAAAAAGAATTGGCAGAAAAAGTAGCTTCACGACCTTATGATGTACTTAATTCGCAGGAAGCAAAGAAAGAAGCAGCTGGAAATAATTACTCATTCCTTCGCATCACAAAATCAGAAATAGATCTGCCTGATGGTATTGATACTCACAGCCAGCAAGTCTATGATAAAGCGAAGACAAACCTCGAAATGTTTATTCAAAATGGCACTCTCTTCCGGGAAGAAAAACCATGCTATTATATTTATCAATTAGTAATGAACGGTAAAAGCCAGACGGGCCTGGTTTGTGTTTCATCTATTGGTGACTATTTTAATGATGTCATAAAAAAACATGAATTAACAAGACCTGAAAAGGAAAAAGACCGCATCGATCATATGCGGACGATCCGTGCTCAGACAGGAAATGTTTTTATGGCTTATCGTGATGTGATGGAAATAAATGCATTGATCAATGGATGGAAAGCAAAGAATACACCTGAGTATGATTTTATAGCTGATGACGGGATCAGGCACACTGTATGGGTCATAAATCGTGATGATGTTATTAATTCTATCACTAATTTATTTGCAACCAAAGTTCCCAACACTTATAT
>Ga0070698_100007685_pt1 | contig 11659 bp, 10 predicted proteins | sample KBSK1502metaG_FD_65477 | JGI IMG/M metagenome (GOLD analysis project Ga0070698, IMG submission 65477) | Corn, switchgrass and miscanthus rhizosphere microbial communities from Kellogg Biological Station, Michigan, USA - KBS K1-50-2 metaG | ecosystem: Host-associated > Plants > Roots >...
TGAAGTGCTTTTGCTCGAGGCAAACTACGAGCATAGGAGATCGGACCCGGAGGTATCGCCCCTTCCTTCGGTACTCCGCGATCAGGTCCTTCGAGCACGATCTCGCACGCGTCTTCTTCCAAACCGGCGCGCTCCAGCAAAACAGACAGAGGCACCCCGGTCCATTCTGCATTCCCGACTGCGCCGAGTTCCCACTGGGCTCCTTGAACCTGGGGAACGAGGAAGACCCGACTATTACCGGCGCACTCCAAGATGGCGACGCGCGTCTCGGCGGGCATGTCTCGCAATTCCTTGTAGGTTAGTGAAAACGGACTCCTAACCGCGCCATCGATCTGCAGCCGGTAAGAAGCCGGCTCTAGTTTCGGAGCCGGGGAGTGACTGCGTACGTAGAACAGCTCCGTCGGAGTCAGAAACGAGTCAACCCGATCGACGGGGGTCTCCAGATTGTTCGGCTCCTTCTGTCGAATAATGAGGCCGCCTGAAGAAGACTGATTAGCTCTATTGATCTCGTCTCCAGTGTGGTGCTTTTGGATATTTTCCATGCTTTTTCCTAACTAAATCGGTTTGCTACTACCGCTGATTGGAAGGTGCGGACCAAAAGGGCCACGGTCTGTCGAAGTTTTGATTCTCCGAAGTATATGCTCTTGGCCCGGATTCTTAGATAGTCGCCACTTGCTAGTTCGATCATCTCATCTGGTACCAATCTCGGTTCGCTGCCACAACGTCCTCGTCTGCATCCTCATTGGGGTGCGGATCCATCTTTCCGATGAGTGCAGTGTGGAATCCTTTTCCCGCCCCGGCATCAACGCTGGAGCAACCAGTAAATCCCAGTAAGCAGATAGCCGGGACCATGAAGAGCAATCGCAGATAGGTATTCGTATTGATAGATATTCGATTTTTCATGTATCTGGGTACCATCAAAACGATGCGGCAGATAAATCAATGTTATGATAGGCTATCACGCATGCTGATAGCGGTTAGCGCGGTTCGAATGCGATCTGGTGCCATTTCTACGCGCAACGGAGAGGTGGTCTCAGACCGAGGGTTGACGAAACTAACAACTACCAATCCTCGTTGGTACGTCGAACGATGATCCGGGAGCCCCAGCCGGGCCGAAGCGCTGAACCTGATCCGCAACGGGAAGGGCCATCTTCCCCACATCGTCCTTGTGACCGGGAAACCGCTGCCGAGCAGGCTTGCTTCGATCACGCTCGAGCGGGCGATGATTGTGTCTATCACTTCGCGCTGGATGATCTGATGAAAGCTGTTGAAGAGTCGGAATCTGAGGACGCGCAAGACCTTTTGAAGATCATGGGTGACAAGCAAACGGCTGAAGGATATTTCGGACCTGGCGCTATATCTCGCGGTTTGAAGGCATTCGCATGGGCATGAGCCGGAGCGACAACATGCGAGCGAGATTAAAGACCACGAGCGCGTTGTCAGGCATCTTCGTGGGTTCCTGGGTACTAGCGCCCGGCGATCATGGGAAGATCCTGGAAATGTTTGAGAGACAACCCTCATCGAGTATCCCACCAGATCCCCCAGGATGCGAACGTCGATCTATCAGGATCTGTGATAGGCAATCACAACTTAGAATTACTGGCTCAATCGTTTTGATAGTATCCGGATTCATGAACGATCCGATATGTATCAACAGAGTTTCCTATCTACGATTACTCTTGATGGTTCCGGTTCCGGCTATCTGGTTACTGGGATTTACCGGAAGCTCCAGCGTCGATACCACCGCGACCAAATCACAACGACGAGAAATATGAGCAGACCACATTCGACAAAGTCTCAACTTGGTAAACCTATGATCAATAACGCAATACAACGGCGCATCTACGCACGTCAACGGGCGATAGCGAAAGGCAAATAATCAGAATGCGACCTTGGAAATCTGTTCTCACGAAAACGCCGGAGGAAATGCACGCGGACCTTGCACGCGCCAGTCATTCAGCAGTTCTAGAAGAGCGAAATCGGCTGGCTGGTGAGATTCATGATGGGCTGGCACAGCATTTTAGTGCGATCTGCATGCAACTGGCAGCTGCCAAGGAGGAACTATCTTCAAGAGAAGGCGATCCGCTCTGCAGCATTCAGCAGGCCATTGAATTGGCGAGCCTTGGTTTGGCTGAAGCACGTCGTTGCGCCCACAATTTGCGCTTGAGTGTGGTTGACGAATCAGGATTGACGGTGGCGCTTCAACGTTTGGTCGAACGCTGGAATGTCGCCGGCCAGCTGCATTGTAAATTTCGGTCCAACAACATACCGGAGAATAAGTTGCCGCCCAGAGCGAAACACGAGCTGTTACGCATCGCCCAGGAGGCAATCCACAACGCCGTGCGCCATGCCAATCCCACTCTAATAGTCGTCACTCTTCGATGGGACGCACCAAACCTCGTTCTTCAAGTGAAAGACAATGGATCGGGCATCTCCGCAGCTCGATTGGAAAAGTGTGAAGGCTTCGGGTTGGGGAGTATGCGGGAAAGAGCATCAGAGATCGACGGAAGATTCAAAATTCAGACTCCCGCTGGCCACGGAACAACTATAATTGTCACCGTGCCGGTCCCCGATGGTTTCATCCACCGGTTCACATAAACGTCTGTAGCTCGGAAATTCAAACGTTCACATCGCCGACGCACTTGGTAAAGGGGCCCGCCTGCTGGAGACCGTCAACGATCTGCGGTCGCTCGCCATTGATGCCGTCATAGAGTACGATTGGGGGAATGGTTGCTCCACGAAGCAGGTCGCGGAGCATTCTTCGTTTGATCGGGTTTTTATTGATTGGGAGGATTGCCCGCTGGAAAGCTATGTCTGATTTTTATTGGCGTTGGCCTTGTCGTAGCGCGTACATGAACCTGCACGCCTATGAGGTTGAGTTCTTTAAGACGGCCTCGCAGATTCCAAATGGCCTTTGGGAGGCCTGCTTTCAGCCCCCAGCCGAGGGCCGCTGGTGGTACGAAACCCTCGATCAATCCGGCATCGACGACCAGTTTACCCTTCTTTATGGCTTGATAAAACATCTCGGTCGTCCGGTTGGAATAGCGCCGGTTTTCGTAATGGACCTGCCCGTCGAGGAGTTTGCGCCACAGGAGTTTTTGCGGCTATTGCGGCTGGTTGGAAAGATCGTGCCGTCTGTCTTACACCAGCGGACCTTATTTGTCGGCTCTCCAGTCGTCGAGGAGAGCGTTGTCGGCCTTACTTCCGATGTTAATCGGCGTGCTGCACTTCTTTCTCTCCAAGTTGCGTTGGAAAAGAAGGCCAATGAGCTTCGTGCCCCTCTGATTGTTTGGAAAGACTTTCCTGAGAGCTCGTCCGCCGATTTGAACTGGCTCTCGCATCAGCGGAGGTTTTTTCGCGTTATCAGTCTCCCAAACACGGTCGTCGAATTCCCGTCACAGCGAAAAGAGGACTATTTCGCGGCCATGAAGGGATCCAGGCGGCGTAAGCTGAAAACGAAGCTGAGACGCAGTAGGGAGCAGGTTGCGCTCGGCGTGGAAATTGTCCAGCGTCCGGACGCAAAGACGCTTGACGATATCTTTGGATTGTTCTGGCAGACCTATGAAAAGTCTGCGACGAAATTTGTGAGGCTCAATCGTAAGTTTTTTGAAGTCATTGCTGAAAAGCAGGCCGCGCATTTTATTATCCTCCGGGAAAAGGTCACAGGCGAAATGATCGCATTCATGCTGCTCTTCGATGTGGGCGACCGGCTGATAAATGCTTTCAGCGGCATGGATTACAGCCGCCCGAAGGAATGGATGCTTTTTTTCCGTTTATGGGAAGCCGCGGTCGATCTAGCTTTAACGCGTGGCTTTTCCGCCATTGTGAGCGGTCGATCGTCTTATGAGGCAAAAATCGAGATAGGACATAAGCTCGTTCCGCTCAATAATTATTGCCGCCATCGCAACGTTATTTTACATAACGTCTACCGTATCTTCGCGCAGACGATCCACTGGGCCTCAATGGACGAAGCTCTGGCCCGCTTCCTGAAAGCGCATCCGGTATCACCTCACTAAAATAAAATTTTGGCACGCGGGGCGCTATCCAGAAGCTAATATTTTCGGCTTCCAGCGCCGTTGGAGTAGGAGATAAAAACCGCGTGCGCCAGTTTCGGCGTCTCCGGGTGTCCTATGCCTGGACTGTGTCCCTGATTCATGTTTTCGCCGGATCGAATTGCTTTGGATTGTAGACGAGAGAAAAAGACGCGCTTGCGCGCATAAAGCATGAAACCCCAGGTAGAGCCAAAATAAACTGATTGCAGCTACCTGTTCCATCCGGGAGCCGGTGGTCGGGATTGAACCGACGACCCAGCGCTTACGAAGCGCTTGCTCTACCACTGAGCTACACCGGCACGAGAAGAGGCAACCTATTTATCAGGACAGCGACACCGTCAAGTAAAGAAGTCTCGGAACCCGAGCCATTAAAACCTACGATTGGTTCCTCCCGATGAATAGCTATTTTCTTTGTGATCCGATGGCATTGATTCCATCGGTGGAGACTTCCGCCAAATCTCCGTTTCTCGTCTTGGTTGAAGTGCCCAGCCAAAACCCTCCTGATTCTTTCTTACCGCAAATCAGATTAAGTGCCTTGATGGCACTACGGCACCGTTTCGGTGATGGTTATTATCAAGACGCGGTCCGTCAGATCAACGAGCAACCAGGACGACCGATGCGGACTGAAGAACGTACGGACATTAAAGTAGAAACACTAGGCCCCGAAGATTGCGTTGAGCTTGGATGGCGATTGTGGTTCGTAGATTACGTTTAAAGAGCCATAATGAGAACAGGTAGTATACGCATTGAGGTATCTAGATTTGACGGAGCGGAGCTGGCTGCTCGCTGCATTCCCGTTTTTCCTCGACAGGAGAGGACTAACCTGGAAAATGCCCGGCTGGAAGCATATTTTTATGGCGAATGAGACTGACCCACTAGGCGGGGTTTCCGAAGAGGAAAGGCAGAAGTCGGTGCAATCCTCCGGGGAGATAACTCTAGGATTGGAACAATCTCAGCATCTTTCGGAAGAAGGCTATGCGCCTCCGTGGCTACGCATGGATCCGGAATTGAGCCGGACCGTCTTATCGAAAACCGAAGAGGAGCTCCTCGGCGCATTGTCGGCGTTGATGCGGAATAAGATTGAACACGAGAAGGCGCAACGGGCACTTGCTAACACGGTGCTCGAGATCGAGCGGGCGAAGCAAGAGGTCGCGGGCGTCAAGCGGCAAGTCGCGGCGGCGGAAGATGAGCTAACCACGCGTCTGGCCGAGCATGACCGAGTAGCTGACGAGATTGAACGGGCTCGAGCCGAACTACAGGCGCAGCGATCCAAATATCTAGAATCTCAGGATGAACTCATCGCAATCAAGAAGGAGATCGAGCAAGCGCGCAGTGAGAAGGCTGCGGCGTCCGAAGTTTTGGCCGAGTTGCAACTCGGGCAGCGTACGGTTCGCGCTGAGATCGAGAGCCTGCAGGGCCAAGTTGCCGGTCTGCATGACGAGCGGCATAGCGCCTTGCAACAATTCGAACCGATTCGGAAAGAGCTAGACGAACGATTAGTGGCCCGCGAGGCACTTATCGAACAGATAACGACGATGGAGCGGCACATCGCGGAGTTGATGAGCACCCGCGACATTCGGATGAACGCTCAGCGCATCGCTCTCGTTGGCCATGGGACCGAATCGATGCGGGACGAGATCCAGCAGTTGAAAACGGAGATTGAGCGGATTGAAAAAGAACGAGTCAGGCTGGCAAATGAGCGGGATCGAGTCGAATCGGAATTTGCCGGACTGCAGGGCCGGTTGAATTTAGCCCGGTCGTCGTATGCAGAAACTCTGGAAAGGCTGGACGAAGCTCGTGCTGCGCTGGCAGTCACTGAGAAGGAGCATGACAAGGCGGTTTCTAAGTTGCAGGACGTTCACGAGCCGGAGACGAAGCCACTGGAGGTGAGAGCGGAACCGGCTGGGGAGCAGCAGCAGACACCGGAAGAAGTAATTGTCAATCAAGCGAACACGCTTGGGCAAGAGGGCACGGTCAAAGAGCCGGCCGAAGAATTAGCGGTCAGGGAGCAAGGGGACGAAGCCGTGCTCGGGGACTTAACGCAGGAGCCCGCGCTCGATAAACCGGAACACGAACCTGAGCTCAAGGAGCCGACGCAGGAACCTAACGAACCGGCGCCGGAACCGGTGGTCAAAGAACCTGAGCCGGAACCGGCGCTCCCCCTTCTGACTAACGAGCCGTTGCCGACGGTGATTGCTACGTGGGACCCTTATCGGCTGGAAAGCGAGTTCTTCACGGAAGAGACGCTGGATGCGCACCGGGTAGCGCATTTGGTTTCAGAACTTCTAGGAATCGAAAACGTATTGATTGTTAGGCAACGAGGTGCGGTTTTGGCCGGGAGCTTACCAGAGCGTCTCAGAGATCACTTGAAAACTCCTGACCGCGATTATGAACGCTTGTTCTGTACATGGTCGAATCGAACGCAGGAGAGAAAGAACGCGAGCACGCAAACCGGGACGTTCCAGGTCGAGGATGAATTCCTTACCGCAACCCAAGCGAACGCTATTTTTGTAATCGTTTCGCATGAGCGTCCGAGACTGCATCCTGGAGTTGAAGAGAAGTTGGTAGCCGTGGCGGAGGAATTGGACAAGATGTATCCGAAGGCGGAGGAGACGGTAGGGCGAAAGCCCGACTACGCAAAGCCTGCGTCGCGGCCAGCTCCATAGGGTTCATCAAACGCATTGCTCCGGCGCGCCAAAGCGTAGCGACGGCGGCCTGATTCCGTCTCAGCGGAATCGGCTTGAGCCTTTGGGGATCTCACCCATCGGCGTCCCATCGCAGGCGTCAGGGAAAAAAAGTGCGTAATATAGATCCGTCCCGCGCCCGTGGCTCAAACCCGGCGCGATTAAGCAAAAAGACATTGCATTCTCTTGGGGGGCCGAGGCCACCTTCGCGAGCTTCGGCGCGCCCTAGTTTTGAGGTTAGGCATGCCCGATAGAGTGGCCGCGACGTAGGCTTGGCGTAGTCGGGTTTTCGCCCTACCTCCCAATGACGCTACTAACCGTTCGTTTTGTCACTTGAAGCCCGCGGGCTTTCGGACCCCGAACCAGCAGGTCGCTGGTCGCAAAAGTTTGCTCGTTGATTCGTGCACCTTTGGTGTGGCGATATTTGAGCCGAAGCTCTTTTACCGGCTTATCGGTGATAAAACGAATCTTTGCGCCTTCTTGTGTGCACGAATAGTCCCGATTCATGATTGCACCGCCAAAGGCGAAGCGTTTCAAGAACGTCGCCTTGGCCGTGCTATACACGACCGTGAAAATGCGATCCCGATCATAGATCCCGAAGTAGAGTAAGTCTTTATCCACAAACACTCTTACCGGTGGAGGAATCATCTGGTAACGCCCGTTTTCCCACACCAGCATCAATCGATCGAGCGGCGAGCAGCGAAATGCGGCCTCGCCTTTCACCTCGGAACCGAGCAAGCCGCGCTCTTGATCGTACACGATTGGCAGTTCCTCGGCCGTGAGTTCGCGTACATCAATTGCCTCCGCCTCGGTCAACTGCGTGCGGCGTTTGTAAGTCTTTCCGTACTTGGCAATCAACTCTTCCAAGTAGGCAATCACGTAGGGAATCAGCCGTCGCAGATTCTTGCGGATTTCTTGCAGTTCCTGAACGATCTTCGCCTTCTCTTCATTGTTTTTCTGGAGATCGAATTTAGAGATGCGTTTGATCGGAAGTGCCAGCAACATCTCCACATCTTCCGGAGCAATATCGCGGGTCAACTGCCGCCGGTACGGAGTCAACCCAAGGAGAACTGCCTTCTGCACCGCTTCGTATGTCGCGCAGTCCTCGATTTTCTTGTAGATACGGTGCTCGATGAAGAGTTGGATAAGCGACTTACGATGGAGTTCGTCTTGGTGCTCGCTTTCGCTGATCTCCAATTCGCGTTTGAGCAGATGAACTAACTGATCAGTATTTGCTCGGATCACTTGATCCACGTCCATCTGAACAGGACGGTCGCCGCGAATGACGATAATGTTGGAATGAATCGTCATCTCGCACTGCGTGAAGTGATATAAGGCGGCGATTGCTTTTTCCGGATCTTCGCCCGGAGAAAGCATGATAACAATCTCGACATTTGCTGCCGTAAAGTCGCTGATTGAGCGGATCTTGATCTTCTTCTTGCGAGCGGCGTCTTCGATCGAGGCAATTAATGTCTCGGTGGTCGTTCCAAACGGCAGTTCACGTATCACTAACCGGTTGTTGTCTCGCTTCTCAATCTTGGCGCGGACTTTGATCTTACCGTTTCCTTTGTTGTAGTCGGAAGGGTCCATCAACCCGCCTTGCGGGAAATCTGGCAGAAGGCGGAAACGCTTGTTTTGGAGTACTGCCACCTGGGCCTTAATTAGCTCGGCAAAATTATGCGGCAAAATTCGGGTGGAAAGTCCGACCGCAATTCCTTCCGAGCCAAGCATCAAGAGCAATGGTAGCTTGGCCGGAAGCAAAATCGGCTCGCGATTCCGACCATCGTAGCTCGGGACGTATTCGGTGAGTTTCGGATTGAATATCTGGTTTCGGGCTAATTCAGTCAGCCGGCATTCGATGTAGCGAGAAGCCGCCGCCGGATCGCCAGTCAGGACGTTGCCGAAGTTTCCCTGTCCTTCAATCAGATAAGTTCGATTGGTGAGGTTAACGAGCGCGTCTTCAATCGAAGCATCCCCGTGGGGATGGTATTGCATGCAATGTCCGACGATGTTGGCGACCTTGCTGAATCGGCCGTCGTCTTTTTCGTAAAGCGCATGGAGAATACGCCTTTGCACGGGTTTGAGTCCGTCCTCTAGCTGAGGGATAGCGCGATCGCGAATAACATAAGAAGCGTACTGGATGAAATTTTCGTTGATCAGATCCTTCAGCGGATCTTCGGGCAAATGTAGTGCGGCAGAATTTTGCGGCATGGGACTAAAGAGAGTCACGCAAAGGGAAACTCACGGAAGAGAAACTGACGCAAAGACGCCAAGACGCAAAGCAGAAGATAGAATTTAGAAACGCTGACTTCTGGCTTCTAAATTCTATCTCCTTTGCGGCTCGGCGGCTTGGCGTCAGTTTCTAAGGCACGCGGCTTGGCGTGAGGTTTGTCAGGTACTGACCGGTTCTTCGACAACGAGATGATCCATAATGTATTCCCGGCGCTGGGGCGTATTTTTGCCCATATAAAACTGCAGTAGCGGCTGGACAGCGTGTCCGTCATCGACCGTAACCGCGGTCAGGCGCATGTCGGGCCCGATGAAGTGTTTAAATTCCGCAGGTGAAATTTCGCCGAGACCTTTAAACCGGGTTATTTCGTGATTGCGGATCTGCTGCATCGCCTGGTCTCGTTCCTTTTCCGAGTAGCAATAAACGGTCTGCTTCTTATCGCGCACTCGGAACAGCGGCGTCTCGAGAATATAAACATAGTTGTGGGTTATGATGTCCGGAAAAAATCGAAGAAAACAGGTGATCAAAAGATTGCGAATATGCAGACCGTCGACGTCGGCATCAGTCGCCAAAATAACTTTGCCATAGCGTAGATTCTGTACGTTCTCTTCCACGTTTAGCGTACGCATCAGATTAAAGATCTCATCATTCTTGTACACGACGGTACGATTGAGATCCCAAACATTGAGCGGTTTGCCTTTCAGCGTGAAGACAGCTTGGGTATTAGGATCGCGGCAACTGGTGATCGAACCCGCCGCTGACTGGCCTTCGGTGATAAAGATCATCGATTCGCGGCCGGCTCCCTTTTCGAGATGCAGATGAACTTTGCAATCTTTCAGTTGAGGAATCCGCAACGAGATCGCAGCGGAGCGTTCACGCGCGAGCTTGCGAACATCTTGTAATTCCTTGCGTACTCGCTGCGTTTCCTGAATCTTGGCTACGAGCCGTTCAGCCGCTTCGCTGTTGCGGTGAAGCAGCGTTGCTACCAACTCGCGAACCCGCGCGACCAGCTCCGTTCGAATTTCAGTGTTACCGAGCTTGTTTTTGGTTTGTGATTCAAAAACCGGATCCTTTAGTCGAATCGATATGGCGCCGACTAAACCTTCACGGACGTCGTCGCCGTCAAATTTGGCCTGGGTAAAATCGTTAATCGCTTTGAGCATGCCTTCGCGAAAGGCGCTCAGATGGGTTCCTCCGTCTGAAGTATATTGGCCGTTCACGAATGAGTAATGATCTTCGGACAATCGGTTGGTATGCGTGAAGGCGATCTCGATCGTTTTTTCTCGATGATGAAGGATTGGATATATCGCTTCGTCACCGACTTCTTCTTCCAGGAGGTCCCTTAAACCATTGGCGGAAGCATAGATTGTCCCATTGTATAGGATTTTAAGGCCGGCGTTGAGATAGGTATAAAGGCGGAGCCGGCGCGCGACGTGCTCTTCCCGAAATCGGAAATCTTTGAAGATCGAGCGATCGGGCTCGAAGACGATCTCGGTGCCTTCCGGTTCAATCTGTTTTCCTTTTTTCTGCGCGTTCAGGACGCCACGCGCAAAATCTGCACGGAAGAATTGTTTATCGCGATAGCTCACCACGGTGAATCGAGAGGCCAGGGCATTGACTGCCTTGGTACCGACCCCGTTCAGGCCAACGCTGAACTGGAAAACATCATCGTTGTATTTAGCCCCGGTGTTAATTCGAGAGACACATTCGATTACCTTACCGAGTGGGATTCCGCGTCCATAGTCGCGAACCCGGACGGTCTCTTTTTCGATCGAGACATCAATTTCTTTCCCGTAACCCATGATGTACTCATCGATCGCGTTGTCGACGACTTCTTTGAGTAAGACGTAAATACCGTCGTCATAGTGCGCGCCATCGCCCAGTCGACCAATATACATTCCGGTCCGAAGACGGATATGTTCCAGGGAGGAAAGCGTCTTTATTTTACTCTCGTCGTAATCGTGCTTCCGCGCCGCCATTAGGGTGGAGAGAGTTGCATGGAGCGAGGCGAGGTGCAACGGCGAAACGTCGCAGCGCCGGCAACGCCGACAGCGCCAGCAACGCCGGGAACGCCGACAACGCCGACAACGCCGACAACGCCGACAACGCCGACAACGCCGACAACGCCGACAACGCCGACAGCGCCGGCAGCGCCGGGAATGCCGGGAATGCAGGGAACGCCAAACGCCAAACGCCAAACGCCAAACCCGGGTGGCGTAATTCGATCTTTTTCGCGATGATAGGCGATGCGATGGCTTACCTGGGCACTATTGTCGGCACTGTTCGCCGGACTCACTGCGGTTTTGGCCAAAATCGGCGTCTCGACGATCAACTCGAATCTCGCGACCGCGATCCGCACTACCGTCATCCTAATCTTCACTTGGGCGATCGCGCTTGGAACTGGCGGAACTAGCGGCCTTACTGAAGTTTCCAAACAGAGTTGGATTTTTCTGGTGCTTTCGGGCTCGGCGACCGGGCTTTCGTGGCTCTGTTATTTTCGAGCATTGCAGCTCGGCCAAGTAGCGAAGGTGGCGCCGATTGACAAGCTGAGCGTAGTAGCGGCGATATTACTCTCGATCACGTTTTTGGGAGAACGTCTTAACTTGCGTGGAGCGATTGGCGCAGCACTGATCGTTTCCGGCGCCGTGGTGCTGGCCTTGCCTTAGGCTGGCTGGTTACGTGTTTAGCGCTGT
>Ga0070698_100007689_pt1 | contig 11657 bp, 13 predicted proteins | sample KBSK1502metaG_FD_65477 | JGI IMG/M metagenome (GOLD analysis project Ga0070698, IMG submission 65477) | Corn, switchgrass and miscanthus rhizosphere microbial communities from Kellogg Biological Station, Michigan, USA - KBS K1-50-2 metaG | ecosystem: Host-associated > Plants > Roots >...
GATGACGACGAGGCCGAAGACGACGGCCTGCTGGATCCCTCCGACACCCTCGAGGGCGAGCCGGATGACGACCCGCTGGACCCGGGATACGAGCCGCCCGACCGGTGGTCGGCGGGCGAGAGGTTCGGCACCACGCTCGCGGAGGAGCGGCAGGGCGAGTCGCTCGACCAGCTGCTGGCCGAGGAAGAACCGGAGCCGGACCCGTACGCCGAGGGCGATCTGCCCCAGGATGCCCCGCTGGCCAGCGACTACGCCGACCCCAGGGCGGGCCGGCTGGTCGCCGAGGATGAGGGAGCGCACCCGCGGTCCGATCCGGACCTGGTGGCCCGCGACGTCGGGATCGACGGCGGCGGCGCCGGGGCGGAGGAGGCGGCAGTCCACGTGGAGGACGAAGACAGCGGCGTCCCCTACTGAGCGCTGCGGGGACGGTCCCGCAGTGACCGCCACGATCGCCGCCTAACGGCTGCGCCGGCCCTGTCCCTCACGTCGGCGTAGTGTCGGGTCCTGTGTCCGACCGCGAGCTGGTGGTACTCGGCACGGCGAGCCAGGCGCCCACCCGCACCCGCAACCACAACGGGTACCTGCTGCGCTGGGACGCCGAGGGCGTGCTCTTCGACCCGGGAGAGGGAACCCAGCGGCAGATGCTGTTCGCCGGGGTCACGGCCAGCCAGATCACCCGGATCTGCATTACCCACTTCCACGGGGACCACTGCCTCGGCCTGCCCGGCGTGCTGTCGCGGATGTCGCTGGACCAGGTGTCGCACGCGGTCGAGGCATGCTACCCGGCGGAGAGCGGCGAGCTGTTCAGCAGGCTCAGGCACGCGGCCCTGTACCGCGACGTGCTCAACCTGCGGGAACGCCCGGTCGCCGACGGGGACGCCACGGCGGGCCCGTTCCGGCTCGAGGCCCGCGCCCTGTCGCACCGCGCGCCCACCGTCGGGTACCGGCTCACCGAGCCGGACGGGCGGCGGATGCTCCCGGACAAGCTGGCTGCCCGGGGCGTCGCCGGCCCCGACGTCGGGCGGCTGCAGCGCGACGGCCGCGTGCTCGCCGACGGCCGGCTGGTGACGCTCGAGGAGGTGAGCGAGCCCCGGCCGGGCCAGCGGTTCGCGTTCATCATGGACACCCGGCTGTGCGACGCGGCGTTCGAGCTCGCCGCCGGGGCCGACATGGTGGTCTGCGAGTCCACGTTCGCCGACGCCGAGGCCGCGCTCGCCCGCGAGTACGGGCACCTGACCGCGGGGCAGGCCGGCCGCGTCGCCGCCGCGGCCGGGGCGCGGCTGCTCGTGCTCACGCACTTCTCGCAGCGCTACCGCCCCGGCGACGAGCAGCGGCTCGCGGACCAGGCGGCGCGGGAGTTCGGCGGCGACGTCGTGCTGGCTCATGACCTGGACCGGATTCCCGTCCCACGCCGCCGCCCCTGAATTGTTTCCGAACGGCTACGCCACCGACCCGGCGGCAGCGGGCCAGATGTCCAACGAGGCGTACCTGGGCCCCCACTGCTCGCGGTAGGCCGACAGCAGAGGCGGCGGGAACTTGCCGAGGATCTGCTCGAGGATCCTCGGGTCCGCCCCGTTGAGCAGCCACGGCATGTACGCCGGCGCGTCGTCGCCGATCCGCTCGGTGTGGACCTGGGCGAAGTGCTGCCACTCCTGCGGCGTCAGCGAGGCGTCGATCACCGCGAGCCCGTCGGCCTCCTCGTGGGTCAAGTGCAGGGTCAGCGTCGTGACCAGCGCGTCGACGATGTCGCCGAACCGCTGGTACCCGTAGCCCGGGTCGGCCGCGGCCGCGTCGATCGCCCGCAGCAGGGGGTCGATCGCCGCGTGCTCCGCCTCCAGCGCGTCGACCAGCGCGGCCCGGTCGGGCTTGCCGGCCACGTGCCGGCGCAGCGCCGGCCACAGCGCGTCGTCCTCGGACCGGTGGTGGACGAGCAGGAACTTCTTGAACATCTGCCACCCCAGCGCGGCGCGCAGCAGCTTGCCGGGGTGGTCATCCTGCAGGCTGGCGATGCGCGCGACCTGCACCAGGTTCCGGCGCAGCGCGTCGTGCATCGCGAACATCATGCTCATGTCGAGCTTGTACTCCATGCTTCCTCCTCATCCTGGGTCTTCTCACAGTGACACTCAGTCTTATTTAGAGTCAAGTTTGATATCGGTCTTGGTTTGTTTAGTTCCTGGGTTCAGGATCAGCTAGGATGCCGGCATGGCCGCCGACCCGGACCGCTCGCTGCCGCTGCGCGAGCGCAAGAAGCTGCGGACTCGCCGCGCGCTGGCCGGCGCGGCGCTGCGCCTGTTCGCCGACAAGGGCTTCGACGCGACCACGCTGGAGGAGCTCGCCGACGAGGCCGACGTCTCCAAGAGCACGTTCTTCCGGTTCTTCCCGGCCAAGGAGGCCGCCGCGATCGAGGCGGAGGCCGAGCTCTGGTCGGCCTACCTGGACGCGCTGGCCGCCCGCGAGCTGTCCGGTGCCGTCCTCGGCGAGCTGCACCAGACGCTGGCTGGGGCGGTCGCGGGGCTCGACCCCGGCTGGGACGAGCGCTTCCTCGCCACCCGCCGGCTGATCACGGCCGAGCCTGCGCTGCTGCGCTACGCAGAGCACCACCGCGCGGACGTGAAATCCCGGGTGGTCGCCTGCCTCGCGGGCAAGCTGCGGCTGGACCCCGACGACCTCCGGCTGCCCGTGCTGGCGGAGCTCGTCACCACCGCGTTCAGCCTCTCCGGCCGCCGCTGGGTCCGGGACGGCGGCAAGGGGGGCCGCGCCGCGCTACTCGACGGCCTCGACGCAGCCATCACGGCCATCCCCGATAGCCTCGCCCTGTCCGCCCGCGCGTGACCCCGGGGCCGGGAGGGGAAGGAGAAGGGCGGCGTAACCCGGGCGCCGGGAAAGGAAGGCCGGTGAAGGGACGGGGCCGGCGACTAGCCCGGCACCTGCTCATCGACGTCACGCCGCTGCGCCGCTCCCGGGATTTCCGCGCCCTCATCGGCGGCCAGCTGGTCTCGGTCCTAGGCACCCAGCTGACCGCGGTCGCGGTGCCCTACCAGGTGTACGAGCTGACCCGGTCGTCGCTGGACGTCGGGCTGGTGTCGCTGACCGCGCTGGCTCCGCTGATACTCGGGTCGCTGATCGGCGGCTCCGTGGCCGACGCGGTCGACCGCCGCCGCGTGCTGCTGGTGGTCGAGTTGCTGATGGCGGGCAGCAGCTCCGGCTTGGCAATCAACGCCGACCTCGCCTCCGCGCTGTGGCCGCTGTTCGTGTTCCCCGCGCTGACCGCCGGGCTGAGCGGCTTCGAGAGCTCGGGGCGCAGCGCCATGATCCCGAACCTGGTGCGCCGGTCGGAGGTCTCGACCGCCAACGCGATGTTCCAGGCGCTGTTCCAGCTCGGCGCCGTCGCCGGCCCGGCCGCGGCCGGGCTGCTCCTCGCCGGGCCCGGGATCCGCGTCGTGTACTGGCTGGACGTCGCCAGCTTCGGCGCGTCCCTGCTGGCGGTGTTCCTGATCAGCCCGCAGCCGCCGGCCGGCGGCGGCCACCCGCCCGGCCTGCGCTCGATCATGCAGGGGCTGCGGTTCGTGCGCGGCCGGCAGGCCATCCAGGGCGCCTACCTGATCGACATCAACGCGATGGTGTTCGGGATGCCCCGTGCGCTGTTCCCGCAGCTCGCCACCGGCGTGTTCGGCGGCGGCGCCGCGACCGTCGGGTTCCTGTACGCCGCCCCGGGAGCCGGCGCGCTGGTGGGCGCCCTGACCACCGGGTGGGTCGGCCGGGTGCGGCGGCAGGGCCGGGCGGTGATCATCGCGGTCGTCGCGTGGGGGCTGGCGATCACCGGCTTCGGCCTGGTGACCTGGCTGCCGGCCGCGCTGGCGCTGCTGGCGGTGGCGGGGTGGGCCGACGTCATCTCGGCGGTGTTCCGCAGCACGATCATCCAGCTCTCGGTGCCCGACGCGTTGCGCGGCCGGCTGCAGGGCCTGCAGATCGCCGTGGTCACCGGGGGTCCCCGCCTCGGCGACCTGGAGTCCGGCGCGGTGGCCACCGGCTTCGGCGCGCGCACGTCGGTGATCTCGGGCGGCCTGGCGTGCGTGGCCGGCGCCGTGGTCCTGGCGCGGCTGCTGCCCGGCTTCCGGCGCCAGCGGGCAGCCGAACCCCGGACAGCTGAGCTGTCAGCCGAGCAGGTCGGCCACGGCACGGATGCCTGACTCGATCGCGCTCGCCGGTGTTGCCGAACCCGAGCACGAGCTGAGGCGGGTCGGCCGCGCCCGACGCGCGGTACAGGCTCATCCCGCTGTGGAACATGGCCTACGACCTCGGGTACGGGGCCGGCCCGGCGGCGTTCGGCCTGTTCGCCGCCCGCATCGGCTACCCGGCCGCCTTCGCCGTGACGTCCGGCGTGATCCTCGCCGCGCTGGTTCCGGCCCGGCGCGACCGCACGGTCACCCGGTCCGGGGACGCGAGGGCCGCGGCCGGCGGATAGCCAGGCTTCCAGGTTTCTGGATTCCGGCGCGGCATGGCTGAGCCGGTCCGGCCCGGGTAGCACAATGGAGCCGCGCGGGGGCGCGATCACTTTGCGGAGGACCTGATGACGGAGTGGCCGGAGGGCTGGTACCGAGGCGGCTCGTCGCCTTCCCCGGGCGGCGCGCCCGGCGCCGGGGCGGCGGATCCCACCGTGCGGCTGTCGGCCGGCGGCTGGCCGGGGACCCCGGACGCGGGGACGGCCATCCCTGGCGAGCCCGACGCCCCGCCGGGCGGCTGGCCGGAGCAGCCGCCGACGAAGGCCGGTCGGCCCGTCCGCAGCGGCTGGCGCCGGCGAGGCCGGTGGATCAAGATCATCGCCGCGCTCATCGTGCTGATCCTGCTGGTCGCGACCGGCCTGTACTTCTACCTCGACAGCAAGCTGCACCGGCAGAACGTGCTGCGAGACTACAAGGGCCGGCCAGCCGCCTCGGCCGGCTCGAACTGGCTCATCACCGGGTCCGACAGCCGGCAGGGGCTGACCCGCGCGCAGGAGCGGCAGTACTCGACCGGCCGCGGCATAGGCGGCCACCGGTCCGACACGATCATGCTGCTGCACGTCCCCGCCAACGGGACGCGCGCCGTGCTCGTCAGCATCCCGCGCGACTCCTACGTGCCGATCCCGGGATACGGGTACAACAAGATCAACGCCGCGTTCTCGTTCGGCGGTCCCAAGCTGCTCGCCGAGACCGTGCAGAACCTCACCGGCCTGCGCATCGACCACTACATGGGGATCGGCTTCGGCGGTTTCGTCAGCGTGGTCGACGCCGTCGGCGGCGTGCGGATGTGCCTGCCGGCCCCGCTGAAGGACAAGGCCTCGGGGCTGAACCTCAAGAAGGGCTGCCAGACGCTCAGCGGCGGCCAGGCGCTCAGCTACGTGCGCGACCGGCACAGCTTCAACACCTCGGACCTGCAGCGGATCCAGGACCAGCGGCTGTTCGTCAGGGCGCTGCTGTCGAAGCTCACCAGCACGGGCACCATACTCAACCCGTTCGCGTCGGTGCCCGCGGCGTTCGGCACGGTCGGCAACCTCACCGTCGACTCGGGCACCCACCTGTACCAGCTCCTACAGGTGGCGTTCGCGCTGCGCAACCCGGAGACCACGACCGCGCCGATCGCCAACCCCAACTACGTCACGTCCAGCGCCGGGGACGCCGTGCTACTGGACGCGGGGGCGTCGCGGCAGTTGTTCGGCGACCTGCGGACGGACCACGCGGTGCCCAAGCGGCTGCTCACCGGTTCCTCACTGGCCTCCAAGGCCTAACACACCCACTTTGCTCATTTCGTCCTCATAGGTTCTTCGGGTCTAAGTCGGTATCATGCGTACCCGGGAGGTCGTATGAGCACCGAGAGCATCCCCGGAATCTCGTCCGCTCCCGGACTGTCCTCGCGCGAGGCGGAGATCATGACGCTCATCGCAGACGGGCACTCCAACGGCGAGATCGCGAACGCGCTGACCGTCGCGGAGAAGACGGTGAAGAACCACGTCAACCGCATCTACGCCAAACTCGGCGTCGGCTCCCGCCGGGCCGCGATCGCCTACTGGCGGGGCACCGCGAACGGCTCCTGATCCCGGGGCTGGGCCTGCCTCGCCGGACTTGTTCAGCCCGCATTCAGGAAACACCCAGGGTTGCGGGTCACACTGTAACCATGACCACTGCCGCGAGCGACGGGCAGCGCCAGGCGGACGCCCGGCTGCTGGTCGTCGAGGACGAGCCGAACATCCTGGAGCTGTTGTCCGCCAGCCTGCGTTACGCCGGGTTCGACGTGGTCACGGCCGCGGCGGGCAGCGAGGCCGTGCAGGCCGCGCAGCGGCACCGGCCCGACCTCATCGTGCTCGACGTGATGCTGCCCGACATGGACGGGTTCGACGTGATCCGGCGGCTGCGCGGCGGCGGCGCGCGGATCCCCGTGGTCTTCCTGACCGCGCGGGACGCGACCGAGGACAAGATCCGCGGGCTCACCCTGGGCGGCGACGACTACGTGACGAAGCCGTTCAGCCTGGAGGAGGTCATCGCGCGGATCCGCGCGGTGCTGCGGCGCACCCGGGGTGACGGCAGCGAGCCCGCGCCGCGGCTGAAGTTCGCCGACCTCGAGCTCGACGAGGACAGCCACGAGGTGTGGCGCAACGGCGGCCAGATCCAGCTGTCCCCCACCGAGTTCAAGCTGCTGCGGTACTTCATGGGCAACGCCAACCGGGTGCTGTCCAAGATGCAGATCCTCGACCACGTCTGGGACTACGACTTCCGTGGCGACACCGGGATCGTCGAGTCCTACGTCTCGGTGCTGCGGCGCAAGGTCGACACCATCGAGCCGCGCCTCATCCACACGCTGCGCGGGGTCGGGTACGTGCTGCGGCTCCCGTCCTCGTAGGCCCGGCCATGGCTGAGGCTTACCCCCATCACGCGCCGTGGCAGGCCGTCAGCCGGTTTTCCGCCCGGACGCCGCTGCGGGTCAAGCTGATCGCGGCGCTGCTCACGCTCCTGATCGCCGCGCTGGCGGCGGTCAGCGTCGCCGGGATCTTCGAGTTCCGCGGCTACCTGCTGCGCAAGACCGATCAGCAGCTCACCCAGGTGGCCAGCGGGGTCAACGCCGGCCTCGAACAGACAGGGGCCCCGCCGGTAGAGCGCATCAACCCCCTGGGGCCGTACCTGGAGGCGTGGGTGCCGGCCGGCCAGCCGCTGGCCCCCATGGCGGGCGTCGCGACCGCGGCCCAGTTGCCGCGCGTCCCGTCCAGCGCCGCCTGGCTGCGGGCGAACAACGGGACGCTGGTGACCCTGCCCGGGCAGGCAGGCGGCAGCACCTGGCGGGTACTGACGGTGCAGGAGCAGTACCCGCCGGCGCCTGGCGGGTTCGCCCCGGTCACCGGCACCCTGATCGTCGCGGCGGACCTGGGCGACATCAACCAGACGATCGGGCGGCTGGTCAGCATCGACCTGATCGTCGGGGTGATCGTCGTGATCGTCCTCGCCATCGTCGGGGTGGCCGTGGTCCGCACCAGCCTGCGGCCGCTCGCCGAGATCGAGAAGACGGCCGGCGAGATCGCCGCCGGGGATCTCAGCCGCCGCGTGCCCGACCGTGACCCGGGCACCGAGGTCGGCAGCCTCGGCCAGTCGCTCAACGCCATGCTCGCCCACATCGAGGCCGCGTTCCGGGCCAAGGCCGACTCCGAGGCCGCCGCGCGCCTGTCCGAGGGCCGGATGCGGCAGTTCGCGGCCGACGCCAGCCACGAGCTGCGCACGCCGCTGACCACGATCAAGGGCTACGCGGAGTACTACCGCCAGCGGGGCGGCGCGCCAGCCAACGGCAGCGGCGAGCTCACCCGCGAGGACCTGGACCGTATCATGCACCGGGTCGAGGAAGAGGCCACGCGGATGGGCGTGCTGGTCGAGGATCTGCTGCTGCTGGCCAGGATCGACCAGCAGCGGCCGCTCGAGCGGCATCCGGTCGACATGCTGGCGCTCGCCGCCGACGCGGTGCAGGACGCCCGGGTGATCGCGCCGGACCGGGACGTGCGGCTCGCGGTCGGGCGCGACACCGCCTTCCTCGTCATCGGCGACGAGGTGCGGCTGCGCCAGGTCGTCGTCAACCTGATGAACAACGCGCTCAGCTACACCCCGGCCGGCACGCCGATCGAGGTGAACGTCGGCTCCGGGTTCCTCGACCCGGCCCCGCCGGACCCGGCCGGGCACGGCGTCCCGGCTCCCCCGGGCCAGGCGGTCATCCTCGAGGTCACAGACCACGGGCCGGGGATGACCGGGGACCAGGCCGAGCGTGTGTTCGAGCGGTTCTACCGCGCCGACCAGGCGCGGACGCGGGCCACCGGCGGTACCGGGCTCGGGCTCGCGATCGTGTCCGCGCTGGTGAGCGCCCACGGGGGGTCGGTTTCTGTGAATACCGCGCCCGGCCGCGGCGCTACGTTCCGGATCGTGCTGCCGCTGGCACCCGAGGCGCAAGAGACCGAGGCTGCCCCGGCGGGAGGCACGTACTCGGCCTAGCGACAGTCGGCATCAGCCGAACGTCGCTAGCCCGAGCACGCGTCCCCCTTCAGCGCCGCGCCTCCTGACGAGAGATCAAGCACGAAGTGCGGCTCGGGCGGCGGCTCGCACGGGCTCGGCGTATTGGCGGCCGAAGAGGCAGGCGTGCACGAGTAGCGGGTGGAGCTGGTGTAGGGGGACTCTGGACTGCCAGCCGTCGGATAGGGGGAAGGTTTCGGCGTAGGCGGAGACTATGCGGGGGTGGTGCGGGGGGGTGAAGAGGGATAGGAAGGCCAGGTCGGATTCGCGGTGGGCGCCATGGGCGGCCGGGTCGATCAGCCAGCCGCGACCGGCTGACCAGAGGACGTTGCCCCACCAGCAGTCGCCGTGGGTGCGGCTGGGGGATTCGGCGGGGCCCGCCAGGTCGTCGATGCGAGCGATGACGGCCTCAACCGGGGCGATGTCGTCGCGGGTGAGGGTGCCGGCGTCGGCAGCGCGCTGCAGGAACGGCAGCAGGCGGCGGGTCGCGAACCATTGCGGCCAGGCGGCGGGGCCGCGGGCCTGCTCGTTGTCCAGCGGGAGGCTGGCGATGAAGCCCGGCCACGGGGCGCCGAAGGCGTCCGCGCCGGAGCGGTGCAGCCGGGCGAGGTCGCGGCCGAACCGCTCGGCCGCCGCCGCGCTGGGGCGGTCTTCGGGCACCCAGGAGAGGACGAGGGCGTTCTGGTCGCAGCCGAGTACCTCGGGCACGGGGACCGCGCCCGCGTCGGCTATCCAGCGCAACCCGCTGGCCTCTGAGCGGAAGATCCCGCTGGGACACCGTTCGGAAATTTTGGCAAAGATCTCACGGCCGTCATCCAGCGTGCCGCGGTAATGCCGCCACAGGTGCTGGCCGCCGATCTCCCGCAGCCCGGTGACGGCGGTGCCGGTCAGCCGCGCGACCCGGTCGGCGGGGTTCACCCCAGCGCCGCGCTGAGCGCCTCGGCCAGGCCGGCCGCGGCGGCCTCGATGAGGTCGAGGACCAGCCCGAACGACACGCCCTCGCCGTAATACGGATCCGGGACTTCGGCGCCGGGACCCGAGCGCGGGTCGAACGAGCGCAGCAGGCGGATGCGGTCGCGTTCGGCCGGATCGTCGCCGGCCATCCGGCGCAGGTCGGCAACGTTCTGCCGGTCCATGGCGAGCACGAGGTCGCGCTCGGCCAGCCAGGACGGCGCGACCTGCCGGGCGCGGTGCGCCGCGCCGTCGTAGCCGCGGCGGGCGAGCTCGGCGCGGGCGCGGCGGTCCATCCCGCCGCCCACGTGCCAGTCGCCGGTGCCCGCGCTGTCCACGACGACCGCGCCGGCCAGCCCGGCCCGGTCCAGCCCGGCGCGCAGCACCGCCTCGGCCATCGGGGAACGGCAGATGTTGCCCAGGCAGACCAGGCAGATCCGGTACGGGCGGGCAGCGTCGCGCGGCGGCGGCAGGGTGTCCGGCCAGGCCGGCGGCGGCGATGTCATGTCCTCGATCCCGTTGGGGTGTTGCCGCGGCGTGAGGGTGTCGCGGGCGGCGTGAGGCAGGGTACCGTGGCTGGCCTGGGCCTGGGCGGGTGATTCGCCGCGCCGCCCGCGATGCTGCTAGCATCACAGCGTTCCGGCGCCGCTAGCTCAACTGGCAGAGCAGCGGACTCTTAATCCGCGGGTTCGGGGTTCGAGTCCCTGGCGGCGCACCCGTTGACCTGGGCAAATGTCTTTGTGATTCCAAGATCACGATGTTTAGTTGCAGTTCTAGTTGCAGTTGCTGTTGTCATGGCTGACCCCACAGCGCCTGGCCGATCTTGTCGGCCGCGTCGGTCATGACCTGGGGCAGAACGCGCGCGTAGCGAGCCGTCATGCTGATCTGCGAGTGGCCGAGGATCTCCATCACCACTCGGTGGTCGACGCCCTGGGCGAGCAGCAGCGTGGCCGCCGTCTGCCTGGCGTCGTGGACTCGCGCGTCTCGTATGCCTGTTTCTTTGAGCAGGGCCTTCCAGCCGTCCCAGTCGGCGTGCGCGTCGACCGGGCGGCCGGTGATCTGGCACCAGACGTAATCGGGGCGCTGTTGGAGTCCGTGTAAAGAATCATGTCGCACTCGTAAACGTGCGTTGCCTACCCCGCGGTCTGCAGGTTGCTCTATCAGGGCCCTGACTAGCGAATACCTGTACCCAGCAGCATCCGAAACGATCTTGTTCGATCTTGTTCGATGCCTAGGCCCAACTGATCCTTGACGGTTTGGGTTCAGGTGACGCTTGACGGTTTCTAGGATCTGATTCTCGCTGCGCGGATCTGGATATGGCCAGCCCCGTTCTGGGAAGCTGCGGAGCCTGGCCTTCAGACGGGCAGGTCGACGTCACTGTCGCCTATCTGCCTGGCGGAGCATCTCGTCGAGTTCGGGGTCGGGCCCGAACTCCCGGACCTCTTGCGCACAGCGGCAGGCGACGGCGATCTTGGCGGCCCACTTCAGCGCCTCCTCGCGTGAGGGCACCTCGACGACCGTGAGCCCGCTGATGGCCTGCGGGTACGGGCCGTCGGTGACCGTCCCGCCGGTGGCCACGATGCTCGCCCGCTGGTCTTCCAGTCCGCCGGCGCACACAAACACGCCAGCGTTCACGGCCTCCTGGACCGCTGCGCGCGCGGCCTTGGCCACGGCGGGCATGTCCTCGTCGGGGATGTGGTCCATCGCGTGAGCACCGAACGAGATCAAGTACCGCGTCATCCCACAGGCTCCCTTGTCCCAGGCGGCCTCCTCCGGCCGCACGTTAACTCATATAGCAGGTAGACGATGGGAGTTGCGGTTACTCATCGCCTCCACCTGCCCGCCTGGGAATCCCCGGCTCCTGTGAGATCATCGCTGCTTCGTTCAGCGCCATGCTGATGGAGTTCCTCAATGATCCGGCTGATCGATGCGCTCCGTCTGTGATTCGACAACAGATGTGCGACACATCTCCGACAGGTGATGTGCGACAGGCTAGAAGCGTGCTGTCCACGTGACGGGGCAACGTGCGGATCTGCCGAGATCAGCAAGTCTGCCTGTCCCCGCTCGACGCATCAGGTGGCGCGGACTTCGCGGGCTCGTCGAGGCGCAGGATCGTTTCCTCGATCTCCTTGTTTCGCGCGTTGGCGAACGAGATCGCCGTGCCTATGATCGCGAATCCTGCCCTCT
>Ga0070698_100007691_pt1 | contig 11656 bp, 9 predicted proteins | sample KBSK1502metaG_FD_65477 | JGI IMG/M metagenome (GOLD analysis project Ga0070698, IMG submission 65477) | Corn, switchgrass and miscanthus rhizosphere microbial communities from Kellogg Biological Station, Michigan, USA - KBS K1-50-2 metaG | ecosystem: Host-associated > Plants > Roots >...
CATCGCCACCCGCCAGCCGCGGCCGAGGCCGCCGATCACGTTGAACAGCGGGGCGCGCACGCCGTCGATGAAGTCCTCGCAGAATTCGGCGGCGCCGGACATCTGCCGGATCGGGCGGTAAGTGATGCCCGTGCCCGGGAACGGGATCAGCACGTAGGACAGCCCCGCGTGCTTCTCGACCGCCGGGTCGGTCCGGCACAGGACGAACATCATCGTGGCCCGGGCGGCCCCGGACGTCCACACCTTCTGGCCGGTGATGACGACCTCGTCGCCGTCCACGATGCCGCGGGTCTCCACGCCGGCCAGGTCGCTGCCGTGTCCCGGCTCGGAGAAGCCCTGGCAGTACACGTCCTCGCCGGAGATGATCCGGGGCAGGAAGTGCGCCCGCTGCTCGGTCGTGCCGTGCACGATCACCGACGGCCCGACCAGCCACTCGCCCATGCCCCGCTGCACCCGCGGGACCCCGGCCCGGTGGAACTCCTCGTTCAGCACGGCCAGGCGGACCGCGTCCATTCCCTGGCCGCCGAACTCCTCCGGCCAGTGCGGGCAGATCAGCCGGGCGTCCTGGAGCTTGCGGACCCATTCCTGGTAGGCCGGGGCGAGCGCCGCCTCGGTCAGCTGCGGGTCCCGGCTGCCGCCGCCCGTGTAGGCCCCGCTCCAGTCGGCCAGGCCGGCGAGGCCCTCGGGTGCCTCCGCCGCGATCCAGTCCCGCAGTTCCGCGCGGAACTGCGCGATCTCGGGGCCAAGGTCAAGTTCCATTCCAGAGCCTCCCTGCGTCGCGTGAGTCAGTACCCGTTAGTCTCGCGGTCGCTGCGTGCCCACGGTGAGGTCCCGGAACGGGACGTCCCGGTCCTGGCGTGGTTCCTTGGGCAGCCCGAGCACCCGCTCTCCGACGATGCCGCGCTGGATCTCGTCGGTGCCGCCGGCGATGGAGGCGCCCGGGCTGGACAGCGCCAGCAGCTGAACCTCGCCCCGGCCCGGCCCGTCGGGGGAGTCGAGCATCCCATGCGCCCCGAGCGCCGACATGCCGGCCTGCCGGCCAGCGCGGACCAGCTGCGAGCGGGCCAGCTTGCTCAGCGAGCCCTGCGCGCCCGGGCGCCGCGCGTCCCGGGCACTCTGCCCGCCGCGGGCCAGGTACCCGTTCGTCGTCTCCCGCGCCCAGAGCGCGGCCAGCTGCTGCCGCCGGACCGGGTCGGCCGTCTCGTCGAGTTCCCTGGCCACCGCGATCACCAGAGCGCTGACGCCGCCGCGGGCCGCGGACCGCTGCTCGGCGGCGCGCGCGGCCGCCTGGCCAGCGGGCTCGCCCAGCTGCCCGCCCTTCAGTCCCGGCGCGACCGAGCCGAGAGCGGACATGAAGCGCTCGTACATCAGGGTGGTTACCGCCACCGACCAGCCGCCGCCGACCTCGCCGACCAGCCGGTCGCTGTCGACGTGGGCGCCGGTGAAGAACACCTCGTTGAAGCCGTGCGCGCCGTTCATCTGATGCAGTGGGCGCACCTCGACGCCGGGCTGGTCGATATCGATGATGAAGTAGCTGAGGCCCCGGTGCTTCGGCAGGCTGGTGTCGGTCCGCGCGAGCAGCATGCCGCGGTCGGCGAACTGGGCCCCTGACGTCCATACCTTCTGGCCGTCCACCGTCCATCCGGCTTCCCCCGCCAGGGCCCTGGTCTGGGCGCTGGCCAGGTCGGAGCCGGATCCGGGCTCGGAGAAGAACTGGCACCAGGACTCCGTGCCACCGGCGAGCGGCGGCAGGAACCGTGCCTTCTGCTCGTCACTGCCGTGCACCAGCAACGTCGGGCCGCCCAGCAGCTGGCCCAGGCCGGCGGGCGGGCCCAGCGCCCCGGTGCCGGCGTACGCGGCCCGCACGCCTGCGGCCTCGTCGGCCGACATTCCCTTCCCGAACCATGGCTCCGGCCAGGTCGGAAAGCCCCAGCCGGACTCGGCCAGGCGGGCCCACCACTCCCGCACCGTCAGGCCCGGGTCCCAGTGCGCGGTCAGCCAGGCCAGCGCCGCTTCCCTCGCCGCCTCGTACGCATCGGACCGGGCCTCGGGCTCCGGCATTGCCTGCCGCCTTCCGTTAATCTTAGAATCCAATTCTAGTAGCGATGAAAACGCGTCACTTGGTCCCTTGTCAAGTGGCGCCGTGGGCGGGGCCATTTCAGGAAGGGCGGCTGAGCCGCCGGAGGCAGTACCCGGCCAGGGCCAGGGCCAGCGCGAGGTAGATCGCGGTCTCGGTCAGCTGGAAGCGCCAGTAGCGGCTGGCGGGCTGGTAGGTGATGGCCTCCCGGATGCCGCGGCTGCCGCGCTGCTCGTTCCCGGGCCGCCGCCGCCCCGCCGAGCGGCCGCAGCTACACCACCGAGCCAGAACCCTACCTGGTCTAGATGCCGTACGTTCGGGCAGGCGCCGCCGCGGCATCAGCCCGGTGACCGTCCCTTCTGGTCTCCGCTGGCTTCCACGGGCCGCCAGCCGACAGGCGGCGCGCGTACTCGATGACCGCGTCGATCACCAGGTTCGCCTGGCGGCGCGTCCTGGCGGCCGCCACCTCGCGCGCGCCCTCGCCGATCAGGGAGGTGAGGATCGCGGCCAGGAGCCGGTCGCGCGAGGTGTCGGACAGCCTCAGCAGGGCATCGTTCTGCGCGATCCACTGACGCCCGCGCTGGCGCCGCATGACCTCGAAACCCGCGGGGCCGTCGCCCGACAAGAACAGCAGCGCGAGGTCTCGCTGTAGCCAGCTACCCTCCAGGTACGCGCGCGCCCCCACTGAGAACAGCTCGGCCGGGTCGTCGACTCCGGCCCGCCTGGCGGCGGCTACCGCCTGGCTCGCCGCCTCCTCGAGGGCTTGCTCGTGCTCCTGCCAGAGGGCCAGGAACAGCTCGCTCTTCCCGCCGAAATGGTGGTACAGGCTGCCGACGCTCGACCCGGCCCGCTCTACCACGTCGGCGATGCTGGCCTCGGAAAAGCCCTGCTCGACGAACACCTCGCGCGCGGCGTCCAGAAGCGCGCGCTGGGTCTGCGCGGTACGCCCCCACTGCCAGGCACCGCCAGCGGACCTGCCGGCTGGCTGCTTCGCCATGTCGCTATCACCGTTCCAGTACCCCAGATTATTCTAGAATCACGCTCCACCGACACAGGGAAGGGTCTGGTGAGCCGGATGGGAACTCTCGACGGCCGGGTCGCGATCGTGACCGGCGCGGGCCGTGGAATCGGCAGGTCGGTGGCGAGCCTTCTCGCGCGCGAGGGCGCGGCGGTCGTGGTCAACGACCGCGGCGTGGCGGTCGACGGCTCGGGCAGCGACACGGGGCCCGCGCAGCAGGCAGTCGACGAGATCACCGCGGCCGGCGGCAGGGCCATCGGCAACGGCGCCGACATCTCCGATCACGGCGCGGCCGAGGACCTGATCAAGACCGCGATCGGCGAGTTCGGGCAGCTCGACGTCGTGGTCAACGTGGCCGGGATCCTCCGGGACCGGATGGTCTTCAACATGACCGAGCAGGAGTGGGATGACGTCATCCGGGTGCACCTGAAGGGGACGTTCAACACCACCAAGTTCGCCTCGGCGCACTGGCGGTCACTGCGCGACGAGTCGGCCCAGAACCGCATCATCAACTTCACCTCGGTCTCCGGGCTGCACGGCGCGCCCGGCCAGCCCAACTACGCCGCGGCCAAGATGGGCATCGTCGGGCTGACCTATTCCTCCGCGCACGCGCTGGCCAAGTACGGCGTGACGGTCAACGCGATCTCGCCGGCCGCCGCGACCCGGATGACCGACTCGGTCCCCACCGAGCGCCAGCGCTCCCGGACCGAGACGGCCGACGAGCGGTCCCCGGACAACGTGGCGCCGGTCGTCGCCTACCTGGCCAGCGAGCGGTCGGGCTGGATCAACGGCCGCATCGTGCACTCCTCGGGCTACGAGGTGTCGCTGTACAGCGACCCGCATCCGCTGATCCGCCTGATCGGCACTGAGCCCTGGGAGCTGGACAGGCTGGCCGACCAGGTGGAGCGATCGTTCGGCCCGCTGCTCGGCCGGGCCTAAGGCGGCGCGGGGAGGGGCCAACGGCACGATGCCGATCAGCCGGAAAATCGCGGAGGAGCTCGGCGTCCGCGAGGGGCAGGTGACGGCGGCCATCGAGCTGCTGGACGGCGGGGCCACCGTGCCGTTCATCGCGCGCTACCGCAAGGAGGCGACCGGCACGCTCGACGACGCGCAGCTGCGGACGCTGGAGGAGCGGCTGCGGTACCTGCGCGAGCTGGCGGAGCGGCGCGCCGTGATCCTGGAGTCGATCCGCTCCCAGGGCAAGCTGGACGACGCGCTCGAGGCGCGGATCATGGCCGCCGACTCGAAGGCGCGGCTCGAGGACGTCTACCTCCCCTACAAGCCGAAGCGCCGGACCAAGGCCCAGATCGCCCGGGAGTCCGGCCTCGAGCCGCTGGCCGACGCCCTGCTCGCCGGCCCGGGACGCGATCCGCACCGGGAGGCCGGCGCTTACGTAGATGAAACGAGGGGCGTGGCCGACGTCGCGGCCGCGCTCGACGGGGCGCGGGCCATCCTCGCCGAGCGCTTCGCCGAGGACGCCGACCTGATCGGGGTGCTGCGGGAGCGGATCTGGTCGCGCGGCCGGCTCGTCTCGCGGGTCCGGGACGGCCGCGAGGAGGCGGGCGCGAAGTTCGCTGACTACTTCGATTTCGCCGAGCCGCTCACCCGGCTGCCGTCGCACCGGATCCTGGCCCTCCTGCGGGGCGAGAAGGAGGGTTTCCTGGAAGTCGAGCTCGATCCTGGGGAGCTGACCACCGGCGGCGAGCTCGGCAACTACGAGACGCGCATCGCGCGGCACTTCGGCGTCGCCGCCCGGGGCCGCCCGGCCGATCGCTGGCTCGCCGACACGGTCCGCTGGTCGTGGCGGACCCGCATCCTCACCCGCCTCGGCGTGGACCTGCGGATGCGGCTCTGGCAGCGGGCCGAGGAGGACGCGGTCGGGGTGTTCGCCGCCAACGTGCGCGACCTGCTGCTGGCCGCCCCCGCCGGGGCCCGCGTGACCATGGGCCTGGATCCCGGTTTCCGGACCGGGGTGAAGGTCGCCGTGGTCGACGCGACCGGCAAAAACGTCGCGACCGAGACCATCTACCCGCACGAGCTGAGGCAGGGGGCAGCGGCCGGCCCAAGGGGGCACGGGCCCGGCTGGGCGGCGGCGCTCGCGGTCCTCGCGCGGCTGGCCGCCGCCCACCGGGTCGAGCTGATCGCGATCGGCAACGGCACCGCCTCGCGGGAAACCGACCGGCTGGCCGCCGAGCTGATCCGGGAGCACCCGGAGCTGAAGCTCACCAAGGTCATGGTCTCGGAGGCGGGGGCCTCGGTGTACTCGGCCTCCGGGTATGCCTCGCGCGAGCTGCCCGGCCTCGACGTGTCCCTGCGCGGCGCGGTGTCCATCGCCCGCCGGCTGCAAGATCCGCTGGCCGAGCTGGTCAAGATCGACCCGAAGTCGATCGGCGTCGGCCAGTACCAGCATGACCTGTCGGACGTGAAGCTGTCCCGCTCGCTCGACGCCGTGGTCGAGGACTGCGTCAACGCGGTGGGCGTGGACGTGAACACCGCGTCGGTCCCGCTGCTCGCGCGGGTGTCCGGCATCAGCGAGGGACTGGCCGGCGCGATCGTCGCGCACCGGGACTCCGCGGGGCCGTTCCGCACCCGCAGGGCGCTGACCAAGGTGCCGCGGCTCGGCCCGAAGGCGTTCGAGCAGTGTGCGGGGTTCCTGCGCATCACCGGCGGCGACGACCCGCTCGACGCCTCCGGCGTGCACCCGGAGGCCTACCCGGTGGTCCGGCGCATCCTGGCGGCCGCCGGGGTCGGCATGCCGCAGCTGATCGGGAACACCGCGGTCCTGCGCTCGCTGGCGCCGCAGCAGTTCACCGACCAGCGCTTCGGCCTGCCGACCGTCAGCGATATCCTCGCCGAGCTGGAGAAACCCGGCCGCGACCCGCGGCCCGCGTTTACCACGGCGGCGTTCGCCGAGGGCGTTCAGACGCTCGGGGACCTGACGCCCGGGATGGTCCTGGAGGGAGTCGTCACGAACGTCGCGGCGTTCGGCGCGTTCGTCGACATCGGCGTACACCAGGACGGCCTCGTGCACGTGTCCGCCATGTCGCGGACCTTCGTCGCCAACCCGCGCGACGTGGTCAAGCCCGGGGACATCGTGCGGGTGAAGGTGCTCGCGGTGGACGCCGCGCGCAAGCGGATCTCGCTCACGCTCCGGCTGGAGGACTAACCAGGGGGCTTGCGCCCAGGTAGTCGTAGACTCGGGCGGCGTTCGCCCGCCGGGTATCGACCCCCGGCGGCACCCAGTCCGGCTCGCCCGCCACGGCCCGCCTCCCGTTCGCGTAGATCGGAGTGCCTGTCGCCCGGTCAATTGCGCACCCGGTGCGATACATTTCGTGTTTGCACGATATCTCAGGGTGCGGACAAGGGGCTGCTGTACCGGGCGTCATGGGGGCGAATGGCCGGCCGCCATTGCCGCGGCCCTGGTATCAGAGGCTGGTGCGGATAATAGTGGTGGAGTTACAGATGACGGGGGACGGTCTGCTCGGGCTGCCGCGGCGGCGTGAGCCGGACCTGACGGGCCTGGCCACGATCGCTCTCGACACCGCCGGCCGGGTGGTTTCCTGGTCGGTGACCGCAACGGCGCTGTTCGGGTACCCGGCGCGTGAGGTGGTCGGGCGCGACGTGTGTGACGTGCTGCTGACCGGCCCGGGACAGCGGGAGCTCGTCGCGAGGGCCCTGACCGAGGTCGCGGCGGGCCGCGTGCACATCGCGACCGTGGCCGGCGGATCGCTGGGCGAGGGGCGGTTCGCCCTCCGCTGGGAGCCGTTGGGCGGGCCAGGGGAAGGGGGGGCGGGCAGCGAGACTGTTCTGCTCATCGCAACACAGGCCTGGCCGCAGCCGGTGCCGAGCTGGCTGAGCCAGGCGACGGCCCGGATCGGCAGCAGCCTGGACCTCGTCCAGACCGCGTCCGAGGTGGTCGAGGCCGCGGTTCCCGGGTTCGCCGACGCCGCGGTGATCTACGCGGCCGAGCGCCTGCTCGCCGCCGGCGAGCTGGAACCGCCGCGAGCCGGGCACGGCGCGGCCGTCCGGCGGCTCGCCGCCCGGCTGGCCGGCCAGGACGAGGCCGTCATCGCCGGGCTGCTGCCCATCGGGGAGGTCCTGGTCCTCGGCGAGGACACGCTCCGGTCACGGGCGATGGCGACCGGTGAGCCGGTGCTGTCCGGCCAGCTCGATCGCGAGACCGCCGAGCGGCTGGCCCGCATTCCCGGCGGCCGTCAGGTCGCGGCACAGTATTCCTCACTCCTGGCCATGCCGCTGATCGCCCGGGGCGTGGTCGTGGGGTGCGTGACGTTCGGGCGCGCGCCGGCCAGCCCGGCGTTCAACCCGGGGGACATCGCGCTGGCCGACGAGCTGGCCTCCCGCGCCGCGGTGTGCCTCGACAACGCCCGGCTGTATGACCGGGAACGGCGAATCGCGCTCGCGCTGCAGCGCGGCCTGCTGCCCGGCCGGCCCCTGGTCCCGGACCGGCTGGAGGTCGCGCCGGTCTATCAGCCGGTCGGTGACAACGTGGTGGGCGGTGACTGGCACGACATCGTCCCGCTGTCCGGCGGCCGGGCGGCGCTGATGGTCGGCGACGCCATGGGTCACGGCCCGGAGGCGGCCGCGATCATGGTGCAGCTGCGCACCGCGGCGCACACGCTGGCCAGCCTGGAGCTGCCGCCGGAGGAGGTGCTGAGCAGGCTGGACACCATGGCCGCGGGAATGGACCCCACGGCCGAGGGGCTAACCGCGGCGCAGTTCGCCACCTGCATCTACGCGGTGATCGACCCGTCCGGCGGCACCGGGGAGATCGCCAGGGCCGGGCACCTGCCGCCGGTGCTCGTCCGGCCCGACGGCGCGACCGAGGTGCTCGACCTGTCGGCCGGGCTCCCGCTCGGCCTCGGCACGGGCACGTTCCAGTCGACCCGGTTCAGCCTCGCCCCGGGAGCTACCCTCGCTCTCTACACCGACGGGCTCGTCGAGAACCGCGCCCGGCCCATCGACAGCGGGCTGGCCGCGCTGCGCCAGGCGCTCAGCGCGGTCCTGGCCCGGCCCGGGAGCACGCTCGATGACTCCTGCCAGAAGGTCACCCAGATGCTCCGCGAGCACGGTGAGGACGACATCACGCTCATGCTCGCCCGCATCCGCGGGTGATTATTGACCGGGCGTTCGCTCGAGCAAGGTCTTGAGCGTGTCGAGCTGGGCGACCTCGTGGCGTACCTGCTTGGTGATCATCGGTGTCATGAGCTTCATGAGCCCCGCGGGTTTCAGGTCCAGGGCGAAGCGGACCTGGGTGGTCCGGTCGGGGTTCTCGGTCAGCTCGAACACGCCGACCGGCCGCGCTGGACCGGCGGTGACCAGGAACTCCAGCCGCCGGGGCGGGTCGAAGACCGTGACGCGGTAGTCACCGTCGATGCGCCGGCCACCGGGGCCGGAGAGGACCTGGCGGTAGGTGGCCCCCTCGCCGTCCGCGGCCGAGGTGCGCTCGATCTCCAGCACCCCGCTGCGCCACTCGCGGTTGTGCGTGCCGTCGGCGAGGTAGTCGAAGACGTCGCGGGCCGGACGGTTAACGGTGACGGTGTGCTCGGCGTATGGCATTGTCTTGCCCCTTCTTCTTCGTCATCAGGTAGCGGCGTTCGGCTAGGTTGCTGACGAGCTCGAGCGCCCGGTCGTAGTCGGCGAGCGCGGCGGCGCTGTCGCCGGCCCGCTGGTGCAGGTCGGCTCGCACCGCCCAGACCCGGTGCGAGCCGCGCAGCGCCGGGTCCTCGACGAGCCGGTTCAGGAGGGCAAGCCCGGCGGCCGGGCCGTCGGCCATGGCGACCGCCACCGCCCGGTTCAGCGCCACGACCGGCGTGTCCTGGGCCTCGAGCAGCTCGTCGTAGAGCGCGACGATGCCCCGCCAGTCGGTGGCGGCGAACGTCGGCGCGGTGGCGTGGCAGGCGGCCAGCTCGGCCTGCACCAGCAGCGGCCCCCGCGCCCCCCGTCCGTCGCCGTCCCCCTCTCGGCGCGCCCGGTCGGCCGCCCGGGCCCGGTCGAGGGCGCGGGCGCCGTCGGCGATCAGCTCGCGGTCCCACAGGGCCCGGTCCTGCGCATCGAGCGTGCGCAGCTCGCCGTCCGGCCCTGCGCGGGTCGACCAGCGGCTGAGCTGGAACGACACCAGGGCGCGGAGCGCCCACGGCCCGGGCTCGGCGCCGGTGAGCTCGGTCAGCAGGCAGGCCAGGCGGCGGGCCTCGAACGCGAGATCACCCCGAGTCAGCGTGTCCCCGGCGGTGGGCAGGTAGCCCTCGTTGAAGACGAGGTAGATGACGTCGATGATGGATGCCAGCCGGCCAGCCACGTCCGGGTCGTCGGTGGCGAAGGCCACCCGGTGCTGCTTCAGCGCCCGTTTCGCGCGGACGATGCGCTGGGCGATCGCCGCGGGCGGCAGGTGGAACCCGCGCGCGATCTCCTGCGTGGTGAGGCCGGCCACCATCCGCAGCGTGAGCGCGACCTGCCCGTCGGTGGGCAGCACCGGGTGGCAGCACATGGCGATCAGCCGCAGCCGGTCATCGGCGATCTCCGGCGTCTCGGCGTCCGGTGCCGCGGGCACCGGCAAGGGGAGCAGCGGCCGCAGCGATGCGCTCTTCTGCTGGGCTCGGCCGGCGTCGCGGACCAGGTTGCGGGCGCGGTTGCGGCAGGCCGTCATCAGCCAGGCGCCGGGCCGGTCCGGCACCCCGAGCAGCGGCCACCGGTCCAGCGCGGCCAGCAGCGTCTCCTGCGCCACGTCCTCGGCCGTCTGCAGGTCACCGACGATCCGCAGCGTGGCCCCGATGAGGCGGGGCCATTCGTCACGGAACGCCGCGGCCAGGGCCTCCTCTGTCTGCCTGGTCACTGCTGCGGTCCCTCAAACAGCGGCAGCACGGTCACGCGGTAGCCGCTCACCCGTCCCCAGCCCGCGGCCAGCCGCCGGGCCGCCTCGTCTCCGCTGGCCCGGACGACGAGGCAGGCCCGCGGCTCCCCCCCGGGGTCGGCCGGCAGGCCGAACGACCGCAGCAGCCCCCAGCGGCGCAGCCACGCGTGCCAGGCCGCGCGCGCGATCACGGCGTGCGCGGCCACGGCCAGCGGCAGCTCGGCCGGCGCCGACGGCCAGGTGCCGACCAGCAGGAACTCACTCACTCTCGTTACCCCATCGGCACGATCTCGCGGACCTCGACCGAGCCGAACTCGGCGTTCGGGCACTTCGCCGCGATCGCCACGGCCGACTCGACGTCGGGCGCCTCGATGACGAAGTACCCGGCGATGACCTCCTTGGCCTCGGCGAACGGCCCGTCGAGCACGCGCTGCTCCCCGTCGCGGATGCGGATCTTCTTCGCCTCCGCGACCGGGTGCAGCGGCGCGCCGCCCTTGAGCGTGCCGTCGCCCACCAGGCCCATGGCGTACTCGCCCACGCGCTGCACGGCCTCGGCGCGCTGCTGCTCGGTGGCCACCAGCTCGGGGTCCTCGTACAAGACCAGCATGAACTCCATGAACGCGATCCTCCTCCACTGCTGTGGTCTCTCACCTCTACGACACCGGCGCGACCCCCGGATCGACACGGGCGCGCCGGCGTCTCACCGCAGGCGGGCCCGCCAGCGGCGGAAGCGGCCGGCCAGATCGTCGCGGCCGGCGTCGGTCAGGCGGGCGATGTGGTCGTCGATGAACTGCAGGTAGAGCGGGATGAGCTCGCGGCCGACGAGCGCGGCCGCGGCCCCGGGGTCGGCCGGCGGCCGCTCGCGCCAGGCGAGCGCCTCGGTGACCAGCTCGGCGGCCGGCGCATCCGCGCGGGCCAGGTAGTGCTCGGCCGCGAGGCCGTTGGTGCCGACCCGGCCGGTCTCGGCGGTGAACAGGAACCGGACCGGGAACAGCACGATCTTCGTCAGCCGCCGCGGCCCGCGGGAGACCAGCAGCGCCGGGTCGCGGATCTCGTCCAGGGCGTGGTCCTGGCCGGGACGGCCCCGGGACCATTCCCGGAGGCGGTCCGGCAGGCTCCGCGGCCCGCCCAGGCTGCCGAGCGCGAACTCCGAGCCGGCCACGAGCAGCTCGGCCCGCCCCGGGCGGGCCACGCGGTCGCGAGCGTCGCGCCCGGTGAGCAGCCGGCCGTAGTCGAGCAGGTCCAGCCGGTCAAGCGGGGGGAACCGGCCGCCGCGCGCCTGGCCGGCCAGGGTGGACGGCGTGCCCCAGAACACCGACAGCCGCTCGCGGCTGGCCGGGCCGCCGGCCCTGACGGCGCCGGCCACCCGGCGGATGGTCAGGCGGTCTGACACCCGGGGCGGATCGGCCAGGATCAGTCCGAGGTCGACGTCGCTGACCAGGGGACTGAAGCCGCCGTGGGCCAGGCTGCCCAGCGCGTACCCGGCGACCAGGCGGGAGCCCAGGGCCGCCGCGTAGGCGGCAACGGCGTACGCCAGCACAGCCTCGCCCTGATCGGTCGCGGTCACCCGCTCATTGTCGCCGACGCCGTGCCCGTGGCCAGGGCGCCCGCGGTCGGGGTGGGGCCGCTGGGGGTGGGGGTGCTCGGGCTGGGCGTCGGGGTGCTGGGGGTCGGGGTCGGGGTGCTCGGGGTC
>Ga0070698_100007692_pt1 | contig 11655 bp, 11 predicted proteins | sample KBSK1502metaG_FD_65477 | JGI IMG/M metagenome (GOLD analysis project Ga0070698, IMG submission 65477) | Corn, switchgrass and miscanthus rhizosphere microbial communities from Kellogg Biological Station, Michigan, USA - KBS K1-50-2 metaG | ecosystem: Host-associated > Plants > Roots >...
AAAAATAGTTCCATAAAGAAAACCCAAATCTTCTTCGAACGGATGCACGATGGGTTTGTTTTTCATGATAGCGTTTTTGATGGCCATCCCTTTTTCAATTAAGGGACGATAATCTTTGGGTGTGCAGGTGAGACCCAGGTCGCTGACATTAACATATGCGTAGAACGCGCCACCGAATGCCAGATCATAGCGCACCTTTCCCAGTTCGGGTACGTCCACTACTTCGTCCAGCGCGGCGACAAAGGATGGGACATTGTGGAATGAAACACTTCTGACTCGGTCATTTTCAATATGTGCATAGGCCGTGATCAACCCGGCTGGGCTGTCAATCTTAATGGTTGTAGTTGGGGAAACCATTGGCAGCATTCCAGTTTCAAGGACAACCGTTACGATGCCAATGATGCCATGTCCGCACATGGTGCTAAAGCCTTCATTGTGGATGAACAGAATGCCAAAATCTGCATTAGGGGTCACGGGCGGTATGAGGAAACAGCCGTACATGTCTGCATGGCCGCGCGGTTCCCACATCAGCGCGGTGCGTAAATGATCATAATGTTCTTTTGCAAAACGCCTGCGTTCAAGGATGGTATTACCTTTCAATTCAGGAAAACCATCCACGATCACGCGGAAGGGTTCGCCGCCTGTATGCGCGTCTATGGTTGTTATTTTGAGCCAGTCCGATGGGGGCGTAAAATTCAATGCAGACTCAAATTTGAGCATGTTGGCTACACTTTCTTTTCACCACTGAGATATGGAGACACTGAGGATCTATTTACCTCTCCGCCTACTCAGCGCATTGCGGTAAGAATTTGTCGGATCTTTTTCGTCAATCACTAGTTTGCTGGTGAACTGTAATATTTCCATGAGCATCAATTTCAATTTGATCGCCAGTTTTCAAGTGGGCAAAATCTGATTCTGAAACAGCAAATAATGGAAGTGCTTGAGTATAGAGTTCATCCGCGACGATGGATGCGAGCGCGAAGAAGAAATCCGTTGAGGTGGTGATGATAGCGCTGGGCGCAGTCTCCGCGCGAATGGCTTCCAATAAAACGGCTGTGGTTGTGGATGAGCCGCGCGTGAATGGAATGGCAAGCACTCTTCCTTTTGCATTTGACCCCGAAAGCGAATGTCTGCGATCAGTGATCTCGCCGCTCTTCCAGTCATAACCGCCCCAGAACGAAAGCGGCTCGCTGCTCACGAGCGCCATGCCTTTTGCTGAACCCGCGATAATCGGTTTGCCAGGGATGGTCAGTTTTCCCATAATGAATCATCCCGTATGACCTTGCCTTCAATAGCAGAATTAACACAATCCTTCAAACTGCCGAATGCAATTTTTCTTTCGAGCAAGCCAGGCGCGTAATAGGCGAACTTTGCAGAGTTGGTCATTAAATATTTTATTTCTGGCGGCAGCATGGGAGTCGTCAGAATACAAGTATCCACAGTGAGTTGCGCCCCGAAAGCTGTGAGCGCATCGATAAAGCCTGCCTGTCGCGCGAGCTGAGTCATGGCGCGGCTGGAGGTGACTAAAAATTTTACACTCGGATTTTTTTGTTTTCCAGCAACAAGCCGTGCCAGTTGCTTAAACTCAGCCAGCGAAAAATGCGGACTACCCAGCACGACCATATCCAGTCTTTCGCTGTCGGTGCGTGTGAGTTGTCGGCGCGATTCGCGCAGCAGCTCCGTGGTGACCTTGATCGTTTTCTGTGGATGCCTGCCCTGGAATGCCGCTTCATGTGTCGGGGCTTCGGGTGTGATACTAACCATATGGAATAAAGCCACCGCGCCAGATGAAGCCGCCGCTGCTCCCAGAGCCTTGAGTTGATCTTCGCTCGGAACGATACACATTCCGTCTATTACTGGAATCTGATCGTGGGCCGTGTTGCCAATAAAGTGACCTAACACGGGATAAAAATCATCGCTGAGTTGTAAATTTTCGGGAATGTCTTTTACGTTCAGAAGCAGCCCACCTGCACGGTTCTCTGTAATATGCAGGCCAATATTTGGGGCACGCCCCGTGATGGCACAACAAATATCAAATAGATCAGGATAACGTTCCGTTCGGGCGCCGATAACTGAGTTTGCAAAGATGATCGCGTTTGATTCCCCCCAGGCAATTTGTTGACCGAACGCCGGACGCGTTTCTATTTGATACGGCGCGCAGGTCCATGTGGGAATCGTTCCCATGCTTTGGTAGGCGAGCATTTGCCTATGTGCCTGCCGGGCCCATTCGGAAGGCACTGCCCATTCCTGCCAGTGCTGTTCATCGAGTCCACTCACGTTGAGGGTGGTGGGTACTGCAACTTTAGCGCCCAGGCTGGCAAGTCGTTCTGCGAATTCAAGGCCCGCTTCGCCGATGTAGACGGTGCTGTCTATATGCGCGCTGGTGATATCTATCAACTCCTCTGCGTTTGCAACTTCCGCCATGCGAACGAGGATGGACATCGCCATTTTTGTCGCGGCACCGTGATCTCCGCGCAGCATTTCGCCATCTTTATTCGTTAGAGTTAAGGTCATTTTGTGGTTCACCTTGTGTTTTGTTATGTGAGTTACATTATAGTGAAAGAAAAAAATCTTTGCCATGTATTGCAAGAATTTTCGCGAATTGGTTTCGTGAACTTCGAGCTGAAAATCGGGTTTGAAATTTGGGAATTATGCAATGGGCATGGTGAGGTTATGGCAGACTGCGGACTTCGAAGTAGTCGAATAAAGCTGGGATAATGCCGGTTGTGTTCTGGCCCGCTGCCAGTCCGATTTGAAGCGGATTCATTGAGCTGACGGTACCGCCGCGCAGAATCCATTCACTTCCATCTGCACTACTTTGAAAAGTATACGTATCGCCCTGGCGGATGAGGCGCAGATAAACTTCGCTCTCCGGGTAAGTAGCGGCAAAATTGGGTGTGACAAAACTTCCGTTGTTGTAGTAGTCCACGTAAAGCCCATTACCAACGCATACATCGGGAAGGTCGCAAAAGGCGCGGCCCGCCTGGATTAAATTCGAAGGCGACTCGTAAATGATAAGCCCGGCAAATTGGAAATCCGCTTTTGGGCTGAATGTGATCCTGGTTTCCATCTGGAAGTTCCCCGCTGGTGCGGCTCGCAAAAGCAAATTTGTCATCGTCTCATCACTGACCTCGCCGCCATCCACGTTTATTTGCAACCAGCCAGGAACGGTAGTCAGACTCCAGTTATTGGGAACTTCGCGCAGCCATTGCCAGCCAGGGCCAAGATTATTATCGAAGTCATCACGGAAATAGTTTGGGTCAACGATCGCCTGGGTTGCTGTTGGGAAGATCTCTGTAGATGGTTGCACGATCTGTCCGGTGGGCGATATGGCGGTTGCCTGTGTTGCAGGAGTTTGTGTTGGACTTCCGCAACCAAAAATAAAGAGGGTGGATGTGAGGGTGATGTACTTCAATTTCATCTGGTCACTCCTTTGTATAACCAATTATAAGTTATGTTCGAATGTATTTGCGATGGATGACTAAAACAAAAGACCCTGACTACGCATCAGGGTCTTTGTGTTATGGAATAAATCAGGGTTGCGCGGGTGTGTTCTCCGCGAAGTATTCGTGGCTATCTGCGTTGGTAATGGCAAGATTAGGATCGGTGCTGGCGAGATTCTTCGCACCGGTCTGACCATAAACAACGTCATCAGTTCCAGCCACTACATCGAAGTGACTCATTTCGTGAATCAGGGTGCCAGCTTTTGAGTCTGTACCTGAAAGCGGCGCGCTCCAGAACACTTTGCAGAGATAAATCTTATAAGGCTGGTTGGGGTACACATATGCATAGTAGTTTTGTTTGCATTTACAATCGAAGGCAACACCAGCGTTGTCCATGGCGTCGGAAATATCGGTGAAATTGGATTTCACTGTGTTATATCGGGATGAGCTGTAGACTCCAAACCATGTGACATAGCGTGGACCTTGAGTATTGGCAAGCAGGTAATTCTCCGCGTCGGATGCGTAGGTCTTCGCCTGATTGCGGGCTGAGACAAGCAGAGTTTGTTGCTCCACTGTGCAGGCATTGAACGAATTACCGCCGGGAGGCGGGGTAGGCGGAGGCGTGGGTTTGGCTCTTGGGGCGCGCCCGGCTGCTTGTAGGCTGATCTTTTCAGAGGTCAGAACATCTCTGAATTTGAAGGCATTGCCTTTTTCGTCGAACAGGTTAAAGGATGCGACGCCGTAGGCGATTTCGTATTGACCAGATTGGGAGAGGTCATAGTAGTCGCCGAGGTTAACGACACTGGTGAAACTTTCGCCCGATTTCAGTGAGATATAGTCCTGGCCGGTCGCGGCTGGACGTTTGTAATGTGCCCCAATGTAAGCAACTGGTTGACCATCCCGCGTGACCGTGAAGAGCGGTTCCTCCACTCCTTCAACAGGCGTGAACCATTTGAGAACGCGCACAGTGTGTTTGGTCGGGTTTGAAACGGTGACCGAGACCAGCACATCCTGCGCTGAATCAAATTCGCTCTGCGCAACACTCAAGCTGACGATGGGTCCGTCTTTTGGGGCGGCACCGACAACCGAGGTGGCTAACAGAGCGACGAGCATGACAAACACCAACGCGTTGACTCGAAACCTGCTTTTATTCATTTTTTCTCCTGGTTAGCAAAAGATGGAGATATATTAACAAAACGCGAACTCAGAGTCAAGCAGGAATTTGTTACATCATAAAATGAATGCGTTATCTATCGAGACTCTTCTCGATGCGTTGATCAGGGACGAGCCATAGGCACGCCACAAACACATAGATGGCAAGAGAGACAGCAGGGCTGATGAATGAAAACAGGATCGCCACCGCGTAACAGACCAGAGACATGATCTCTTTGATCTTTCTGCCTAATGCAGTTGCCAGTAATGAGTCGTTGCCATGCAGCGAGATCAACGTGTGGGCGAGAATGTAATAAGCGAGTCCAGACATCCACAGGACAACACCATATAGTGCGATGGGCAACTGTGCAGAAGCATTATCTCCCATCCAGCTGGTGACAAAGGGGATGAGCGATAACCAGAATAACAGATGCAGATTTGCCCAAAGTACACTTCCATTCACCTGTTTTGCCACTTGCAATAAATGATGATGATTATTCCAATAGATGCCAAGAAAAACAAAACTTAATACATAGCTCAAAAATATCGGCGTCAATTTACTTAACGCGGCCAGATCTGCACCCTCCGGCACGTGCAGCTCCAGTACCATGATGGTGATAAGAATGGCGATCACGCCATCGCTGAATGCTTCGAGTCTGCCTTTGCTCATGTGTGTAAGGATAATCGATGATTATGTGTCTGTGCAGGGGAATGTCAATAATCCATTGCCGCGAAGCGTACGAACTTTCAAGAGAAGACTAAAATTCAGTGCTCTATGGTGCGAGTCATTTATTAAGCGTGAATATCTTTCTTGACATGCGCCCCTCACGGTACTACAATTTTTAGCGACATAATTCATAACAATCTGCCGGAATGGGGTAGGCAGAACATCACATCTTAAAGGAGATAGAAATGGCTTTTGAACTTCCAAAACTGGCATACGCATACGACGCGCTGGAACCACACATCGACGCGCGCACGATGGAAATCCATCATACGAAACATCACAATACTTATGTCACGACTCTGAATGGGGCTGTGGACAAGACCCCTGAGTTGGCTGGCAAGTCACTGGAAGATCTGTTGAGCGACCTGAGTGCAGTGCCGGAGGCCGTACGCACCGTGGTTCGTAACCATGGTGGCGGCACATATAATCACAACCTGTTCTGGGAGGTGATGGGACCCAACGCAGGTGGTGCTCCCAGTGGAGATCTGGCTAAAGCGATTGATGCAGCTTTCGGGTCCTTTGATGCGTTCAAGGAGGAATTTACAAAATCCGCCACAACGCGTTTTGGATCCGGTTGGGCATGGCTGGTTAAAAAGAGTGATGGTCTTGCTGTAATTTCCACAGCCAATCAAGACAGCCCGCTTTCAGAAGGACTGACCCCGATCCTTGGCCTTGATGTTTGGGAACATGCTTATTATCTGAACTACCAGAATCGCAGGCCTGATTACATAACCGCCTGGTGGAATGTAGTCAATTGGGACGCTGTTGCAGAGAAAAATAAATAATCAGCATCACAGCAACCTACAGCACCTTGCATTGAATTGGAAGCAAGATATAATAGAAAATAGCGTAATCACATTTCTATCAAGGAGATGTTCCATGACCCATATCATTACAAGTTTATGCGTTCGCGACCGCGGCTGCATTGATGTTTGCCCTGTCGAATGCATGATACCTGGTCAACCGATCAACGAATGGCCCTGGATCTATATTGATCCCGACACCTGCATTGACTGCGGCGCGTGTGTCCCTGAGTGTCCATTTGCGGCCATATTCCCCGAAGACGAAGTTCCCGCAGCGTATACTGCAAAAGGCGGTGAATACATCATTAATGTAGGCCTCACAGGTCATTTCGAAGGCACTAATCATCATGGTGGAAAGATCGTGCTGGATAATGCCAGACAGTTGGAGGCCGGTGAAGTGCTCGATCTCACTGCAGATATTAAACCAAATTACGATTTCTTCAAAGACGGTCCCAGCTACGGCGCAAAAGATCAAGACCAGGGTATGTAAAAAACTTTCTATAAAGAGAGCCAGGCTTTAAGCCTGGCTCTCTTTTGTTTAATAGGGCTCCCAATTCTTATGGATTCATTGCATCGATCAGTAATTCCCGCCCTATCCATTCTGCCAGCCGAGCGTTGTCTTCTTCGAGCAACACTGCTACCACCAGCGGAGTTGCCTGCCAGTTTGGAGGAGTGCCACCAATAAACCATGTGACTGGCGACTCATCTCCTTCAGCGCGCGCGGTGTGTGCCCAATAACTTTCACCCTCCACCATCAGGGCCTCAGCCGTCTCATCCGCCGCCGATGTAGGGGCCGCGTTTTGTGGCGTTCCTAAGGCTGGTAACACAACCCAGCCCTCCTCAGGTGTGTTCACCGCCGTCGCAATGCGCGGAGGGGGAATAGTTCCATGATTGCTTAAAGCTGCGGAGGCCAGCGCAACCTGCAACGGTGAAACATGCAAACCATTTGAGTCTGTAGTTAATAGAGGTTCTGCAACCGGCATTCTCAAAATAGGTGAACGATAGAAACCAAACGCCTCGTAAACACTTTTTAATTCAATTTCACTAAGATTCTCTTTTGCATAGAGTGCCGTACCGAACGGCGTGATCAGAGGGCCAGTTGGATAGAGTCCCTGTGTGGCGCGATTAATTAAGGGCTTATTAGGATCCTCGCTCAGCTTTGCTCCGATCTCATTCAGGTCGGTCGGATTAAATGTCGGCTGTGAAGTCATCACGAATATTTCTCCACTCGCCGCGTTCAGCAGGATGACCGCGCCGCGATGATCCACCATCAATTCGTCTGCGCGATATTGTAGATAGAGGTCAATGCTGAGGCGCACATCCAGGCCGGCGGGGGACATGCCATATAACAAATGATTCCACCAGAGCGTGGCAGCTGGGTTACCTTTTAACCCGCGCAGATACTCATCCATCGAAGACTCAAGCCCTGCCTGCCCATAGATCGGATGGTTATATCCAGTGACGGAAGCGAGTTGTGGGTATTTATAAACACGCGTGTAGGTACCGATCTCTCCCTCAGTTGCATTGATAATTATATTTGCGCGGTCGAGCAGCATGCCGCGCATCACATAATTATCTTCAATGATACGGCGTGGATTATCGGTGCGCACCAAGAGATCCGGTCCGCGCAGGATGGCCCACCATCCGTTTGTGAGCGCGGTGGCGAATAAGCCAACAGATAGGAAAATGCTGAGTAGCAGATAGGGCCGCGGTCGGGCGAGCAAAGCCGGCTCTTCATCCAAATGATTGCTGATAAGAAGTAGAAAAAGTAATGCAATAAATGAAGTTAATAGAGACGATCCGCCGTACGAAATGAACGGCAGAGTGACCCCAGTCAACGGGAGCAGACGCATATTGCCGCCCATGATCAAAAGCGCCTGGATGCCAATATATGCCGAGAGACCCGCCGCAAACAATCGGCGGAAAAGGTTGGGGGCGCGGATGGCGGTGCGCAAGCCGCGGGAGAGGATCAGTCCAAAGAGCGCGGTTAAGCCCACGGTCCCGATCAGGCCGGTTTCTTCTGCGATAGCTGCAAAAATAAAATCTGAAATTGCAACCGGCACCAACGCGGGACTCCCCAAACCGGGTCCACGTCCCTCCAAACCGCCGTTAGCAATTGCCATCAAAGATTGGATGATCTGATAGGAGCCGCCGCTGGGGTCATCCCACGGGTTGAGCCACGAGTCAACGCGCGCATGCACGATATCCACAAAATAGTAGCCAGTGATGCCAACCAGTAGCAGAAAAGCAGCACTCACCGCCACCATTCTTCGACGGCCGGTTGCGATATAAATGATGATCGTGTAGAGTGCAATGAAAATGGAGGCGGTGCCAAGGTCACGTTGAAAATACAGTAGCAGGATAGCAATGCCGCTCAGCAGCAGGGTTGGATAAAGTAGTGAGAGCGTGCCAAGCTGGATGGGAATGCGGTCTGCGAGATAGGCGGCAAGATAGGCAACCAGCAAAAGTTTGAGAGGTTCAGATGGCTGAAAGTAGATACCACAGCATCCGAGCCACAGACGTGGGCCATATCCGAGTGGGTTTGTTCCGAAAAAGAGGGTTAGGGCTGTAAGAATGAGCCCAGCACTCAACAGTAAATATTTATATTTACGGAGAGCATCCAGGATGTTGGGGATGCGCACTCCCAAGTAGAGCACCAGCATACTCGTACCCAACCAAATCGCCTGGCGCGCGCCAAAGGTCGAATCGAGGCGCCAGACTGTGAGCAAACCCCAGCCACTTAATAGCGCCGCGGCGGGGAACAAATAAGGATCCGCGTCGGGGAGGCGTCTAAGGATTGCGTCGTGTGCGCGGGAGGCGAAGAATGCCCAGAGTGCCAGAGCAACCCATTGGGACCAGCGATAATCCACATCCCAGGTGCGGGCTCGAACGCCCGGCGAGAGAGTGATGATCACAGTTTGCAAAACAAGGAAGACTGCTGCTATTTTCAGCAGGTCGCTTTGAATGACTCTGTTCATACGCTACAAATATTTATTGACCAATAGATCCAGTTTCTGACGCGTTTCTGGAGGTATTGCCTCTTTGCGCGTTATCAATGCGGTCGAAAGCGCGTGCGTACAGTTACAACGTCTTTCATGTTTTAAGTTACGTGCCAGCGAACGTACTGCCTCTTGAGCCAACGCAGTATTTTTATTAAGCGTCTGAATTACGATCTCGACCGTCACCGGCGCCTCACTTACATGCCAGACATCGTAATCTGTCACATGTGCCATGGTGGCGTAACAAATTTCGGCTTCGCGCGCCAGAAACGCCTCAGGAGAGGCCGTCATTCCGATAATTGACATTCCCCACGTGCGATATGTATTGGATTCTGCCTTCGTCGAAAAACGTGGCCCTTCTATCGTGATCAATGCGCCATTGCGATGTAGAACGCCTCCTGCCGCGCCAACAGCGGACTCCAATTGGTCAGAGAGATCCAGGCAAAAAGGGTCCGCCACGCTGACGTGCGCGACTAGGCCCTCCCCAAAGAATGAGCGGGTGCGTCCATGCGTGTTGTCGTATATCTGATCGGGAATCACAATATGGCCTGGCGCAAATTCTTCCTTCAACGAGCCGCAGGCGCTGATGCTGATGATGCGTTGCACACCGAGAGACTTTAATGCATAAATATTTGCGCGATATGGGACCTCACTGGGCGTAAGGTGGTGCCCAATTCCATGGCGCGCGAGAAAAGCTACGCTTTGACCTTCCAATTCACCGATGATGACGGGCGCGCTGGTCTTCCCAAAGGGAGTGTCTATATTGTATTCCCGCGTATTACGCAAGCCTGGCATCTCATAAAGCCCGGAACCACCGATCATTGCAAGCAGCACTTGTTTGGCCATTGAAGATCTCCAATTCTAATTTGTGTTGGTGGGGAGGGCATCATCATCCGCATCCACACGGATATCGAAGAGGGTATTCCCGCATTTGAATTGGTCGCCGGTGATGATAACAGCCGGAGTATTTAATTTTTCGCGATTGAGGAGGGTTCCATTCCTTGAGTTGAGATCCTCAAGCCACCATTGACCATGATGAAAAGTAATACGGGCATGATGCGAAGATAAAGCTTCATCCAGTACTGAGAGGTCGCAATGTGTATCACGACCGATCATAATTTCAGGTCCGCTGAAATGCCGCTGATTATCCTTTTTATTTCCAATATTGAAGAATATTGTAATGCCAGGCTTTTTTTGCGTTGACAATTTATTCCCCTGATTTTTAAGTTCCTGCAAAAGTGTAAAAAGCGCCCACCCCAGAAATGTATAGAGTGCAATTGCCAGAGCAAATCGCAAGGCAAGAACAACGGTCGCAATCATTTAGGAGGTTTTTCTTCTCTGAATTTAAATTTGAGACTATCGGTCCTGATATCCACCGTATTCTGATCAACCGTTGCTGTGGGCCTTTCGCTTGCGCCCAGTTCATTTTCGTCGCGTGTGGTGTCGTTCAGATCAAGGCGCGGAGGCGGATTGTCCTGCCCGAAGATCAGCGCAACGCCTGCGAGTGAGATCACGTCACCGGGATAGAGAACTGTCTGGCTGGTACGTTGACCATTTACGAACGTACCACCAGTGGAATTCAGATCAAACAGAACGAAGCGTCCTTTGATGGCGCGCAATTGGGCGTGGTTTCGTGAAACGCGCGGGTCATCGATCACCAGCTGATTTTCCAGCCTGCGACCAATGTTAACCACAGAGTCAGACAGTTGATGAACCTTTACACCTTCAATGATTAGGAAGGCGTTTTCAGGGATATTCTCGCCCTCGCCTGGTTCTTCGTTGTAAAGTGATGTCTGCATTCCCTGCGTCTCAGCCACCGGCTCCAGTCTATGTGTTGCCACCACTCTAACTTCATCGGCAGAAAAGGTATCGTCTGTTGTAATGTTGATGGTTGGTTGGGTGACAAACTTGAGTCCCACATCTTTCCCCGCGGTTGTGATGATATTCTTCAGTGCATCAATGATGCGCTCTTCCTTCCACATGGGAGAGGTGTCAGTGGCGACGATCAAAGTAAAGATGGTGGGAGCGATCGCGCCTTCATCCTTTTGCTGGACGACATTTTCTCTGAGCGCAGTTGCCAGATGTTGAATGACACGGTCTTCCAGTTTTTGCCCCGGTAGAATCCCTGCCAATTGATCTTCAACAAGCTTTTGTAAATTAGCTTCCAGTTGGTCAAGTCTTAGCTTCATGAAAAGCCCTCAAACCTAATTTGTACGTTTCAAGTATTATAGAGGCGAGCCGAAAAATCTGCAAGATGACAAGCTTACAGTTTCAATATAACATATTATGCCTGAATACGCAGGCAGCTATCTCAATTTTTGACTACAGTTGGGGCAAATAACTTCGCTGGTGCTGACGGCAAAACCGCAGTTCTGGCAGGTAATGGGGTGAGCTTCACCCAATGGAGCTCCACAAGCGAGGCAGTTCCCTTCGCCCAGTGGGTTGGCCGAGCCACAATAGTCACAGGTGATGCGCGTTAATCTGTCTGACAGGGCGTGAGAGGCGCCGAGTGTCGCAACGGTTCGATCGAT
>Ga0070698_100007693_pt1 | contig 11655 bp, 7 predicted proteins | sample KBSK1502metaG_FD_65477 | JGI IMG/M metagenome (GOLD analysis project Ga0070698, IMG submission 65477) | Corn, switchgrass and miscanthus rhizosphere microbial communities from Kellogg Biological Station, Michigan, USA - KBS K1-50-2 metaG | ecosystem: Host-associated > Plants > Roots >...
CGCATCAATTTTATATGGCGCGTTAATGATGTCGCGTTCCACCACCAGCTTGCCGACGTCGTGCAGGTAACCGGCGATCGCCATACCCTCCACTTCTTCTTCGCCCCAGCCCATCTCGCGTGCAATGATCTCACTGTATTTCCCCACGCGTTCAGAATGCCCCTGCGTGTATTTGTCCTTGATGTCGATGGCAGCAGCGAAGGCGCGCACCGTGTCGCGATAGATGGCGCGCAGATCGAAATACAGCCTGCGGTTGTCTTCCGCCTGTTGTTTCACTTCCGCCAGCAAGCGATGCGTGTGAATGCCAACGCCGATATGCCGCACCATTGCCTGAACCACTTCCAGATCATCGGGCGAAAACGGCTCGCCGCTGGCCTTGCCTCCAAGCGCGACCAGTCCGGTCAGTTGTCCATGCACCGCCATGGGAATGATTAGTGCGATTTCCTGCGTGCGGAGACCTTGAAGCGTCTGATAGCGGTTCCCCGCGGCTTCCTCATCGAGTTTGAGCACGCCGGCGATGGAATTGACGAGCGCTTCTTTGGTTTCAGTATCTATGAGGTAGTTGACTCCGTAGTCCGGGCTCAAGCCCCAGGTCGCCAGGCAGTTGGTCCTTTCCAGGTGTGCAGGAACCTCAAGTACGGCGCCGCGACGAATTGCCAGCGTTCCCAGCAGCAAGTGCAGCGACGTACGAACCATCTCCATGAAGTCGGCGCTGTCAGCAATCTCCTGACCCAGATCGGCCAGCGCGCCGAAGGAGTGGATAAGCTTCTGTGTGTTTGTCTCCATTCAGATTGGTCTGGGGCTTTTGGTCTTTGGTCTTTGAAGTACTTGGTACCTGGAACTTGTGCTTGGTACTTAGAACTTTGTAGTTGTCTTGAGCGCTATTTGTCGAAACCACTGAACCTCAAAGGACCAGGAACAAAGCACCAAGTACAAAGTATGAAGTACAAAGACCCCAAGACCCAAGTCCAAAGCCCGGTTAATGACCTATCGCCTGGCTTTGCGGAGGGCTCGGGGAAAGATTGGCGAGGGCTTCCTGTTCATTCGCGGCGAGCACGACGTGGCGCGTCAGTCCCAGCATGTCGAAGAGTTGGACCGTCTCGCTGTTCACGTCGGAGAACACCACCAGCGCACCGCCTTTTTCTGCAATGTCGATGATGCCCAACAGGATGGAGATGCCGATGCTATTAACGAGTTCGGTGTCGCTGAAATCGATGACCAACGCGCGGGCGCCGGACTCGAGCTGCTTCTTACATTCTCGCTCGATTCTTTCCCCGGTGAGCTTGTTCAAGTAGTCGCTGGCGTAGACCACGGCTGTGGTGCCCACGCAATGCGAGCGAACGTTTGAGTTGATGGATTCTCCCATGCTGATCTAACTTGATCCTTCAGGAGTTCTGGCGGAGGTACTTGGTCATCCGCAAACTGGTTCCCTCGTCCACGCGTTCAAACTCAACTTCGTCCATCAGAGTCTGGATAAGTTTCAAGCCCCAACCACGGCGGGAGTCAGACGTTTGCGATTCAGCTGTCGTCGTCGACTCTTCCTCGCCTTCAGTATCGACCCCAAAGTTACCCGGCAAGATTCCTCTGCTCGAAATCGTTATCGACAATCTATCATTTTCGACCTGAAAGCGTTGATATATTTTTCGATCAGGGCTCAGGCTGTGTTCCGAGGCGTTGATACACGCCTCAATCACTGCGGTCTTGATTTGGTTAATTGCCTCCGCCGTAAAGTTGAGCCGGCGGGCCACTTGCTCAACGGCGCTGGCGGCTAACATTTCGTTATCGGCACCCATTGGGAAAATAAGTTGAAACTCATTGGCAGTATCAGACTGTCGCGGCTCGCCCGTGCTTAGACGGTCGGTCAGGATATCAAACTGCTGCCGGCTCGACCCAAAAGCATTTCGTGAGCGCAGCAGGTCATTAGCTTCCGGCGAGAAACCTTCGTTGGCTATCAGCCAGACTTGCGTTCTGATGAGACCCGATTTACGCGCCACGCCTTCAAGCAGATCAAGCCACTTCTCGACCAGCGCGGCATTCGCCTCAAGTTTACTTTCCACCCTGGCCACAAGCCAGACAATCTCGTTTTGGTTCGTGTAAACCCCAGCAGAAAAAGCGTGCGCAACGACCGAGCTTTCTTCACCGAATGGTCGCAGTGCCGAACTCAATGACACGCCGCTCGCAGTGTGAAAGACCTGGGGCAAGCGTACAAGATTTGTGTCGGCATCAAGGCCGGCGGACACTTCTTCGGCGGTAACCCCTTTGTAGGCGGCAGCAAAGTCGACGTAATCAAACAGACAACGTGGCACAAGCTGCGAATTGAATTTGCCGAGCAGTTCGCGCAGCGGCAGGCTGGCGGCGCGGCGGTAGTGATGTGCAATAGTTTGCGGCGCCCGCTTAAGCGCATCAGCCATCACGTCTGCTACGACGAGCGCGCGCGGCTCGCGCAAGGCGTCCAGTCGGAAGCGACTCTTCAGGTAATCTTGCCAGAGCGTGGAGCTGCCGGTGATGTCGATCGTCTCGCCGTCACAGTTAACGAGCTCCTGAATATGCAGTAGACGCACCAGCTGTTCGACTGTGGCGCTGTCTAACTTCAAACGCCGGCGCCAACTTTCAAACTGAGCGGGCCGCTTGCCTTCAGGCGCTGCTTCGCAAAGCAGACGGATCACCGACGCTCTGGTCTCAGGTTCGGGCGCGACGTGCTCAAGCACCGAAGAAAAGTAGCGATTGAGTCGCCCGCCCATCAGCTCATCAACATACAGCCGTTCGCAGGCGAGGTAGGAATCAAGTGCCAGGCGCTTTTCACCCGCTGCCTGCAGCATCGCGGTGATGAAGAACGGACTGCCCTCTAACTGTTGAACCAGGAGGTCCCTCGTCTCGTCGTTTATCGAAACCTGTTGGCGGCGCGCTGCCGCGGTAATCAGGTTGCGAGCATCCCCGTCTCCGAGTTGATCCAGTCGCATCACAGCGAGCGCCTCGGAGTCGCCACCGGCGCGTGTCACTGCGTCGAGAACCTCGCGTCGCAAGCCTGCCAGGACAAATGGATTACCGCCTGACCTAAGCGACCTGACGATTTCAATCGCAAAAGGAATGGACGAGTCGGAGTAGTTAGCCAACTGCACGGCGTCAAACATGACAAACGGCCGGACATCTTTTGATGGAACGCGGTCCGGAGCAGTCAGACAAAACCGCACAAGTTCTCTATCGTCCTCACCAAAGCGTTGGCGGTTGTAAGCCTCCACCAGCTCTTCAATCCAAACAAGATCAGCGGCCGGTGCAAGTTTGACCAGATCGTTTAGGGTCAGCGAAGCCCGGCAGAGGGCAGGCTCATCGCGGCGGTAGGCGATATATTGCAGCAGGAACGTATTGAGGAATTCAATCGCTGCGCTAACGGCTGTGGTTTCAGTGTGAGGCAGCGCAAAATAGATCGGCACCAGCTCTTCGCGACTATCAAACAAGCTGTCAAACGTCTGTCGCAGCAACTCTGAAACACCCGCGAGCGGTGCCAACAGAATGAGGATTCCGTGAGCTTCTCCGGAACTCGCTTGCCCATTCGACCGTTTGGCATGCGAAATCAGCCGCTCCAGTTCGGCGGTCCTGCCAATAAACTCGTCGCGCCTAACGCGACCGAGAATCTGGCGTCCATACTCATTGCGGTTGTGATTCATCAAGCGGCCGGTTAACTCAAAAGACTATCAGCGTAGAATTCGATCCGGTTCTTGCCTTGCGACTTCGCCGTGTAGAGCGCGCGGTCGGCGGCCGCGATTACTTTTTCGCCAGTGTCGATATGTTTGCCCAAAGTGGATATTCCAATGCTGACGGTCACATTCCCCAGCGGCTGCGACTTGCCGAAGGGATATTCTCTTTCTGCAACTCGCTGGCGCATGCGTTCTGCGATCACGCCCGCCTCGGTAATCGAAGTCTGCGGCAACAGGATGCAAAACTCCTCGCCGCCATAGCGACAGGCAACGTCGGCGGAACGCAGTGCCGCCTTCAGCGCATGGGCTGTGATTTTGAGCGCGACGTCACCCGCCTGGTGCCCGTTGCGATCGTTGTAACTCTTGAAGTCGTCGATATCGATCATCAGGCAGCTCATGGAGTAGTTGTAACGCTCTGAACGGTTCAACTCATCGCTGAGACGTTCTTCAAGATAACGACGGTTCAGCAATCCGGTAAGCGGATCGGTTATCGACATCAGTTGAAATTGTGTAGCGCGTTCGTGCCACTCAGCGCTTTCCAGGGCCACTGCGATTTGTGGACCAAGTATCTCCAGCAGACTCAGATCGACATCGTCAAACTTCTCGTCGCCGGTTTTGTCAGCAACGTTTAGTACTCCAATTTTGCGGCCCCTCATTGTTATGGGGTAACTAATAAAAGACTTCGTTCTGTACTTTCGCTCTGCGGGCGCGGCAGTCAGTCCGGCCCTTTCGAGATCACTGACCACCAGTGCTTTGCCCGATTCCAACACACCGCCGGAGATGCCTTCGCCCATGCGGTTCGGGATGACGTCGGCAGTCGATACGGCAAAGCCTAAGGCAGCTTTTAAGCTGATTTCGTTTGAGTCTTCATCGAACACCCAGAGAGAAGCACGCTCCGCCCTAAGGAGTTCCATTGAGTGCTTGAGTATCGCCTGGTAAGTTTTCTGCGGCTCGCGGGAGCTGATGCGTTCAAGAAAGCGTTGCAGGGATTGAGCTAATTGCGAGCGATGATCCAGTTCACTGCGAAGACGGTCGACTTCCCCTTGGAGATCGGGTGAACGCTCAACTGTTGCTGCATTCGCGCCGACGCCCGTGGGGGTGACGGTTATCGCCTCTTCCTGCTCAGCCACCGCAGGCGAGACAGCGGCAGCCGCGGCATTAAAGTTTCCAACCGCCTTTTGCAATCGCTCGGATAGTTGATCCAGCCGCTGCGGCTCGGCAAATATCACATTTTCGAACGGCTCACTGGGCAGCAGATCATTTAACTCGCCGGCCCGAAAGCGATCGACCAGGTTGCGATAGTCCTCGGCGCTGACAAATGCCCGGCCACCGATTGCGGCAAGATTCTGTTCTCCGCCGATGTGTACCGGCATCGTAAAACACTGCAGCCCCGCGTGGCATTTGTAACTAACTGCCGAGCCGGCGCTTAATGCCTGCCGATGAGCGTCGCCGCAATAGGGATCGCAAAGAGCAACATATTCCAGTGAAGACTGAAACGCGTGGCAGATGGAATTATTGTTCGAAGCTACCAGCGCGGGAGGTTGTCGCCCGTCAACGAGTAAAACCGAAAGGCCGGTCGTAGCCGCGAGCTTTTGCTGCACTGCAGCCCAACCGGCTGGAGCGTCCTCAGGATGTTCCTGAACGATAGGAGGCAGTTCCTCTTGAACAGCTTCCGGAACCGATCTGGTCGATTCAAGCCGCGACTCTTCGACGCGCCGCGAGGCGCTCTTCTTTGATTGCTCTTGCCGCTGAGGCAAATCTGGACGATTTCGCTGGGGCATGCCGCTACAAGTCAGTACAGGCTCCGGTCAATGATGCGAACAAATGACTCCGAAACTGCGACCGGACCACTGAAAATCCGAGGCGATAAACAGACACTACACAAGTTACCCTATTGGTATACGACCAATATCAGCCTCTTTTCACCTGCGAATAGGCAGGAAAGGGCGCTTTTTGCGGGTTTTCAGCAGATTCTGGGCTAACTATACAGGCAGCGTTTGTTCAGTGGCTCGTTGAGCGGTGGCCAGTCCGGGGGCATCGCCTGGAGCTACTCTATCGATGTCAGGCTGCTCGGGACTAATGCGAATGCAGGCGGCGAAGTGACTGGGCTTTACCTCAACCAGCGGTGGGACAATTTGCTTACAAGCCTCGATCATGTAGGGACAACGCGTGTGAAAACGGCAACCCCGAGGCAGGTTGATCGGCGAGGGAACGTCGCCCTCGAGCACAACTCGTTGACGTTTTGCCTCTACCTTTGGATCCGGCACGGGTACTGCGGAGATGAGTGCCTTCGTATAGGGCATTAGCGGATCCGCATAGATCGTCTTTGCGTCTGCAATCTCAACCAGTTTGCCGAGATACATTACCGCTACGCGATTCGAAACGTGGCGAATTGCCCGCAGATCATGAGAGATGAATAGATAGGTGAGATTCTTCTCGCGCTGCAGCTTTTTCAGGAGGTTCATGATTTGTGCCTGGATGGAAACATCGAGGGCCGAGATTGGTTCGTCGGCAACGATGAAGTCAGGATCGACGGCCAGTGCGCGCGCAATGCCAATCCGCTGCCGCTGTCCGCCGGAGAACTCATGCGGGAAGCGCTTGATGAAGCGTTTGCTCAAGCCGACAGTCTCCAGAAGTTCCTGCACCCGCTGCTCCGCTTCCCTTCCCTTCGCGAGTTTGAATGTTTCGAGAGGTTCACCAATGATCTGCCCGACAGTCATCCGGGGATTGAGCGAAGCGTAGGGATCCTGAAAAATTATTTGCAGATGCCGGCGATGCTCGCGCATTTCCCGCTGCGAAAGGTGTGCGAGGTCCTGATCGCGATAAAACACCTGCCCCGACGTTGGCTCGGTGAGACGAAGAATGGCGCGGCCCAAAGTTGACTTGCCGCAGCCAGACTCGCCCACGAGACCGAGCGTCTCGCCGCGATAGATGTCAATGGTTACACCGTCCACGGCTTTGACCACGTCCCTTCGGCCGCTTCGTAAATCGAAATGCACCTTGAGATCGCGTATGGCAATCAAAGGCACACTGCCGTCGACGGCGATTGGCGGTGCTGGTGTCGGGTTGTAGTTTGTCTCCGTGGTACTCATCTCAGTGATGACTTGATTTGAATTTCCTCTGTGCCTCTCCGTGTTTTCTGTGTCTCTGTGGTGAGGGTTTGCTTACGTTCATAAACCACAGAGACACAGAGAACACGGAGGTCTCACAGAGAAAACTACAATCAGGTCATTATCATCATCTCCTGCTTTCGCCTGCTTCCTGTGCCTCCTACAGCTGTCTTTACGCTTCCGTTCGTGATTCCTCATAAACCTCTTGCGCGAAGTGGCAGAGCGAAAAATGTTCACGCGTTAATTCTACAAACGGCGGAAACTCCCGGGTACAAATCTCCTCGGCGCGCTGGCAGCGAGGCGCAAAGGGACAACCGGGCGGCAAATGCGCCACATCCGGCGGCAAACCGGGAATCTGGTAGAGCTCGCCCTGTTCCTTAAGCGGATCGGGCACGGAACGCATTAGCCCCTGCGTATAAGGATTACCGGGGCGCGCAAACAATTCCGACGTCGACGCCTGTTCAAAAACCTTGCCCGCATACATCACAATCAAGTGATCAGTCATGCCGGCAACAACACCGAGGTCGTGCGTAATCAGGATCACGCTGGTGCCCGTTACCTGTTTGAGTTTCCTTATCAACTCAAGAATCTGGGCCTGTATAGTGACGTCGAGTGCTGTGGTCGGTTCGTCAGCTATGAGCAGTTCGGGTTCACATGAAAGCGCCATCGCAATCATCACGCGCTGTCGCATGCCGCCGGAAAATTCATGCGGGTAGTTGTCAACGCGCGCTCGCGCCTCAGGAATACCTACCGTCTCCAGCATCTTGATCGCGTGCTCGTAGGCCTGGCTCCTTGTATGGCCGAGATGTAGCTGCGTAACCTCCATCATCTGTCGCGAGATTTTCATAAACGGATTCAGCGAGGTCATTGGGTCCTGAAAGATCATCGCAATGCGCCGGCCGCGAATTTTGCGCACCTCACTTTCCCGAAGCGAAAGGATGTCGACTCCGTCCAACAGGACTTTGCCTCCAACAATTCGTCCAGGCGGCTCAGGTATCAAGCGAATGATCGAAAGATTTGTAACTGACTTCCCTGAACCGGATTCGCCCACAATACCCAGGGTCTCGCCGCGCTTCAGCTGAAACGAGATGCCGTCGACGGCTTTGACCTCGCCGTCTTCGGTATCGAAGTACGTACGCAGGTTCTTAACGTCGAGAAGGTTTCCGTTAGTGTTGCTCATGTCAGATAAGAACGTGAACTTTGAACTTGGTACTTTGAACTTTGAGCTTAGTATTTTGAGCTTTGAACCGAGTTCACTTCTGACTGCCATCAGCGCCGGTCAACTCCGAATGCCCAAACAAAGTACAAAGAACCAAATACAAAATTCAGATTAGAATTTCTGCCCACTGCCCACTGCCCACTGCCCACTGCTTACTGTCTACTCCCCTGGGGATCAAGCGCGTCGCGCAAGCCGTCGCCCAGGAAGTTCAATGAAAAAAGTGTCAGCGCCATGGTTACTCCCGGAAAGACAAGCTGCCACGGGAAGATGCCAATGTTTTGGATGCCGTCAGTGGCGAGACTACCCCAGGAAGCTAGTGGCGCCTGGACGCCGAAACCGAGAAAGGAAAGGAATGCCTCGGTCAGCATCACCGTCGGAATTGTTAGCGTGGCATAAACAATAACCGGCCCGAGGGTGTTGGGCACGATGTGCCGGAAAATGATTCGTGGAGTTGAGACTCCGGTTGCTCTAGCCGCCAGCACAAACTCCTGGTTCTTCAGCGACAACACTTGCCCTCGCACGATTCGCGCCATCGTCAACCACGACACAGAACCGAGCGCGATGAACAGAAGTATGACCTGTCCGCGAGCGGTTTGGCTCTTAAACACCGAAAGCAGCACGATCACGATAATGATGTATGGAAGCGAATAGAGGACGTCGACTGCGCGCATCATCAGGTTGTCGATGCGTCCGCCGAGATACCCGGCGGTCGCTCCATAGCTGACCCCGATCAGTAGCGAAACGAACGTGGCAATGATACCGACCATCAATGAGATTTGACCGCCCTGCAGCACGCGCGCTAACAAGTCACGGCCCTGATTGTCAGTGCCCATCGGGTGGAGCCATGAGAATGAGCCATCCGGGGCCCGAAGAGGTGGCGTTGATCTTATGTGGCCCACACCGGATGGAATCAAATCGGGAGTCATTCCGGTGAGTTGCTTGATGACGAGCGGACCGAGCAGGCATGCCACGGTGATAAAAACGACAGCAATCATCCCAAACACGGCGAGCCGATTTTTTAGCAAACGCCGCCACGCATCGCGCCAGAGCGAGGTGCCGGCAATCACGTCGCTACGCTCCGCCGCGAGCACGTCTGCGTCCGCCAGGGCAAACTCCGGCGCGGTATGGATGATGTCACCCTCACGATAACTAAGCGCCGGATCCGGTGTTAACCCAGGTTCGGCCCCGTCATGATCGCCGGGAATTGTTGGCCTGTCGTTGTTCATGCGTAAAGCAAACTGTTAGTTTGCGGACGGTTCATTAGTTTCAAGTTGAGCACTATCCAATACAAGCAAACTAACAGTTTGCTTTACTTCAATAGCGAATGCGCGGATCGAGATACGCATAGGCGATATCGACCAGCAGGTTCATCAGCAACAGCGTGATGGCCACAAACGCGACGATGCCGAGAATCAGGGGTTCGTCACGATTCAAAGACGCCTGAATGAAATAGCTTCCCAACCCCGGCAAGACGAAGAGGCGCTCAACGACAACGGTACCGGTGACCAGAAACGCCAGCGCCGGCCCAGTGTAAGAAACGACCGGCATAAGCCCGCCACGCAACGCGTGTCGAATTACTACTTGCGTTTCGCTTAAGCCTTTCGCGCGGGCAGTGCGAATGTAGTCAGACCTAAGAACTTCGAGCATGCCCGCCCGCGTAAGCCGTGCGATGTAGGCCATGTAGAGACCTGACAGCGTTAAGACCGGCAGGACGACATTTCGACTGGGAAAACCATTCCAACGCGAAGGCGGGAACCAGTAGAGCGTCAGAGAGAAAACAAGAATCAGGATCGGTCCCAGCACGAAGTTTGGAATTGAGATCCCCAACATCGCCAGCGCCATCGAGGCATAGTCGCGTTTGGAGTTTGGTTTCAACGCGGCGATCGAGCCGGCTGTTATCCCCACAACCAGGGCCAGCAGATAGGCTAGTATCCCTACGGTTGCGGAGACCGGAAGCGAACGGGCGATGATTGCGTTCACCGACTGGCCTTCATATTTCAATGATGTGCCAAAATCAAAATGCCGCACGATGTTCCAGATGGTGTGCCCATACTGTTCGTACCATGGTTTATCGAGACCATACTTCTCGCGAATGTTCTTTTCTATCGCAGCCGGAATGGCCTTTTCGCTGATGTAGAAATTCCCCGGAGCCAGTCGAATAAGTCCCCAGGTAATGGTTATTACCACAAGGATCGTGGGGATGGTGATTATCAGCCGGCGAACGATGAAACGAAGCATGTTTTAGTAAGACAGGCATTCCCGCCTGCCAGGTCTAATCTGACAAACTCGGAACGCCGTAATCCCACTTCGACGAATCGCGCTCGATGTACACAAACTTCCAGGGATAAAGAGAAGCGGCGTTAGGATACATTCCCTTGACGTACGGCTTCTTCAGCCAGTTAACCGCAAAAGTCTCGATCGGAATCACAGGTTGATTGTCTAACAGGTACTTCTCGGCTTTCGCCAGCAGTTCGTAACGCCTCTGCGGATTGAGAGTGAGATTGGCTTCGTTGAGCATAGCCACATATTTCGGATCAAACCAACCACTCCCATTGGAGCCATCCGGAGTCATGAAGAGTCCAAGAAAGGTGAATGGATCCATGTAGTCGGCGGCCCAGAGTCCAACCGCAAAGCCTTTGAACTCAAGCTTGTTTCGCGCGGGCAGGAAGGTCTTGGATTCCATGCTTCTGAGCGGCACGGTAATCCCGAGATTCTGCTTCCACTGCGCCTGCATATACTCGGCCATGGATTTATTGGAAGAATTGGTATTGAAAATATACTCAACTTCCCCGACCGGAAAAGCCTTACATTGAAAGCCATCACCTTGTTTTGTTACGGGAAACCCAGCCTCGCCCAGCAACTTCCGCGCTTGTTCCGGATCGAACGGATCGCCCTTCGGTTGTGGGTAACCCACGAAGATTCCTTCAGGTGTAAACGCCGACAGAGGTTTAGTAACAAGCCGCGACTTCGCATAGCTGATTTTGTCGATCGCCATGTTGAAGGCGCGACGAACGCGAATGTCATTCATCGGCGGCTTTGTGACATTGATGTTGAGGAAGGCAATCGCCGCTTCCGCGCCGTCCATGTAATCTTTCTTGGGGCGAACTACCTGCAGCCACGCATTCGGGACAGCGTGATTCAGAACGGCATCAGCCTCTCCCACCTTGTAGAGATTGAGGCTGGTTGGATTGTCCTGAGACACGAAGAAGTGAATTTCATCAAGATGAACGTTTGCTGCGTCCCAGTAAAGCGGATCGCGCTCCACTACGAGTTCGCTGTAATGTAACCACTCTTTTACCTTGAATGGCCCACACGTCACGATGTGTTCAGGCTGGGTCCATTGATCGCCGTATTTTTCAATTATCTTGCGTGGAGCCAGACGAAAGAGCTGGTGCCCGAGCAGACCAAGAAAGTAAGGCGCAGGTTGAGAAAGAGATATGCGTACGGTGTAGTCGTCGATCGCTTCGACGCCAATATCCTCGGCGCTTACGGGGACGAAATCTTTGCCTTCCAGAGCTGCCTGCAGTTTGGGATTCTTTGCCAGTAGTTTATTGCGAGCTTCTTCGTTGCCCGGCAAAGTAAGCCTCGGAGGGGAATGCATAAATTGGTGAAAAGTCGTCTCAGCCCCCGG
>Ga0070698_100007694_pt1 | contig 11653 bp, 6 predicted proteins | sample KBSK1502metaG_FD_65477 | JGI IMG/M metagenome (GOLD analysis project Ga0070698, IMG submission 65477) | Corn, switchgrass and miscanthus rhizosphere microbial communities from Kellogg Biological Station, Michigan, USA - KBS K1-50-2 metaG | ecosystem: Host-associated > Plants > Roots >...
CCTTGTATCGTCGCCAAATTTTACATGCCAACTGCGCATGGGTCGTAACTATAACGCCCTCGCCTTGCTATAAATACTCACAAGGAGGTACTTCTTCATCGCAATTTTCCAATTTCTACTATGCCGCGAGTGAGGAACCGGGCTTACTGGAGCAATCATCGCTTTGGCTGCCGGCGGCAGCCGTCGCCAGGAGGGCTTGTTGCCATTGACAATGCCGCTCGCTGATCCCGAAAGCCGAGGAATGTCGGACAAAACGGCATGCCGTAGCCTGGCAGGATTTCTAGGACATCCGCCGGCATGCCCCATAAATCAAGGTTTTGACCCCCGACGTCCTGCCTTCTCGCGACCCGGCGGTAATCCTGATCAACCAACTGTGTCAACCGATGTCCGGAACTGGCGTCCAGTTTTACCCGTCGCTCGACAAACTGAAGGACGTCTATATCGACGCCATAGATCGGCGCACCTTTCGCGGTAAGTGCGGCGATGTCCCGATAGTGCGTGCGCTCCGAGATGCCCAGCTCGACGGGCCGCACTGAGGCTGCGAGCGGGCGGGCACGTTCCGCGCAGCGTCTGCAGAAGCGTCAGCCATCTGGCTGCGGGCGCCGCAAATCCACGCCAACGATGACGGCGCTGACCCGCGCCATGCCGGGCCTCAAGGTCGTTCGGTGCGACCTCGGTGCCGACCCCGATCCCGCGTCTGGAAAGCAGGCTGCTTTCACCCCTCCGCAACACTGCCAGTCAATTTGGACATCCCGTCACCAATAAGGCGGGGATAGCTGTTACCGTCGTAATGCATTTCTCCCACACTGAAATCACAATGTAGTTCGGCTCTTCGATTTTCCTTACAGGACGGCCGACACCACGACGCGGCGAAATGACCCAGAGCATTTGCGGATGACCGTGACGAAGTCGCAATTGGAGAGTAATCGCCGTGAGCATAGAGCCGTTCAGACCTGTGGGGGAAACATCGGCTATCCCAAGCGTTAACCCAAGCCCACCACCTCAGAGGTACCTCATGGAAATGCTACCAAGGCCGACCACTGCGGCGCTTGGCACCCCTACCGACCCGTCTGCCGAGGCGGTCGATGGAGTCACAGCCGCCCCTCAACCCGCTGGTGCCATGACGACGAGCACCACTGGATCGCGCTTGTCGCTCCCGACGTCGTCCTCGAACAGCTACAAGGAAGAGATGTCCGGCAGATTATCGCAGCGCGTGGCGTTGATCGATCCGAAGCCGTTGACGCGTCGCTCGATCGGAGATCTGTTGGCTAAGGCGTTTCCCGAATGTGCAATGGTCGCGGCTTCCACGTGCGAAGAATTGCTCGAAGTCGATGAGAGACGGATCGGCAAACTAAATCTTGTTATCCTATACATCAGAAACGAGGGATTAACGAACCCGTGGGTACAAAGCGCGCTTGAGCTTCTGCGGGTGCGGCTCCCCGAGGCCTCAACCGTTGTGCTTTCTGACAGGGACGATGTTGACGAAGTCAATCGCGCGCTGACGCATGGCGTGCGCGGCTACATCCTTACATCGGTAGAATGCGGGGTTGCGGTGGCTGCGCTCAGGCTTATCAGCGCGGGTGGCACCTTTGTTCCGGCGGATGCGTTGCGCTCGACAGCCGCAAAACCGGATGACCAACCGGAAGGTGAACGGCAGAGGCGATCGGACGGACGGGACCTCACGCCGCGTGAGCTTTCGGTAATCGATCTGCTGCGCGAGGGCAAGCCCAATAAGCTGATCGCCGCCCGGTTGGACATGCAAGAAAGCACAGTCAAGGTGCACGTCCGCAACATCCTGAAGAAGCTCAACGCGACGAACCGCACACATGCCGCCTTTGTCGCCAATCGGCTACTCGGTCAACACACGGAGCCTGTCGCCTTACCCCAACTCGCTTTGGGCGATTGATCAAGCTAAAAGCCCCGGCACGCCGAAGCGGTGGGTGGATGAGAGTATTACAGAATATTTGGTGCGGCATTGGTTAGCCCGATTCCGACCTGCAGGTCGACCAGAGCGCCAGGATTGACGACGCGCCGACGGTCAGTAGTGGTTGAACCGTATCCGACCCTCTGATCGTGACGTCGTTGATCTTGATATCCCTAACGAAGTTGCCGGCAGAACCCCGCGTAATGAGGTTTCCTTGCTGGTGCCGAGAAACGCGCTGGTTTGGAAGTAGTCCAGCACCAACAGAGTGCTCGCTAACCGATCGGGAAATCCGCGCGGGATTCAGACTGCCGGTAACAGCCCGCCCGATACCCTCGGACGCCTACGCCTGGAAGGGAAAATACCGGATGAAAGCTCTTTAATTTAAGACGTTTTCCACGAAGCACTCGCGTCGCACGCGGCGGTGACGGTTCCCTTCGTAGTCGATGATCCCCAATGACAAAGCTGATCGTGTTTCTCTCGATGCTATTGCTCGCCATTCTGCTGGTTCGAACCGAACCACCGGTACAGGCGAGCGAGGCACCTTCCGCGAGCACCGCTTCGGTGACCCAGGCACAGGCGCAGCTAGCGCTCGAAGTGCTTCAGGATGAAAAGAAACACGCCGCGCTGATCGAGACGCTGCAGACGATAGCAAAGGCCGCACCGTCAGCGTCTGCTCCGGCATCGACCTCGCCCCTTCCGCTGGAGCCGACCAGCCTGGGTGCCCAGATTCTGGTGCAGCTGTCGGACGGAATCACCAGGCTCGCCAACGAGTTTGCCGCTACCGCCCGGGCGGTGACCGAGTTCCCGATCCTGTGGCGCTGGCTGGTGCACGAGCTGACCAGTCCGGCGGCGCGCGCCGAACTGCTCGATGCCGGCTGGAAGCTTGCACTCGTGGTCGGCTGCGCACTGGGGGCCGAATGGCTCACTCTGCACGCCGTCCGCCGGCCTCTCACAGCGCTCGAGTCGCGCGCGCCGAGCGGCGGTGGCACGAGCCAGAACAACAACAATGGGAGACTCGCGGCCGCCGAGCGCCACCCGCGATCGGCGCGCCGGCATGCCCAGATCACCGGCACTTGGTGGTTGCTGCGGCGCCTGCCCTTCTCGCTCGCGCGGCTCATCCTCGAACTGCTCCCTGTCGCTGTCTTCGCCTCGCTCGGCAACTTGCTGTTGGCGAGCGAAATCGGTCAGCCCGCGACGACCCGACTCGTCATCCTCGTGGTGGTGAACGCTTACGTCCTCAGCCGCGGGATAATGTGCGTAGTGCGCATGCTAATCTCGCCATCGAGCGCTCGGCTGCGCCTGCTGGGGATCGGCGACCGCCAAGCCCTTTATGTCGAGGCTTGGATGCGACGCATCACGGTCGTCGCCGTCTTCGGCGGCGCGCTCGCCGAGGTCCCGCTGCTGTTAGGATTATATCCGGCGGCTCACGATGCGCTGGTGAAGCTGGCGGCGCTCATCGCGCATCTATTCTTGGTGACCATCGTCCTGCAGTGCCGCCAGAGCGTCGCCGCGCGCATCCGCGACCCTACCGAAGCAGGCGGCAGCCTCGCCCTGCTGCGCAATTGGCTGGCCGGAGTTTGGCACTATATCGCGATCTTTTACATCATCGGGTTATGGGCGGTTTGGGCGTTTGGCGTCAGAAACGGCTATTCCGGCTTGCTGCGCTTTTGCATCATCACAATCCTCGTGGTGATCCTGGCGCGGCTGGTCTCGATCGTGGCGTTGGGCGCCTTTGAGCGTGTCTTCCGGATAAATGCCGATTTCCCGAGGCGCTATCCCGGGCTCGACCAGCGCGCCAGCCGCTACTACCTGCCGCTCCGCCGTATCCTCTCGGGGACCATCGGCGTCCTCACCTTCCTGGCGCTGCTCCAGGCCTGGGGGCTCGACGTGCTGGCGTGGTTCCACAATGGCGAGACCGGCGCGCGCCTATTGTCCGCGCTAATCACGATCGCGATAGCCGCGGCAGCGGGCGTGGTGGTGTGGGAAGGCGCCAACGCCGCGATCGACCTGCGCTTGGAGCTGCTCGGACGGTCGGGGCGGGCGGCACGGCTGCGAACACTACTGCCGCTATTACGCACGGCGCTGCTTGTCGTCATTGCCATCGTCATCGGCTTGACCGCATTGAGCGAACTCGGCGTCAATATCGCGCCGCTATTGGCCGGCGCGGGAATCGTCGGCGTCGCCATCGGCTTCGGCTCACAGACATTGGTGCACGACGTCATCACCGGCATGTTCATGCTGCTCGAAAATGAGATTCAGGTAGGTGACTTCGTCACTGCTGCCGGGTTTTCCGGTACCGTCGAGAACCTGTCGATCCGCACGATCCGGCTGCGCGCGGCGGACGGTTCGGTCAACATCATCCCGTTCAGCACGGTGACCACGATCAACAACACAAGCCGCGGGATCGGCAACGCAACGATCAGCGTCACCATCCCCTATGACGAGGACATCGACCGGGTCGACGTGACGCTGAAAGAAATCGTGGGCGAAATGCGCAAGGATCCGGTCTTCGATGGCATGATCCGAAGCGATCTCCAGCTATGGGGTCTGGACAAGGTCAGCGCGTCCGGGGTGACGATCGTCGGTCAGATCGAATGCACCGATGCCGGCCGGTGGCCCGTTCAGCGTGAATTCAACCGGCGTATGAGAGAGCGATTCCAAGCGCAGGGGATCGCGATCGCGAACTCTTGAGGCCAGAAGTAACGAACGGGTCATTCTTCTAGCATAAACGGCATAACAGGATTGCGACGCAATGGATGGTATATAACGCGCGAGATCGTGGCGCCGAGCGTCAAGCAACGCCTCGCCGCAATCCGTCACCTATCCGACTGGCTGGTCACCGGCCAGATCGTTCCGATCAACCCAGCCGGCTCGGTGCGGGGCCTCGCCGCGTTGTGACGTCGGGGCAAACACCGGTGCTCGATCCGGGGAAAGGGCGCGCTGCTCAACAGCATCGATGTCGCGACACCTGGCGGTCTGCGTGATCGCGCTTGCGGCCCCAAAACCCGTCGAACCCCAGAGTGGGCGTCAAAGAAGTTGAGCTAATGACCCAAATTGAGCTGACCCGTTTGAAACGCTTTTGTGTAGCCCGCGGTGGGATTCTCTTTGGAAGATACGAGGCGCTCGCCCGATCAGCATCGAGCTCGCGATCGGGAAGATTCGTTCAGTTGCGCTCTACCGGGAATCTAGGCCGACGCTCAAGGGGACGATCAACGCCGGCCGACCGGCAGCGATCACCGTCAGCAGATACAAATGCAAGGCGTATCGATCCGCATCGGCGGCGTAGTCGTCGGGCCCGTCGGTGCCAGCGGTTTCGACGAATCCAAGGACGTCGAGATCTCGTAGAGGCCGCTGCCGCGAAGGGGGGTCGCTCAGTGGGCTCGGATCACTCTATCCGTCTAAAACAAATCGTCGATCAGCGATTTTGCAGCTTTGAGGTCGTTTGTGTCGAACCCTTCCGTGAACCGTTCGTAGATCGGCGTGAGAAGCTCGCGCGCTTTCTCGCTTCTGGTGTGGGACTGCCACAGCCGGGCGAGGCTCGTGGCGGCACGAAGTTCCAATGACAAGGCGCCCTGCCGGCGGGCGCAGTCGAGCGCCTGCCGGAAGTGAAGCTCGGCCGACACAGTTGTTCCCAGCGCGTTCTCGAGGAGAAGGAGTTCGCCTTTGATACGAAGCAATTCGGCGACATACCAGTGTTCCTCGTTGTCGCCCGACTGCGCAAACGCTTCGTCTATGATCGACAGGCCCTCGTCGGCCTGCCCGATGCGAAGGAGCCCCTGTGCCATCACGCCAAAAAATACCCGCTTTCGCTGCACAAACCCCGTCCCGCGAATTTCATTTACTGCGGAACGGAGAAGTCCGAGCCCGGCGACGACATCTCCTCGGCGGATCAATGCTGCGCCGTTGATGCCGCGAGCCCAGGCGTTCCAGATGGGGAGACCATGCTTTGCCGAGAGTTCAAGCAGGATGGCTGCATTTGCTTCTACGCTCGCGAGATCGCCGATACGGAAGCCGACCGGACACGCGGCATCGGCCAGCGCAATACACAGCGAAAGCGGATGACCAATCGCTCGCGCAGCCTCGACGCTGCGTTGCGCCATGCGGAAGGCCTGCTCCGGAAACCCCTGAAACCAAAGAATTCGCGACAGGAAAACCTGAGCCAGAACCCGCTGGTCGAACTCAAACCGGACGATTTGTGACGGCTGCACCGGAGCAACATAACGATCGAGCATATGCTCGATATGGCGGCGTGCCTCGCTCTGATTTCCGAGAAAGTGCAGCGCCGTGCCGATCATTCGGTGGCCAACGAGAAGATCTGTCAGATCTGACTGCTGTGCGGCAAGATCGCGGAAGCGTTCTGCGAACGCCACGCAAGCCCGGTCATTGCCGACGGTGAGGTGATAATTATAGAGGCCCCAGAGCGCCCGCAAACGATACTCGGTGTCGTCGAACTTTTCCGCAAGCTCGAGGACGTTCTGCCAGGCGGCGCTGGTCTCAGCGAGCGGGCTTCTCGTCTGCGCCAAGGACCGGCCAAGCGCTTCATGGAGGCGCATTTCGCGGCGTGGGTCGAGGTCGGGTCCGGAGACGGAGATAGCGCGTTCGACGCGCTCGCGACATTCATCCAACAGCGATAAGTGCATCCACAGCGGGGCTGAAGCAACAGTGAGCGCGACCCCGACGGATGCATCCCCGCTCGGCGCAAACGCCCAATTAAGGGCGGCGCGCACCTCGTCGAGCCGACCGCCATAGGCTGCCAGCCATTCCTTGGCGGATTGCGTCTCCAGTTCCGCTTCTGCCCGCTCAAAGAGGTCCCGATGATATTCGACGTGACGGCGGGCGGTCTCGTCGAGCTCTCCGCTTCCGGTCAGCCGCTCAAGCGCATAGGCGCGCGTCGTTTCGAGCAGCAAATATTGTGAGGCGGCGCCAGTGAAATCTGCGGTGACGAGCGATTTCGCGACTAAATTCGCAACACAGTCAATAACGTCGGAAGCGCGCAGCTCGGTACCCGCCGCGATCGGAATTGCCGCTTCCAGTGGAAAGGCGCCAGCAAAGATCGCCACTCGGCGCAGGACCAGGCGTTCAGACTCAGGGAGCAAGTCGTAGCTCCAGTCTAGCGTCGCCCGCAGCGTCTGATGTCGCGGCAGTGCCGTTCGTCGCCCTCCGGTCAACAGGCGAAAACGATCATCAAGGCGGGCGGCGAGCTCTTCGATCCCGAGCACCGCGGCGCGCGATGCCGCGAGTTCGATAGCGAGCGGAATACCGTCGAGCCGCCGGCAGATTGCCGCGATCGCTGCTGCAACAGGTCCGTTCAGTGAGAAATGGGAGTCGGTTGCACCCATTCGCGCGGCGAACAGTTGCACGGCCACGTACCCCATAACATCAATCTCATCCACGGGCGGCACAGAGAGCGGCGGTACCACGTAGAGCCACTCTCCCTCTGCCCGCAGCGGTTCTCGGCTGGTAGCAATGGCGCGTGCGCTGGGGCTCGCCCGCAGCAACTCCTCAACCATGCTGGCTGCAGCGTCGATCACATGCTCGCAATTATCCATAACGAGTAGGATCTGGCTTCGCGCCAATGCGTTGGCCACACGTTCGCGAGAAATCTCGCCGCCAGGGAGCTCGAGCCCGACCGCTTTGGCGACGGTGCACGGCACGAGGCGGGGGTCGGAGAGAGGCGCGAGTTCGGCAATCCAAACCCCGTCGGCAAATTGCGGTAGCAAATGCCGCGCGGTCGCCAAGCCGAGCCGCGTCTTGCCGATGCCACCAGCGCCGGTCAGGGTTAAGAGCCGATGAGCCGTGGAGAGACTCGCGATCTCCCGGAGTTCGAAGTCCCGCCCGACTAGTTTGGAAGCTAGCTCGGCCAAATTCGTCTTCGGGCGGGCGAAAGCAGCGTCCGCCAAAATCGAGTCGGCGATCGGTTGTTCGCGAGGTCCAGCCAAAGGAGCCCGGACATCGCCGGTGAACAGGTAGCCGCGCCCACGGACCGTCCGGATCAGGTCACGGTCTGCCCCAAAGAGATCGCGCAATGCCGAAATTTGGGCCTGAAGGGCGTTGTCCTCAACGTTGCGGTTGGGCCAGACGCGGCTCATCAGCGCGTCTTTGCTGACGACAGCCCCGCGGGCCTCGATCAGCGCCATCAGAACATCAAAGGCGCGCCCGCCCATCCTGATCGGTTGGCCGTCGACCAGAAACTCGCGGCGATGCGGCAAAATCCGGAAGCGGCCGAATTCGACGATCGCCGACGTCTCGGACATCGGATCCATCGGCGCAACTATATCGGTGGTGTCAGACTATTTCAGGATTTTTCAGTTGAGGCCCGGAGCGGCCCTCGGATTTTCCGTTGAGGTTTCGAGCGGCCCTCCGGATTTTTCAGTTGAGGCCCCGAGCGGCCGATAGGATTTTTCAGTTAAGGCCCGAGCGGCCCTCGTGTCAGACAGTTTTTCAGAACTATTCCAAGTTATTTCACTGTGCACCAAAGACTTAATCGCTGCTGCTCCTTAAGTTTCGTGACAGCGCCAAAGTCGTCCGTTTGCCGGCGCCGCTATTGGGAGTGCGAGAATCATGTCGCAGGACAGCATGGCCTCAGACGAAGATTCGGCAACATCTTCACCTATCTCGATGGCGTTGATCGATCCGAAGCCGTTGACGCGTCGCTCGATCGCAGACCTGTTGGCTATGGCGTTTCCCGAATGTGCAATCGTCGCGGCTTCCACCTGCGAAGAATTGCTCGAAATCGATGAGAGACGGATCGGAACACCAAATCTTGTTGTCGTTTACATCAGAGATGCGGGACTAACAAAAACATACGTGCAAAGCGCGCTTGAGCTTCTGCGGGTGCGGCTCCCCGAGGCCTCAACCGTTGTGCTTTCTGACAGGGACGATGTTGACGAAGTCAACCGCGCTCTGGCGCATGGCGTGCGTGGCTACATCCCGACATCGGTCGAATGGGAAGTTGTGGTGGCCGCGCTCAGGCTTATCAGCGCGGGTGGCACCTTTGTCCCGGCGGATGCGTTGCGTTCGACAGCCGCAAAACCGGATGACCAACCGGAAGGTGAACGGCAGGGGCGATCGGACGGACTGGACCTCACGCCGCGCGAGCTTTCAGTCATCGATCTCCTGCGCGAGGGTAAGCCCAATAAGCTGATCGCCGCCCAGTTGGACATGCAAGAAAACACGGTCAAGGTGCACGTCCGCAACATCCTGAAGAAGCTCAACGCGGCCAACCGCACACATGCCGCCTTTGTCGCCAATCGGCTACTGGGTCAAAACGGGGAGCCAGTCGCCTTACCCGACTCGCTTCGGCCAATTGATCAAGCTCAAAGCCCCGTGCCAAAGCGGTAGGTGCCTGAGAGGATCACGGTATATTTGGGGGCGAAAGTGGTTAGCCCGATTCCGACCTGCAGGTCGACCAGAACGCCGCGGCCAAGGATTGACGACGCGCCGAAGGTCAGTATTGATTGAACCGTGTCCGATCCTCTGAGTGTGACGTCGTGGAACCTGATGCTCTGAACGAAATTCTCCTGCAGAACCGCACGCAATGAGGTTTCCGGGCTGGTGGCGAGAAACGCGCCCGTTAGGAAGTTGAATTGGTCGCCCGGATTGAGCTGACCCGTTTGAAACGCTTTAGTGTAGCCTCCGGTGACGACAAAGACGAGTGGGTCCTGCCGTTTCGTCCCGGTCAGGGAGAAGGCGAGAAGGCTCCGGCGGCTCGTCAATGGGACCTGGTTGCTGTTCTCGGGTCCGGTGGGGATTTCGTAGGTGACCCGGCCGAGCAGATCGGGAATCCAGCCGCTCTCGTGCACAAAGGTTTTGGCCAGACCGACCGTCACATCGCCGAAGGAGTTACCCCAGCTATTTGATACCTGTTGTGGCGGCGCCACACGAAGGTCCGTCACCTGCTGCTGGACGAGGTTGTAGGGCAGGGCAATCTCGAATTGGGATTCCCAAGGAAGGCCGAACCGCATGTCGAGCGCCCAATTGAACTCATTGCGGTTTATATTGAAAAGAACTTGGGTGGGATTCTCGCGGCGCGTGTAGCCGAACAGCGGCTCGACTTCGGCAAAACCCTTCGGCACCAATAAGTTGCCGGTGGCTACAAGCGTCCGTTCGAGCGCCCGTTCCGCGGCCTCCGCGCTGACCTCGAACTGCCCGGGCGCTGGTGGGTTGGTATCCGCCGCTTGCTGTGTCGCACCCGCCGGCGATGCCGGAGGTGTGTTTGGCGTCGCCGGTGCAGGCGCTGGCTGCTCCGCCTCCAGGGCGGTGACCGTCGGCTCCGAAGGCCGCGCTGCAGGCCGTGATCTTGCCGCCGATCTCGTTGCGGCTGCAGCTGGGCTCGCACTGGCCGAAGCGCCCGTCCCGACTTGCCGCTCCAGCTTCTCAACCCGCCGAACCAGGCTTCGGATAATCGCGTCCCGCTGCCGGATTTCCTTTTGGAGCTGTTCGGTGGTCGGTTCGCTCGTCTGGGCGCGTGCAGCCATTGAACCTGGCAACGCGCTGCCCAATAACACAGACAATGTCATTGACGTGGTGCTAATTAGCTCACGCCGCGACCGCGCAGCTCTCAATCGCTCTCCCCCAATCTGCCGTCGGCCTGCCCCCATTGACCTTACGTCGATGCAGCGTTGCAAAGTCGCACAATTTCGGCTCCCACTTATTGGGTAGCTTCCGCCCATTAACCGCTCTGCGACGAATCTCAACGTGACCCTCGGTTCCCATAGTCAAGCCACATACGCTAGAACTTGTCAATCTCCGGTTTTCCCCAGGCGGGGTTAGCAACCAAAAACCGCTTCCCCATCACGGCGCGGAAAACGACGACAGTGATTGTAGCCGAGGGCGTTGATTGGCATTACGAGCGGCGTCCCGCTCAAGGTGCGCTGATCCAGGCCTCCGCCTTTGTAAAGGCTCACGACGCGAGCGGAAGTTTAATCCAAGCGCCTAGTGTGGTGCGGCGCAATGCGCGACGATGTTGCCCCCGGAGAGGCGGCGCCTCGGCAACCTAAGGCCTGCAGACGAATTGCGTCGAGCAGCGCCAGAATGTCAGGGTTACTGGTGTAAGCGTTTTTCTCGAAGTGTATCACAGCTAATCGATCACTGGGCGCTTCCTAACAAAGGGCGCCGGCGGTTGTTGTGTGAGGGAGGCTTATCAAGCGGTCCCCAAGTTCCCGGGCCGGGCCACGGGCCGATGCCGCTTGTATAGGGATGCATAGCGATATTCGCGTCAAAATCCTCCGGCACCTGGTAGTGCTCGGTTCTTACCGTCCCAAAAGAGCTGACACGTGGGCCGACACCGCTACTTGAATAAGGCCGCGGGTCGATTTTGAACCCGAAAACGGTGACCTGCGGTGGCGTTACGCTGTTTGGCGCTGGCGCCGCATTGGCCGGTGGGAGAGCCGCAAGCTCGCGGCGCGGCCGTTGGCTTGAACTGAGCGGGCTGGAACTGCTTGGCGGATTGGCTATTGTGCCCGACGCACTGGCATCAGCACGGCCCGGCGGACCGGCATTTGCGGCAATGGCGATCCCTGCCAAAAACGCTGTACCCAGACCGATGGATTTACCAATAGTGGACATTTCGTACCTCTGACGTTTCTATCCCCACAGCGGTGTGGAAAGGAAAGGATCACTGGTGCGATCCATTTCCCTTGTATCACCATAATTTTTCCCTTGTATCACCATAATCTTTAACAGCAACTGTGCATGAGTCGTAACTATAATGGGCTCCTCTTTGACAAA
>Ga0070698_100007695_pt1 | contig 11653 bp, 10 predicted proteins | sample KBSK1502metaG_FD_65477 | JGI IMG/M metagenome (GOLD analysis project Ga0070698, IMG submission 65477) | Corn, switchgrass and miscanthus rhizosphere microbial communities from Kellogg Biological Station, Michigan, USA - KBS K1-50-2 metaG | ecosystem: Host-associated > Plants > Roots >...
AAAACATCTTCGGGTTCATCACCATGTCCCCATTCTTTATCAGTAAATGTATTGGGGCCAAAATGCGCAAAGAAATAAAATTCCATTTCATGCCAGGCCAGCTGCGCTTTTGTTGGCAATGGCTTATCGCTTTGTGCTTTTACATTTGCAGAAAGTAAAAAATAAAAAATAAAAAAATGGCTGAGACGGGTACGTATCATTTTTTAATTACTGATTTTATTTCGGTTGAAATGGGGTGATTGGCCTTGTAAGTATATCCCAGCAATTTTGCAATAGTTTGCGCAAATTGCTCCTGGAACAATTGAACGCTATTTTTTTGCTCACCTGATGAAGAAATATTCGGTCCCATGGCTGCAAACCAAATTTGATAAGCATCGGCAATGCCACTTCCATGACTTGTCCACTCTTCTTTATTTATATCACCCCTGCCATGATCAGTAGTTATAAAGATGGCAGTTTTATTTTTATACTGCGGATCGCTTTGCACATAGGTCCATATTTCTTTTATCCATTTATCTACCAAATGAGCCGCATCGAGATAGGAACGGTAATATCCATGATGGGCCCATTCATCGGTTTCACCATAAGAGATGTAAAGAACTTTTGGCTTTTTAGTTTTCAAATATTCGATTGCCGCAAAGTGTGTAAACACATCGAGGCATTCTGCATTGCCAAATGGGCGGTAAGAATCCTGCATCATGGCATTGATCAGTTTTTCATTTGGTGTAGGTTTTTTTCCACCAATTGTATCAAAAGCAGAAAAGACAGGAAGGCCGCTCCGCTGCTGATTTAATATCCTGTCAAATGCATCCCATGCGCCGAAAGCAGCAACTCTATTTTTAAATGTTGGCTGTTGATTTAAAAACTCCAATACAGTTACATGCGGATTTGGAGGAAATTCATTTGAGTCAATTGTTGAATCGGCAAATCCAGTCATGATCTCACTATAACCCGGGTAACTGAACCAATGAGGATTGGCGTTATTGACCTTATTATCAAATTTCCTGTTACCATAGATCTGGCCGTGATTTACAATCGTGTTCCATAAAAAAGGCATTAATTTTTTCCTTCGTTCATTTTCATTATTGCTCCAGTATTTCTCGAAAATATAACTGCTGTCGCCCTGGTTAAATTTTGAATTGTTGGCAATAGCTGAATCCATTCCTTTAAAAACTTCCTGCCATCGAAAACCATCTGTTGTAATAATAATTATGTTTTCGACTTGCTGTGCCTGAATTAAATTAATTAAAAAGAAACAGTAAACAAGTAGAAGGATTTTTTTCATAGTATTTATAAAATTATTATAATGCCCTGTCAAGGTGTGTATAGCCGCCGTCTACATATATCAATTGGCCGGTTGTATGACTTGATCTTTCAGATAAAAGGAATACCGCCATATTAGCGATCTCTTCGGCAGTCGTCATTCTTTTCCCCAATGGGATCTTATCAGTGATCGATCTTAATTTTTCTTCCGGGTTTGGCAGCGTCTTTATCCATTTTTCATAAAGTGGCGTATAGCATTCAGCAACGATCACCGCATTTACTCTTATTCCGTATTTCAATAACTCAACTGCCCATTCCCTTGTCAATGCATTTCGCCCACCATTAGAGGCAGCATAAGCTGAAGTGTTTCCTTGTCCTGTTTCCGCAACCTTACTTCCTATATTCACAATTGAGCCTTTGCTTTTTATAAGTTCCGGCAACGCATGATGGGCCATCAAATAATAATGCACAACATTTTTGTGAAGCGATGCAATAAATGACTCATAGTTTCCTTTCTCTAAACCGACACCATCGTTAACACCGGCATTGTTTACCAATCCATCAATTCTTCCGAATTTTTCTATAATGGCTTTTATCGCATTTTCACATTGTTCGGGATGTGTCAATTCAGCAGTAACTGCAAAGCCATTCCCAGCCTCCTTAATGATCGCATTATTATCATTTGTATCACGGCCAACAACTACAGGTATGGCGCCTTCTGCAGCCAATGCTTTTGTTATACCGGCGCCAATGCCTTTTGCTCCGCCGGTTACAATAATGATCTTATCTTTTAAACCCAGGTCCATAGTTTATAAATTGTAAAATGTTATTGCGTTTTCTCCAAATACTTTCAACCTATCTTCTTCAACAAAATTTTCCATGTATTTTTCCAGTAAACTTTTCCATTGTACATAGATACCGGAAAGTAACATAACAGGCCAATCGCTGCCAAATAGCAGGCGGTCTGTACCAAATGCTTCAAACACTACATCAAGATAGGGATAAAAATCACCGGCACTCCATTGCTTCCATTTTGTTTCTGTAAATAATCCCGAAAGCTTGCAGTAAACATTAGAATGTTGCCCCATTTCTTTCATCAATATTTTCCATTCACCCATGTCCTTCTTTCCAATGTCAGGCTTTGCGCAATGGTCAATCACAAATTTTTGCGATGGAAATTTTGAAACAAACCCCAATGCCGGTTTCAATTGATAATGATAAATAAGGATGTCATAAGTATACTTATACTGAGCCAACGCCCTAATCCCATTTTGAAAGCTCTCTCCCAATAAAAAATTATCAGGCTCAGATTGTACGACATGACGCCAGCCTTTTATCGAATTATATTGAGAGAAAAACTGTAATCGTTCTTCGACATTTTTGCTTTGCAGATCAGTCCAGCCAACTACTCCTTTGATCTCAGGATGGGTTTTAGCAAGTTCGACAAGGAAATGTGTTTCATATTCACTTTGTCCTGCCTGCACAGCTACACAACCATCCACATCATTTCTTTTAAGTGTTGGCAATAAATGAGCAGGTAAATAATCCTGTTTCAGGATCTTCATTTCATCAGTGATCCATGCATCTCTTTTCTTATCATACTTCCAAAAATGTACATGTGTATCAATGATCATGGCAGTTCAAAAATTTTATCCATTAAAATCCATTTTTCTCCGGGTTTTGCCCAGGGCAATGCCTGTTGAAATTTCCACATCAGTCCTTCCCACTCCTGCACCTTGGAGTTTGCTGCATCCATTGCTGTTTTCTTTTCAAAACTAAAATCATCATTTGCTTCAATGATCATAAACATTCTATTGCCGGCACGATAAATCTCTAAAAATTCTATGCCAGCATCTTTAATACTTTTAATTATTTCCGGCCAAACGTTCTGATGATATTTTTCATATTCAGCAATCAAATCAGGATCATTCTTTAAATCTAAAGCAAGACAATATCTGTTTATCTTAGGCATTTATTAGAGTGGATATTATTAATTTTTAATTATTAATTATTAATTGCTAAAAGCAACTGCTACCTGCCTGCTGCTCCCCAGGCCATGAATTCCCAATTCGATCACATCACCGGGTTTTATATAAACTGGTTCTGGTTTTTGTCCTAAACCTACACCGGACGGTGTTCCGGTAGAAATAATATCGCCAGGCAGCAATGTCATAAATTGACTTAAATAAGAAACAAGCTGCGGTATTTTAAAAACAAGATTCTTTGTATTACTATCCTGCATCATTGTTCCATTCACAGTTAGCCAAAGCCGGAGATCATTTACATCCGGAATTTCATCCTGTGTCGCCAAATAAGGGCCCAGGGGCGCAAAACTGTCACAGCTTTTTCCTTTTACCCATTGACCGCTTCTTTCTAATTGAAATTCTCTTTCGCTGTAGTCATTATGCAAAAGATAACCTGCCACATAATTCAATGCATCAGTTTCTTCTATGTATGAAGCTTTTTTCCCGATTACGACTGCAAGCTCAACTTCCCAATCTGTTTTCTTACTGTTTTTAGGAATAACCAGGTTATCATTCGGGCCAACAATAGCAGTGGTAGCTTTAAAAAAAATAACCGGTTCAGGAGGTAACTGCATTTTACTTTCTGTCGCATGATCAGAATAATTCAACCCAATGCAAATGAGCTTTGAAGGCCTTGCAATCGGAGGACCAAGGCGGGTATCTCTTGAAACTTCCACTAATTTTTTTTCATTGATAATGGTTTTGAGTAACGAAAGCCCGTCGTTTTCAAAAAACTTTTCATCGTAATCATTGATATGCTCAGAAACATCAAACCAGGCATCATTAATTATTACACCCGGTTTTTCTTTGCCAGTTTCACCAAAGCGAATCAGTTTCATCAGTAATATTATTTTAGTTCCAGTTGAATAATGGTATCGATATCATCAAATACAACTCCATCAATATAAATAAAAGCTCCTTCCGGTTGTTGTTTGAATTTTATTTCCTTTTGACCTTTTAGCAAAAAAGCTTTAGAGATCTTTTCTTTTAATTCAGGAATGAAAATAAAAGCAGGGTTCTCTGGTTTATTTAAGATGTGCATATAAACCGTTTTGTTTTTGAGGGTCATCGTTCCCCAATCCTTCGGTGGAATAATATTTCCTCTTGTACCGTAAATCGTTTGCCCATATTGTTCCATCCAGTTGCCAACTGCTTTTAATGTATCAGCAAATTCCGGTTGAATGGTTCCATCGGGCATTGGCCCAACGTTCAACAAAAAATTTGCATTATACCCTGCCGCTTTCACGATGTATTGAATTATTTTTTTTACCGACTTATAATTTCTGTCGGTGATATTAAAACCCCAACTGTCATTCATGGTCTCACAGGTTTCCAATGGTAATCCAGAAACTGAAGCGCCACCAAAACCAGTTGTATTATGCCCGGGCAGATCTTTTTCGAATGCCTGGAAATCTTCACCGGGAATAGGTGTTAAGTGATGATTGTTACTGATCAAACATTTCGGTTGTAAACTATGTATCAGTTTATAGATATCATCATAATGCCAGTTTACTTTTGACGTTTGTGCTTTGTCATGATCATTATCTAACTGATCCCAATGACCGTCAAACCAAATGCCGGATATTTCTCCATAGTTTGTAAGCAGCTCTGTTAATTGCGCTTTCATAAACCGGACATAATTCTCCCAGTTACTTTTTTCTGTTCTGCCGGTGCCTTTCCCCGTTCTCCCTGTTTCATATTGATAATCGCTGCGATACCAATCAAGCAAAGAATAATAACAAAAAAGTTTGATGCCCTGCTTATGACATTCATCCGCCAGTTGCTTCAATGCATCTTTGTGATAAGGCGTGTTTGTTATTTTCCAATCAGATTGTTTTGTATCCCAATTGCTGAAACCATCATGATGACGGGTGATGAATGTAATGTATTTCATTCCTCCGGCTTTAGCAATGGAAACCCATTTAGCCGCATCAAAATTCTGCGGGTTGAAAATATGTATCAGCCTTGTATATTCATCTACTCTGATGTTACGATTATTCATTACCCATTCACCGGCGCCTAATACGCTTGACGCACCCCAATGAATGAACATGCCAAATTTATTATCCTGGAATTCTTTTCGTGCTGCAATATTCTCAGGGGTTGGTGTATATGATTGTGCAGTTGTAAAAACCCCAAATAGGATCAATAGCGTTAGTGAAATTAATTTTCTCATATTCTTTATTTGACCGTGTACCGATAAGTTTTTACTACATTCCTAATGACCGGGCCTTTTGTTTTTCTACAGATTACAGATTTACGATTTCGGATTTATATCAGACCCTTCAATTAAAATCTAAAATCTGCAATCCGAAATCTAAAATTCAATGACCGGGCTTTTTCTTCTCCATCCAAATAATCCCATTAATCCTGGCCCTAATTGTTGAGTTTAACAAACCCCCCATCAATAAGGTAATCACAGCCAGTGATAAAAGACGCTTCATCACTGCCGAGATATAATGCAAGGGCAGCAATTTCATCGGGTGTTCCCATTCGTCCTATGGGTTGCGTTTTCGAAAGCTTTTCAAACATTTCGGTTTCTTTTCCAGGGTAGTTATTTTTCAAAAAGCCATCAACAAACGGCGTATGAACTCTTGCCGGTGAAATAGAATTGCAGCGAATATTTTCATGTAAATAATCTTTTGCAACGCTTAATGTCATCGCCATTACCGCACCCTTCGCGGTGCTGTAAACAAATCTATCCGGTATACCCACTTGCGCAGCGATAGATGCCATATTGATAATACAACCACCGCCTGCTTTTCGCAGCTGAGGGATGGCTGCATAAATACAATTATAAACCCCTTTTACATTTACCGAAATTACTTTATCAAAATCTTCTTCTTTGGTATTATCTGCTTTACCGATATGTGCAATGCCCGCATTATTAACGAGGATATTGGTTGTTCCAATACCTTCAAATATCGTAAGCACTTCCTGCTGGTCAGCAACATTGCATTTATGAACGGAGACGGCGCCGCCTTTTAATTTGATCTCATCGGCTGTTTCATTTGCAGTATCAGTATTCCATTCGAGAATATGAACAAAGGCTCCCTGTTCTGCAAAAAGATTTGCGATCGCTTTTCCGATACCGCTACCTCCGCCAGTGATCACAGCTTTTTTATTATCGAGTCGAAACATAATTACTGCTTTATTTTATATCCTTTCCAACCAAACCAGGCAACAGCTATGAAACAAAGTAAAGGTATGATATAGGCTTTTTGCATGCTGCCGGTATAATCAGAAATTCCACCCATCAGCAATGGAGCTAGTGCGCCTCCCACAATTGACATCACTAATAATGATGAAGCCATTTTTGTTTCTTCGCCCAATTCTTTTATACCTAAAGCAAAAATTGTCGGGAACATGATCGACATAAAGAACGGAACCGCCATCACCGTATATACAGCAATTTTGCCATGTGTATTTAATGCAATAACAAGTAAAAGGATATTGATGATAGCGTACATCAACAATAGCTTTTGTGGTTTGATAAATTTCATGAAAAAGGTTCCCGCAAAACGCCCAACCATAAAACCGACCATGGCAATATAACCCCACCAATAAGCGGCATTTTTTTCGGGCAGATCCATTACCTGTTTTGAAAAGCGAATAAAGAAACTTCCCACACCAACCTGTGCTCCCACATAAAAAAACTGTGCGAGCACTGCCCACATAACATGACTATGCCGCAATACTCTCAACGAAAAGCCAGTGTGTGCATCTGCTGCTGCAGATTCTTTTACTTCCGGCAATTTGGTTAGCAGAAACCCGATAGTAACAACAACTACAACTGCCGCAATTATTAAATAAGGGATCTTTACCGTGTCGGCTTCTGATTGCAGGTAAGCATCGAGTGTGCCGTCAGCAGTCATCCGGCTTAATTCTTCTTTTGAATGTTCCACTCCGGATAGTATAAACTTACCACCAATGATCGGCGCCATAAATGCACCGACACCATTAAATGATTGCGCAAAATTCAATCGTTGTTCTGATGTTTCTTTTGGGCCTAAAATTGAAATGTATGGGTTGGCAACCGTTTCAAGAAATGTAGCCCCTGCCGCTAATATGAATAATGCCGCAAGAAATAAAGCAAAAGTTCTTCCTGATGCTGCCGGAATAAATAATAATGCACCGGCGGCATAGAGACAAAGGCCGATTATAATCCCTCTTTTATATCCATATTTATGCATTACTAACCCCGCTGGTATTGCAATAAGGAAATAACCAAAATAAACAGCAAGATCAATGAAAGAGGATTGTGTATCGCTAAGCTGACAAGCTTTCTTTAAATGCGGTATCAAAATGGGGTTTGTATTATGCAAAAAAGCCCATAGGAAAAAAAGACTCGTTACAAGTATAAAGGCAAAAAGAAAGGAGTTCCTGTTTTGGTTCATGCTATTAGTTGATTAATGAAATAATAATTCTTTTGATATTTCTTTTTTTATTCCTCCTTCTGCCTGCATAGATGCTTTCAGCCCATTGCCGCCGCCACTATCAAAGTAAAGGACTTTTATTTTATGAAAACCTTTTTTCAATGCAGCCTTACCGCTTTTCTCTACATTACCATGATCCCCGTCGTTGTTCACTATTTCTTCGTCATCAATATAGAGCATACTGCCATCGTCTGAGTTGGTGAAAAAACTATAAATGGCATCTTTATCTATTTTTATATAACCATTGAATTCAAATGCGAACTTATCAACACGTTTTTTATTTTGAATTGAAATAATCTCTGCCACTCCTGTCGTGGTTGAAGCATTATTTATTGAATGCAAATCGATCTTTCCGGATGGTTCAAAATATTTGTACGCGATACCTGGTTTTGCATTCGAAATTTTTAGATCAACTTTCCATTCATAGGTTTTAATCCCGGCCGTAACAACTGAACTGGGAATTAAAGATGCAAAGTTCTCGCCTGAACCTCCCATCATTGCCATGGCTTTTAAAGTAAAAGATTTTTCAGCGGTAAACGGACCGTTATAAATTTTTGAAGATTGAGATGGCCCTGACCCATCTGTTGTATAATAAACCAACGTACCTAAATCCGTACTGATCGTTACAGTTGGTTTCATGGCATCTTTTGAATAATCAAGCTTTATTACGGGCTTTGAGGCGAATCTTCCAAAGTTTTCGATCTTCACAGCGAACGCATAAGGTGATCTTATTTTATTCGGATCGTATTCAGGCAAACTGATCTCAACATTTGTTCCTGATTGTTTCCATTGTAAGTATTCTTTCGTTGAAAGAAAACTGATCTTAGTTTCAGAAGGCAATAGGATATCTTTTAAAATAAGTTGCCTGCTACCGGGATATTTTGGAAAGATCGCATACAAATTATTTGATGAAGGACTATAAGTATAAAAAACTTCTTTTACTGCATAACCGGGGTCAGGATCAACAGTTAGCTTCAGCATGATATCGCCATCACCTTTCCAATTTCTTTTTCCATCGCTCCATTGCGAGGATATTTTCCATCTTCTTGTATTATAGATTGCTTCACCGTTCATAGTTAGCCATTCGCCAATCTGCAATAAACGCTCCTGCATGATCGGCGGGATCTTTCCATGTTCATCAGGTCCGATGTCCAATAAAAAATTCCCGCCCCGACTTACTTTATCTATCAAAGCAATTACCAATGATTGAGCAGAATTATAATCCCATGCATCTTCTTCCCGGTTATATCCATAACTATAACCCATGCCGCGGCTTTCTTCCCAATCATGATCTTCAAAATCAAGATCGGGTTGATATTCCGGTGTATAAATCCCACCATGATTAAACCGAACACCACTTCCCCATCGATCATTCACGATCACTTTATCTTTTACAGGACTTTCATTATATAACCATGTCAAAAACTCCTGGCTCTTCCATGTTTCAGGAGGTGCATCCCAATCACCATCTGTCCAAAAAACATCGGGCTGATAATTATTAATGAGTTCTTTCATCTGCGGCCATACATGCTCGGCCGCATATTTTTTCGGGTCAGCTTTCCAAAGAGGATTGAACCATTCATACAATGAATAATACATGCCCGCATGCACAGAAGTTTTCCTTACTGCCTTAAACAGGTCACCCAGCAGATCCCTTTTCGGGCCAACATCTTTTGCATTCCATGGAAAGCCCCATGTTTTATTTGCATTCTGATTTGGCCATAAAGTAAAACCATCATGATGTTTTGATGTAAGCACTATATATTTTGCTCCTGATCTTTCAAACAGCTTTGCCCACTCATCGGGATTAAATAATTCCGCTTTGAAATCATTGGCAAGATCATAATATGTCCTGTTTCCAAATTTGGCTTTATGAAAATTTTGTCTCGCCGTATCAGTAGTTTGCAAACCTTGCTGATACCATTCTGCATAGTTTCCTTTAGTGCTCCATCCTGGTACCGAATAAACGCCCCAGTGAATAAAGATGCCGAATTTAGAATCTTTGAACCATTGGGGTGTTGGTCGTTTATCAAGCGATTCCCAATCAGGCCGATAGTTTTGTGCTTGTGTGCAAAGACATAAACATAACAAACAAATCGCAGTTAGATTTTTCATTTGGCGATGAAGTGATTTATGGCTAAAAATAAAGCATTGGTGTCAACCAATCTAAAATTTTGGCGCAACCGTTTGCTGCTTAGCTGTACCTTTGCGACGTCATTTAAAAAAATTAAATCGGGCATATGGATTACAGGATTGAAAAAGATACAATGGGTGAAGTAAAAGTTCCGGCTGACGCCTATTACGGGGCACAAACTCAACGCAGCATTGATAATTTTAAAATTGCACAGGATATTAATCGTATGCCAAAAGAGATCACCAGGGCGTTTGCATATTTAAAAAAAGCGGCGGCTATCACTAATCTTGAAGCGGGTGTTTTATCAAAAGAAAAATGCGACCTCATCGGGAAAGTTTGCGATGAAATATTGGAAGGAAAATTGGATGCATATTTTCCATTGGTTGTTTGGCAAACCGGCAGCGGAACGCAAAGCAATATGAATGTAAACGAAGTGATTGCTTATCGCGGACATGTATTAAATGGCGGTAATCTTGCGGACAAGGAAAAATTTTTACATCCCAATGACGACGTTAACAAATCGCAATCATCAAACGATACATTTCCTACGGCTATGCATATTGCGGCTTATAAAATCCTGATCGAAATAACAATTCCCGGAATTGAAAAGCTGAGAAATACATTAGCAGAAAAAAGTAAACAATTCATGAAAGTGGTGAAGATCGGTCGTACACATTTCATGGATGCCACGCCCTTAACGGTTGGGCAGGAATTCAGCGGCTATGTTTCTCAATTAGATCATGGATTAAAAGCAATAAAAAATACTTTATCGCACCTGGGTGAACTGGCGCTGGGTGGAACAGCAGTAGGAACAGGAATAAATACACCTGCTAACTATTCAGAAAATGTGGCGAAACATATTGCTAAACTTACAGGCTTACCCTTTATTACTGCAGAAAATAAGTTTGAAGCGCTGGCAGCGCATGATGCAATCGTGGAATCCCATGGCGCCTTAAAAACCGTTGCGGTGAGTCTCATGAAAATCGCAAATGATATTCGCATGCTTTCATCAGGCCCGAGAAGTGGTATCGGTGAAATTTTTATACCAGATAATGAACCAGGTTCTTCTATCATGCCGGGAAAAGTGAACCCGACACAATGCGAAGCCCTGACAATGATCGTGGCACAAGTGCTGGGAAATGATGTAGCTATTAATATTGGCGGCGCTACAGGTCACTTTGAATTAAATGTTTTTAAACCAGTGATGATCTATAATTTTCTTCATAGTGCAAGATTGATCGGCGATGGCTGTATTTCATTTAACGATAAATGCGCGGCGGGACTTGAACCCATTGAAGCAAATATTAAAAAACATGTAGATAATAGCCTGATGCTTGTTACTGCCCTGAATACAAAGATTGGCTATTACAAAGCGGCTGAAATTGCGCAAAAAGCACATAAGGAAGGCACAACGTTAAAGGAAATGGCAATTAAGTTGGGTTATCTCACTTCGGAGCAATTTGATGAATGGGTGAAACCGGAAAATATGGTCGGAAAACTCAATTAAAAAAGGCACTCGAAAATATACTATGAAAAGGCGGGGTATTTTTCCCCGCTTTTTATCTAAAAATTACCTATGAGTCGCACCATAAAGTTTATAATTTAACGTTTCCAATAAGCTATGAAACTTTCAATTAAAAACCCGACCACTATGAAAAGCCCAGGCCAACCGAACTTTTATTTTTCAGCCTACCCGCTAAAAGTGCTGAATCAGCAAGAACCAGAAAAGAAATCTTACCTGCATATTTATACAAAAGCAGTAAGCAAAAAGAAATATGCTGAAGGTTTAAAAGTGC
>Ga0070698_100007696_pt1 | contig 11652 bp, 7 predicted proteins | sample KBSK1502metaG_FD_65477 | JGI IMG/M metagenome (GOLD analysis project Ga0070698, IMG submission 65477) | Corn, switchgrass and miscanthus rhizosphere microbial communities from Kellogg Biological Station, Michigan, USA - KBS K1-50-2 metaG | ecosystem: Host-associated > Plants > Roots >...
GCTCGGCGCCGACCAGCCGGTTGAGCAGCGACGACTTGCCGGCGTTCGGCTTGCCGACCAGCGCGACCCGAAGAGGTGCCCGGTCCTCGTCGTCGCCTGCTTCCTCGTCCGGATGTTCGCCCGGCGGCGCGGCGGGCGGCGGCGGCAGCGCTGCGAGCAGTGCGTCCATCATCTCGTCGAGACCGCGGCCGTGCACGGCCGAGATCGGGTAGACGTCGCCGAGGCCGAGCTCGTAGGCCTCTCCGGCCAGGACCTCGCGCACGGGGTGGTCCACCTTGTTGGCGGCGACGATGACCGGCCGGCCGATCTTGCGCAGGCGGGTCGCCAGCTCGCGATCGACCGGTGTCGGGCCGGCGACCGCGTCGATGACGAACAGGACCGCGTCCGCTTCCTGCATCGCGATCTCCGCCTGCCGGTGGATGCCGGCGCCGATCGCCTCGTGTCGCGCGTCGGGATCCAGCCCGCCGGTGTCGATGACGCGGATCGTGCGGCCCTCGTACTCGAGGGTCCCGTAGCGGCGGTCTCGGGTCACCCCTGGCGTGTCGTGGACGAGGGCCGGCCTCCCACCGACCATGCGGTTGAACAGGGTCGACTTGCCGACGTTCGGCCGCCCGACGATGGCGAGGACGATCTCGCTACTCATCACTCGTAGCCCATCGAACGGATGCCGCCGCCGTCGCGCGACCAGTTGGGCGCCACCTTGACGTGCAGGAGAAGGTGCACGGGGCAGCCGAGCAGCTGCGAGATGGCGGCCCGACCCGACTCGCCGATCGCTTTGATGCGCTGGCCGCCCTTGCCGACCACGATCCCCTTCTGCGACTCGCGCTCCACGAAGATGCTGGCCGAGATGACCACGTCGCCCTTCTCCGGGCGCTCATTGAACTGGTCGATGACCACCGCCGTGGCGTAGGGCAGCTCCTCGCCGAGCTGGCGGAACAGCTGCTCGCGAACCAGCTCGCCGGCGAGGAACCGCTCGGCGCGGTCGGTCACCATGTCCTCCGGGAACAGGGCCGGCCCCTCCGGCAACCGCGCGGCGATGGCCGCCTCGAGCCGGTCCACCCCGTCGCCGCTGAGGGCGGAGATCGGCACCAGCTCCTCGAACCTCCCGCTCGCCGACCAGGCCGCGAGCATGGGGAGGAGCGCGGGCTTGGCGACCCGGTCCACCTTGTTGAGCGCCAGCAACACCGGCGCCTTCACCGCCGTCAGGATCTCGTCGATGGCGCGGCGGTCGCCGTCGCCCAGGCGGTCCGGCGCGCTCTGCTCCGGTTCGGCGGCATCGACGAGCAAGAGCGCGATGTCTGCCTCGCCGGCGGCGGACAACGTCTGGTCGCGCATGTAGCGGCGGAGCGCGTTCTCTCCCCGCTGCGCGCCCGGCGTGTCGAGGAAGACGATCTGCGCCGGAGACCCGCCCGCGCTCGTGTTCTTGACCCCGAGCAGCCGGTTGCGCGTGGTCTGCGGCCGCTGCGACACCGCGCAGAGCCGCATCCCGAGCACCCGGTTCATGAGGGTGGACTTGCCGGCGTTCGGCAGTCCGAGGATGGCGCAGGTCCCGGCGCGCGAACCGCTTTCCGGATGTCCGCCCTCGTCACTCACAGCGGAGGAATACTCCAAAACTGGCGCCCCCGCACCGCCCCTGGCAGGCTGCCCTCATGGGCTGGCTGTCGCTGATGTCCGCCGCGCTCGCCGCCGTCTGCGTCGCCCTGCCCGGCGCCGGTCTCTACGCCGCGATCGGCCTCGGATTGTTCGCCACCGCCACCGGCCTCGGCGCCTTCCGCCACGACCGCGTCCCCCGCGCCCGCCTCGCCGGCGCCGCCGCCGCCACCCTCGGCGGCCTCGCCCTCCTGCTTGCCACCGTCCGCTACGGGCTCGCGCTCGCCGCTCTGTCCGCCCTCACCCGCATGGCCGGCTAGCGATCCTCAGCCGCGCAGGACGAGGAACCAGAGGAGCGCGAAGGCGACGGCGCCGAGCGTGAACGCGATGTAGAGCAAACCGCGGGCGAACGCCCAGCGATCGACGCCGGCGACCAGCTCGCCGAGCTCGACGCGGCGGCGCTCGAGCGTCGCGATGGCGACCTCGTGCTCCTCGATCGGCTTGAGGCGCAGCAAGAGGTCGTGCGGGCGCTCGACGTTGAGCCGCTCGCCGAGAGCGCGCAGCGCGTCTTCCTGATCGCGCTCGAGTTCGGCGCGGGCCCGCTCCTCGACCGCCTTGCGCGCGCGCGCCGCGGTGAGCTTCTCGGCCGTACGGACCACGGCCGCCTGCTCCTCTGCCTCGAGCTTGCTCGCGCTGCTCTGCGCGTCCGCCTTGGCGGAGGTCAAGCTGGCAATCGCCGGCTCGAGATCGTCGAGCTCGGTGGCGATGACCGGCTCCTCGCGCGCGACCTCCTCGCGATCGGCGCGCATGCTGGCGATGTTCGACTCCACCTCGGCGCCGCGATCGCGGGCGGTCTCGCCCGGCAGGCTGGCCTCCTCGCGCTCGATGCGGCGGTCGAGCTCCGCGAGCTGCGCGCGCAGGCGGGTCGCCTTGCGGCGGGCGGTCTGCGCCTTTCGCTCGAGGGGCTCGAGCTTTTCCAGGATGGTCTGGATCTCGCGCTTGAGGCCGTCGAGTGAGCGGCGGGTCCGGGTACGCTCCTCGTCGCGTTCCCGCTCGAGCGTCGCGATCTCCTCGTCGATGGCGGCGATGGCGCCGGCGCGGCGCGAGCGCTTTTCCTCGAGGGCGAGCAATTCGTCGCGGCCGCCTTCGAGGGTGCGGCTGTCGAGCTCACCGTCGGCAACCGCCTGGCGGGCGACGTCGATGAGCCGTCGCTCGCGCTCCTTCTTCTCGACCGACAGCTTCTTCTCCACCGCGGCCAGCTCGCGGCGCGAGCCGGCGACCCCGAAGACGGCGGTGTGAACGTACATGATGTCGCCCAGCACGCCCCGTCGGCGCGGCAGCGTGGGCAGAACGCGGAGGGTGCCGGTCGTGTTGCCGACCTTGCGGCCCCGTTCCGACGCCTGCTCGCCGCTGCCGAACGGCTGGTGGACGGTGACCTCCTCCTCGTCTCGGTCGTCCGCCGAATCGATGAACCCGGCCACCATCGGCGGCTGGGCGGCGGGCTCGGGAGATGACTCCACCTTCTTGCGTCCAGGAGGCGGTGGCGGCGGACCGGTGAGACGCTGCTTGCGACCGGGCGGCGGAGGCGGCGGCATCGAAGGCCGCTTCTTGCGCCCCGGCGGCGGCGGCGGCGGCGCCGACGGGCGTTTGGCCCGAATGACGTCCGAGCCCTCGGCGGCCTTCGGAACATTTCCAGTGCCGTTCGCGTCGGCCTCGGAGGTCTTCTCCACCGGCTCGGTGCGGTCCTGCTTCACCGCCCAGCCGCCGGCGAGATCGTCGATGCGCTCCATCGTGGCGTCGCCAACCTTGCGGCCTCGTGAGCGGTCGCTGGCCATCACTTCCATTACCTCCGAGGCACGCACCCTAGCACAGCGAAGAAAATACGCAGCTTGGCTTTGCGGGCCGCTCTCGTGTAAACTGAGTTGGCTTTCGGGCCGCCAACTTCGATGGCAATCCGGTGGCTAATCCCTTGTTGAACAAGAGATATCGTGTGCTGCTCCGGATCGGCGGCGGCGCCGAAGGCTCGGTCTTCCTGGCCGAGGACGGGGATCGCCGGCTCGCCCTCAAGCAGGTACTGAGCACCGCTCATGAGGCGCGCGACCGGCTGGCGGGCGAGTTTCAGCGACTCGCCAGGCTCGATCACCCGAATCTGGTCCGCGTACACGACCTCGAGACCGTGACGCAGGCGGTCGCCGACTTTCCGGACGGGTCGCTCTTCTTCACGGCCGACTTCGTCGACGGCGTCCCCGCCGATCGGGCGTTCGCAGGAATGCCTGCGCGCGAGCGGGTGGCGTCACTCATCGCGCTCGCCGAGGACGCGGCGGCCGCGCTGGCGCACATCCACGCCGCCGGCTTGCTCCATCGCGACGTCAAGCCGAGCAATGTCCTCGTCGGCGACGCTGGCGCCACGGTCGTCGACCTCGGCCTGGCCGGCGCATCCGACGGCGGCGTCGCACGCGGGACGCCGATCTACATGGCCCCCGAGGCGCTGGCGGGCGCGCCGGACCGCCGCTCCGATCTGTACGCGCTGGGCATCACCCTCCTCGAGGTGGCATCCGGCCGCCGGCCGGCGTTCGGTGCGCCGCCTCGCGCGCCGTCCTGGTTGCCTCCCGAGCTGTCCGCCCTGCTCGAGCAGATGTCCGCCGCAGAACCGGCGGCGCGGCCGTCGTCGGCGTTGGTCGTGCTCGACCACCTGGCCCGCATCCGTGAGGCGCTGTCGCTGCCGGCGCGTGAGGTGCCGCGCTCGGACTCCGGCCTGCTCTTGCCGCCCCGTCTGGTCGGCCGCGGCGCCCAGCTCACGGCGGTCGGTGGTGCGATGGCGGCGGCGGCGCGCGGCCAAGCCGGACCTCGCCTGGTGCGACTGTGCGGCCCGGCCGGCGCCGGCCGCTCGGCGCTGCTCGGCGAGGCGCTGCGCCGACATCAGCTGGCGGCTGCGAACGGCACTCTTCCCCCGCTCGCCTCGCTGCGCGGCGGCGCCGATCGGGTGCTGGATTCCCTCGGGGTGAGGCGCGACGGCGGCTCGCCGGCGGCGCTGGCGGAGCGCGCGCTCGACGCCGCCGCGCAGAACGCTGTCGTGGTCGCGCTCGAGGGGAGCGATCCGGTGGCCGCCGCCGTCGGACGCCTCGCCCCTCACCACGCCGAGCTGGCGCGCTCGCGATCGCTCGTGGTCGTCTGGGCCGGCGACGACGAGCCAGGCGATCCCGAGGCGGGCGAGCACGCGCTCGACGTCGCGGTCGGCCCGCTGGACGCGGGCGAGCTCGCCGAGCTGGCCGCCTCGATGCTCGGGCGCCCCGTGCGCGAGGCGTGGGCCCGCGATCTGGCGCGCGCGACCGGCGGTTTGCCGGCGCTGGCGGTCGAGGTTGTGCGCACGGCCGCCCAGACCGCCTCTGCCGCCACCGCCGACGAAGTGCCGCCCGCCGAGCTGCTCGGCCGTGCCGGCACCGACGGAATGTCCGCCCTTGTCCGCCGACGCGCCGCCGCTCTACCGGCCGAGCTCGCCGCCGCTCTCGAGGCGGCCGCGGTGCTCGGCATCCCTGCTCCGGTCGCCGGCATCGCCGCAACGCTCGAGGCCTCCGCGGCGGACATCTTCTCGGCCGCCGCCGAGCTGGCGGCGCGCGGCTTCGCCGACCTCGACGGCGACGACCTCGTCCTACCCGGGCCGGTTCACGCTGCAGCGATCGACGAGGCCATCCCGATCGCGCGACGCCGCGCCCTCCATCGCGCCGCGCTCCGCTGGCGCGAAGCAACCATGTCCGCCGACCTGGCCGTCCGCGCCCGCCACCTTGCCGTCACCGGTCCGGCCGAGCGCGCGACCCGCGCCGCCCTCGACGCCGCCCAGGAAGCGGCCGCTCGCGGACGCGGCGACGAGGCACTCAGCTGGGCCGAGCGAGCCGCCAGCTCGGCGCCGCCGGATCTCGCGGCCCTCGCTCACGCGGTCTGGAGCGAACGGGCCGCAGCCGTCAGCCGCTACCCGGACGCGCTCGCCGCCGGCCAGCGAGCGGCCCGCGCCCGCGACCCGGATGTCCGCCGTCGCGCCCACCTGGCGCTCGCCCGCGCCCAGCAGATGATGGGTGACCTCGCCGCCGCCGAGGCCACCCTCACCCGTCTGCGCGAGGAACATCCCGGCGACGACGAGGCCGCCGCTGTGTCCGCCCGCCTCCTCATCGCGCGCGCCCGCTACCGCGACGCCGCAGACGTCGCGGGCCACCCGGCGGCCTCTGCGGCTCCGCCCGGCCCGATGTCCGCCGCGCGCGCCATGCGCCTGGAAGCGGCTGGCCTCGCGTGCCTCTACCTCGGCGACCACCCGGCGGCCGAGGCCGAATTCTCCGCCCTCGAGGCCGGCGCCCGCGCCGCCCAGGACCGGGCCCGCCTCGGTCGCGCGCTGGCCCTGCGCGGAATGTCCGCCCAGATGCGCGGCGACGTGGCCGCGGCAGCCCTGCTCCATGCGCAGGCCGCCACCGAGGCGCGCGCCGCCGGCGACGTCCACGCAGCCGCCGTCTGCGATCTCAACCAGGCCACTGCCCACACCGAGCGCGGCCGCCACGGCCTCGCGCTCATCGCGCTGGATCGAGCCCGGCGCGAGTTGCGGGCGCTCGGCGACGTCGCCGAGCTGGCCGCGGCGCTCTACAACCGCGGTAACGCGCTCGTCGCGCTCGGCGCGACCGCTGCGGCCCGCCGCGCAGCCGACGAGGCGCTGGCCCGGGCCGCCGCGCGACGAACGCCGGACATGGAGTCCTGGGCGCATGTTCTCGACGGCGACGTGGCGCGCCGCGAGGGAGACCCGGCGCGCGCCGAAGCCGCCTACCGCCGCGCCCTCGACATCGCCAGCGAGGCCGGCCTGGCCCGCGCTCGCTTGTTCGCGCGCATCACGCTCGCCGAGACCCTCGCGGAGACCGGCCGCACCGGCGCCCAGGAGGAGCTGGCCGCAGCCGGCGAAGACGCCGGATCCGACGAGGATGGCGACCGCCTTCGCCTCGCACGGGCGCGGGTCGCGCTGGCCAGCGGGCGGGCGGAACCAGGTCTGGCCGACGACCTGACGACCGCTGCCGAGCGCAGCCGCGCCGCCGGCCGGCTCGATCTCGCCTGGCGCGCCGAGTCGCTGGCCGCCCGCCTGTTCGGCGCCGAGGGCCACGGCGACCGCGCCGCCGAGCTGTCCGCCCGCGCGCGCGCCGAGCTCGATCGCATCGCCGCCGACACGCCGGAAGCGCATCGCGCCGACCTCGGCAGCGATCCGGATGCGCAGGGCCTGGCGGCGCTCGAGCGGGAAGTGCGTGGCGCGCCGACCGATGCGTCGTCCTCGTCGATCGACGCTCCGGGCCACCTGCGGCGCCTGCTGGCGCTCAGCCGCCGCCTCAACTCGGAGCTGCGCCTCGAGCCGCTGCTCGACGACGTCATCGACACGGCGATCGAGCTGACATCGGCCGAGCGCGGGTTTCTTCTTCTCTATCCGCCGGGCCGGCGCGACCGCCTCGAGGTGGTGGTGGCGCGCAACATCGGCGAGGAAGCACTCGCCGGCGACGAGGGTCGCCCGAGCCGCTCGATCGCCGAGCGAGCCGCGCGCAGCGGCGAGGTCCAGCTCACCGTCGACGCGGCGTTCGACGCGCGCTTCGGAGCCGCCGAGTCGGTTGCCGCGCTCCGGCTGCGCTCCGTGCTGGCGGTCCCACTGCGCCAGAAGGGCCGCGTGATCGGCACCATCTACGTCGATCACCGGTACCGGAGCGGCGCGTTCGACAGCGAGGCGGTGGAGCTTGCGTGCGAGCTGGCGGACATCGCGGCGGTGGCGATCGACAACGCGCGGCTGGTCGAGGAGAACCGGCGACGCCAGGAGGAGATCGACCGCTTCAATGAGCGCCTGTCGGATGACCTCGGGCGCCGCGAGGCGGAGCTCATCGAGGTCAAGGCCCGGCTCGGCGACGACCGCGGCGGCCTCCGCCACCCGTACGCCGACCTCGTCGGTCGCTCGCCGGCGATGGTCGAGCTGCTCCGCACGCTCGACCGGGTGACCGACTCGACCCTACCGGTGGTGTTGTTCGGCGAGAGCGGCACCGGCAAGGAGCTGGTCGCGCGCGCGCTTCACGACCACGGCCCGCGCCGCGACCGCGCCTTCGTGGCGGTCAACTGCGGTGCGCTGCCCGAGCCGCTGCTCGAGTCGGAGCTGTTCGGTCATGTCCGCGGCGCGTTCACCGGCGCCGAGCGCGACCGCCGCGGGCTCTTCGAGGTGGCCGACGGCGGCACGCTGTTTCTCGACGAGATCGCCGACACCAGTCTGGCCATGCAGACCCGGCTCCTCCGGGTGCTGCAGGAGCACGAGGTGCGACGGGTCGGCGACGAGAAGACACGGCGCGTGGACGTCCGCATCGTCGCCGCCTCCAACCGCGACCTGGAGGGACTGGTCGCGCGCGGCGAGTTCCGCGAGGACCTCTACTACCGCCTCAACGTGGTTCCCATCCGCGTCCCACCGCTGCGCGAACGTGTGCAGGACATCCCTGAGCTTGCCGAGCACATCCTCGCGCGTACCGCCGGGGGAGGTGCGCCCCGTTCCATCGCGCGCGCCGCCCTCGCGCGGTTGTGCGCCTATAGCTGGCCGGGCAATGTCCGCGAGCTCGAGAATGAGCTGGCGCGAGCGGCCGCGCTCGCCGACGGCGTCATCGAGACGGCGCACCTCTCGGGCCAGGTGGCGGCGGCGAGCCCGCCGCCGGCGGCCCGAGCGCCGCGCGGCCGCGAGCTGCAGCTTCGCCCGCAGGTCGAGGCGCTCGAGCGCACGCTCGTCGAGGAGGCGCTGCGCCGCACCGGGGGCAATCAGACCGCAGCGGCGCGCCTCCTCGGGCTCTCGCGATTCGGGCTCCAGAAGAAGCTGCGCCGCTACGGCATCGCGGCAACCGACTGAGTCAGCTGCTAGAAGTGGAAGCTGACGTTGCCCTCGGCCGTCACGGCGCTGATGAAGGTATCGTCGAACCGCTCCTCCGGAGGACCCATCGACACGCCGCGGTAGAGGGCGCGCAACCCGAGGTCGATCTGGGGCGCGACGTGGAAGTCGATGCCGCCACCCAGCTGGAAGCCGGTGCCGACCGCCTGGGTCCCGAAGTAGGTGCTGTCGATGGAGTACAGGCCGACGCCGCCCTGCAGGAACCACTCGCTGGGGGCCATCGGGTCGTCGCCGAGGTAGATGCGAGCGTCGCCGGTGAAGCCGTTCATGACCAGGTAATCGACGTCGGTACCCCAGACGGTGTCGACCTGGGCCGGATTGTGGAACGAGCCCATGTAGCCGAGCTCGAGCGCGAGGCGCTGGCCGAGGCGCCAGCCGGCGAACAGCGACAGGCCGCCGCCGTTGTCGAGCAGCTCGTTGCCACCTTCCTGCGACAGGATGAGGTTGCCGAGCAGACCGCCGCCGAAGTAGAGGCCACGCGGGTAGACGACCACGGCGGCCTGGGGCTGAACGTACACGCGACCGCGACCGCGGACGTAGACGCGGCCGGCGTCGGCGCTCTGCGCACCGATGAGGAGAACAGCCGCAAGCGAAGCGAGGACAAGTGTGGAGCGATGTCGGTGCATGGTCACCTCCATGGGTCCGGATAGGCAGCAAGTGGCATGCCACGGCACGGGCGTCGAGCGCAAACCCGCGGCATCTCTGATCTCACCTTAGACGGGCGCGGGGGGTGTGAACTTCGGTTGACGGGCCAAAATCACTTCGGCTCCGGCGGCTGACCGGGATGCCGACCGAGGCGCTCGAGCCCCTCGCGCGCGCGGTTCCTGAGGTCGGCATCGGAGTGCCCGGTGGCCACGTACTCGAGGAACTCGGCGGCTTCGTCTCCGCCAATCGCGCTCACCGCTTCGACCACCATGCGCAGCTCCTCCGGGTTGGAGAAGTTCGCCATCTTGGCGAGCGGCCCGACCGCACGCGGATCCTTCAGCGCGACCAGCGCGCGCAGCGCCGCGGCCCGCACGCCGGCGTCCTTGTGTTTGAGGAGCGCGAGCGCGCGGTCGAATCCGCCCCTCAGCTTGCGGTCGGCGACCAGCTCCAGACACCACAGCGCGACGTCTGGGTCGTCCGCGTCGAGACCGGCGAGCACGGCGGCGTCCTCGCCCTGGCGCAGCTCCTCCTTGCTGGCCAGCTCGTGCGCTGCCTCGATGACCGCCTGCTGCACCATCTCGACCGCCAGCTGCGGGGCGCGCTTCACATCCGCCGGCGCAAGCGGCTTCTCCGCGAGAACGTTGGCGCGCGGCGTGAGGCGCTCGCCGCCTTGCCAGTCGATGGCGGCTTCGACCGCGCACACGATCGATCGTCCCGTCGGGGCGTCCACCTGGTCATAGGTGATGGTGAGGCTCACCCGGGCCGGTACACCGGTGCGCCCGGGGAGCACCTCGGCTTGACTGGCGGCGAACGCCTTCGAACGCGACAGCACCGCCCCGAACGCAGCCGCGAGGTCGCGCTCCGGCATGTCCGCCTTGATCACGGCGGGCTGAGCCGCGCGGATCGCGACATCGCTGATGACCGCCGTTTCTAGCGCGCGGCGGCTGGGCGCTGCGTCGGTAACCGCCGGACCGGCGTCGTCGCGCGCCGCCCTTCCTCCGCTGCGCTTGCACCCGGGCGCCGCCGCGACCAGGAATGCGAGCGCAACCGCGAGCTTCGTCATAAACGTTTGTAGTAGACGATGAGGTCGTCCCCTGCCCGGTAGAAGTCGGGGAAGCGCGCCTGCACCGGATAACCCAGCCGATCGTACAGCCGTCGGGCCGCCTCGTGAGTCTCCTTCTGGGAGGTCTCGACGCGAATCTGCCTCGCGCCGCGATCCCGCACTTCGTGCTCCATGGCGCGGATGAGCGAACGCGCGACCCCCCGGCCGCGCGCCTCGGCGTGCGTCACCACCCAGTACAGGTCCCAGGTGGCGTCGGTCATCGGGGTGCGACCGAAGCAGATGTAGCCGGCGACAGGAAAGCCGACCAGATCCGCGATCAGCACCGTGTAGTCGTGATCGTGATCGCGCGGCTCGAGCGCGCTATCGACGAGCTCGAGCGCTACGGCGATTTCCTCCTCCAGAAAGGTCTCGTCGGAGCGCAGCGCCGCCTCGAGCCGCGTCCGCTCCTCAGGATCCTGTCTGGGCGCGCGGATGGTCGCCGACATGCCGCCTCCAGGCCAGCTCGCAGATGCGGCCGATGATCTGAGGATAGTCGAGCCCCACGCTCCTGGCCGTGCGCGGCAGTCCAGCGTCGGGGGAGAGGTCGCAGTTGGGGTTCACGTCGATGACCCAGGGCTTGCCGGCGGCGTCCAGGCGCAGGTCGACGCGACCGTAGTCACTGAGCCCGAGCGCGTGGAAGCAGCGGAGCGCGACGTCGTGGATGGAGCGCTCGACGCGCGGTGGCACGTCGGTCATGCGTACCGGCACGGTGCCGATGTAGTCGACGTGCTTTTCGTCCCACTTCGCTGCGTAGGTGAGGACGCGCGGGCGGTCCGGCGGCAGCTTGGCGAAGTCGATCTCGTGGAGCGGGAGGACGCGCGCCTCGCTGCCGTTCCCGAGCACAGTCACGTTGACCTCACGGCCCTCGACGTAGGTCTCGACCAGGACCGGCTGGCGATGCTCGAGCAGGAGCTCGCGTGCGCGCCTGACCAGTGCGTCCACGTCGTCGACCAGGTTCGATGCCTCGATCCCGATCGACGCGTCCTCGCGCAGCAGCTTGACGAACTGCGGGTATGGCAAATCGCGGAGGCCGTGCGGGTCCGGGCCGACGTCTCCATTCGGCAGCTCCGCGAGTGAGCGGACGACGCGGTACTCCGGGGTGGGGATGCCCTGCTGGATGAGGACCTGCTTGGCGCGCTGCTTGTCGAGACAGAGGGCCAGCGCCAGCGGTCCCGGCCCGGTGTAGGGCACCCGCAACATATCGAGAACGGCGGGCACGACCACCTCGTTGCGGGTGTCGCCGTTGAGCGACTCGCAGAGGTTGAAGACCAGGTCTGGCGGGTCCTGGCGCAGGCGCCCCAGCAGGCGGTCGAGGTCGAGGCCGTGTAGGCCCATCAGCTCGCACTCGAAGCCATAGTCACCGGCGGCGCGGCAGACCGCCTGCGCGGCG
>Ga0070698_100007697_pt1 | contig 11650 bp, 11 predicted proteins | sample KBSK1502metaG_FD_65477 | JGI IMG/M metagenome (GOLD analysis project Ga0070698, IMG submission 65477) | Corn, switchgrass and miscanthus rhizosphere microbial communities from Kellogg Biological Station, Michigan, USA - KBS K1-50-2 metaG | ecosystem: Host-associated > Plants > Roots >...
ATCTGACGCGCCACTGTAGACGCGCGCGTCGACTCCGGGTTCGCGTCGCAGTGGCACGCGATCGACGTGGAGATCCTGGAAGCCCGGTGCCTTCCAGCGGTTGGCTTTCGGCAAGGTCAGCCACAACTGCAGCAACCGCACTTTGCCCAGGGCCCGTGCGTTCTCGCCGTGAATGATGCCGCGACCCGCCGTCATCCACTGCACCTCGCCGGCATGAATCAGCCCGCCTTCGTCCGGATCGTGAATGGTGCCGTCCAGCACCAGCGTGACCGTCTCAAAGCCGGCATGGGGATGTGCCCCACCAACCTGCCGCTCGCCCATATCGAGATGGTCATCCATCAACGCGATGAACGGATCGGTTCGCCCGAACTCCGCCATCGAGATGACCGGCGCTGCCGTGTGTCCCGCCCCGGCAAAACCGGGCGCCAGTGGAGGCACGGTTTCGATGCGCGCGATTCGACGCTGGGTTGTCATGGTCTCTCCTCTCTTTATCTCAGGCGGCGGTGCTGACGGCAGTGGCCGACGGGTGTCGCTGCGCGAGCTGCACCAGAGCACCGACAATCGCCACCACGATCGCGCCGATGCCCCAGGCAGTTCCGGCGAACGAGTAGCCGAGCAACGCATCGATCGAGAGCGCGCCAGGTCCGGTGAACGCGATACTCGCCGCGGCGCCCGCGAGCACGAGGTTGTATTCGTACCCGCCGCTCGCGGCGAAGAAACCGTTTTTGAGATGCACCGTGATCGTCGCGACGAGCATTACGGATGCGATCAGCGCTGCGCCGAGCGGCGTGAGCAGGCCCAGCGCGAGCAACACGCCGCCGCCAGCCTCGGTGAGGCCTGCCAGCGCCGCATGGCGGCGACCAGGCTGGAAGCCGAGTGCCTCCATGAATTGGCCCGTGCCGTCGAGACCGTAGCCGCCAAACGATCCAAACAATTTCTGCGCGCCGTGTGCAGCCAGCGTGAGACCCACAACGAATCGCAAGATCAAAAGTCCGACGTCCATGACACCTTCTCCTTATTTATCAATCGAGTCTTCAGGGGCGAACGATGTGGCTGAGGAGTTGCTGCCGCCGAGCCCAGACGACGCCTGCAGCCCCGAGCAGCAGGACCGCGGGCGGAACTGGCGACCCTCCGTCGATGAAGAGTTCCGTGGCGACGGCGCCGACCATCGTCGGCACGAGCACCAGAGCACCGAACACGGCGATCGAGGGCACGAGCAACGCCATCGCCGAACCGACTTCGATGAGTCCAGTCACATACCGGAACCACTGACCCATGCCGACGGTGTCGAACAACGTCACCATGGCGGGGGCACCCAGGAGCTTCGAGCCGCCGGCGAGCAGGAACATTCCCGCCAGTGCGATCTGGACGACCCAGAGCGCGATGAGTCTCGGGCGACCCCGACGAACCGGCGTCGCCTGGGGGAATGACAGTGCGTGAGACATGCTCAACCTCCTTAGTCGTTAGAAATCTAACTATCTGCGCAAAATTTTTGAGACTCCGGTCTCAGTCTTCTTCGGTGATGGCTTCTCCTGAGCCGCGGCGGGCATGCAGGCTGAGCATCCGCAACAGTCGAATCGCTTCGCGCTTTTGCGACAGCGACAGACCACCCGCTGCCTCCTGGAGCAGGTCTACGTGACCGGGAAACACGTGCTCGATCAACGCCCGGCCCCTGGCCGTCAGCTCGCCGAACACCACTCGCGAATCCTCGGCGCATGCCCGCCGCCGCATCAACCCGCGCTCCTCGAGCTTCTTGACGACATACGTCGTGCTCGCGCCAGTCAGGAGAATGCGGTCCCGGATCTCGCCGAGTCGCAAGGCACCTTTGTGATAGAGCACCTCCAGAACCGCAAACTCGGTCAGGCTCAATCGGTGCTGGACCAGATGCGGTCCGACAACCCGCTCGACGGCTTGCAGCGCGCGGCCCAGCGCGATGATCAACTGGAGCGTCGCGCTCCGGTCGGCATCACTGGCGGGTGCAGGCGACTGCTGGGCTCTCGCGGTCACGATATTTAGAATTCTAATTACTTGCGCCGCGTCTGTCAACTCCCCTGTTGGACCCAGGAGAATCAGGCCACCTCGAGCGAATGACGTCGTTCAATATTCTGCGAAGGTGTCATCGGGATAGCAGTAGAGCCACTTCTCACCGGGCTCCGCTGACGCGATCACCCGATGGCCGCTCACTTGCGCGTGCCGCGTCGCATGACGGTTCGGCGAGTTGTCGCAGCACAGCGTTCGCCCGCACTCCTGGCACGTGCGCAGGGGCACGTGGGCTGGCTGATCACACGCTCCTTGCGATAGGCGGCGGTCCCGCACGCGGCCATGGCAGACGCAATCGGCAACGGGCTAATGAGCTGCTTGTAATCCTCGGGAACTCGCGGGCCGGCCGCCGGCCAGAGTCGCTGACCATCCGGATCTGCGAGCAGGACGCTCGACATCAGGTCGGGATCGAGAGCGTCGATGCCCTCGCACAAGGCGTCGAGGACAGCATCCAATGAGGCTCCCCGAGCGATCAGGTCGAGATTGCATTTGAATGAGTGCCAGCGCCTCGCGAATTGACGAAAGCGGAAGGAACCACGGCAGCGAGACAGCGGATCTCACGGTTCTCGACAACCAGCGTTCGCCTTCTCCAGTGTTTAGACCCAAGTTCACGCTTCGCTGTCGAATGCGGTGACGAACCCGGGCAGATGTGGCGGATCCGTCACCTGAACTGCGCGGACGTCGACTAGTGGGCCGCGATCGCGACAGCGTGTGCCGCCTTCTCGATGAGGTCCGCAACGACCTTCGGCTGCGACACGTAGATGGAGTGACTGCCCTTCGCTTCCACGACCGTTGAACCGGCGCGCTTCGACATCGCGCGCTGTGCGTCCGGCGGAATCATCCGGTCCTCCGTCGAGACCAGATACCAGCTCGGTTTCGTCCTCCACGCCGGCTCGCTGATGGCGCCGTCGAGCGCCTGGACGCCCCAGGGCACCTGCGAGTCCGCCATGAATGCCGCGGTGCTGGCGTTCACGTCGGCGGCGAACGAGGCGCGAAACTTCTCGCGGTCGAGAAACAGGAATCCATCCTGAGGCGGCAGAATCGGAGGCACGGGCGCGCCCGGCGGCGGGTCTTTGATCAGTGCGGATACCGACTCGCCCTTAGCCGGAGCGAACGCCGCGATGTAGACGAGAGCGGCGACCTTCGGATCGTTGCCGGCTTCGGTGATCACGACGCCACCATACGAATGGCCGACGAGGATCGCCGGGCCGTCCTGCGCCGCCAGCTTGCGCCTGGTAACCGCAACGTCATCCGCCAATGAGATGGTCGGATTCTGGACGATCGAGACGTTGTAGCCGTCCTTCGTGAGAAGGTCGTAGACGCCCTGCCAGCCCGAACCGTCCACGAATCCTCCGTGCACCAGGACGACATTCTTGAGACCTACTCTTGTCGACATGGGGCCCACCCTTTCCTTCTTCGGAGACGCGTGAGAAACCACGAATTGTAGCGCCCTCACTCGCCGAGGTTGTCATCTTGAACATCAATTGACGACGACCGCGGCCGTGCGAATGGCAATTGACGCGCCGGCCGTAAGTTGTTGTCCGCGTTCAGTCGTCGTGGCAACTCGCGCGACAGCTCGGGAGGCGCTCACGAAATGTCGCGAGACTACTGAGGGCGACCGCAGTTGAAGGTCGAGATAGGCCGATGCAAGCAGGGGCGACAGCCAGTTTTTGCTGACGGCGGCGCTGCCGTCAGTGCTTATGCGCGTGTTTTCGAGAAAGCCGGAACGCCGGCGACGAACGCACGGGGGGGGGGACGGTCAATCATCACCGTGACCACATGATCGGCCCCGCCAGCGCCAACAACCCCTCTTCACCAGCGTCGGCACCTGGGCTGCTCTACCCGGTCACGTCGATGGAATACTCGCCTCCCTCGGTCATCGTGAATCGAAGTCGCGCCGCATTCGACGGCGCAACGATGTCCACGTACCAAACGCCGACGGATGTGCCCGTGCTTACCGACACATCGCGCTTCTGCCAGTCCGTCGCCGTCCACGTCGCCTCGAATGGCTTGCCGGCAACGATGCGCAGCGTTCGCCCGCGCGCGATTGTCGCGAGCTTCCGGTTCGTGCTCCAGATCTCGAGTGTCGGGCTCCGTCGCGGTTGTGCCGCGTATCGTGCGTGAACGGGTTCGATCCAATCAAACACTCGGCCATCATTCGAGGATCGTACGAGTTTGATGTACTCGGCATGCGCCCACGCGAGCGGGACAGCCGCCGACGTCGGTCGTCCGAACCAGAGAAGTTTTTCTGGAATGGACGGTTGATCCCAGATCTGTTCCGGTAAAAGGCCAATCCCAATGGCGAATTTCTCGAGCGACCCGATCAGCGGACCCGGGTCGCGTCCAGCCGCCAGCTCGTAGTGCGCGCGCTCGCCAGTCAGCAGTGGCCACGGCCGGCCGACACCCCATCCGCGATACGTGGAACCATCGGCGCGCTGCCCATAGCCGTCATGGTTGTAGCGGCGCCAACACGGACCTGCTGGCGTATCGATCTTCAACGCTGCATCGACGACGGCGACGGAGTCGACGATGGCGGGATCGTCAGGGCGGCGGATGCCGTAACGCACGAGTTCCAGGAAACCCGCGTCGACGATCTCCTTCGCTGGATACGCGTATGGACCACCGGGAGGCTGATTTGCAAGCACCAAGCTGCCGACATCCGGATCTTCGCGACCGTCGAGGTTCGGATTGATTCGGATGTAGTGCCGATTGATGCCACGAACGAGCGTGCCCTCGGTGGTTACGGTCCAGCCGTCGACATGCGACTCAAGAAAGTCTGCGTAGTCGAGGAGGAAGGTCGCGGTCTCGGTATCACCGGCACCAGCCAGGAGTTCAGCCGCACAGACAAGCGCGGCGATCTCGATCGCAAGCGTCGATGGCGAGAAACCTCCGCATTCCTCCCAGCGATCTTGCGCGGTGGTCGGTCCTTCGCGAATCAAGAAGCCGCACGCCTCGCGCACCATCGGTATCGGATCGAACCCCGCAAGGGCTCGCGCCTGCCGCAGCCGCCACGCGAGCACGATCGGAAAGGACACCTCGTCGAGCTGCACGCCGTTCCAAAATGCTCGGCCGTCGATCCAGAAATTCTGGTAGAAGCCGCCGTCCGCGCGCTGGGCGACCGCCAAATACACGAGTGATCGCAAGGGCGAGGTCGTATCGCCGGCCGCGAGCAGCGCAGTCGCGGTCTGCACCAGATCGCGCGTCCACACGAGATGGTAGCCGCCACCGTCTTCGTCTCCGCGCGCGGTACCCCAGGGAATACTGAGTGCTGCGATAAATGCACCCGGGTAGCGCTTGTCCTCGTGCGCGAGCAGCAGGTTGACACTGCGTTGATAGAAGGACCGGCGCGCCTGATCGCGTTGCCCGGCAACGAGCGCGAAGCGCTTGCCAGTGCGATCCCACTCGTTCCGAAACCGTTCGACCGTTTCAGTGAACGGCACGACGAGCGACTGGAGGAGGTTGGTGATCGCACGGTGACGAGTGTCGCCGAATGCGAGCCCGATGGTGAATTCGGTGCTGCGAGAGAGATCGATCTCACCGGTGACCGCGATGTTCCCGTCCGAGACGACGTCGAACTCCCAGTCCATCGTGAAGTTGTCGTGCAAATCGGTCCAGCCGTCGTTGACCGCGACGTACCCGCACGAACAGCGACCGAATCCTGTTGTGCATCCGAGCGCGGCCCAGGTGCGTCCCTTCGACATCACGAACATGCGTCCGCCGCGAGTGTCGACCACCTCCGCGTTGTTGTGCCAGCCGCCCGCTTCCAGGTGCGGCGCGCACAGCACGAACAGCTGCAGCGGGCGCGCATCCTCGGCGCTGACATCGACATGCGTCCGCATCAATATGCAGTCTTGGTGGGGATGACTGATGACGGTCTTGCGAAGGCGGTACCGGCCGTTCTCGGCCTCGTTCACGATGGTGAAACCAAGCGACGCCTCATCGACGCAGTCAATCTGCGACCGCGTATTCCGCCGCTCGTCGTGAAAGAACGTGTGCCCGTCGGTGACCAGGAATTGCAAATCGCGGATCTGCGGAGTGTCAATCGTCGGGTAGAAGCATTCGGTCAAGACGCCGGCGGCGACCGTGTACCACACGCGACTCGAGCTCGAGTACGCAGTCCCGACGGCTTCTTTCGCTCCCCGCGTCCATCGAGGTGGAAGGCCGGGACCACCGGGCGCAATGCGCCGCTCCGTCATCTAGGCCACACGAAGCACGATCTTGCCGTGTTTGTTCCGGCTTGGCGCTGCCGGCCCACTGGGGGAGGTCCCATGAACCGCTGGCAGGTTTCTGGCGATGTCCTTCCAGGCCTGTGCCGCGTCCTGGAGCGGATACACCGTCGCGACGTCTGGTCGTATCGTCCCCTTTTCCAGCAGTCGCCCGATTCTGCCGAGTATGTCGCCTGACGGCGCGAGTCTCATCATCGCACCCGACACGCGGTGCTTCGCGGTCTCTTCCGGCGGTACGGGCTGGACGGCGGAGACGAGATGGCCGCCTTCCTTCAAGACGAGAAACGACCGCTGCTGTGTGTCGCCACCAATCAAGTCGAAGACCACATCGACCTTCGCCCGCAGAATCTTGTCGAACGGCCCCTCTCGATAATCGATAACCTGGCTGGCTCCGATGGAGGTGAGGTACGCCGTATCGCCTCCGCTTGCTGTGGCAACGACGGTGGCGCCGGCGTGCGACGCCAATTGCACTGCGTAGGCGCCCACGGAGCCGGCACCGCCATGGATCAGGATCGTTTGTCCCTTCTCCAGCTGACCGTGCGTGAAGATTCCCTGCCAGGCAGTTTGGGCGGCCACTGGCACTGATGCCGCCTCGTCAAAGGAGAGGTTGGGTGGCTTCCTTGCGATGGTCGCCGGCTTGACTGACAGATACTCGGCGTACGCGCCCATTCCGCTGGTTCCGAACACGGCATCACCTGGCGCCCATGTCGCCACGTCACGGCCAATTTGTTCGACGACCCCGGAAAACTCGTGCCCGGGTATCCACGGCAGGTCGATCGGAAGAATCTGTCTTAAGGTTCCCGAGGCCTTCACGAGATCCAGATGATTGACGGCGGTGCTTTTGACCTTCACCAGGACTTCGTCGCGCGCGGTCGTCGGGTTCAGGACATCGGTAAATACCAGCTGCCCACCGTATTCCAATAGTGTGATGGCTTTCAATTGCCGCTCCGGCCTAAGGTGCTGAAACTAGGCGAACTGCTCGTCGCGATCCTGCCAGGATCTGGACAAGCGTGCTCAGCAAACAGCTCGATAGCCTTAGGATTGCCGTGATCGCCCAGCCTGAAGTAATCCTGCACTACGTTGATTCTGCTGAGGTCATCCGAACTCATTTCACATCTCCGCCGACCGGGGAAGAAGCCGGGACGCATTGCCTCCAAGAACGGCGCTCTGTTCCGCCGCATTCACCGTCGAACTCTGAAGAATTTGTTGCTTGGACCTGACTGCGAGGTCTCGCCGCAAGTACGGGAAATCTGTTCCATACAGAACCTGATCGATCCCCACCACATCGCGCAACATCCGGAACACGGGATCGCTTGCAGCGAGAGCCGTGTCCCAGTGCATCCGGCGGAACATGTCATCGGCACTGCCCCTCTCCTCGGCGCCCGCAATGAAGTCCATCTCGTCGATGATGGCGAACCGCGCGGCGAGGTACGGAATCGACCCGCCTGCGTGAGAGAAGATGTATTTCACATGTGGGGTTCGCGCAAATCTGTTCGTGTAGTGCATCTGCGCGACAGCACGATTGGTATCTGTCGGAAAGTCCAGCAGGTTATCGGGAAGCCCTAACGAATGCGCAACCACGTCGGGTGAAGGATTGGGGTGCACGAAGACCACGGCCTTCCGACGCTCGAGTTCTTCGAAGACCGGCTCCAACACGGTGTCGCCCAGGTACACGCCGTTCGAGTTCGTGAACGCCACGACGCCGTCCAGCCCCAGGACGTCGAGCGCGTACGACAATTCTTCAAGGGACGCATCGATGTCCGGCAGCGGGATACACGCGAAACTCGAAAATCGGTCCGGCCTCGCCTGAACCAGTTCAGCCGCGAATTCGTTGCATCGACGCGCCAGTGTCCGCGCTTTGGCGCTATCTCCCGTGTGAACGCCCGGTGTACTCAGGGATGTGACGGCCACGTCAATGCCGGCGTCATCCATGAACGAGAGGCTGCCTTCTTTCGACCACCGAAGCGGGGCCAGTCCTCCGACGGGAGCGTGGGCGTTATCAGTCTCCTGCCAGAAGAAATTCGGCAGTATGTGGTGATGGGTATCGACGGTCACGGTCATGCGCGCCCGTCGAGAATCAGCTCGGCGGCTCGGCCCCCAATCATGTGCGCCGACGCGTTTGTCCCTGGCCCCGTAATGATCTGTGGCATCACGGAGGCGTCCGCCACGCGCAAACCGACAATGCCGTGCACGCGAAGCTCTGGGTCGACGACTGCGAGTTTGTCCACGCCCATCTTGCACGTACCAACTGCGTGTCCAAAACTCGCCGAGGCCAGCTTGGCAAGTTCCCGGATCTCGTCGGCGCTCGCATTTGGCCCTGGGATCAGCTCGCTCTCGCGCAAACTATCGAAGGCATTCTGATTTCCAAGTTCACGCGCGGCTTCGATGGCGCTTACGACCGCCTCGAAGTCGTGATCCGTGCCGAGATAATTGCCATCGATCACCGCAGCGTCCTGAAAGTTGCCGCTGGCCAGGCGAACGGAACCCTTGCTGGTGGGCTGCACGAGAGCCGGCGCGATTGTGAACGCGTCCGGTGGAGGAGCTCCGAAGCGTGACGCTGCTTCGGGCGTTGCTATTGGTAGTTGATGAAGCACAAGACTGATGTCTGTGTCACCCGAAGGACCGCTTGACAAGTACGCCTCTGCCTCGACGGCGTTGCTGTCGGCCGGCCGATCCGGCATCTTGCCTTTGTACTTGAACACGACGCCTAACGTAAGCACATGGTCCTGCAGGTTCTCGCCAACGCCGGGCAGGTTCTCGACGACGTCGATGCCAAGACCGCGAAGCGCCTTCGCATCCCCGACGCCTGAGAGCATCAGCAGCTTCGGGCTATTGATGGCGCCAGCCGCAAGGATCACTTCCTTGTCAGCCGCGATGTCCTTGAGGACGCCGTCTGTCATCAGCTTGATGCCCACGCAACGAGTACCTTTGAAGTTCAGTTTCACCACGTTGGTGTTGAGCAGCAGGGTGAGGTTCGGCCTCGACAACGCCGGGTGCAGGAAGGCGCGAGCGGCGCTCACGCGCGTCCCATCCGCGGCGATGTTCATGTTGATGTAGCCGGCGCCGGCGCGCATCGGTCCATTCACGTCATCCAGAATCGGCATGCCCATCTGGCGAGCCGCGTCGAGGAAGGCGGGCGCAGTGGGATGAGGATCCTTGGGGCGGCGGATGTGTATGGGGCCACCGGCTCCGCGCCAGGCATTGGCACCCCCCTCCCAATCTTCCTGAGCCTTGAAGACCGGAAGCACATCGGCGAAGGCCCAACCCTTGGCTCCGTTCTTCGCCCACCCGTCGTAGTCGCGTTCCATGCCGCGCATCCAGACCATCGCATTGATGGTGCTGCCACCGCCCACGACGTGACCGAGGGCCATATTGAATCTTCGATTGTTCAATCGCGGCGACGGGTTGATCGGCAGGTGGTAGTCGAGCGGCCCGCCGACGTTGTAAAACCAGACGCTCGGATTTGCGATTGTCGGTGCGTCGTCGGGTCCTCCCGATTCGATCACAAGTACTTGCGCGCCTGAAGCGGACAATTCGGCCGCCAAGACCGAACCGGCCGCGCCCGCTCCCACGACGATGAAGTCATATCGCTCTTTTTGACTCGGTCCGTTGGTCATGATGAATCCGTTCGTCGCCGGCGTCAGAAGGGGTACTGCCGCTGACCGCTGTGCGAGTTGATCCAGATCACGTCGCTGAAGTCATCCAGGCTGCGGGGTCCGGTGCGGCCCCAGCCGCTGTCGCGAACGCCGCCCATCGGCGCGTGGATCTCGTCGTTGACGGTCGGTGAATTCACGTTCACGATTCCGGCGAGGATCTTTGGCGCCATGTCGAAGGCCCTGTACGTATTCCCGGCGAGAATCGAAGACGTGAGGCCGTACAGGGTGCGATTGGCGGCGACGATCGCGTCTTCCGGCGTATCCACCACTTCAACCACGACCACTGGTCCGAAGGTCTCCTCGTTGGCGATGGCCGCGTCCAGAGGGACGTCCGTCAGAATCGTGGGGTAATAAATCTGTCCGTCGTACTTCGCGCCGGCGTGAACCTTCGCGCCCCTCGCGACGGCCTGCTGCACACGATCATCGATAAACTTCACGGCATCACGCGTGATGATGGGACCGATGATGGTCTTCGGGTTGAGGGGATCGCCTGCAGGCAGGCTCTTCGTCCGAGCGACGAACTTACCGAGGAATTCTTCGTAGATCTTGCGTTGAATGATGATGCGTCGCGTGTTCAGGCAAATCTGCCCCTGATGAAAGAAGGAGCCAAACGTCGCCGTGCGGACGGCGTACTCCATGTCCACGTCGTCGAGGATGATCATCAGGTTGAAACCGCCAAGTTCCAGGACCGTGCGCTTCAAGGTGCGCCCGGCGCGTTCCGCGAGCATGCGGGCGGTCTTCACGCCGCCGATCAGGTTGATGACGCGCACTTCAGGACGATCGAAGAACTCGTCCGCAATGACGCCGGCGGCTCCTGGCGCATGAGTGACAACATTGATGACCCCAGGAGGGAATCCGGCTTCCTCGGCGACCTCGGCGAGCATGATGCCTGCGGAGACCGGGGCGAACTCGGATGGCTTGACCACTACGGTGTTTCCGGCTGCCACGGGGGAAATGACCGCCCGCCACGACAGCACGTTGGCGCCGTTCCACGGAGTGAAACTGGCGACGACACCCAGCGGACGCCGCACGCCGATCGAGTGCGTGCCAGGCAAACTGGTCTCGAGGACCTCGCCTTTGGGCAGGAATACCCACCCTGCGACCTGCTGGAGAGTCGCCGCCACCAGGTCCTGTTGGAACGTTGCGAATGAAATGGTGGACCCTGTTTCACGGGCCAGCACCTCGGCGATCTCGCTTCGACGGCGCTTGACGATCTCCGCAGCCTTCAGGAACAGGCGGGCTTTTTCGGCTGGTGCGGTTTGCGACCATCCCGTGAACGCCTTTGATGCGGCATCGACGGCGACGCGCGCATCCGCGCGAGAGCAAGCCGCGACACGGGCAAAGAGCTTTCCGCTGTAGGGTTCGTGGACGTCGACGAACTGGTCGTTGGCGTTTCGCCACTTGTTGTCAGCGAAGTAGCCGTACTGCTTCACATCGATTTGCGTGGAAGTCATCAATTGATCTCCGGCCTGAAGCCATCGCGGTTGTTGCCACACGGCTCTCGTTCGAGTCTCGAGCAGCGTGAATCCTGATGGCGTGCAAGACGTGGCAATTGCTGGTCCATCGTCAAATGCCAAGCTAACGAGACGTCACCACCTACGGTGCCGGCGAGAGATCGCCAATGGTGAACTACTGGACAATTCGGGATTGGATGAAGTGAAGGGCTCATCAACTCGATTCAGCGGTTTTGCGACGGAGCAGAAATTGCCTTCGGTCTCAATGCGCTCG
>Ga0070698_100007698_pt1 | contig 11649 bp, 17 predicted proteins | sample KBSK1502metaG_FD_65477 | JGI IMG/M metagenome (GOLD analysis project Ga0070698, IMG submission 65477) | Corn, switchgrass and miscanthus rhizosphere microbial communities from Kellogg Biological Station, Michigan, USA - KBS K1-50-2 metaG | ecosystem: Host-associated > Plants > Roots >...
TGACACGGGTTTAATGGTCCATGCATGGTACTGGGAACGCTTTTTCTTGGCGACATCTGCCTTCTACGCTTGCGAGCAAAAAAGTGTCAGGGAGAGAGGGAGGGGATGGGAGAGGTAGTTGTCTGCCTCTCCCTAGTGGGTAGCTACGCGGACTGCTTTTCAGTTGCCTGCGCCTTGGCGGCGTCACGCTCGGCCCTGCGCGCTGCTCGGCGCTGCTTGGCTTGGAGCTTACTCACCTTGCGCGCCTCCATCAGCGCGCGTCGTGCATCTGCTGTCGCCTCTCGCACATCTGTGGCCTGGAAGATCACCAGTGCACCCACCGCCTTCTCGCCTGGACGCGCATTGGAGCGGGTGAAGCCCAACGCGCGCATGGTGTTGGCAGAGACGACCAGCCACGTCTCTTCCATCTCCCACTGCTCCAAGATGTCGGGCTTGGGAGACACATCGAGTGGCATCTCGCAGAGCACTCGATCTTGCATGCCGGGGACGTTGAGCGTCAGCTGGATCTTGGTCACCACATCACCGGTGGACTGCACGGTGTAGCTCGACTCGTCGGTTTGCTCCGCCTTACCGGTAATCACAAAGTTCGCCATGGTCCTTGGTTCCTCTTTCGTGTTCGATTCACTTGCATCTGCCCGCCAAGTCGCGGGCAACAAAAAACGCCCTCGGTTGACTCTTCAACCTGAGAGCGCTAGAATTCAGGCAGCACCGCTACCCTACTACTTCGTCACCCCGCCCGCTTGCATAGCGGATAAGTCCCGTCGGGTCCGCCAGTCTGTACTAGCTCTACTTGCCGTGACAAGCGCCCAGCATCCTCGATTCCATCGAGATCCTGGGCCATTTTCTTGCTCAGCGCGCCCGCTTCCTCCACCGCGTCCGCATCCTCCTCCTGCAAGCTGAATGTGGGCGCGAGATAGACACGCTGCTCTATGTCATCACCCTGCAGATTGCGCACAAGACGGAAGAACGGCGCGAACTGCGGGACTGGTTTGGCGGCGAAGAGTCGGCCCCCTACCACCCAGATCTGCTCAAAGAGCGTGCGCACCAGCAGACGTCGCTGCGTTTTGTCCGCATCCCGCCAGGCTGTGCGCAGTTCACGCACATACGCTCCCAACCGCGTGATCGCTTCAGGGTCCTCCGCTGGGTTGGTGGGATGGCTCATATCGAGTTCAGCAAGCTCTGCGAGTGTCTCGTTGCGTGCGGCCAGATAGTGTTCACGCGTCCAGTCGCCCAGTTCATACAAATGGCGTTGACGCTCTAACCGCGCCTCCAACTGTGCGCGTCGTGCTGCTGGCGAACTCGCTGCTGTGTTCGTGGTCTGATGCTCACGCTGGTACAGGTCGAGGATGCGTGTCTGAAAGTCGTCTGGCAGAACGAAGGCGTCGAAGAAGCCGGTGAGTTGCGCTTCGAGCACGTGATCAGCAACAGCGGATTGCATGCACGGCTGTCCCTGGAAGCGACCATAGCAGGCGTAGTACGCGGCATCCACGTCTTTGCGGCTCTTCGAGACATGCAGCGCTGAAGAGCGGCCTTGAAGAGCGCAGATCCCACAGCGGAGCAGTCCACCACCCAGCACATGGACGCGTGCGTGGCCGGGAATGGTCTGCGGATTCTTGCGATGGCGCAATCGCGCGCGCTGCGCTTGGTCCCACAACTCCTCACTGATCAACGGCGCGTGCTTGCCGTCGATCCAGCCACCCTGCCCGTCCGGCAGTTGGCCCAGATAGAACCGATTGCTCAGCAATCGCTGGATCGTGTCTTTGCTGAAGGGATTGCTGCCCCAGGTACCAGTGGTGCGATAGCCCTGCGCATTGAGGTTCATGGCAATCTCACGAGCGGAGTCGCCATGTGCGCACCACTCGAAGGCTTGCACGAGGCCGGAGTGATTGGTCGTCGTTCGCGCGACGCCATCTGAGCCAACCAGTTCGAGTGGGCGCAGATCTGGCAGTGGGACGGCGTGGACGCCCTCACCTCGCATCGCGCCAAAGGGCAAGACCCCGTTATAGAGGCCAGCGCGCTTGCGTCCCTCTTTGCCCTTCTTCGTTTCTTCGGAGAGGTTATCCGAGTACCACTGGGCAATCGCAATGAAGATGGCGATGTAGAGGCGTCCAGCAGCAGTGGAGGCATCAACCCGATCCTGCACGGAGACGAAGATGACCCCAGCCTCGTCGAGTTGCTCGAGCACCGATGAGACAAGTCCGACGTTACGTCCGAGCCGATCCAGTTTATGCACGACCAGGTGCGTGTAGGTTCCCGCGAGGCATGCATCGAGTGCGGCGCCCAGACCGGGGCGTTTCTTGAGTGTCCCAGGACGTCCACTGACGCCCTCTTCGCGGAAGATGGCGCTCTCAGGCAAAGTGACGTCCAATTGGTCGCGGCAGTGCTCCTGAACCTTGAGTGTCTGCATGGGCAGACTGAATTGGTCGACTTGCTCCTCAGAGCTCACCCGCACCAGGGCACAGGGGCGTGGCGTCCTCGGCAGCGTGAGGCGGCTGGGTGTCTTAGTCCGCATGCGCCCTCCTCTCGCTGACAACGATGGCTGGCGCAACAGGCGGTGTTGCAGCCTGCGTCGCAATAGCGCCGAGGACTCGCGCGAGAGCTAGAAGCGCCGCATCGGGCAGGGCTGGTTGCGACGGAGAGACAGATGACGAGGTGCGAGCGATGGTACGGCGCAGACGATGCGAGGTCGGCATGCCAAACTCCTCTTGCGTCTAACGTCGCCACAGCAGCGCCGCCCGTGCCGCCTGCTCCTTGCAAAATAAGGATGCCTGCGATATACTGGCGAGTGATGGGTGCTCGTGTCGCTGCTGCAGTGACACACACTCGGCGGCTCACGGTGGGGCAAACACCTGTGGGCCGCTTTCTTTTTGGGAAAGTTCTCCCTATACCGATCGTACTACACGATTCGAGCATTGTCAAGGTAGGCGAAACTATTTCGATGTATTTCGAGAACAACGGAGATGCCTGTTGCCAAGTCGAGCAAATTGAGCTATACTGGCTCTAGGAATTGCCTGATGCGGAAGCTGGTGACATCACATGGCTAATCAAGAGTATTACACCCAGGAGGAGCTGCAGGAGCTCTTTGGCGTCACGTACTACAAGATCAAGGAAGCGATCGATAAGCTGAGCGCGTCTGGCGAAATCGTAGTAGAGCGACGGAATATAGATCAGCGTAAGAAGTTTGTACATCGGAAATATGTACCGAAGATCGGTCAGTTCTTTGGAATCCAGCTTGAGGGATTCTAGGAACATCGCTGGATCCGAGATGGGCCATTTGCCTTCTCGTTAGCTGAGGGAGGAGCCATGTGCTTACCGAACACATCTCATCCAGGTCGCAGGTAACAGGCAATCATTAGAAAGTGCACTGTAGCATGTTTCTTCTGACTTTGACTAACCGCAACAGGGCAACCTCCCATGCCAAGGCAGAGCTCGCCACAACGGATTTGTAATTCCTATCATGAGGCTGCACATGCTGTTGTAGGGCATGTTTTGGGACGATTCGTCAAGGAGGTCACGATCAGGCCCTCTGCAGCTATACGCGCTGAAGTCAAACATGCACGTGGCTACTGTGCATTTGATCTTGAGCGCGAGGAAGCTGAAGGGATCGCCGAATGGGGTCCGGCAACGGACAATCCAAACGGTATCGCCGTATTACTGGCCGGAGCTGTCGCTTATGTTCGGTTGTGTTACGAGCGCGGCTGGAACATTACCGATCTCAATGACGGTTGCGCATACGATGTACAGGCGGCAGGATTCTTATCCGCGCGACTGACCAAGACAGAACTCGGGCGCAAACGGCTCTTCAATCGTCAAGAGCGCCACGCGATCGACCTGGTGAATGATTACTGGTATGTGGTGGAAGCCCTGGCTGCAGCATTGTTAAGAAGCGGCACCATAACCGGAGAGCACGCGCATGAGATCATCTCAGATACCTTGTAGCACGTCGCTGCGCAAAACAGGCCCTAGGGTACCAGTCAACGAACTCATTTGCAAGGTGCTGCGCCACAATATTTGCGTTCCTATTCAGAGCATGCACGAGTTGGGCGTCCCGGCGATTTTTGAGGCACAACCGAATTTTAGGGCAAAGCCCGGCTTTGCACAAATAGTCGCCGCTGCACAAAAAGTCGTAATCTTGCACAAAAAGTCAGCGTGTGGAGTCCTAACAATCTGGCTTCCATACAAGCGGTGTGACCATACTCTCTTGAGCGGCGTACCGGACGCCGTAGCCACATGAGAGAGGATTGCGGTGACACACGGAGCAAGAGGCGACGTGGGAGTACTGCCTGTTGCAGGATCCCAGTGTGGTACCACAGGCAGCAGGGACACGACTTGGGCGTGTTGTGTATTGCGGAGAGTTCGTGGAGACAAAAGACGTTTCTCAGCAGAACTTGCAGCGCGCCATCGGTCAATTAGGCAAGCACGGGTGGGAACTCGTCAGTGCTACAGACCTCAACCTGTATTTCAAGCGCCAAGTAAAGCCTGGTCGAAAGGCCAGCGAACCGGAACTAGTCCTGTAGCGGTCAACACCCGCATGTAGAGATGCCAGGGACATGTCCCTGGCATCTCGTCTAAGTCTGACTAAGTCCGGCACTACCGAGAAGTCGTAACGACCAAGTCTGTGCTTTGTGCTCCAGACGTATAGCTGCGCCACTCATCCGTCTCGTCATTGGATCGATTGGAGGGGTATCCCACACTCAGGGCCGCGTTATATGGCTCTGACTCCATTCTCTGACGAAGCAGAATGGCCCCACGCACATATTCAGACAGGCTTTCGCCCGCTGAGCGCGCTGAGCGAAGTAACGCATGGAACTCCTTCGTGGGTAGTCGGAGCGACAAGACTGATGTGCGACGTGGCCGTGACTCAATTTCCTCCGCTTCCTGCTCCCAAATACCAGGATCCTCGCTCTGCTGTTCTAACTCCTGCGCGAGTTCGTCGGTTGACTTTCGTCTCGTCATCGTGCCCTCCAGTACCATGCTATCTCTCGCGGCTTACTTCGCCATCCGGTGATCGCGCGCCACGTTGCGGGATCATCCATGATCTGTATGATACAGATCGTCCACAAGGCCCCACCCTGATCAGGGCCGATCATGTAATGGCTTGCGCTGCGGTTATGGCGGTTTGCGTTGAACTTGGGTTGAAGCGCCCAAATCTCTTCTTCAATGCGCTCTGGAGTTACGCCTCGACGGGCAAGATGTTCGACGTTGCCGTCATCCCACTCCCACTCATCAATAAGGAGTCTCATAACTCGCGCCCCCTTGACGACCTGTATACTGTCGTATACAATTGTATACAGACTTGGTCAGGAAGTAAAGAGGGAGTTGCGTGATGCCAGAAATGGAAACAACCAGCATCGAGGCGTTGATCCTTGCAAACCATGTGGAGGCAATCAATGGTTTGCTCTACATCAGCGGCGGCGGGTGGACGGATATGCACCGTCGAATACAAGACAACGCTGTACCTCCTAGTCACTTCGGAGTGGGTGTGTCAATTCGTGTGCCGTGGCATGAAACGAATGAGGACCACACCATCATGATCGAGGTGCAACACGAAGATTCAACGCTTACCGTCGCTCGCGCTGAGGGGACAATGAAACTCGGTCGCCCGCCTCAACTCACACGCGGCGACATCCAACACGCTGTCATCGCTATGAGCGTGGACACGATTTTTCCGGACGCGGGGGGATACCGGGTCATAGCTAGACTTGACGGAGATAAAGTTACCGTCACGTGGCCGTTTCGTGTACATGACGTGAGAGCATGAGGAACCTATCGAATTAGTCATTCTTCTCGTTGGCGCCAGAACCCGGAGTGCTCTTTCTAGGCACTGACCAGTAAGGCGATTTACACGAGGGGCACACGCGCGGCGGGCGCGCAGCCTCCCCTGGCTTCGGCTTGTGTGGAAGCCACTCATGCCCACATCGGAGGCAGCGATACCCCCAGAGCTGTACTTTTAAGTCGTCACGTTCCATACAAATAGTATGTGACAATTTGGTACAGCCGTCAAGCGCGACCTCACCCAAATAGTCCCCTGTTATTACCTATTTGTAATATACAAATTGGAATATACTGGCAGGAGGCGCTACCATGAACGCTCGCCAGTATAGGGGCCGTGACCTGGCTACACGTCAACCCATCACGCATGACGGGAACCGCTGGACGGTCCCTTCACAGTCCGGCAAGTCACCCTACACGGTAGACTTTGGCGGCAAGACGCCGCGCTGCACCTGCCAGGATTATGAACTGAGTGGCCTCAAGTGCAAGCATATCTACGCCGTCGAGTACGCCGTCCGCGCTGAGGCTGCACGCGAAATGGGCGCGCCACTTGACGAACCTCCCCCTTCCTGCCCGCCCAAGCGCCGCACGTATAAGCAGGACTGGCCCGCCTACAACGCCGCGCAGACGCACGAAAAGGCACACTTCCAAGAGTTCCTGTCTGCGCTTTGCCGCGACATTCCTGACCTGCCACGCCAGCCCGGCCCTGGTCGCGCCCGCCTACCGTTGCGCGATATGGTCTTCGCCTCCTGCTTCAAGGTCTGTAGCACCGTCTCGTGCCGCCGCTTCATGTCTGACCTTGCCGAACCACATAGAAGGTGAACCCATGGACCTGGACGCAGCGCGTCACCTCGCGCAGTCCGGCCAAGCGGGCCGCTACCAGTTCCAATGGTGGGCGCTCTCCAAGGTGCGCGCCAAGCCGCTAGGCGGCCAAGAAGGCAGCAAGATTGGCAAGACTGGCAGTGACAAGGGCATTGACGGCGTGATTGACTTCATAGACGACGCCAGCGGCCAGCACAAGCGGATCATTGTCCAAGTCAAGTCAGGTCAATGTGAAGTCCGGCGACATTCGCGATCTAGCAGGCACACGCGAGCGCGAGAAACTCGAGATTGGCGTCTTTATCACCTTGGAAGAGCCGTCACGCGACATGGTGACAGAGGCCGTAACTGCGGGCTTCTACAACACCCATTGGGGACAGCATCCGCGTATCCAAATCCTCACCATTGCGGACCTCTTGGAGGACGCGCGAATCGACATGCCTCCGCAAAGTCAGGTCAGTACGACGGTCAAGCGTGCCCCGCGCATCAAGTCCACCCCTGCCGCCACGCAAGCCTCGCTGCTGGATGGCGTGGCCGATACGCCAGTGGTCGCAGAAAGGCGTAAGGCGACTCGTTAAACCCCTCCACTGCGGATGTGCGACAATGGGGCGATAAATGTTCGTCTGAGGGGGTGAGTCTCAGTTCTGGAGCGGTACGCCATCACGACCTTGTAGGACCACGAAGGAGCGACAACATGCAAGCGCCATTCGATCAAGCGGACGCCCAGAGCCTGTACGAGCAGATGCGACCGGACCAACGCACTGCCATTGCCTTGGAATTCGTGCGCTGCCTCCAACTCGCCGAGGATCCCGCCGCCGAGCAGTTCATGGCGCAGGGTGAGCAGGCAAGCGCTGCAGGCGAGAAGGTCGAAGTCATTGGGGGCGCCCTGGTGACGCCACGCTTGCTCACGGCCCAGCAGGCGGCAGCGGTCCATCGCTACACGTATGACCACCATCCCGACTGCTTCACCCACGTCATGCAGCATCCCCTCACCCAGGCCGTCCTGTCGGCGCCTGGATCGCCGCCTGAGTCTCCACCTGCGCAGGAATGACGCGGTGTGGGGGATCGGCGCTCTCGAGCTGGTGGCGAGCGGACCCAACGCATCACCCAAGAGGGGATGTTTGCGCTGCGTGACGCGCAGGTGGGTCCTCTCCCACGCGGATACTGGGGGCATAGCGGAAATGCCAAACACGGTCTTCAGTTCTGCCTACACCTGCGGCTCCTCATCGTGGCTGGGCGTCTCGACGCTCTCGCTGGGCAGGTGATCCCAGCCACTGTTTTTGACCTCGTCCTTCGTGACGTTGAGGTGGACGCCATCAGGGTCAATACGAGCAATGGCGCTCTTGGGGGCGTAGTACTCGTGGTGAAAGAGCAGCCCCTTCTCGAGCCGGAAATACTCCCAGAGGGCAATACCTCCAGCGACCTTGCCTAGCTTCTCGCCAGCCACATCGTACACCGTCGCTCCAGCAGGAACACTCAGACTTGCACTGCTCTGAGATCCACCCAGCGCGGATGGATCCTGTTGCCGGCTCTGATCCTCAGGGTTGGACATCGCCTTGACTCCTTTCCGCGCCTAGCCAGCGACTAGACGCAAGCACGCCAGTTCCTTGGCACCCTTCAGCATAGCCACATGGCGACCACAGACGTCAACGGAGTAGGCGCAGTTGAGCTCCGGTTCGGCACACGGGTGACGCCCACTCGGATCGATCATCGTCGTCGAGTTGCCACCGACATAGCCGAACCGGTTCTGCTCCGACTGCACGGTGTCAGCCGCCGCGGCGCCCAGCCATGGCGGCTCTAGGGATGGGCGAACGGCGCCAGTTCAGTAGAGCGCCGCAACATGACTACCTTGACGCTGCCACGGCGAAGATTTCTGATCGTTGTGGCTGGACTCGGCCTGAGCGGCCTCCTGGGGTGTCGTCCGCGCGCGCCGCGACCAGGTCCGAGTCACCCTGCCCGCGCACCGACACCCCAACTAACACCCCTGCCGCCGTCCCCATCGCCAGCGCCCATCCGCTTTGGCGTGGATATGTTCCTCGATAACCCAGAGACGCTGCGGCATCAGCGCGTCGGCCTGATCACCAATCAGACCGGGCGCAGCGCCGACGGCCGCAGCACCATTGACCTGCTCTACGCGCGAATGGACCTCTATCTGCGCGCGCTGTTCGCCCCCGAGCACGGCTTGCGCGGCGCCGCCGCTCCCGGTGCGCCGATCGCGAACGGCCCCGATGCCGCGACGGGACTGCCGGTCTACTCACTCTACGGTCAGACGCTAAAACCGACTCCGCTGATGCTCGCAGGCCTCGATGCGCTCGTCTACGACCTCCAGGACGTCGGCACGCGCTATTACACCTATATCTGGACGATGGCGCTCGCCATGCGGGCCGCGGCGGAACAGCATCTCCGCTTCGTCGTGCTCGACCGGCCAGATCCGCTCGGTGGCGCGCTGGTGCAAGGGAATGTGCTCGACCCGCAGTTCGCCTCGTTTGTGGGGCTCTACCCTGTGCCGATGCGCTATGGCATGACCCCAGGCGAGTTGGCGCACTATCTGAACCGCGAGGAAGGAATCGGCGTGGACCTCACGGTCGTCCCGCTGGCGGGATGGACGCGCACGCGCTACTACGACGAGACGGGCCTGCCATGGACGCCCCCGTCACCGAACATGCCTGATCTCGAGAGCGCGCTCCACTACCCCGGCGCGTGTTTATTCGAGGGCACGAACCTCTCCGTCGGGCGGGGCACGCCGCGTGCGTTTCAGCAGCTCGGCGCGCCCTGGGTGGACAACGCCGAGCTCGTGCGACGCCTCGCGGCTTACTCCCTTGCAGGCGTGCGCTTCGAGGCGGTGACCTTCACGCCGGCGCAGCCAGGCGATGGAAAGTTCGCCGATCAACTGGTGCGTGGGGTGCGCTTCATCACGACAGACCGTACGACCTACGACCCGACGCACGCGGCGCTCGCCGCCCTTCGCGAGATTCAAGGCCTACACGCCGACCGGCTGATGTGGGACCTGGCGAACTTCGATAGACGCGCCGGCAGCGCGCGCGTGCGGGAGCAGATCCTGGCAGGCGCGCCACTCGCCGAAATTACACGGGGCTGGGAAGCGCAGCTCGCAGCCTTCAAGCGGCAGTGTGCCCACTACCTGCTCTATCCGTGAGCACAATCCAGGCGCCGCCAGGGGTCGACAGGCTGCACCCATCTAGAAGCTGGCGCGGGCATAGACGAGTCGACCAAGCGCATATTACACACGCCTTGCTTGCGTCTTGTATACTGCCCTACAGGCAACCAGACGCACCAGGAGCGAGACGATGAGCGAGCAGCAAGCAGCAACGGAAAGCCCACGTCCACATCCAGAGTCCACAGGCATATACTGGGGCGACTCAATCAGCATGGAGCGGCAGCAGGAATTGCAGGGCTACCTCGACCGGTGGGAGGCGGAGTCGGACCACGGCGAACGCAAAGGTCCGTTTGACACTCAGCGCATGGAAGAGCGGCCGCTCACCAGTCAGGGAGTCATCAAGGATCGCAACACTGAGCGCCTAAACCTGACCGGGGCTGATGTGTGTTGGTTGGCGGGGTTAGTCGCTCCCTCTCCCTATTCGACACGTACTTTGTCAGGACCGATGCCCCTTTCAGCCAGACACCTCCATCTGGAGGGAGCTTATCTCGGCTGGGCGCGCCTGGAAGGAGCCGACCTCAGTGGTGTGCACCTTGAGGACGCTTACCTTGGCAGTGCGAGCCTTGCACAGGCTAACCTCTCGTTTGCACACCTCCAATGAACCTATCTTGGCTTGGCGCGGCTGGAGGGGGCTGACCTCCGCAGAGCGCGGCTCGACAGCCGGACCGACCTCAGCGAAGCCACCCTCAATGGGACGACACGGTTGGGCGACATCCAATGGGGCGGGGTCGGTGCGATCGACCTCACCACCATCAAGTCTGAGCGCGTCGCCATCCTGGGCGATGAGCGCGGCGTCTCCCTGCGCTCGCCCACCTCCAAGCAGGAGGAGGTCGTGCGAGCCTATCGCCAGATGGCTAGCCAACTGCGCCCGCAGGGTATGAATGAGGTCGCCGACCGCTTTCACTACCGCTGACAGAAACGGCAACGCCGGGCGCTCCTGCGCCAGGGCAAAGTAGGGGCGTACCTGTTCTCGGCGCTTCTCGCCCTGCTGGCGGGCTATGGCTACAGGTTGGGCCGCATCATCGTTGCCTATGTGCTCGTGGTCGTGTTGTTTGCAGGAGGCTATTTGCTCTCCGGTGGGCTTTGGACGGTCATCTTGTCGCTAGATATCAGCCAAGCTAGTGCGGTCGCCAAGTGGCTGGCAGCGCCCACTGAGGGGAAAGAAGCGGCGTATAGCGTGGTCGCCACGCTTGTTGCCATCGGCCGGGGGATCTACGCCATGAGCATCATGGTCTACTGGTTGGCGCTCGTGTTCCTCGATATCGGCATGGTGCGCAGCGCCGTCTATCCGCGCTGGCTGGGCTGGGCGGGGCTGATCGTGGGCATCACTGGGGTGCCCCTCGGCATCATCCAGACGTTCTCTGAGCGTTCCAGCACGCTCACGCTCATGTACGTGGTCCTGTCATTCGTGACCACCCTGTGGTTCCTCACGGTCGGTATCTGGGTGGCCCGAACAGCGTGGTCACGGGGAAGAGGCGAGAAGGACGTCGAACCTGATCAGGTGTTTAAGCTGACGAAGGAGACGCAATGAGAACGGCTACGCGGACACGCCAGACCTGTTACCACTGCCATGTCCGCGTGAGCCTGTGATGGACCGGGGGATGATCACACGCGCCTGCCCTGCGCCCGCCCTTGGCGCGCATCTGGCGCCGGTGCTCCCTTCCATCCTATCACCACTATCACCACTATCACCGCACGGTGACGACGGCGCTGCAGCTGGACGCGCTGACGTTGATACAGCGCCGGCAGCTGCGTGCCCTGGGTCGGCTGGCGATCGCACTGGCCCAGCCCCAGTCTCCGCCTCCGCCGCCGCCTGGTCCCAGCGGAGCGCCCCGCGTCTCTCACGCGGAGTCGCTGTTGCTCCTGTCCTTGCTGCCCATGTT
>Ga0070698_100007699_pt1 | contig 11649 bp, 12 predicted proteins | sample KBSK1502metaG_FD_65477 | JGI IMG/M metagenome (GOLD analysis project Ga0070698, IMG submission 65477) | Corn, switchgrass and miscanthus rhizosphere microbial communities from Kellogg Biological Station, Michigan, USA - KBS K1-50-2 metaG | ecosystem: Host-associated > Plants > Roots >...
CTGAAGTTCCTGGAAAACATCCTCGGCGACCTGCGACACGCGGGTGTCGTGCGGAGCCAGCGCGGTGTCGACGGCGGCTACTGGCTCGCGCGTCCGGCCGACGAGATCACCGTGGCCGAAGTGATTCGCGGCGTCGAGGGACCGATCGCCAACGTGCGCGGCGTTGGCCCTGAGCAGGTCGAGTACGCGGGCTCGGCGGAGCGCTTACGCGACGTCTGGATCGCCGTTCGCGCGAACCTGCGCGCGGTCCTGGAGCAGGTCACGATCGCGGACCTCGCGAGCGGCGAGCTGCCGCTCTCAATCGAAGAGCTGGCGGCGAATCCCGACGCCTGGCAACCGCACTAGTCGCTGAAAACCGTCTGCCGCGTCGGGCGGACGTAGACGATCTGTCCGCTCTGAAGCTCGAGCGCCTCCACTTGCTCGCGGGTCAGCTGCGCGGACAGCGTCTCGCCGTCGTCGCGCACGAGCTCGACGCGAACCTCGAAGCCGAGATGAACGAGGCGCTGCACCATCGTCTCCTGCGTCGAGCCGTTCGGCTCGAGCAGCAGCTCGACGTCGTGGGGTCGGATGAAGGTGTCGCCGAGCCGGTTGACCGGCCCGACGAAGGACATCACGAACTCGTTGGCGGGATGGTCGTAGAGCTCGCGCGGCGGCGCCGTCTGCTCGACCCGGCCGCCGTTCATCACCACGACGCGGTCGGCGACGTCCATCGCCTCTTCCTGGTCGTGGGTGACGATCACGGTCGTCGTGTGAGTCTCGTCGTGCAGGCGCCGCAGCCAGAGTCGTAGCTCCTTGCGAACGCGCGCGTCGAGCGCGCCAAAGGGCTCGTCGAGCAGCAGGACCGTCGGGTCGACCGCGAGGGCGCGCGCAAGCCCCATGCGCTGACGCTGGCCGCCGGAAAGCTGGGCTGGATAGCGCTTCGCCAGACCAGTCAGCTGAACGAGGTCGAGCAGCTCGGACACACGCTGCTCGATCTCTCGGCGCGGTCGACGCCGGATCGTCAGGCCGAAGGCGACGTTGTCCCACACGGTCAGGTGCTTGAAGGCGGCGTAGTGCTGAAACACGAAGCCGACGCCCCGCGACTGCGGCGGACGCCGGGTGACGTCCTCGCCGTCGAGCGAGACCTCGCCGGCGTCCGGCTGCTCGAGCCCTGCGATCACGCGCAGCAAGGTGGACTTGCCGCTGCCACTCGGGCCGAGCAGCGCCGTGAGGGAGCCGGTCGGGACGTCGACGGAGACGTCGTCCAGGGCGATGAAGTCGCCGAAGCGCTTGACGATTCCGCGCGCCGAGATCACTGGATTCCCTCTTTGGGCCTCAGCCGCGTCATGAGGAGAAGCGTCGCCATGGCCAGCAGGGCCAGCACCACGGCCGCTGCATAGGCACCGGTGTCGAACGACTGGTAGCGATCCTGGACGTAGAGGGTGAGCGACTCCGTCTGCCCGGCAAGCCGGCCGGAGACGACGCTCACCGCGCCGAACTCGCCCAGCGCACGGGCGGTGGTCAACACGACTCCGTAGGCGGTCGCCCAGCGGATCGCCGGCCACGTTACGCGGCGGAAGGTCTGGAGGGCGGAGGCGCCGAGCGTCGCAGCCGCCTGTTCCTGCTCCGTCCCGATCTCACGCAACACGGGCACGACCTCCCGTACGACGAACGGCAACGAGACGAAGATCGTCGCCAGGACCATCCCCGGCAGGGCGAAGACGATCCCGTGGCCACCGAGCCAGCCGCCGCGTCCGTAGAGGAGCAGCAAGGCGAGCCCGACGACGACGGGCGAGAGCGCAAGCGGCAGATCGACCACGGCGTTCACGATTCCTGAACCGGGATAGCGATGGCGGACGATCGCAAGCGCACACAACACACCGAAGATCGTGTTGTTAGGCACTGCGATCGCTGTGAGGACGAGCGTCACCTTCAACGCGTGCAGAGCATCCGGAGTCGTGACCGCAGCCCACACCGGACCGACTCCGTGCTCGAACGTCCGCCAGAAGATGAACCCGAGGGGTGCGACGAGCAGAAGCGCGAGATAGCCGAGCGAAGCGAAACGAAGCGCGTACTTAGCGGTCATGTCTCGTCACCCAACGCCGGAGCGCGCCGATCGCAAGCAGAACGCCGAAAGAGGTCAACAGGATGACGACAGAGGCGGCCGCGGCACCACCCGAGTCTCCGCTCTCGAGCCGGCCGAACACGTACACCGACACGACCTCTGTCTTGAACGGGAGGTTGCCCGACATCAGCACCACCGCTCCGAACTCGCCGACTGCGCGCGCGAAGGCAAGCGCAGCGCCGGACAGGACCGCGGGCAGGATGCTCGGGAAGATGATGCGGAGAAAGGTCGTGAAGCGACCCGCGCCCAGCGACGCGGCGGCATCCTCCAGCTCGCGATCGAGCTCGAAGAGCACGGGCTGTACGGTTCGAACGACGAACGGGAGCGTTACGAAGAGCAGCGCGAGCAACAGACCCCAACGCGTGAACGCGGCGTTGATCCCGACGGGCGACTTCGGCCCGTAGAGCGCAAGCAGCGTGAGCCCGGCGACGATCGTCGGCAGAGCGAACGGGAGGTCGACCAGTGCGTTCACGAGTCCCTGGCCGGCGAAGCGATCGCGAACGAGGGTCCACGCGATCGCGGTCCCGGCGACAGCGTTCACCAGCGCGACGACGAGAGAGAGCCCGAGGGTGAGCTTCAGGGCAGCAGTCGCCTGAGGCGTCGAGACCGCTCCCCAGCCGTGAGCCTTCCAGCCCAACGCGGCCAGCGGCAGCAGCACGATCACGCTCAGGTAGACCGTGCTCAGGCCGATCGACAGGCCCGGCGCAAGCGAGCGCCGGGCCGCGGGTGCTGCTGAAAGTGCCTCGGCGTTAGCCGCCACTCGAGCCTATGAAGCGGACCATGATGCCCGTCTTTGGGTCGAAGAACTTCTTCTCGACCTTCGCCCAGCCGCCGACGTACTTGATCGTGAACAACTGCGGACGAACAGGAAAGTTGAAGCCGCGCGCAGCCGCCGGCACGACCGGCCGGTAGCCGTTCTGCGCGAAGATCTTCTGCGCCTCGAGCGTGTGCAAGAACCTCACGAAGGCGTTCGCCTCCGCCTTGTGCTTCGAGATCGATGTGACGGCGACCGGGTTTTCGATCAGGATCGTCGCCTTCGGGATCACGAACTGGACCGGCTGGCCCCTCTGCCGGGCGAACAGCGCCTCGTTCTCGTAGGCGAGGAAAACGTCACCGCGCCCCGCAAGGAATGTCTGAAGTCCTTCGCGAGCGCTCGTCGGCTGCGCAACGACGTGCTTCCAGAGCTTGCCGAGGTAGTCGACAGCCTGCGCCGGTGTCTTTCCGGAGCGCAGGGCACCGCCGTATGCGGCCATAACGTTCCAGCGCGCGCCGCCCGACGTGAACGGGTTCGGCGTGATCACCTGAATGCCCGGCTTGAGCAGGTCGTTCCAGGTCTTCAACTTCTTCGGGTTGCCGTCACGCACCACGAAGACGACGACCGAGCGCGTGACCATGCCCTTGTACGTGTCCTTGTTCCAATTCTTCGCGACGAGGTTCTTCTGGACGAGCGAGGTGACGTCGGGCTCGAGCGAGAACGCGACGACATCCGCAGCGAGCCCCGCTGCGACAGCCCGGCTCTGCTCGCCCGAAGCGCCGTAGGACTGGGAGAACGAGACGCCGTTCCCTGCCGGGGTCTTCTGGAAGGCCGAGATCAGCTGTCCGTACGCGTCCTTCGGGGTCGAATAGGCGACGAGCGTCAGCCTTGTGCCCTTCGACGCCCCGGTGGCCAAGGCCGGCAGAAGGAGCGCAATGAGCAAAGCTAGGCTAATTCGTCGCATCTTGTCTCCTTATTAGTCCACTGAATCGGTGGACTTTAGGGACAAGGGCAGACGACGTCAAATGGGAACCGCAGGCCGTTCCATACAATCGATCGTGTGAGCCCCTCCACTCTCAGCGCCGGCGGTCGGACCTACGAGGTCTTCCGGCTCGAGGACGCTGAACGGCTCCCCTACACGCTGCGGATCCTGCTCGAGAACGCGCTTCGCCACGGCGAGGAGGAGGACGCAGAGGCACTGCGCCGCTGGCAGCCGCAGGCCGAGCCCTCGGAGGAGATCTCGTTTCGGCCGGCCCGCGTTCTGCTCCAGGACTTCACCGGCGTGCCGGCGGTCGTCGATCTGGCCGCGATGAGGAACGCAATGGCGGATCTCGGCGGCGACCCGTCGCGAATCAATCCGCAGCTCCCGGCCGAGCTGGTCATCGACCACTCCGTCCAGGTCGACGAGTACGCATCAGCCCGCGCGATGTTCCGGAACGCCGAGCTGGAGTTCGAACGGAACCGCGAGCGCTACGCCTTCCTGCGCTGGGGACAGACGGCGTTCGACAACTTCAAGGTCGTCCCGCCGAACACGGGCATCGTCCATCAGGTGAATCTCGAGTTCCTCGCACGCGTGATCGAGACGCGCGACGGCCGGGCCTTCCCCGACACACTCGTCGGCACGGACTCTCACACGACGATGATCAACGGGCTCGGCGTGCTCGGCTGGGGCGTCGGAGGAATCGAGGCCGAGGCGGCAATGCTCGGCGAGGCCGTGTCGATGCTCATCCCGCGTGTCGTGGGGTTCAAGCTCACGGGTGCAATGCGGGAAGGCGCGACCGCGACCGACCTCGTCCTGACGGTCACGCAGTTGCTTCGCGCTGCGGGCGTGGTCGGGAAGTTCGTCGAGTACTTCGGTCATGGGCTCGTGGGGCTCCCGCTCGCGGACCGCGCCACGATCGGCAACATGTCGCCGGAGTACGGCGCCACCTGCGGCTTCTTCCCGGTCGACGACGAGACGCTGAAATACCTGCAGCTGACGGGACGGGACGAAGACCAGCTGGCGCTCGTCGAGGCGTACTGCAAGGAGAACGCGCTCTGGCACGACCCCGATCACGAGCCTGAGTACTCCCAGGTCGTCGAGCTCGACCTCTCGACCGTGGAGCCGTCTCTCGCCGGGCCGCGGCGGCCACAGGACCGGGTGCCGTTGCGTGAGGCCAAGCAATCCTTCGTCGACGCCCTCGAGACCTTCGGCGTCGACTACGGCAACGAGCACGACGAGGCGATCTCGGAGTCGTTCCCCGCCAGCGACTCGCCGGCGACGGTCGATCCGGGACACGGCGAGTTGGTCCCCGAGGTGAGAGTGCCCGTTGCAGGTGTCGCGATGCTCGAGCAGCAGACACCGATGGCGGTGTCGGCGGACGGAGAGGTGTTCGAGCTGGAGCACGGCTCCGTCGTGATCGCTGCCATCACCTCCTGCACCAACACCTCGAACCCGCAGGTGATGATCGGCGCAGGTCTCCTCGCGAAGAAGGCCGTCGAGCTCGGCATGCGCCGCAAGCCCTGGGTCAAGTCGAGCCTGGCGCCGGGGTCGAAGGTCGTGACCGAGTACTTCGAACAGGCGGGACTAGACGCCTACCTCGACGAGCTCGGCTTCCAGACGGTGGGCTACGGGTGCACGACGTGCATCGGGAACTCAGGGCCGCTGCCGGAGGCGATCTCGGCGGCGATCCTCGCAGGCGACCTCGTCGTCTGCTCGGTGCTCTCGGGGAACCGGAACTTCGAGGCGCGCATCCATCCCGAGGTGAAGGCCAACTACCTCGCGTCGCCGCCGCTCGTCGTGGCGTACGCGCTCGCAGGACGCATGGACGTCGATCTCGTCAGCGAGCCGCTCGGACAAGACAGGGACGGCAACGACGTCTATCTCCGCGACCTCTGGCCGACCTCGGACGAGATCCAGGAGACGATCTCACGAGCAGTGCGCGGCGAGATGTTCACGCGCACCTACGCCGACGTGTTCACCGGCGACCCCGCCTGGCGCGAGCTTCCGATCCCCGAAGGCGATCTCTTCTCCTGGGATCCTCGGTCGACGTACGTTCGGCAGCCGCCGTACTTCGAAGGGATGTCAACTGAGCCCGAGCAGGTCGAGGACTTCGCCGGCGCGCGCTGCCTCGTCATGATCGGCGACTCCGTCACGACGGATCACATCTCGCCCGCGGGTGCGATCAAGCCCGACTCCCCGGCCGGGATGTACCTGGTCGAGCACGGAGTCGAGCGCAAGGACTTCAACTCGTACGGCTCGCGCCGCGGGAACCACGAAGTGATGGTTCGCGGCACGTTCGCGAACGTGCGGCTGCGCAACCTGCTCGTGCCGGGCTCCGAAGGGACGTGGACTGTGCACCTGCCGAGCGCCGAGGAGATGACGATCTACGACGCCTCGCAGCGTTATCTCGCGGAAGGCACGCCACTCATCGTCATCGCCGGCAAGGAGTACGGCTCCGGCTCGTCGCGAGACTGGGCCGCGAAGGGACCGACGCTGCTCGGCGTCCGCGCCGTGATCGCGGAATCGTACGAGCGAATTCACCGCTCGAACCTGCTGATGATGGGGATCCTGCCGCTGCAGTTCCTCGAGGGCGAAACGCCCGCGACTCTCGGTCTGACGGGGCGCGAGGAGTTTGCCCTCGAAGGTGTGCAGGACGGCAACGCGGACGAGGTCGCCGTGCGGGCCGATGGAACCGAGCTCCGCGCCCGCGTCCGGCTCGACACGCCGCGCGAGCGCGAGTACTTCCGCCACGGCGGGATCCTTCGCTACGTCCTGCGGCGTCTCCTCGCGACCTGACTGCCTAGGCGGCCCGGTCCCTCGATGCGGCGCTGAGGCCGCGGAGGCTCGCTGCGACCTGCGCGACCGCCTGCTGGTAGCGCTTCCTCGGAACTTTCGCCGCGTAGCCGTTCTTGCGATGGGCCTCGACGACACGGTCGATGAACTCTCTCGCCTGCACGTCCGCATCCGGCAGCTTCGCCATGTCTCTCAGTTTAGGTCACTCCAGAGGCGGTCGACGATCAGCTCGGCGAACCAGGTGTACCAGTAGTTCTGGGAGAGCTTGCGCTCGGCGAGATACGTGCGCAGGCGATCCGAGACCTCGAGCGCCGGCGTGAGCGTCGGGACGACGTCATCCGGCCTCACGACGTTGCCCGAGCCGCGGACGAACTTGTTCGTGTACGTGTAGGCGTCCTTCGCCATCGCGGTCCAGAGCCTGCGGTCCGCCTCGAAGAGGTCGACGAGCCCGGCGTCGCCCAGACGCTTCAGCTTGTTGAGGCTCAGCGCCACAGGACTGCGCGCGCCGTCGTGACGGCCGCCGAAGCCGTCGCCGCGAGCTCGATGGCGAACAGGACTGCTGCCAGGTCGCGCAGCGCCCGGTGTGGCGTGAGCAGCCAGGCGAACGAGACGGCAACCGTGACCAGGCCGAGCAGGAACGCACCGAGGATCCAGCTGCCGGCGCGCCGGAACCCGGCCGTCGCCGCGGCGGGCGCGTCGCCGGCGAACGACTGGAAGGTCGAGATCGAGACGCCGAGGAAGACCAGCAGGAGCCCGGCAAGACCGGCCGCAGCCCCGAAGACGGCCGGAACGAGACCCATCGCCTCACCGTAGCCAACAGGTCGGAAGGCGGTTACAGTCGTCACGTGCGACTGGGCAAGGACGGAAAGGTCGAGCTGATCAAGAAGGTGCCGCTCTTCTCGAAGGTCTCCAAGAAGGGGCTCGGAGAGGTCGCCCAGATCGCGGACGAGCTCGACCTTCCCAAGGGAAAGGTCATGGCCGTGGAAGGCGATCGTGGCCGCGAGTTCTTCGTCCTCCTCGAGGGCGAGGCTGACGTGACGAAGGGCGACCAGAGCATCAACACCATCCACGCAGGCGACTTCTTCGGCGAGATCGCGCTCGTCACGAAGATGCCGCGGACAGCGACGGTCACCGCCACGACCGACGTCCGCGTGCTCGTGATCACCGAGCGCGACTTCAGCACACTGGTGAAGCACTCGGACGAAGTCAGCCGCGCAGTCGCGGAAGCCCTGGCCGAACGTATGGCCCCGGACTTACCGGTCTAACCGGCGGGAAGCAGGCGGGCCTGGGTGGCCTTGAAGCTGGCGACGACAACCTCGCCGGGCCGAAGCGCAAGCCGTTCGGCCGACGCGGCGGTGATCTCCGCCGTGAGGAACGGGAGTCGCACGCGAACACGATTTCCGACCTGGACCAGGGAGACGATCTCGCCCTCGAGGTGATTCAGCGCCGAATCGTCCGGAGCCAGGCGGGCGAGCGAGATGTCCCAGGGATAGACGACAAGAACCGCCCGTCCGCGCGCCTCGTCCGCGGAGTACACGGTGCGCTCTCCGTCGAGGTGAAACCGGGTTAGGCCTTCGGAGCCGCTCTCTGCGATTCCGTCGATGACGTTGGCGCCTGCGAACTCGGCGACGAATGGATCCGCCGGGGAGCCCAAGAGCTCCGCAGGTGCGCCGAGCTGCCGCAGGTGACCGTCGACGAGCACGCCGACGCGGTCGGCCAGAGCGGCTGCATCCTCGAAGTCGTGCGTGACGAGAATTGCGGGCAGCCCCAGCTCGCGCAGCAGGTCGTGTAGCTCGGCGCGCACCTTTCCACGCGTGTGCGGATCCAGGGCGGCCATCGGCTCGTCGAGAAGGAGCACTCGCGGGCTGCGGGCCAGCGCCCGCGCAATCGCAACACGCTGGCGTTCACCCCCGGACAGCTGCGACGGCTTCACCCGGGCGAGGTGCTCGATTCGCAGCCGCCGGAGCAAACCGTCCGCACGTCCGCCACCGAAGGAGACGTTCTGCTCGACGGTCAGGTGCGGAAAGAGCGCGTACTCCTGAAAGACGAAGCCGACCGAGCGCTCCTCGGGACGGCGGTCGACACGACGCTCGGCGTCGAACCAGACCTCGTCTCCGCAGGCGATCGTGCCTCGCGCCGGCCGCGCGAGCCCCGCGATCGCTCGCAGCACCGACGTCTTGCCGGCGCCGGACGGGCCGACGAGCGCGACCGTCTCGCGTCCGACTTCGAGCGCTAGCTCGAGGTCGAAGCTGCGACGCGGGAGCGAAAGATCGAGGCGAAGCGAAGCCATCCGTAGACCCTGAGTGTGACGAGGAGGAGCGCGCCGACAATGATGAAGAGGGCGCTGATTGCCAGCGCGGTATCGAAGTCCTGATCGAATTGCGCATAGATCGCCAGGGGCAGCGTCTGCGTAACCCCTTGCAAGCTGCCGGCGAAGATGAGCGTCGCGCCGAACTCGCCGAGTCCCCGCGCGAGCGCAAGCGCGGAGGCAGCGCCCAGGCCGCCCGCGGCGAGCGGGAGCGCAATGCGTGCGAAGACTCGGGCAGGAGACGCCCCGAGCGTTCGTGCCGCATCGACGAGTGTCCCGTCGATCGCCTCGAACGCCGCGATCGCGCCGCGAAAGTAGAACGGGCTTTCCACGAAGATCACCGCCAACACGACGGCGGTCTGCGTGAACGGAATCTGAATGCCCAGCGCGTTGAGCTGGTCGCCGAGAAGACCGGCGCGACCGAACGCAGCGAAGAGCGCGATGCCCGCCACCGCGGGCGGCAACACAAGGGGCAGTTCGATCAGCGTGAGCACGGCGCCGCGGCCCGGGAAGCGCCTGCGTGCCAGGAAGTATGCGGCCGGTGTGCCGACGAGCAGGACGGCCGCGTGGGCGATCGCACTCGTCTTGATGCTGACGACCAAGGCCTCGCGCGTGACGTTGTGGCCCAGCGCGCCGAGGAGATCGCCGGGCGGCACACGCAGAAAGATCGCCGCGACCGGCAGGAGCAGGAAGGCAAGTGCAAGCGCCGTCGCGGCCGCCAACAGCGCGACGAAGAGTGCCCTCACTTCTTCATGGGCAGGCCGAACCCCGCCTGCCCAAGTAGAACCCGACCTCGCTTGGAGACGACCTGCTTCACGAAAGCCCGGGCGGCGACCAGATGTGAGCTCGTCTTGACCACGGCGACCTCGTACCGGATCGGCGGCTGCGCCCAGTCGGGTAGCGCGATGGATTTCGTGCGCGAGGCCACCGGTTTCGCGTCCGTGCGATAGACAAGTCCAGCATCTGCTTCGCCCAGGGCGACCTTCGTCACGATGCTCTTGACATCGGTCTCCTGGCTGACGACGTTCTTCATCACGTCCGCGGTGATACCGAGCGTGTCGAGGATCTGCCGCGTATAGGCCCCGATCGGAACGGTGCGATCCCCGATCACGAGCTTGATCCCGTCACGGCGGAGGTCGTAGGCCGTGCTGATGTTCGCGGGGTTCGACTTCGGGACGAGGATGATCAACTTGTTGGTCGCGAACACGACCGGCTTCAGCAGGAAGCCGTCGCGATAGAGAAGCTCGGTGTACTTCGGGCTCGCGGCCGCATAAACGTCGGCCGGAGCCCCCTGCCGAATCTGAAGTGCAAGCTGGTCGGAGCCGGCGAAGCTGTAGTGCGGGCTCGCGGAGATTCGCGGGAATACGTCTGTCAACGAAGCTGCGGCTAGCACTGTGATCGGCGTTCCTCCGGAGACGGATGCGGGCAGCGCCAGCGCCGCGACCACTACAGCGAGGAGGCGCTTCATCGCTCGACCATCACCGACGTCGCCTTGACGACCGCGGCCGCCGACATCCCGCGCGTGAGCCCGAGACTCTCCGCCGACTCGCGCGTGATTACCGCAACGAGCCGACCGCCCTTTGTCACGTCGAGCTCGACCTCGGCGAGCAGGCCTTCGATCTTCACCTCCCGGACGACGCCTTCGAGGCGGTTGCGCGCGCTGAGCGTCCTGCGATCCTCGCCGCGCATCCGCTCCACCTCCCGAGCCGTGACGACGCGGCGGTTGGCCGCATCACGCTGGACGCGGATGCGCCCCTGCCGATCCCAGCGACGGAGCGTGTCGAGACTGATCCCGAGAGCGCGCGCCGCCTCACCCGCCGTGTACGTGCGTGCCACGAGGCGGCACGCTACTGCATATGCATTACCTAGGCAAGTTTCCGGGTACGCTAGCGACGCCGGGGTGCGCCAACGACACGGCGCTGAGATCACACCCGTCGAACCTGATCTGGTTAGCACCAGCGAAGGGAGCGATCGCATGCAGCAGACGCCACAGTGGGGAATCGAGCCGGTGCCGGAGCGCCTGTGGGTCCTCAGCCTCTTCGACACGACGCTGCTCTGGACGAACCTCAGCGTGTCGTTGCTCGTGCTCGTCCTGCCGGCCTACTTCGACCTGTCGTTGCGCGACGCGCTCGCGGCCACGCTCGTCGGCGGTCTGATCGGGAACCTGATGCTCGCGGTCGCCGGGTTGATCGGCGCCGACGCACGCGTGCCCACGATGGTGCTCCAGCGAGCGCCACTCGGACGCCGCGGTTCGTATCTGCCGACCGCGCTCAACGTGGTCCAGTGCCTCGGTTGGGCGATCTTCGAGCTGATCGTGATCGCGACCGCAGCGGGTCTGCTCTGCGACAAGCTCTTCGGCTTCAAAGGCGTGTGGATCTGGAAGCTGCTTTTCGGCGCTCTCGCGGCCGTGCTCGCGCTTCTCGGTCCCGTCGGCTTCGTGCGCCGCTTCGTCCGCAAGTTCGCAATCTGGGCGGTGGTCGCCTCGCTGATCTATCTCACCTGGTGGATCGTCCACGGCGCTCACTTTCATCGCATCTGGTCGCAAGGCGGACACAAGGGGTCGTTCTGGCTCGCCGTCGACACGGTCGTCGCGGTCACGGTCTCGTGGGCACCTCTCGTGGCCGATTACACGCGCTTCTCGCGCGACCGGCGCAGTGCGTTCTTCGGCGTCGGCATCGGCTATCTCCTGCCGACGTTCTTTCAATTCG
>Ga0070698_100007700_pt1 | contig 11649 bp, 8 predicted proteins | sample KBSK1502metaG_FD_65477 | JGI IMG/M metagenome (GOLD analysis project Ga0070698, IMG submission 65477) | Corn, switchgrass and miscanthus rhizosphere microbial communities from Kellogg Biological Station, Michigan, USA - KBS K1-50-2 metaG | ecosystem: Host-associated > Plants > Roots >...
GGATGTCCCCGCGCCCGTTCAGGGAGCCGGCCAGGTTCGCGATCTCGCTCTGCATGCAGTGCGGGAACGTGCTGCCCGCCCCGACGACGAACGAGCTGCCCCAGCCGTTGGCGCCGAGGGCGAAGTTCAGCTGCTGCTGCGCGAACGCCTGATAGGCGGCCGAGCCGCCGTAACGCCGGTACAGCGCGTCGGTGACGTACAGGCCGAACGCGTGCGGCGTGGCGTCGCTCGAGCCCAGGGCGCTGCCCAGCTGGAACGGATCGCCCCGGGCCGCGAGCTCGCCGACCCGAAGCTGCGCCGCGAGGTCGCTCAGCAGCGCCCCGGGAGCGATGACCGGCGGGAACGGCGCGTGCCGCATCGCCTGGAGCAGCTCGGCCTCGTGGCCACTAATCCCGGAGCGATGTGCCGCATAGCCGACCTCCGATGGTCGCGCGCAGACGCGGAGCCGAAGCCGCCGTAGGCTAGTTAATTAGGAAAGTTACCAAACAATCGGCTGCCCCGCGCCGGTAAGGCGGCGCAGCACAGCGCCGCAGCGCCGCCCACCCGGAGGCCGGGTGAGGGACCGCCCACGGCCGGGGCGCACCGCGGTGACGGTCAGACGCCGGTGGCGGGCTTCTCGTCGTGGCCGCCGAACTGCTTGCGCATGGCCGACAGCGCCTTGTCGGCGAAGAGGTCGAGCTGGCGGGAGGAGAAGCGGGAGTACAGCGAGCTGGTGAGGACCGGCGCCGGAACGCCTTCCTCGATCGCGGCGATCGAGGTCCAGCGGCCCTCGCCGGAGTCCGAGACCCGGCCCGCGAAGTCGCTGAGGTCCGGGGACTGCTGGAGCGAGATGGCCAGCAGGTCGAGCAGCCAGGAGCCGATCACGCTGCCCCGGCGCCACACCTCGGCCACGTCGGTCGTGTCGATGTCGTACTGGTAGTACTCGGGATGGTCCAGCGGGGCGGTCTCCGCGTCGCCGCCCAGCTTGCTCTTGCCGATGTTCGCGCTGTGCAGCACGTTCATCCCCTCGGCCAGCGCCGCCATCATGCCGTACTCGATGCCGTTGTGGACCATCTTGACGAAGTGCCCGGCGCCGTTCGGGCCGCAGTGCAGCCAGCCCTGCTCGGCCGGGCCGGGCTCGCCGGTGCGGCCGGGCGTGCGCGCCGCGGCGTCCACGCCGGGCGCGAGCGAGCCGAATATCGACGCCAGGCTGGCCACGGCGTCGTCGTCCCCGCCGATCATGAGGCAGTAGCCGCGGTCGAGGCCCCAGATGCCGCCGCTGGTCCCGCAGTCGATCAGCCGGATCCCCTGCCGGGACAGGGCGGCGGCGCGGTGGATGTCGTCGCGGTAGTAGGTGTTGCCCCCGTCGATGATGATGTCGCCCGGCTCCATGCGGCGGGCCAGTTCGTCGATCGTCTGCCCGGTGATCTCTCCCGCGGGCACCATCACCCAGGCCGCCCGCGGCTTGGTCAGGGCGTTGACGAACTCGTCCAGGTGAAAGGTCCCGACCGCGCCCTCGGCGGTCAGCGCCTCGATCGGCCCGGGGTTGCGGTCGTAGACCACGCACGGGTGGCCGTCGCGCATGAGCCTGCGGACTATGTTCGCTCCCATGCGGCCCAGCCCCACCATGCCGAGCTGGCGGGTCTCAGTGGCTGGCATCGTGTCCTCCGTTGCGTTAGTCGGAACTGGCGGGCAGCCACGGCTCGTGCCACTCGGAATACCCGCGGATCAGCGCGGCCGCCTCCGGCGGCCCCCAGGAACCCTGCGGGTACTCGTGCACCGGCGGCGGCTGGTCCACCAGCGGCTCGACCACCCGCCAGGTCTCCTCGACGGTGTCCTCGCGGCTGAACAGGTGGCTGTCGCCGGCTATCGCGTCGCGCAGCAGCCGCTCATAGGGCTCCAGCGGCGGCCCGAGCTCCTCGCCGAACAGCATGTCGAGGTGCACCGGCCGCCACCCGCGCTCCTCCCCCTGGGAGGTGAGAATGAGCCGGAGCCCCGACTCCGGGTCGATGCGCAGCACGATCTGATTCGGCTCGCCGTGGTCGAGCCCGGAGATGAAGCGGATCCGGGGCGGCCGCCGGAACACCAGCCGCACCTCGGTGACGCGGGTGGCCAGCGCCTTGCCCGCCCGGATGAAGAACGGCACCCCGGCCCAGCGCCAGTTGTCGACCTCCAGCCGCAGCGCGGCGAAGGTCTCGGTGGCGGACCCCCTCGCCACGCCCGGGACGTCGAGGTAGCCCTGGTACTGGCCGCGCACGTACTGGGCCGGCTTGGCGTCCGGCATCGAGCGGAATACCTCGACCTTCTTGTCGCGAAGGTCGTCCGCCGTGGGGCCCACCGGCGGCTCCATGGCGACCAGCGAGAGCACCTGGAGCAGGTGGTTCTGCACCACGTCCCGCAGCGCTCCGACTGGGTCGTAGAAGCTGCCCCGCGTCTCGACCCCGAAGTCCTCGGCCATCGTGATCTGCACGCAGGAGACGTGGTTCCGGTTCCACACCGGCTCGAGCAGGTCGTTGGCGAACCGGATGTACTGCAGGTCGAGGACCGGCTCCTTGCCGAGGAAGTGATCGATGCGCAGGATCTGGTCTTCGGCCAGGTGGCGCCGCAGGTCGGCGTTGAGCTCGCGCGCCGAGGCCAGGTCATGCCCGAAGGGCTTCTCCACGATCACCCTGGCGCCCGTGGTGAGCCCGGCGCCGGCCAGGGAGTCGACCACGGCGCCGAACAGGCTGGGCGGGATCTCCAGGTAGAACAGCGGGTGCTCAACGCCCGCCAGGGTCTGGGCCAGCCGCTGGTAGGTGTCCGCGGCCGCGAAGTCACCGCCGTGGTATGACAGGCGCCTGGCCAGCCGGTCGAACACCTTCTGGTCGAGCGGCTCGCCGGAGTCCACGATCGCCTTCCTGGCGTGGGCGACGAGATCGTCGTGGGACCAGTCCTGCCGGGCGACGCCGATCACGTGGCAGGCGAGGCGGTGACCGGCCTCCAGCCGGTACAGCGCGCGGAACGTCTGCTTCCTGGCCAGGTCGCCGGTGATGCCGAAGATCACCAGCGTGTCTGCCGGCGGTATCTTCTGCCGCGCCCGCACGGTTCCTCCTCCTCGGCCACGACGATGGCGGAGGTAGCCATGGGCCGCGTGGACGACGCTACACCGCCCGGATCATGGTCCGGCGGCGGGGGGCGCGGCGGCGTGGAGCTGGGCGTTGAGCGTCCCCCAGGACCCGCTCCGGGGCAGCGCCTCCACCGTTCCGGTCACGCTGTTGCGGCGGAACAGCAGCCCCGGCCGCCCGGACAGCTCGCGCGCCTTGACCGGCTCCCCTCCGGCCAGGGTCACGATGGTGCCCGCGGTCAGGTAGAGACCGGCCTCGATCACGCAGTCGTCGCCGAGGGAGATCCCGAGCCCGGAATTGGAGCCGAGCAGGCAGCGCTCGCCGACCATGATGCGCTCCTTGCCGCCCCCGGACAGCGTGCCCATGATCGCGGCGCCGCCGCCGATGTCGGTGCCCGCGCCGACGACCACGCCCTGGCTGATGCGCCCCTCGACCATCGCCGCGCCGAGCGTCCCGGCGTTGTAATTGACAAAACCTTCATGCATAACGGTCGTGCCCTCGGCAAGGTACGCGCCAAGGCGCACGCGGCTGGCGTCGGCCACGCGCACCCCGGCCGGGACGACGTAGTCGAGCATGGGCGGGAACTTGTCCGCCGACCGCACCTCGACCTGGCGCCCGGCCGCGCGGGCCCGCAGCTGGAACGCCCCGGCCTCGGCCGCGTCGACCGGCCCGAGCGAGCTCCAGCAGACCGTCGGCAGCACGCCGAAGATGCCGTCGAGGTTCATGCTGTTCGGCCGGGCCAGCCGGTGCGACAGCAGGTGGAGGCGCAGGTAGGCGTCTCCCGCGTCGCGGGGCGGCGCGTCGAGGTCGGCGACCTCCACGCGCCGGCGGGTGACGCGCACCGCCCGGAGCGGGTCCGCCCGCTCCGGGACCGCGGCCACCTGGTCGGGCCCGCCCGGCGGGCCCAGCCGGGGGTCGGGAAAGAAGAAGTCGAGCGCGGCACCGGCCTCGCTCACCGTAACGATCGCGTCTCCCCACGCCTGCCTGGTCACGGGAACGAACCTACCGCCGGGTCACGACGTTGGCGATGCGGCCCGGCACGATGACCAGGCGGTCCACGCCGGCGTCGCCGACATATCGGGCGACCTCCGGATGCCCGGCCAGGATCGCGGCGATCTGCTCCTCACCGGCGTCCGCGGGTACCTCGATCCGGAACCGGGCCTTGCCGTCGATCTGGACCGGGAGCACGACCGTCGGCTCGGCGGCCAGGGCGGGGTCGGCCTCGGGGAACGCCGCGTAATCAATCGGCTCGGCATGGCCGAGGCGGGCCCAGAGCTCCTCGGCGATGTGCGGGGCGAGCGGCGCGACCATGAGGACCAGCGGTTCCGCGACGGCCCTCGGCAGCTTTCCGCGGGCCGCGGCGATGCGGGCCGCGTGCGTGTTCAGCTCCTGCAGCCGGGCGATCGCGATGTTGAACCGCAGCCCGGCGTAGTGCTCGCGCACCGCGCCGATCGTCTGGTGGAGCAGCCGGGCCGTGTCCGCGTCGATCGCGCCGCCGTCAGCGATCAGCTCACCGGTGCCCTCATCAACCAGGCTGCGCCACAGCCGTTGCAGGAACCGGTGGACCCCGACGATGTCGTCGGTGTGCCACGGTCGGTCGGCATCCAGGGGCCCCATCGCCATCTCGTACAGTCGCAGCGTGTCCGCGCCGTATTCGGCGTAGATGTCGTCGGGGCTCACGCTGTTCTTCAGGCTCTTGCCCATCTTCCCGGCGCGGCGGGTCACCGGCGCTCCGTGATAAAGAAACGTCCCGTCCGGCAGGTGCTCGACCTCGCCGGCCGGTACGTACATGCCGCGCGCGTCGGTGAACGCGTCGGCCGTGATGTACCCCTGGTTGATCAGCTGCCGGAACGGCTCCCTGGTCGACACGTGGCCGAGGTCGAAGAGGATCTTGTGCCAGAACCTGGCGTAGAGCAGGTGCAGCACGGCGTGCTCCACGCCCCCGACGTACAGGTCCACGCCGCCGTCGCCCGGGCTGGCGCCAGACGGCACCATCCAGTAGCGCTCGTTGCGCGGGTCGACGAACGTCGCGTCGTTGTCCGGGTCGAGATAACGCAGGTAGTACCAGCACGACCCGGCCCACTGCGGCATCGTGTTCAGCTCGCGCCGGTAGTGCTGCCGGCCGTCGCCCAGGTCCAGCTCCACGTCGGCCCAGTCCCGGGCGCGGGCCAGCGGCGGCACCGGCTCCTCGCTGTCCCCCGCCTGGCGTGCCTGCGCCCGGAGGCCAGCGAAGTCGATCATCTCGGGCAGCGTGACCGGCAGCATCTCCTCGGGCAGCGCGACCGGCAGGCCGTGCGAGTCGTACACGATGGGGAACGGCTCGCCCCAGTACCGCTGCCGGGAGAACAGCCAGTCCCGCAGCCGGTAGGTCCGCTGGCGGCGCCCGTGCCCGCCGGCTTCCAGCCAGCCGATGGTCGTATCGACGTCGCCGATCCGCTGGTAATCCGAGATGACCGGGAGGCCCATGGCGCCGGCGAACTCCAGGTCGCGCTCGTCGTCGGCGGGAACGCCCATGATGGCCCCGGTGCCGTACCCCATCAGCACGTAGTCGGCGAGGAACACCGGGATCTGCCCGCCGGTGGCGGGGTTGACCGCGAAGGTGCCGGTGAACACCCCGGTCTTGTCCCGGCCGGTCATCCGCTGCCGGTCGCCGATCATCGACGCAGCCTGCCGGTAAGCGCGCACAGCCTCCGCCGGCGACCAGGCGGCCGCTGCGTCCCGGCCGGCCGGGAACCGCCACGCCTGCGGTGTGCCGTCGGGCCAGTCCTCGGCCGCCAGCTCGCCGGCGAGGGGGTGCTCGGGCGCCAGGACCAGGTACGTGGCGCCGGGCAGCGTGTCCGGCCTGGTGGTGAACGCCTCGATGCGCAGGCCGGACGGGCCGACCACGTCGAACGTGACGACCGCGCCGTCGCTGGGGCCGATCCAGTTGCGCTGCTGCTGCTTGATCGGATCCGGCCAGTCGAGCTCGTCGAGGTCGGCCAGCAGCCGCTCCGCGTACGCGGTGATCCGCAGCAGCCACTGCCGCAGCGGGCGCCGGTAGACCGGGTAGTTGCCGACGTCGCTGCGCCCCTCGGCGGTAACCTCCTCGTTCGCCAGTACTGTGCCCAGGCCCGGGGACCAGTTGACCAGTTCCTCGGCGATGTAGGCCAGCCGCCAGCCGTCCACGACCTGCCTGCGCGTCAGCTCATCGAGGTCGGCCCAGGACTTGCCGTCCGGGTTGGCCGGGCCCGCCGGCGCCCGCGTCCCGGACTCGAACTCGGCGATCAGCTCGCTGATCGGCCGGGCCCGCTGCCGATCCTCGTCGAACCAGCTCCCGTAGATCTGCAGGAAGATCCACTGGGTCCAGTGGTAGAACCGGGGATCCGTGGTCGCGAACTCGCGCCGGGTGTCGTACCCGAGACCCAGCCTGAGCAGCTGGCGGCGCATGTTGTCGATGTTGTTCCTAGTGCTGATCTTGGGATGCTGGCCGGTGCTGATCGCGTACTGCTCCGCCGGAAGCCCGAACGCGTCGTAGCCGAACGCGTGCAGCACCGTGTGGCCGGTCATGCGCAGGAACCGGCACAGCACATCGGTGCCGATATAGCCGAGCGGGTGCCCGACGTGCAGGCCGACGCCGCTCGGGTAGGGGAAGAAGTCGAGGACGTAGGCCTTCGGCCGGCCGGCGGCCCGCTCGAAACCCGCCGCCAGCGGGCCGACCGGGTTGGGCGCGTAGAACGTGCCCTCGGCCTGCCACCGCTGCTGCCAGGCGAGCTCGATCTCGTTCGCCAGCCTGGCGTCGTACCTGAATGGCGGCTGGTCGTTCTCGTGGCGACGGCTGGTCATCGGCTTCTCCCAGCTTGAGCGTCATGTCGGCGTGCGATACTGCCCGGCGTGAGCGGCGACCGTGCTGGCCCGGGGGAACTTCCCGCTCAGGCTCCACCGGCGTATGCCGGCTGGCGCGGGCACGTGATCGTGTGCGGCCTGCACCGGGTCGGGCTGCGCATCGTGCAGCAGCTGAGCCTATCCGGCGTCCCGGCCGTGGTCGTGGACGACAACCCCGACCTGCGCCTGGCGCGCAACCTCGTCACCTGGGGCGTGCCCCACATCGCCGGCAGTTCCCGTGCCGCCGAGACGCTCGCCGAGGCCGGGCTGGCCGGCTGCGCGGCGGTCGTCTGCGCAGAGGAGGACGACCTGCGCACGCTGGAGACCGCGCTGCTGACCCGCAAGCTCCGCGCGGACGTGCGGGTCGTGGTGCAGCTGACGAACCCCGCCGTGGGACGGGCGCTGTCCCAGATCCAGGTCTCGGTGCTGGACACGGCCGGGCTCGCCGCGCCGTCGATCGCCGAGGCCTGCCTGGGCACGGGCCAGGATGTCTGGCTCTCCGGTGACCGTTTCGCGGCCGTGCGGGCCGCGGCGCCGAGGGCGGGCAGCCTGCGCGAGCTGTACGGGGACCTGGCCCCGGTCGCCGTCCTGCCTGCCGCCGGCGGGAACGCGGAGATATGTCCGGGCCGCGACCACGAGGTCGCGCCCGGGGACGAGGTGACGCTGATCGGGACGCCGGAGGCCCTCGACGGTGCCGGCCTCAGCGGCGGCGCCGACCGGCCCGCGGGCCCGGTTCCCGCGGTAGCGGCGCGACAGGTCAGGTACGCCCGGCAGCTGGCGCTCTCCATGCTGCGCGCCGTCGACCGGCGGCTCGGGTGGACACTGGCCGCGCTGTTCGCGGTGGTCATCGTCTCGGCGGCCTTGCTGCGCGTCGCCTACCAGGCGGGCGGCGGCAGCGGACGCCATCTCTCGGTCCTGGACGCCGTCTACTTCACGGTAGAGACGGTCACCACGGTCGGGTACGGCGATTACTCCTTCCGCGATCAGCCTGCCTGGCTGATCGCGGGCGCGACCGGCCTGATGCTCGCGGGCGCGCTGTTCGTCGCGGTCTTCTTCGCGATGGTCACCAACACCATCGTCGGCCTGCGGATCTCCGAGCTGCTCGGACGGCAGCGGATCACCGGGCTGAGCGGGCATGTCCTGGTCATCGGCCTGGGCTCGGTCGGCATGCAGGTCGTCCGGCTGCCGCCGCGGGAACGGCCATCGTGGTGGTCGAGAAAGACGAGCGGAACCGGCACCTCGGGCAGGCCAGGGCCCTCGGCGTGCCCGTCGTCGTCGCCGACGGGACGCAGCCGGAGACGCTGGAGTCGGTCAGCCTCGCAAGTGCCTCCGCCGTCGCGGTGCTGACCAGCGACGACCTGGCCAACCTGGAGGCCGGGCTGGCGGTACGCGACCAGCTGGGCGACCGCCGGGATGCTACGCCCGTCGTGCTGCGGATGTTCGACCCGCAGCTGGCCCGCTCGGTCAGGGAGAGCTTCGGGTTCTCCTTCGTCGGCTCGACCGCGGCGCTGGCCGCGCCCTGGTTCGTTGGCGCCGCGCTCGGCCTTGACGTGCTGAGCACGTTCTACGCGGGCGACCAGCCGCTGCTGGTGGCCCGGCTGACCGTCACGCCCGACGGCGGGCTGCACGGGCTGGCTATGGGCGACCTCGCGGCCAGGACGCGGGTCCTTGCGATCAGGCGCGCCGCCGACCCCGACCGGCTGGAGCACCCGCCACGCCGCGACACCCGCTTCGAGCCCGAGGACGAGGCTTTCTTGATCGGCCCCTACGAGGAACTGCTGGCTGTGCTCCGCCGGGACCGGCCGTCACCGCAGGCGGCCGACTCGCCGCCGGGGCGGCCGCCCACGAGCTCCTGGCGGCGTTCCGCAGGAGCTTCTCGCCGATGGCCGTCGGGTAGACGCCCGTGAGCGCCGCCGGGCTTAGAGGACCTTGCCCGGGTTGAGGAGGCCGGCCGGGTCGAGCGCGTTCTTGACCGCGCGGTGCACGGCCATCGAGTCGTCGCCCAGCTCGATGGCCAGCCATCGCCGCTTGATGAGCCCGACGCCGTGCTCGCCGGTCAGCGTGCCGCCGAGATCCAGCGCGGCCCGGAACACCTCGTCGGCGGCGGCCCAGACGTTGTCCGGCACGTCCGCCTCGGCCGTCCCGCGGTCGAAGACGAAGACCGGGTGCAGGTTGCCGTCCCCGGCGTGGGCGACCGTTGCGATCACCACCCCGTGCCGGCCGGCGGCCTGCTCGATGCGCTCGACCATGTCCGGCAGCCGGGATCGGGGCACGCACACGTCCTCGACCAGCGTGGCCCCGAGCCGTTCGACGGCCGGGTGCGCGAGCCGCCGGATGTCGAGGAGCTGCCGCGACTCGGCCTCGGTGGTCGACAGGTCGGCGAGCAGTGCGCCGTGCTCGGCGCACGTGTCCCGCATGACCTGCGCTCGGCGGGCGGCGTCGTCGGTGTCGTCCTGGGCGATCAGCAGCGCCTGGACCTCGTCGCCGAAGCCGAGCTGCTTCCAGTCGTCGATGGCGCGCAGCGTGACCCGGTCGATCAGCTCGAGCAGGCTCGGCTGCAGCCGGGCCTGCAGGATCGCGGTCACCGCGCGGGCGGCCGCGCCGAAGCTGCGGAAGCTCGCGGCCACGGTGACCGGCGGCTTCGCAGGCCGGGGCCGCAGCCGCAAGGTGGCGGAGGTGATGACCCCCAGGGTGCCCTCCGAGCCGACGAACAGGCTGGTCAGGTCGTAGCCGGCCACGCCCTTGACGGTCCGGCGGCCGGTGCGCAGGATCCGGCCGTCGGCCAGCACGACCTCGAGCCCGAGCACCGCGTCGCGGGTGACGCCGTACTTCACGCACCGCAGCCCGCCCGCGTTGGTAGCCAGGTTGCCGCCGATCGTCGATATCTCGTAGCTCGACGGGTCGGGCGCGTACATCAGCCCGTGCGCTGCCGCGGCCCGGTCCAGGTCCGCGTTGAGCACCCCGGCCTCGGCCACCGCCAGCTCGTTGGCGGGATCAAGCTCCAGGATCTGGTTCATCCGGGCCAGCGAGAGGATCACGCACCCGTCGCCCGCGGCCGCGCCCCCGGCCAGGCCGGTTCCGCCGCCGCGCGGCACCACGGGGACCCCGTGCTCGCTCGCCCAGCGCATGGTCGCCGCCACCTCGCCGGTGCCCCGCGCCGAGACCACGCACCGCGGCTTGCCCGGCGCCACCGCCCACGTCTGATCCCGGCGGTACGCCTCGACGATGTCCGGATCGGTGATCACCCGCCCGTCCGGAAGAGCCGTCACAAGCGCGTCCAGGTCATCGGTCACTGCGACTCCTCCGCGGCCCGCCCGTCCTCCGGCCGACCTCCCGTCCCGAACCTACCCCGCGGTCGAGAGACCGCAGTCGTCGGATGTCACCCGGGTAGGGTGCGGGGGAGCCCGAAATGCGGGAGCGGGCTGGTATCGAAGCCGGTCATGGCGCAGACCTTGTCGCCGGTGAGGGTGAGGACGAGCAGCCCCGCCGCGTGGGAGATCCCCGTCCGGGGGTCCAGGACGTAGAGGCCGAACGCCGGCTGCCCGTTGGCCCGGGTCGGTATGAGGCGCGACCTGCGGCCGGGACGGAGCCCGCTGGCGGCCAGGAACCTGGCGACCAGGTCGCGGCCGCGGTATTCCAGCGCGAGCGGCGGCATGGTCAGCGAGATGTCCTCGGTGAGCAGGGCGACGACGGCGGTGACGTCGCCGCCCTGGTAGGCGCGGGTGAACCGCTCCACCAGGTCCCGTTCTTCCGGGGAGCCCGGGCGCGGGGGCGGCTGCCTCGCGGGTGAGGTCGCGACCCGGTGGCGCATGGTGGCGCGGGCGCGCTTGAGCGCGCTGGCGGCCGAGTCCTCGCTGCTGTCGAGGATGCCGGCCACCTGGCTGGTGGGGAATCCGAGGACATCGCGCAGGATGAGGGCGGCGCGCTGCCGGGGCGGCAGGGCCTGCAGGGCGGTGACGAAGGCCAGTGAGATGGCCTCGGTGGCCTCGTACCTGGCCTCGGGGCCGGGAGTGGCGTCGGCGAGCCCTTCCAGCAGGATGTCGGGGTAGGGCTGCAGCCAGGTCACCTCGGCCACCCCGCTGGGCTCGGGCGGGTTTTCCCCGGGGGGCGGCGAGTTCACCGGCGGGCGCCTGCTGGCCGACCGCAGCGACTTGAGGCAGCAGCTGGTGGCGACCCGGTACAGCCAGGTCCGGAGCGAGGAGCGGCCCTCGAAACGGGCCAGGCCGCGCCAGGCGGCCAGCAGGGTCTCCTGCAGCGCGTCCTCGGCGTCCTGGGCGGACCCGAGGATCCGGTAGCAATGCAGCCGCAGTTCGCCCTGGTAGGGCCCGACGAGCTGGCGGAACGCATGCTCATCCCCGGCCTTTACCCGGCCGATCAGGTCCTCCGTCACCGCGCCATCCTTCCGTCATCCTCTCCGTGCCACCTCGTGCCGCGATCACCCGTACTGATCCCGGAGCGAGCGAAAACCGGGCGCCGCGCCCAGTTTCCCGGCCGGCCGGGATCAGTACCCGCAGTGGCCGGCGCGTCGGCGCGTCAGCGCGGAACCGGTCACCGGAGAGCAGAGCAATGATGGAGGACTTCGTGACCGCACCCAACAACTCAGCCGGGCGGCGCCGCCTCGGCTGGGTTCTCGTCCTGACCTCGACGGCCTACTTCATGGTCGCGCTCGACGCCACCGTCGTGGCCACCGCCCTCCCGCGGATGC
>Ga0070698_100007701_pt1 | contig 11646 bp, 10 predicted proteins | sample KBSK1502metaG_FD_65477 | JGI IMG/M metagenome (GOLD analysis project Ga0070698, IMG submission 65477) | Corn, switchgrass and miscanthus rhizosphere microbial communities from Kellogg Biological Station, Michigan, USA - KBS K1-50-2 metaG | ecosystem: Host-associated > Plants > Roots >...
GCGAGCTCGACGGTGAGCGTCCCGACGCCACCGCGCGCGAACTGGGCGAGGAACCGGCCAAGCGTCTCGGCCAGGGGCAGGTACGGCCCGATCGTCTGCTCCGCTTCGGCGCTGAGCAATGGCGCATTGACTGCGAACTGGGCGGGCCGGCCGTCGAGCACGTCAAGCACCTGCTCCGCGATCTCCTCGGCGACGGCGACCTGGGCCTCGGCCGTCGATGCGCCGAGGTGCGGCGTCAGGACCGTGTTCGGCGCCTCGAGCAGGGGCGAGCCGGCCGGTGGCTCCGTCTCGAACACGTCGATGCCCGCTCCGCCGATCCGTCCTTCGCGCAGCGCCGCGGCGAGCGCGGCCTCGTCGACGATGCCGCCCCGGGCAACGTTGAGGATGAAGGCGCCCGGCTTCATCCGGGCGATGGCCCTGGCATCGATCAGGCTCGAGGTGCCGCGGGTCAGCGGCACGTGGACCGTGACCGCGTCGGACCGCTCGAGCAGGGTCTCAAGCGCCACGAGCTCGACGCCTCGCAGCGACGCCTGCTCCCCGGTCACGAACGGGTCGCTGCCGAGCAGCGTCATGCCGAACCCGCGAGCCCGCTCGGCGACGGCCATGCCGATCTTGCCCAGGCCGATGATGCCCAGCGTCCGGCCGCGCAGCTGGACGCCCTGGAGCTTCGCGCGCGACCACTCACCGCGACGCAGCGACGCGTCGGCCGCGGGCACGTTGCGCGCGAGGGCGAGCAGGAGCGCGATGGTGTGCTCGGCCGCGGCGATGGTGTTGCCGGTCGGCGCGTTGACGACGGTGATCCCGGCCCGTGTCGCCGCGTCGAGGTCGACGTTGTCGACACCAACCCCGGCCCGGCCGATGACCTGCAGCTTCCCCCCGGCGGCAATGAGCTCGGCATCGACGTCGACGCCGCTGCGCACGATCAGGGCGTCGTACTCGCCCACGATCGACCGAAGGTCATGTGTCGAGAGCCCCGTCCGCACGTCGACCTGGTGGCGCGCCTCGAGCGCGGCGACCCCCTCCGGCGCAATCGCCTCGGCGACCAGGATCCGAAGCGTGCCGGGTCCGCCTGCCGGCGGGGACTGTCTCGGCGTCGGGGCGGAGACCGTCAAGCGGGTTGCAGCGCGGCCCCGGCGGCTGCGCGCTCGGCCGCCGTCACGGCGGCCCCGGCCTCGACCTCGCGGCCCCACTCGCGCGAGACCTGTTCGATCGTCTCGATCGCCTCGAGGATCTCGGCAACGGTGACCGACCCGAGGTGCCCGACACGGAACACCTTGCCGGTGAGCTTGCCCTGCCCGCCGGCGAGGACCAGGTCGCGGCGCTTGATCTCGCCGTTGAACGCCTTCCAGTCGAGCCCGTCCGGGATCCATGCCGCGGTCACTGTCTTCGACCGATAGCTCGGCTCGGCGAAGAGCTGGAAGCCGAGCGCCTCGAGCCCGGCCTGGGTGGCGGCGGCACAGGCGACGTGCCGCGCGAAGACCCCGGCCTGGCCCTCTGCCTGCATCAGCCGGATGCCCTCGTCGACCTGGAACGCGACGGCGATCGCCGGGGTCCACGGCGTCTCGCCGCTGGCCATCGCCTCGAAGTGCTTCGGCAGGTCGAAGTAGAACCGCGGCATCCTTGCCGTCTTCATCGCCTCGCGCGCCCGCTCGGACGCGGCGACCATCGCCAGGCCCGGCGCCGCCATCCACGCCTTCTGCGAGGCCGTGGCGACGACGTCGATGCCCCAGCCGTCCATGTCGAACGGGACCGCACCCAGCGACGACACGGTGTCGACGAGGATGAGGACGTCCGGCGCTGCCTGGCGGATCGCGGCGGCGAGCTCGGCGACGGGGTTCATCACCCCGGTCGAGGTTTCGTTGTGGGTCAGCAGGACGGCCTTGTAGTCGGCCATGCCCAGACGCTCGCGGACCTCGTCGGGTGCGGCGGCCCAGCCCCACTCGGCCGCGACGCGATCGACGCTCGCCCCGTACGCCTCGGCGATCTTCGCGAAGCGATCGCCGAACGCGCCGATCGAGACGCCCAGCACCCGGTCGCCGGGGGACAGGGTGTTGACGATGGCCGCCTCCAGCCCACCCGTGCCGGCGCACGAGAGGATGGCGATGTCGCCGGTCGTGCCGAAGTACGGCTTCATGCCCGACTGCAACCGCTCGAGCAGCTCGCGGAACTCCGGGCCGCGATGGTTGATCATCTGCCGTCCGCCGGCTTCCTTGACCGATGGCGGCAGCGACGTCGGGCCGGGGATGCGCAGGTTCGGCTCGAAGCGGGGCAAGTGGCGGTCCTCCGTGGGCACTCGGGCGACGCCCGGATGGTCGCACGACGCGGCCTCCGGCGCCATCGGGCGGTCGCCCGTCACATCGACGCCGCAGGGTGGCGTCGGTAGACTGCCCGCCCGGGCAGGCCGATCGATCTCGAGGGAGGACGTGTGGGGGACATCCGACAGCGAGGGCTGATCGCCGCGACTGCGGCGGCAATGGCCCTCTCGCCATTCGCGGCTCGGATCGTGGCGGCAGATGGCCTCGCCGTCGACGATGCCTACGCGGTCGCCGAGGACGGAGCGCTCATCGTTGCGGTGGAGACCGGTGTGCTCGCCAACGACACCGGCGGCAGCCTGGTGCTGTGCGTTTCGTCCTTCGACACGAGCGGCCTTCAGGGCGCACTCACCGAACCGCCCGGGGTCGCCGCAGACGGTTCGTTCACCTACACGCCGCCGCCGAACTTCAACGGGACGACGAGCTTCACGTATGACGTCGCAACGACCATTGCCGGGGTTTGCCCGCCACCCCCAACTGGTGAGGGCACGGCGACCGTCACGATCACGGTCACGCCGGTCAACGACGCCCCGGCGGCGGTCGCGGACAGCTTCACCGCGCTCAAGGATCGGACGCTCAACGTGGCCGCTCCGGGCGTGCTCGCGAACGACTCCGACATCGACGGCGACCCGCTGACGGCGGACAGGACATCGTCGCCATCGCACGGTGTCGTCAATCTCTCCGGCGACGGTAGCTTCAGCTACACGCCGGATGCGGGCTATGTCGGTTCCGACGCCTTCTCGTACCGCGCGACCGACGGCACCGCGAACAGCCCGCAGCGCCTCGTCACCCTCACGATCGTGGCCGTACCGCCGACCCGGGCGCCCACGCCGATCCCGACACAGCCACCGGCGCCGACGGCAGTGCCGGAACCGAGCCCGACGGAGTCGCCGCTGCCCTCCGACTCCGGGCTGCCGAGCCCCTCGCCCGTGGATACGAGCGCCTTCGGCTCGCCGTCACCATCGGCAGGCCCGGTGGTCGGCCCACTCGCCGACGGGGGCGGACCGCCGATCGTGGCGATCGCGGCGCTGGTGCTCCTCGCCGGGCTCCTCGGCGTCGCGGCGTGGTACTTCGTGCGCAGCCAGCGCACCGACGATGAAGAAGCCGACGAGACTGCCGGGTCCGGGCCCGAGGGGGCCGAGCTCGACGGTGACGAGCTGGACTAGCCGCCCGCGTCCTTCTTCTCGGTCTCGGCCAGCTTCTTGCGGCTCTCCTCCCGCGTTCGGAGCACCTTCTCGCCGGCGCCGCGCGGGACCTCGGGCGACGGAAACGGGGTCCTTGGCGTGCGACCGGCCTCGCGCCCTGCATCGCGCGCCGCTGTACGGCGGGCGATGCGCTCGCCGATCGTCGACTCGTAGCCCTGGTCGGTCGGCAGGTAGTAGCGCTTCCCGTCGAGCGCCTCCGGCAGGTAGCGCTGGTCGACGTCCGCGCCCTCGAAGTCGTGCGGGTACTTGTAGCCGACACCGATCCCGTGGTGCTTCATCCGCGGATTTGCCGCCTGTCGCAGGTGGAGCGGCACGGCCAACGAGCCCTGCGCCTCGACGTCGCCGACGGCCGCCCAGTACGCCTGCCCTGACCGGTTCGACTTCGGCGCCGTCGCGATGTAGGTCGTCGCCTGGGCCAGCGCGTATTGCGCCTCGGGCAGGCCGACGTGATCGAGCGCCTGGGCGGCCGCGACCGCGACCTGCAGGGCGCGCGGATCGGCGTTGCCGACATCTTCCGAAGCGCTGATGATCAGCCGGCGGGCGATGAACCTGGGGTCCTCGCCGGCGGCGATCATCGACGCCAGCCAGTACAGCGCCCCGTCGGCGTCGTTGCCGCGGAGGCTCTTGATGAACGCCGAGACCGTGTCGTAGTGGCCGTCGCCGGCGCGGTCGTACTGGAGGATTCGCTGCTGGGCCGCAGCCTCGATGTCGGCCAGACGTGGCGTGACCTTGCCCGCCTTGTCCTTGACCCGCTCCGACTCGGCAAGGGCGACGGCGCCTTCGAACACGTTGAGGGCCACGCGGGCATCGCCGCCGGCGATCGAGACGAGGTGGTCGAATGCCTCGGCGTCGAGCGCCACGCCCGCGCCGCCCTCGGGTCCGAGCGCGCCCGCCAGGCCGCGCTCTTTGTCCTCGATGGCTCGGCGAATCACGACCCCAACGTCCTCGTCGGTCAGCGGCTCGAGGCGCCAGACACGAAGCCGCGACAGGAGCGCCGAATTGACTTCGAAATAGGGGTTCTCGGTCGTGGCCCCGATCAGCGTGACCGTGCCGTCCTCGACGTGCGGCAACAGCGCGTCCTGCTGGGCCTTGTTGAACCGATGGATCTCGTCGATGAACAGGACGGTGCGCTGGCCGTTGAGCGCGAGTCGCTCCTGGGCGGTCGCGATCGCGCCACGGACCTCGGCGACCCCGGACATCACCGCTGAGAGCGTGATGAACTCCGCCCCGATCGCCTCGGCCAGGATCCGCGCGAGCGTCGTCTTGCCCGTCCCGGGCGGGCCCCACAGCAGCAGCGAGGTCAGGTGACCGCGCGAGACGGACTTCCGAAGCGGCCCCTGCTCGCCGACGAGGTGGACCTGGCCGACGAACTCCTCGAACGTCCGCGGCCGCATCCGCGCCGCAAGTGGCTGCCGCTCAGGCGGCGGCTTGAACAGGGCTTCCGGGCGCGCTCCGGGGACTCGACGTGCGGGCACGAGTGGATCGTACGCGCCCGTCCATACACTCGGGCGGTGGCGCTTCCGCGGATGGACAACGTGCTGCTGGTCGTCGAGGACATCGATGCGGCGATCGCGTTCTTCGGTGCGCTCGGTCTCGAGCTCGTGGGGCGGACCACCGTCGAGGGCCAATCGGTTGACCGCCTCGTCGGGCTCGATGGCGTCCGAAGCGAGATCGCGTCGATGCGGACCCCGGACGGTCAGGGGCGACTGGAGCTGGACAAGTTCCATGCGCCCGCGGCCGTCAGGACCGAGCCCGAGGACGCGGGCGTGAACGCCCTCGGGATCCGTCGAATGATGTTCGCCGTCGACGACATCGAAGACGTGATCGCACGACTGGAGGCGCACGGTGCCGAGCGCATCGGCACCGTGGAGCAGTACGGCTCCTATCGCCTCTGCTACCTCCGCGGCCCGGAGGGCATCATCGTTGCGCTCGCCGAGGAGCTCCGGTAGCGGCGGCTTCGAAGGTTCAAGGGGCGGTGCGGATGAGCTTCTTGTTCACGAACTCGTCGGCCGCCAGCAGACCCAGCTCGCGGGCGGTGCCGCTGCGCTTGACGCCGCCGAACGGCAGCTCGGGGCTGTCGGCCGCGACGATGTTCACGTAGACCATGCCCGCCTCGATCCGATCGGCGACGCGGGCCGCCTGCGCCGGATCGTTGCTGTACACGTAGGAACCCAGCCCGAAGCTGGTGTCGTTTGCCAGCTTGACCGCCGCGTCCTCGTCGGCAACGCGGTAGACCACGCCGACCGGACCGAAGAACTCCTCGCGATACGCGTCCATTGCCGGCGTCACGCCGGTCAGCACAGTCGCCGGGTAGTACGCGCCGTCGCGGGACCCGCCGATCACCTTGGTCGCGCCCTGCGCGACCGCCCGATCGACCTGGCCCTCGACTCGCGTCGCCGCCTCCACCGATGACAGCGGCCCGAGGACCGTCCCGCGTTCCATCGGGTCACCCATCGGCGATGCAGCCATCGCGGCGGTGAACTTGGCCACGAAGTCGTCGTACAAGTCATCGACGACGATGAATCGCTTTGCTGCGTTGCACGACTGGCCGGTGTTGTCCAGGCGCGCCGTGACCGCCGCCTCCACCACCGTATCGAGGTCATCGGTCGCCAGGACGATGAACGGATCGGAGCCGCCAAGCTCGAGGGCCACCTTCTTCAGGTTGCGCCCGGCCACCTCCGCCACCGCGGCACCCGCCCGCTCGGATCCGGTCACCGACACGCCCTGGACCCGCGGATCGGCGACGATCTTCGCGGCCTGCTCGGCACTCACGTAGACGTTGACGTAGGCACCGTCGGGAAGCCCGGCGTCTCGATAGATGGCCTCGATGGCCGCGGCCGACTCCGGGCACTGCGACGCGTGCTTGAGGACGATCACGTTGCCGAGGACCAGGTTCGGCGCCGCGAACCGGGCGACCTGGTAGTAGGGGAAGTTCCAGGGCATGATCCCGAACAGGACGCCAAGCGGGCTGCGCCGGATCACGGCGCTGCCCTCGCCGAGGATCGTGAGTGGCTGATCGGCGGTGATCGCATCGGCCTGGTTCGCGTAGTACTCGGTGATATCCGCCGAGAAGTCGACCTCGCCGACCGCGGCGCCGAACGGTTTGCCCATCTCCCGGACGATGATCGCGGCCAGGTCCTTTCGGCGTTCCCGATGGAGCTCGGCCGCGCGGCGGACGATGGCCGCCCGACCGGCGACCGGGAGCTTCCGCCACGAGGTGAACGCGGCCTGGGCTTTGGCGAGCGCCGCCTCGACCTGGGCATCAGTGAAGCTGTCGTACCGGGCGACGGTCTCCCCGGTGGCCGGGTTCACGACGGCATAGTCGCTCATCTCTTGCCCTCCATCGTTATGCGGCACCGCTAGCTTTCGAACGGCGCCTGCGCAATCTCCTCGAGGATGCCCGCGGCGATCATCGCCACCGCGAGGCAGCTGGGCTTGCGTGACGCCTGGTCGACCAGGAGCTCAGTGAACTCCCGCTTGAAATCGAGCCGGGGGTACGCGGCAAGCAATCCGGGGATGATCGCAGGTCGAACGTCGGCGTAGCGATTGCCGGTCACGTCGGTGCCGGCCGAGTCCCACAGCAGCACGACCTCGGCGGCCGCATCCAGCGGCAGTGTCTCGTCATTGTGCAGCGCGATGACGTCGTAGATCGCTCGAGCGCGCGCCTCCGGTTCTCCGGCCTCGCCCACGAGCCGCTCCGCCGCGATCGCGCCGTCGACCTCGTAGCAGCCGCCGAGGTCGTACGCCGGAACCAGGCCGATGTCGTGGAGCATCGCGGCCACGTACAGGATCTCTGGATCGAACTGGAGCCGGTCGTGCCGTGCCAGCTCGATGGCCCAGGCATAGACCCGGACCGAGTGGTTCACAAGGGAGGGTGCCGCAACATCCGTGATGCGCTCGCGGGCTCGCAGCGCGAGCGCGGAATCCGGGACGGGCATGCCGAGCCGTGTGAGTGCGTCGTCCCCGATTCGGGCGTTCGGCGGGTTATCCCTCAAGCGTTGGATGGTTCAGGGAACTGCGGTGGGACCGGGCGGTCCTCCGCCATCGCCTGCTGGACCAATCGCTGGTACTCGTCACGCAGCAGTGCCGCGTCATCAGCGAGGCGCTCTGCCTCGGCTGAGCCCGGTTCCGCAACCTGCAGGGCCCGTTCGATCTCGCGCCAAGTCGCCAAGATCTCTTCGGCTTGCTTTGCGAGCGTCACGCGACAACCCCCTGAGGCGCCGACCGTCCCCCAGCATGCAAATTTTATGCCTGTCCGCAACTTTTCAATGGCCGGAGCTCTCGCGTTCGCTGCGTGCGTTGGGACAGCATCCATCCGAGGTGAGCTGTGTCTGACACATCCATCCCCGTGAGCCGTCCGTTTCCGCTGCCTCGTGTCCTGCGGCCTGGGGAGGTCGTCGAAACGCAGGCGGTGGTCGAGGGCTCGGTCATCGCCGTCACGAAGGAGCGACTGATCGTGGTCGAGGACGACAGGACGGTCCTCGACATCCCCTTCGACGGGCTGCGACGCATTCAGTTCGACATCGAGCGCGGCCGAGATGCCACCATGGTGATCGTCCCCGAGCACGTCAGCAATTGGCCGCGGATCGTCAGCGTCCCGGTTCGAGATCTCCGCGAAACTGCGGCGGTCCTGGCTCGCATCGGCGAGCGGATCAACGACGTCGCGCAGAAGACGGGCTGACTGCACATGGGGAGGGTGCAGCGGTACGAGGAGCTCGACGGGGTCGGGCACGGGCACTGAGCCTGCCGGACAGGTCGCCCTTAGAGCTTGATCACTCCGAGGACGTTGATCAGGATCGCGAGCACGGCCAGGATCGCCACCATCAGGCTGGCGGTGAGGAGGATCCGGCGGACGTCGCGCGCGACGTATGCGTATTCGTGGGACATCCGCACCGACAGCGGCGCATTGACGTCGCTCCGGGCGACGACACGCTCCCGGTCCTCGCCGCGGGCCGCCTGGCGCCGGAGCGAGGCCGCGATGGCCTCGCGCTCCCTCGCAGTGGCCTCGGCCTCGAGCTGCTCCGCCCGTTCGACCTCGGCCTCGGTGAGGCTCGACGAGGTGCGGATCGGCATGTCATCGAAGGTGTCGAGAGAGGCGCGGAGGTCGATCGGCTCGGGCGCCGGCGACGCAGGCTCACGGACCGGCGCTGCGGCGCTGCCGGTTGGCCGGATCGGGCGCTTCGCGGCACGCGAGGACGTGCGATTCCGGTAGCGGGTGCGCTTCGCCATGGCCGCGGAAGGGTAGCACGGGCCTCTTCCGCGACCGGGGCTGCGCCTCGGTCAATCGACCGGCTGTAGACTCGATCCACCCGCCCGCGGAGGCCCCACTGATCGACATCGACGCGCTCGTCTCGGCCAACATCGGTCCGATCGTCGGCGGGCTGGTCATCGTCGTTCTCGCACTCGCGTTCGCGGTCGTCGGGCTGATTCGCCGGGTTCGAACGCTCAGCCGGCGGCTCGGAAGCCTCACCCAGGGGAGCGATGAATCGTCGCTCGAGGCCGTGCTCGGTGCGCACCTCGAGCGAGTCAAGCAGGTCGTCCACGACGTCGACGTCGTCGCCGCCCGGACAGCGGTCGTGGAGCGTGATCTCCAGAGCTCCCTCGGCCGGATCGGCCTCGTGCGGTTCAATCCGTTCGAGGACACCGGCGGCAACCAGAGCTTCGCCCTGGCGATGCTCGATGGGCGCGGTGACGGATTCGTGGTGAGCAGCCTGCATGCCCGCGCCGGCACGCGGGTCTATGCGAAGGCCATCGCCGGAGGGGCATCGGAAGCGGCGCTTTCCGATGAGGAGGGCGAGGCCCTGCGTCTCGCGCTTGCGAAGCCCGCCTCGGGCGCCCCCGCCTGACCATGCCACCCCGCGTTGTCGTCGTGCCAGGGGAGCTGTCACGACGGACCGGCATCCTTCGCCCATGCCCCCACGGCCACCAGCTCCGGACCCGATGATCAGGACCCGTCGCCGAGGCCGCGTCCGGCCGCTCGAGCAGATCCCGGTCTGGCACGGGTTCGAGACGATCGCTGCCCCGCCCGGTGCCGCCGATGGCGAGGTCGAGCCAACGGCCGAGGGGACCGGCATCGAGGCACTGCTGGCCGGCCTGAACGGAGAGCAGCGCAGGGCGGTCACGCACGGCGACGGGCCGCTGCTCGTCGTGGCCGGTGCGGGCACCGGCAAGACGCAGGTGATCACGCGCCGGATCGCCTGGCTCATCGCCACCCGCCGCGCAAGGCCCTCGGAGATCCTGGCGCTCACGTTCACGGACAAGGCCGCCGAGGAGATGCAGCTCCGCGTCGACCAGCTCGTGCCCTACGGCTACGCCGATACCGCGATCTCGACGTTCCACGCGTTCGGCGATCGGCTCATCCGCGAGTTCGCGTTCGAGCTCGGGCTCGCGCCCGACGTTCGCGTCCTGTCCCGGCCCGAGGTCGTGGTATTCCTCCGTGAGCGCCTGTTCGAGCTCGAGCTCACCGAATACCGGCCGCTCGGCGATCCCACGCGCTTCCTCGGCGCGCTGGCATCGCTGTTCGCCCGCTGCCGCGACGAGGACGTCTCGCCCGAGGCCTATCTCGCGCACGCAGAGCGACTCACGACCCACGCCGCCGAGCTCGACGCCACGGTCGCCACCGCCGATGGCGTCGGAGATACGGAACGCGACGAGGCCGCCGCGGCCGCGGAGGGCGCTCGGCGCCAGCGCGAGCTCGCCCGGGCGTACGCCCGCTACACCACGCTGCTGCGCGAGCACGGCGCGATCGACTTTGGCGACCAGGTCGCGCTGGCACTGCAGCTCCTGCGCGAGTCCGCTTCTGCCCGCGACACGCTCCAGTCGCGCTACCGGTACATCCTCGTCGACGAGTTCCAGGACACCAACCGCGCCCAGTCGGAGCTGGTGGCCCTCCTCGCCGAGCGACACCGGAACGTCACCGTCGTCGGTGACGACGACCAGTCGATCTACCGCTTCCGTGGCGCGGCGATCAGCAACATCCTCGAGTTTCGGGACCGCTATCGCGGCGCCAGGACTGTCGTGCTGCGCCGCAACTACCGCTCGCTCGCGCCGATCCTCGATGGCGCCCACCGACTGATCAAGTTCAATGACCCGGACCGGCTCGAGGTGCGCGTCGGCATCTCGAAGCGGCTGCTCGCCCAACGCATCGAACGCGACGCGGTTCCGCTTCGCCACCACGCCTTTGCCACCATCGGCGAGGAAGCGGACTGGATCGCGGCCGAGATTCGCGACCGCGTCGAGAAGGGTCGGGCGCGCCCGCGTGACCACGCCGTGCTGGTGCGCGCCAACGCGGACGCGGACGCTGTACTGCGATCGCTCAACGCCGCGGGCCTGCCGTGGCGGTTCTCCGGGACTTCGGGCCTGTACGCGCGGCCCGAGGTGCGGCTCCTGCTCGCGATGCTGCGGGTCGTGGCCGATCCGGCCTCGAGCGTCGATGTCTACGCGATCGCCGCGTCGGAGCGGTACGCCATCCCACCGGGCGACCTCGCCGAGGTCGCCGGGTCGGCCCGCCGCCGCCATCGGAGCCTGTTCGAGGTGTTCGAGGAGCTCGAGTCCCAGCCGGGATCGGTGCGGATCTCGGCTGCGGGTCGGCCCGCCATCGCGCGGCTCACCCAGGACCTCCGACGCTATCGCGAGCTGGCCCAGCGCCGGCCCGCCGGCGAGGTCCTGTACGCGTTCATGCGCGACTCGGGCTGGCTCGGCGAGCTCGCCGGCGCGACGAGCGTCGCCGCGGAAGAGCAGCTCGCCAACATCGGCCGGTTCTTCGACATCGTGCGCAACCAGTCCGCGCTGCTTGCGGACGATCGGGCGGTGTTCCTCGCGCGACACCTGTCCACCCTCATCGAGGCGGGTGACGACCCGGCGACGGCAGATCCGGACCCCGATGTCGATGCCGTCCACGTGATGACGGTGCACAAGGCGAAGGGCCTCGAGTTTCCCGTCGTGTTCCTGCCGGGCCTCGTCGTCGATCGCTTCCCGGCGCGGTCGCGGCGCGAGCAGCTGGCGATGCCGGTCGAGCTCATCGACGAGGTCCTGCCGGAGGGTGACGGGCACCTGCAGGAAGAACGCCGGCTGTTCTACGTGGCGATGACCCGCGCGCGTGACGAGCTGGTCCTGAGCCACGGTGCGGA
>Ga0070698_100007703_pt1 | contig 11645 bp, 18 predicted proteins | sample KBSK1502metaG_FD_65477 | JGI IMG/M metagenome (GOLD analysis project Ga0070698, IMG submission 65477) | Corn, switchgrass and miscanthus rhizosphere microbial communities from Kellogg Biological Station, Michigan, USA - KBS K1-50-2 metaG | ecosystem: Host-associated > Plants > Roots >...
CCTTGCACGAGGTATCTGCGGGACTGGTCTGGTCGTCTCCGAGTACGCGCCGGAGGTTGAGCCCGCGCCGTGGCGTTTCCCTGCGCGGAAAGGCAAAGCCCCCGCAGCTATGCGCAAACCCGCCTTCCTCCAATGCCGCCCCTGCCGTAGAGGCTGCTAAATGCCGTGCCCGTGTGGCCTGGGTGAGGCCTGGGATCTCGAGCGTTTGGGCGCGGATCGGGCAGCGCGATAGGCTTGCCCCTCCCGAATGGTCGACTGGTACAGGGACCTGAAGCACGCATTCCGTAGTGCGTTCCCCGAGGACGAGACCATCGTCGGACGTGGTGAATTGCCTGACCCGTTCTATGCAGGTTTGGCCGAGAGCCTCGGAACGCTTGGGGAAGTCGACTTCGTTCACGCCGTCGAGCACGAGGACAAAACGAGCTTCCTCATCGTTCGACAGGACAGCGCTTGGCTTGTCCGGTTCGCCGAGCCGAGCTCTACGGAGACTATTTTCTTCGGTGATCTTCGGGGCGGTCGCTACCGCGAGAGCGTGACCGTTGACGATAAGGGAAGCGGCGAGATCGAGGCGGTGTACAAGCATCGGCGCATTGGTCGCGAGGAGCTTCGCGCGCGCATCCCGAGATTTCCACCGGGCACGCCGGGCGCTCACTTGAGCACCGAGACGGAATATGCCCTCGAGCGCGGTGCTCAGCTGAGGCGAAGGTTTCGACGCTGGAGCATGGGCGAGGACGAGGACGAATCCGAAGTGGACTAGCCCGGTGCGCCCGGAAAGCGTCGCGAGCATCCCCGAGTGCATCGAGTGCGAGATTCCCTGGCTGCCCGCCGACGAGGAACGCTGGTCCGCCTACCTCACTGACGACGAGCCGCCCGAGCTCGCGTTCTAACTGCCCAGCATGCGCTGAGCGGGAGTTTGGAGAGGCGGTCTAGGTTCGTCCGAGGGCGACGTTACCCTCCGCCGTAACCGCCCGCCTATGCGTGGCAGGGTCCGATTTTTTGGCGGAGCTATGCCCTCAGGCGGATTCTTTCGTTTCCGGGTCTAGCCCGTATCGCCGATAGGCCGAACGAACACGCCTTCGAAGGCTCGGGCTCGCCCGGCGGAAAAACAGAGGTGATGCGACGTGGACTACGTCCTCGTGGCGCTGACGGCGGTACTGGTCGTCTTGACGATCGTGCTCGTCGTGATCGCAGCCATCACGCTCGGCGTGCTGCTCGCCCGCCGCGCCGGCTAAACCGTCAGCCCGACGGTTCCCTTTTTATGCCCTTGCGGCAGGGAGGGAATGCGCGCGGTCCCAGACCGAGGCTAAGCCTTCTGCGATCAGCCGCCGATGGCTGCCATACTTGGAGGAGCGTTGGCGAAGGAGAAGCCGAACATCACCCCATTGACCGAATCGCAGCGGCGCGCTCGGGCAGCACCGCCGCGCGTGGACGGAGACGCTTCGGCTCGTCGCGATGCCGTCGATCGAGCGGCGAAGAAGATCACGGCCCGAGACTCAATCGACTTCGTCCGGTCCGTTCGCGGCAAGTAGGCCGTGCGGCCGCGGGGCCGACCACCACGAACGCGAGGCGTCTACTCATTTGAGGATCCGCTCCTGCTCGTCCCGGATGCGGTCGTGCTCGACACGAGCTTCGTCGTTCACGCCTTGATCCGAACCCAGCCGTCGCACCAGCCAGCCTTGGAGTTCCTGCAGCGGCTCGCGGAGGCTGAGACGCTGATCTTGTACAACCGCCTCCTCGAGGTCGAACTCGCCGAGACCGCGATCTACAGCGGCGTCAACCGGATCGTGACCACGGATACGCACTTCGGCGCGGTTCCTGAGCGACTTCTGACCGTCTACACGACCTCCAGCCGACTTGCGGCATGTCGGCGCCAGCGCTAAAAGCCCGGATAGTTGGGCGGGCCGGTGTTCGCCACCAGACCTAGAGCCGCCTGATCGCCCAGACTACGACCACGACGCAAGCGGCGAATACGAGGAGCAGCTCAGCCACCGTCAGGCCGCTTTCCCGCGTCCAGCGCTCGAACTCGCTCGTCCGGCGCTCGAACTCGCTCGTTTAGCGCTCGAAACTCACTCGCTTGAACCCGCTGGATCACCCGGGATTCCTTTTATCTCGCCGGGGCCCCAGTTTCGAAAGTGTTTTTCGCGAAAACCTGGGCGAGGGTCTCTAAGCAGCACGTTCACGATGCTTGACCGCCCCCCACCCTCGCTGCCAACGCCTTCGCTTCGCTTCGCCGGTGCCTGCGCTCCTGGTAGTAGAGCCGCTCGCAGTCAGGGCAACGTCCACGCCTCTTCGGAGGCGGATAGAGCTTCAGGCAATGGGCGCAGACGCGCAGCATCACGAGCCCAGACCGAACTCAGAGGCGAGCGTGGCAAGCCGGCTCTCCACCACCGCCAAGCGTTCGTCCACATACTGACGCTGCCGGCCGATCTGCCGCAGCGCCTCCGCTCGTTCGAGCGGACCCGCAACCTGCAACGCATCCTCGAACTCGGGAGAGCCGAGCGGGCGACCGAGCAGGCTCTCGACGATCGGCGTGAACGCTTCCACACTCACTTCACGGGAAGGGGCGACCGACGGCTATGAAAGCGCCCGCACAGGCACGGGACACTTCGCCGGTCGCCCCTGTCCGGGTGGAGAAGGATTCTCACGCCGCCGCTTCCTGGGCCGGCTCGAACAGTTGCGGATGCGCCTTGCAGACCAGGTGGTCACTGAACAGCTTCTCGCCCTGCTTGATCAGGTACTCGGTGCCCTTGATCTCGCAGATGAAGCCGTCCTTGGCAACGAGCAGTTGCTTTTTCGCTGCGGCCGGCGGCATCACTTCACCTCGAGCCAGCGCAGCGGAGCGTTGGCTGCGGTGGAGACGACGGCCGAGCCGGTGCGCCAGAAGAAGTACGCCCCGCGCTGACCAGTTGGGAAGCGGTTCGTCGGGCCGACGAGATGGCGCACGATCTCCAGCTGTGCTCCGATTCGGTCGCCGATCACGAAGCCGGCCTTCCAGTCGCCGGCGATCATGATTTTTGTTCCGGTCGTCGTCGTGGTGGTCGCCATCGCCGTCCATTCGAACTTGTCGTAGCCCAGGAACTTGCCGTCCCTGGCGCCAAGGGATGGGCCGAGCACGGGCGGCTCGGTCGAGCCTCCACCGACAAAGCGGAAAAAGACATCAAAGACGCTCGGGTGTGCGGCAAACACGGCCCTCGGTAGGTGCCGTGCCGGGAGCGCGTTCTTGAACGAATAGGCATCGGCGATCGCGGTGACGGCAATAGTTGCCGTCTGCACGCGCCAGGAGGCCGAGGAGAGACCGGTAAGGACACCTTGGGGCGCGTTCGTTCCGCTCCCGGTCAGGAACGACGTGTTGTCGACGTTCGCCCGGGCGTCGGCGAGCACGTTGGCGAGCTCGTTGGCCAGGTTCTGGTAGTCGCCTTCGATCTCGATCGAGTAGGGGATGAAGGCCTGCCCGCGGGCGGCTGTCAGAGTCGGCTGCACCAGGGTCGGCGAGCTGTCGACAACCTCCGTGCCTTCGGCCGCGTAGTTCGCCGCCACCTGGTCGGCCGAAACAAGACGAAGCGTCAGGCTCGTCATCGGCCGGACGGTCGCGTATTGCCTCACCGGGTTCAATGCGCCTGCCCCAAGCAAGTTGATTGTTGGGTCAATTTCGATCGGAATTCCGAAACCACCGGTGCCGCCGGTGGCGACACCCATCGCCCGGGCCTCCTCGGCTGCGACCACTTCCTGTACCGACAGCTGCTCCTCCGTCGTCATCCGCAGGTGGGCGGTGTCCGGGTTGGCGAGGATCTTCGTGAACGCCCGCTTGTAGGGCTCGGCACCGACCGCGGCCAGGTAGCGTCCACCTAGGCCAACCGGGTCGTCGTGGCGAAGCAGGTTGTCGAGCCGGTCGCTTGCTTCGGCGTTGAGCGCGTGCTGGTGGCGCTCGATCGCCCGCAGGCCGGCGTCGCGGTTCGACCGCACATGCGGAGGCAGCACGGAGTCGTCGGCCTGCTCCATCCGCGAGTACCGGAAGTCGGCGCCGTCTCCGCTCTCGACGTTGCGTCGCCCGCGGGCGAGCTCGACGATCCGTTCGCGCCGCCTTTCGTGGTGCTCAATTTGCTCATTGAGGGCGTTCCGTTCGTCCTTCGCTGCGCCGGTGATCTCCTCGCCCTCGTGCTCGAGGTGGATCTCGGCAACGCGGGCCTTCAGCTCGGCCTCGGTTTGAAAGGCCCTGCCCTCGTAGGTGTAGATGGGTGACATCACCACACTCCTTTGCTCGCTTAGTTCCTTCGCGACGAGTGCGGCTTGGAGTCACCGCTTCCGGGCCGGCTCCAGGTGCGCCCGGAACCCCGGGTCCCGAGCCTTTACGCGTCTTCGCTTTGGTTGTTCGGCTATTCCGTTTTCCGAGCTGGGCCCCAGCAACGGGAAGCGATTTATCTCCCGGATTACTGGGCGAGGGTCTGCAGGCGGCTTTCTCGCGATGGTCGCCCGCCCCCCTACCGCCTGCGAATGCCGACGAACCGTACGGCTAGAATCAAGGCGCCATTGCCGCTGCAATTGTGGGACATTGACGACGCGGAACGATTCGTCGCCGCGATCGTCAGCCGCTCAGGGTTCTCGCTCAGCTTCCACGACCGCGAAGACCTCGAGCAGCACCTCCTGGTCGAAGCCTGGCGCCTCAGCCTCGTCTACACGGCCGGCGGGATCAGCTTCTCCACCTTCGCCGGAAACACCCTGCGGCATCGAGTCGTTGACTGGGAACGAGCTCGTCACGGGCGCACGGTCTGGAAATTCAGGGACCGTGTCCACATTCGCCCCAGACCCGAACTCGTCCCGCTCGATTCCGAGCGAGATCGAGTGGAACAGGCTCTCGCGGAGAGGGCAGGCGATCGCGAGGCAGATCGGGACGCGGATTATCGACGGCTACTCGCCGAGAGAGATCGCACTCGAACTCGAGACCTCGACACGCTGGGTCTCGAAGCGCCTAGACGAGTTGCGGGCTGAGCTGGAGCGACTGAGCTAGCCGCGTCCGACCTGCGCTGGACCCATTCGCCACTCAGCTTCCACAACCTGGTCGTAGTCGTCGTTGCCAGGTAGAACCCGGGTGACTTGGTAGGTCATGTTGAACTGCGGCAGAAAGTCGCCGACCGCGAACGGGTTGTCTCGCTCGAGTTCGAAGCGGGTTGCATCACCGCCACTGTGGGCAGCGACTCGAACCTCAATGACCACAGCCGCACCCTAGCGTCTCTCGCGCCGAAGGTCCCTCGCGCGCGCGCGTGAAGTGTGTGCTGGCCAGGGTGGTGTAGTAAGGCAAACGTTTGTACTAATCGCTCGCTGAAGCTCGGAAACGGAACGGCGCCCGGGGTGTCTGACCACCGAGCGCCGTATCCTGAGCAGCGTTGTGACTGACTCGGTGGCATCGTAGAGAACGGCTCGGCTTGAGCGAGCCTCCTCGAGCATCGCGCTTCTCATTCACGGCGAAGCGCGTAGGCGGTCCCGGGATCCTTGGATTGAACGGCCGTGATGCGTCGTTCACCGCTCGGCAATGTGAGCTTCTTAAGCAAGTGGTCCTCGAATGGGTTGGCCGACCTCGAGGCCGGCCGCCGGCCAAGCACAGGTATGAATGGTTGCGGCGCTACTACGAGCTCAGAGACGAAGATCGCAGCGGCTATCGGGTTGATGATGAGCTGCCGCTTACCAATCTGGAAATTGCCGGACTGATCGCTGAGGAAGCTGACCCTGCCGCCTACGCCAAGAACCCTGGCAACGCGAAACGCAAGGTCTGGAATCTCATCCGTCCGCTCAAAGAGAACGACGATTTGGTGCTAGAGAAGGCTCGATTCATTCGCGAAGTGAATCGGATAGTGGCTGAAAACCGCTTATTCAAGCGGTAAATAAATTCCCTCTCTGAGCGACCCCTAAATCCTGTTTTCGCCGACAAGTCGGCCTCTATTGTCGAGCTAAATCGACGGCGGCCCAGTACCTGCCACCCCTGACAGTTTCACCGGGCCGCAAAGGGAGGTCGCTCGAATGGCGACTACCGAGAAGACACAGTACCCGAGGGCCTGGATCTTCGACCAGGACGGAGACGAGGTCGAAGGAACCTACGTCGCCCTCGGCGAGGGACCGACGCGCGGTTACGGGCCGCGGCCGTTCGTGACGCTTAGCGTCGACGGCGAGGAGCGGACGGTCTGGCTCCTCTGGGAAGCCCTGCTGAATCAGGTCCTCGGCGAGCTCGAGCGCCGGCCGGGGAACGAGCTCGAGCCAGGCGAGCGAGTGATCATCAAGTCCCTCGGGAAGCGGACGAGTGAGTCCTCCGGGCGAGCGTACGAGGACTTCCGGGCCTACTTTCCCGACGCTCCGAAGCCGACCGGCGCCAATCTGCTCCAGCGTTATCGCGGCACCGCGACCGAAGAACAGAAGCCCGCCGAGACCCTCGAGCCGAGCGATGGCGACTTGCCGTTCTGATCTCGGCGCGGCGGCACTCGAGCTAGCAGCGGCAGGGCATCCAGTCCTGCCGCTGCACACCCCGACGGGCCGCGGCTGCTCCTGCGGACAGCGTAAATGCAGCCGGCCGGGGAAGCATCCTCGCGCCACCTACGGCCTCAAGAGCGCCACGGTTGACCCGGAGCAGATCGAGCGCTGGTGGTATGGCCAACCCACGGCGAACGTGGGCCTCCGCTGCGACGGCCTACTCGCCTTCGACCTCGACGGGCCGGCCGGGAAACACTCGCTCGAACAGCTCGAGTGGGATCTCGGCGAGCTGCCGCTCTCTCGCGGGCAGCGCAGCGGCCGCGGCGAGCATCGCTTCTACCGCATCCCGGCCGAGAGCTCGATCGGCAACTCGACCGTGCCGCTCGGCAGCCCGCCAGGAGTGGACCTACGCGCCGGCGCGCGCGGCTACGTGGTCGCTGCACCCTCTAGACACGCAAGCGGCAGCCTTTATGCCTGGAGCGACCCGAATCTTCCGATCGCCGAGCTTCCCGAGCGCTGGCTCGAGCGCCTCGCCCTCTCTCCTCCGCCCTCGACGGCGCTCCTTTCCCCACCCCTGGCCGGCGTTTGTGGGGCTTATGGCCGAGCGGCGCTGGAGGGAGAGCTGGTGAAGATTCGCGCCGCGCGGGAGGGCACTCGCAACGAGACGCTGAACAGAAGCGTCTTCCGGCTCGCGCAACTTGCCGCCGGCGGCGAGCTCGAGTTTGACCTGATCGAAAGAGAGGCCACCGCCGCGGCGCTCGCGACCGGCCTCGAGCCGCGCGAGGTCGACCTAACCGTTCACTACGCATTGACGGCCGGTGCTCGTTTCCCGCGCTCTCGGAGGCCACGGTGAGCGCACCGACGCTACTCAGCGGAGCGGAGCTGCTCGCCAAGCGTCGACGACGGCGCCGGAAGACCGGCCGCCCCAGCTTCGCGCTCTCGATTCGTGCCTGTGGTCGCTGCGGCGAGAGCGTCACTTCCGCCAGTCGCTTCTTCTGCGCCGGTTGTCACTTCACCGGCTGGTGGGGCAGATGGAAGTAAGGCCCGACGAGGCCAGCTTTCAGGCCTGTGTGCTCGAGGTCGCAAGGCTTGCCGGCTGGCGCGCACTCCATCTTCGTCCGGCACGTCGTGCGGACGGCTCCTGGCGAACGCCGGTCAGCGGCGACGGGATCGGCTGGCCCGACTTGACCCTCGTCCGTCCACCGCGGCTGATCTTCGCCGAGCTCAAGAGCGAGCGGGGCAAACTGAGCTTGCAACAGGCGGACTGGATCGGCGCGCTGCGCTTGCTTCCCAAGGCCGAGGTCTACGTCTGGCGACCGTCCGACTGGGACGGGCTCGTCGAGACGCTCACCGGCATCGAGCCGAAGGCGGCGGGGTGAGCGACCAGCTCCCTGAGCTGCTCGACTCCAAGGCCCTCCAGGCCGAGCTCGGCGTCACCCGCTCCGCGGCCGAGAAGATCATCGAGGCGCTGCCGCTGGTGAAGCTGCCGGGGTTGCGCAAGACCTACGTGCGCCGGCCCGATGTCGAACGGCTGCTCGCGGAGCACACCTTCGACAAGGATCAGGTGCCAGCTTGACGCGGTCCGGTCCGAGGCTCATGATGGTGCTTGCGTGATTAGGGCACGCTCACTTCCTCTCTGTAACGATTCGCGGCGGCGCGGAGGCCGGCGCCCTAATCGCTGTGCCTCCGCGCTGTTCGCGTGAAGGAGGAACCATGTCTACGACCACCACGACGCCAGCGGTGGATGTCGGCGCGCTCGCAGGGGCGATCCGGCTCGAAGCCTCCAGCCGGCTCTCGACGCTGCTCTCGTCCGGGTTCCAATCGCTCGAGGACAACGGCCTTGGGCTGAATGATCTCCAGAAGGCGGCTCTGATCGAGTGGGCACTCGACATGTTCGACGGATTCGAGCGGTCGGTCGCGAAGGAGATCATCGAGGGCCTGACAGAGAAGGGGATCGGCGTTTGGGGTCTTTCCCGAGACCTCGCCGACCTGCTGCCGGGTGAGAGCGGTGGCTAGCGTCTCGATCCGGCCGCGCTCGACAAAGAGCGGTTCGCGCTTCCAGGTCCGCTATCGCCTCGGCGGTCGTGGCTACCCGCTCGTCCACGGCGGCAGCTTCCCGACCTTGAAGGAAGCCCGCCTGCGGCGCGACCTCGTGGCGGGAGAACTCGCCGCAGGACGCAACCCGGCCGACACCCTGCGGACGCTCACCGAGACGCCACAACGGCGCACGTTCGCTCAGTGGGCAACGGTCTACACAGCGAGCCGGGTCGATGTCGCCGCGGAGACGTCGAAGGGCATCCACTCGCACCTGATGCGACTCAACCCCAGGTTTGGGGATCGCGATCCGGCAGGGATCACCGTCGCCGACGTGCAGGAATGGATCGGGGCGAACGCGGACCTGAAGCCCGCCAGTCTCGGCCGCTACCTCGCGACCCTGCGCCTGATCCTCGACTTCGCCGGCCTCGAGCCGAACCCGGCCCGTGACGGACGGGTGAAGCTGCCGCGGATCGAGCAGACGACGGTCGAGCCGCCTTCGGCCGAGCAGGTGGAGACGATCATCGCCACGGTGCCGAGCCGCTGGCGCCTGCCGCTGCGGGTCCTCGAGCAAACCGGGATGCGCGTTGGCGAGCTTCACGGCCTCGAGTGGCGGGATGTAGACGTCGCCGCGAGCCGCTTCCGCATCCGTCAGGGCAAGACGGCCGCGGCTCGTCGCTGGATCAGCGTCCCCGCGTGGCTGATGGTGGAGATTCAGGACACCTGCCCGCCCGACGATCGGACGGCCGCACGCCGGGTCTTTCCCGGCTTCACCCCGGACGTGGCCAAGAACGTGATGGCGCGCGCCTGCAGAGCGGCCGGGATCGCTCACTTCCACCCGCACGATCTTCGCCACCGCTACGCCTCCGTCAAGATCGCCGAGGGTGTCCCGGTAACGGACCTGGCGGCGCAGCTCGGCCACTCCAAGAAGAGCCTGACGCTGGACGTCTATTCACACGTCCTGGTCGACTGAAATGCCGTAGCGGTGTGGCCTGGGTGAGGCCTGGGAGTCAGGGAGTGGGCCGCAAACCCGCTCCCTGACTCAACCGGCGTTTCCCTGCGCGGAATCGGATCATCGCGGGGCTCTGCGCCGCCACGGTGATCGTCGAGGCTCGCGAGCGGAGTGGGGCGCTCATCACCGCCGACTTTGCGCTCGAGGCCGGACGCGAGGTCTTCGCCGTGCCCGGCGAGATCACCTCGGCGCTCTCAGCCGGCACGAACGCCCTCCTGCGAGTCGGGGCGGTGCCGCTGACCTCGTCCGCAGACGTCCTGGAGGCGCTCGGCATTGAGGCGAGAGCACCGGAGCGCCTCGAGCTAAGCGACCGCGCCGCCGACGTTCTCGCGGCCTTGTCGCGGCGGCCGGCGGGTGCGGACGAGCTGGGCCGGGTCAGCGGATTGGACGCGGCTGCACTCGCGACGGCGCTGGCCGAGCTCGAGCTCGCCGGTGCCGTGGTCGAGGCCGACGGCCTGTACAGAGGGGTGAGGCCGGCGAACTAGCATCAACGACAACATGACGAGCTCTTACTGGCTCTCCGACGAGCACAAGGCTCGCGCTGAGAGCGACGTGAGCGGCGGCCGCGCCTCCAGCCGACGCGCGCGGCCAGGTCGTCGTCACCGAGCCTCTCGAGAGGCGCCTGTTCCCCGGCCCGCACTGGGCCTCGCGTGCGGCGAGCTTGTCGCCCCGCGATCCTCGGGCAGCAGCCGCCCGAGCTCGAGTTGTTCGAACCTGCCCGCCTGCTCGCCGTGTCGCGGGTCGTAGAGTCCGGCCATGGCGCCCACGACCTGCCGCTTCTGTGAGATCGCGTCAGGGAGAACAGACCAGGAAATCCTGTGCTCGGCTGACGGCCTGGTCGCGTTCCTCTGCGAGCCGCCCGCCACCTGGGGCCACACGCTGATCGTGCCCCGTGCCCACGCGCAAGACATCTGGAGCATCGAGCCGAATCAGGCCGCCACCGCAATGAGGCTCGCGCAACGCCTCGCGCACGCAATGCGCGACGAGCTCGGCGCCGTCGGAGTCAACCTCCGCCAGAACTCCGGCAGTCGAGCCGGCCAGGACGTCTTCCACTTCCACCTGCACGTCGTCCCGCGCTACGAGGATGACACCGTCCAGCCGGGCTGCGTTTGGGGTGTGCCGCCCTGGCAACCGCCTACGGGCGGCGACGCCGAGCGACTCCGAATCGCCGAGGTGATCCGCCGAGCGTTGCGGCTCAACGCCTGAACCTCAGCCGGGCCCAGCGGCCAGAGTCAGAGCTCGATCATCGGCAGGTCGAGCTGGTCCACGCGCTCCAGCGCTGCAAGAGCGATGGCGAGATCCTGGATCGCGAGCCCGGTCGAGTCGAAGGTGGTGATCTCGTCGTCGGACCGACGCCCCTCGGCCTCTCCTCCGAGCACGGCGCCCAGCTCCGTCACTTCCTCGCGCCGTAGCGCACCCGCCTCGACCGCATGCACGAGCTCGCCGTTGTGGCTCGCCTGCTCCCAGTCGTCGCAAAAGACGTGAGTCCGGGCGAGCTCCTCGACCGCGATCTCCGCCTTGCCGGGCCCGTCGGCGCCCATCAAGCTCACGTGCTGGCCCTTCCGCAGGGATCCGGGTGCCAGGAGCACGTCGTGGCCCGGCGTCATCGTCACGACGAGGTCTGCGCGCAGCGCCTCCTCCCGCGACGCGGCCACCGCCGCGCCGAGCCCGAGAGCCGCACCTCGGGCACGGCCTTCGTCGACGTCCCACAGCGCGACTTGCCGCCCGCGGGCGATGAACGTCATCGCGGCCGCGCGCCCGTTGACCCCCGCCCCGACGACCGCCGCAGTCTGGGCGTCGGGCCGCCCGAGCGTCTCGGCCGCGAGGACGGCGGCGGCTCCCGTTCGGAGGGCGGTCACCGCTCCTGCGTCGAACACCGCTCGGAGAGATCCGTTCGACGCGTCGGAGAGGAGCACCACCCCGCTCACGGTCGGCAGGCCGCGCTCGGGGTTACCCGGGAACGACGTGACCCACTTCAGGGCCGCGTGCCCGGCGCCGAGAACCGGCATCGCCCGGAAGTCCCCCGCCGGGTACGCGGGTACGTAAACCTTGGGCGGCATCGACCACTCGCCTCGGTGGTAGGCGATGAAGGCATCACGCACGGCCTCCAGCGCGCGCTCGGGCGAGACGGCAGCCTCGACGT
>Ga0070698_100007705_pt1 | contig 11644 bp, 10 predicted proteins | sample KBSK1502metaG_FD_65477 | JGI IMG/M metagenome (GOLD analysis project Ga0070698, IMG submission 65477) | Corn, switchgrass and miscanthus rhizosphere microbial communities from Kellogg Biological Station, Michigan, USA - KBS K1-50-2 metaG | ecosystem: Host-associated > Plants > Roots >...
GCTCGTGCCCGGTACCTGCAGGATGACGACGTCGCCGGCGGCCGGAGACACCAGCCCGCGAGCCCGCGCCCATGCGCCGATCCGCGACGGCGACGACAGCCGGGCGACGTCGTTGACGAGGGTCCTCCGCTCATCGGTCAGGAGCCGCACCTGCTCCGTCACCAACCTGGTCTCGTACGCGGCGTCGATCCGCATGGCGTTCAGAGAAACGAGGCCGACGACCATCGCCGACACGACCACGGCGGTGAAGACCCAGAACGCAGGGTGGTGCCCGCGACGCGCCCGCCGGTGGGGATGGGGAGGGTTGGGGATCGGCGGGCGCGTCGCGGGCGCGCGTGCGGGGGCGACCGCACGGCGGTAGATGGGCTGCGGGGCGGTCTCCCACCGTTCCGCTTCGCGCGCGGGGAGGCTCATGCCGCTTCCCCGATGCGCTCGGCGGCCCGCAGCTTGGCGCTGCGGGCCCGCGGGTTGCGGGTTGTCTCTTCCGGAGACGGTCGCAGCGGCTTCTTCGTGAGGATGCGGAGGCGGTCGTCGTCGCGGAACGCCCGCTTGACGATCCCGTCCTCCAAGGAGTGATACGAGAGCACGACAACGCGGCCACCGGGGCCGAGGAGTCCGACCGCCCGAGGCAGGGAGGCGGCGAGCTCCTCGAGCTCCCGGTTGACCGCGATGCGGAGCGCCTGGAACGAACGACGCGCGGGGTGGGGGCCCCCCGGACGTGGTCCCACGGCGCCCACGATGACACCGGCCAGCTGGTCGGTTGTCTCGATCCGACCGCGCTGACGCGCTCGCGCGATCGCGGCAGCGATCCTCCGCGAGCGATGCTCTTGTCCGTACTCGAAGAGCAGATCGGCGAGCTCGCTCTCCGGGAGTTCGTTCACGAGGTCGGCGGCGGTGACGTCGCTGCCGCCCATCCGCATGTCGAGCGGTCCGTCCACGCGATAGCCGAACCCGCGGGCGGGCTCGTCGAGCTGCATCGACGACACTCCCAGGTCGAAGAGGACCCCTTGCAGCGGCCCCGTGGCTTCGGCCTCTCCGACCTGGGAGAAGCGTCGATACACCGCCGTGAAGCGGTCGCCGTACCTCGCGAGCCGCTCGCGGGCGATCCGCAGCGCCTCCTGATCGCGATCGAACCCGATGACGTGGTCGACGCCGGCCTCGAGCAGCGCCTCCGCATGACCGCCCGCGCCCACGGTCATGTCCGCCACCTTTCCCCCGGTCCCCGACCGCCCGCCGACCAGGAGGTCGACGACCTCGGCCACCATCGCCGGCTCGTGCGGTGCGTCGTCGTTCCCCACGTCACCCGAGCTGCCCCGCCAGGATCCCGAGGCCGATCGACGCGAGCAGCGTGAGCGCCGTCATCGCGAGGAGCGAGAGGCTCTGTCGAACCTCGGTCGAAAGCTTCGTCTGCATCTCGCTCTCCTCTTCTGTCCTCTTGTGGTTCTCGGGCGGTTCTCGGGCGGTTCTCGGGCGGTTCTCGGGCGGTTCTCAGGCGGTTCTCAGGCGGTTCTCGATTGGTTCTCGAGTGGCTACGGGCCTCTGGGTTGCGGGCCCCGGGGCTCCAGGTCTCCGTTCTCGTAGGCGGCCGCATGGACATCGCGGTACCTCTCGAACTCTCCGCGGTCCCAGATCTCCATGCGCTCGCGCACGCCGAGGACCACCACTTCTTTCTTGATCCCGACCACGTCTCTGAGCCGCTGCGGGATCGTCACGCGGCCCTGGGCATCGAGCCTCACCTCGTCCGCCGAGGCGAAGAAGAGGCGGGAGAAGGCGCGTCCGTCCTTGTCGGAGAGGGCGAAGGCATCGACCTCGCCGCTCCGCCGCTCCCACGCTGCCTTGGGGAAGCAGTACAGGCAGCGATCCTGGCCCACGGTGAGCCAGAGGCCTTCGTCGAATGCCTCGCGGAACTTCACGGGCAACGACACCCTGCCTTTGGGGTCGAGCGAGTAGCTATGCGTGCCGAGGAGCTCGGCCACGCCCTCCTCCCCTCTCCTCCACTGAGCCCCACGTTTATCCCACTAATACTCCACCCAGTCAATATCGGAGCGAAAGGAAATGAGGCCGGATGGGCTCGAAACGAGGCGGCGCCCCGGAAACAGCAGGTTGCCCGAGGACTACGAGGCCAGATAGAGCTCCCAGCCGGGTTCGATGCGACCGAGCGTCAGATGGAACCCGTCCCGCGGCGCGTACGGCTGGCGCAGGAGCGAGAAACCGGCTTCCTGCGGGGTCCGGTCCTCCTTCCGCGCGTTGCATTTGCGGCACGAGGCCACCACGTTCTCCCACACGTGGAGCCCGCCCCGCGAGCGCGGGATCACGTGGTCGAGGTTCTCCGCAGCCGCGCCGCAATACTGGCACGTGCTGAGGTCACGGGCGAAGACCGCCCGACGCGTGAGCGGGGCATGCGGCCGGTAGGGCACATGCACGTACCGGCGAAGCCGAACGACGGAGGGTGCTTCGATCGTCAGGTGCGCGGAATGGAACACGAGCCCGTTGCTGACAACGACGTCGGCTTTCTCCTTGAGCACCATGACGACTGCTCGCCTGGCTGCCACCACCGCGAGCGGCGACTCCGACGCGTTCAGCACGAGGGCGCGTCCCATGCGCGCAGTGTATCGACCCCGCAGGAGCTGTGAGGGATACAGACAGGAGAATCACAACCGTGTAATCTTCGAACCCGAGGCGGGCCGGCCCGCGCACGATGCCTGATCCGTTGCGAATAGGGGCCGCGCGGGGCGTCCGTTCGGGGGCCGGTCCGCTCTCCTCCCCCCCCATCCCCGGTCTGTCGGGAACTTGCCCCAAGCGCGCTCCGTCTCGTTCCCCAGGGCAACCCACGATCGGTCCCAGCCGTAAGATTGGGCACCTGTCCACGCACACTCGAGCTCGGGGGTCGAGATCTGATGGAGGTACGAGAGAAGCTCCCGGATCCGCAGGCGTTCGCGGCTCGCTTCCGTGAGATCGAGGAGAACGTCGAACGAGTGGTCCGGGGCAAGCACCGGGAGATCAGACTCGCGCTGGTGGCGCTCATCGCCGAGGGCCATCTTCTGATCGAGGACGTGCCCGGCGTCGGCAAGACGATGCTCGCCAAGTCGATCGCCCGATCGATCGACTGCTCGTTCCGACGGATCCAGTTCACGCCCGACCTCCTGCCGACCGACGTCACCGGGGTCAACGTCTTCAGCCAGGAAACCGGGGATTTCGAGTTCAAGCCCGGCGCCATCTTCGCCAACATCGTGCTCGGCGACGAGATCAACCGGGCCTCTCCGAAGACCCAATCCGCTCTGTTGGAGTGCATGGAGGAGCGACAGGTCACGGTGGACACCGAGACCCACACGCTCGGCACGCCCTTCATCGTGATCGCGACGCAGAACCCGATCGAGCACGAGGGCACGTACCCTCTGCCGGAAGCCCAACTGGACCGCTTCATGCTGCGTCTCGCGATCGGGTATCCGTCCTCGGAGATCGAGGCCGAGATCCTGGCGAGCCACGCGTCGGGCGCGCCGCTCGACGACATCCGACCGGTGAGCGACGCGCGAGGCGTCCGCGACATGATCGAGGAGGCTCGCCAGATCCACGCGGCGCCCGCGATCCGCAACTACATCGTCGAGCTCGTCGCGGCGACCCGGCGCCACTCCGACGTCTATCTCGGCGCGAGCCCGCGAGCGTCGATCATGATCCTACGGGCCGCCCGAGCGCTGGCGGCGGCGGAGGAGCGAGACTTCGTCATCCCCGACGACGTGAAGACCCTCGCGCCGGCGGCCCTGTCTCACCGCATCATCGTGACCGCGGACGCGATCATGAGCGGGCGCTCGGCCGAGGTCCTCGTGAGGGAGATCGTCGATGAGGTCGACGTCCCCGTGGCGGAGAACCCCTGATGCACGCGGGCCCCTGATGCTCGCGGGACGAGGCGTCACCGTCTTCGTGACGGGCCTCGCGATGTGGCTCGCCGCGCGTCTCATCGGCTCACCGGGCCTCGAGGTGGTGGCGATCGGGATCGCCGCGCTTCCCTTGCTGGCGGCGTTCGCCGCCAAACGGGGAGCGCGGCGCATCCTCGTTCGCCGGCGCCTGTCCGACGTCCGCGTGACGCCCGGATCGCGCGTGACGGTGACGCTCGACCTCGAGAACCGTTCGCCGATCGCGACGTCGTTCCTCCTGCTCGAGGATCGACTCCCGACGCCTCTGGGGCGGGCGGCCAGGCTGGTCATCGGAGCGATCCGGGAAGGCGTCCACGAGCACGCGTCCTACACGCTGGTGCCTCAGTCGCGCGGCCGCTACCTCCTCGGCCCGCTCGTCGTGGACGTGTCGGATCCGTTCGCCCTGACACGGCTGCGCCTCGAGTTCCCGGAGCGGGACGAGCTGCTCGTTACCCCGGAAGTCGAGGACCTCGGCGCCGCCCCCGATCCGTCATCGGGCCCCTCCTTCGGGGCCTCGCGGGCGAGGCAGCTGTTCCGGACGGGTGAGGAGTACTACACGATGCGCCAGTACCAGGAGGGCGACGACCTTCGGCGGATCCACTGGCCGTCCGTCGCCCGGACCGGCGAGCTGATGATCCGCCAGGACGAGTCGAGCCGGCGGGCGAGCGGACTCGTGTTCTTCGACACCCGGGCCGCCGGTCTCGGTCATACGCATACCCCGGCGTTCGAGCGAGGGGTCTCCGTGGCCGCCTCGGTCGGCGTGCTGCTGGCTCGCCACGGATTCGTCCTCCGGCTCGGCACCACGGACCTTCCGGCGGCCGCGCTGTCGGAGGAGCGGTTCCTGGATGCGCTCACCGGGATCTCTCACGCGGAGGTCCGATCGATCGGCCCTGCACTCGCCCACATGCGCGCCGGTTCCTCGCCGGACACCTCGCTGGTGTTCGTTTCGGCTCCCCCGGTCCCCGCCGAACTGGCATCCCTGATCCGAGCCGGCGCCGGGTTCGGGCAGAAGCTCGCGGTCCTGATCTACCCGACCGACCCGAGTCGCCTGCCGCCGGAGCGGCAAGCGCAGCTCGAGGGGCGGGCCAGCCAGGCCCGCTTGTCCCTCGCCCGCTCTGGGTGGGACGTGATCGTCCTCCCCCCGTCGATGAGATTGCAGGAACGATGGCACACGCCGCTGGAACGTCCGCTCGCGCGCATCGTCTGATCGGGCTCCTCGCCGCGCTGCTCCTCGCGGCGGCGACCGCGCTCGCATTCGGTCGCGTGTTCCTGGGGGTCGCGACCACGATGAAGCTGTTGGGGGTCGCCGTCGCGGCCGCGTGCCTGGCGGTCGCGTTCGAGCGTCGCAGCCTGCTGCTCTCTACCGTGGCGAGCGCGATCGGACTCGCGATCGCCGTCGGGGTGATCGTCTTCCCCGCGTCCACCTGGTACGGCCTCCCGACCACAGACACGCTGCGCGCCGCCCTCGATGCCGCAGCCTTGGTGGGCGAGCAGGCCAAGATCCAGGCGGCGCCGGCGGAGCCGATCGGTCCGCTCCTGCTGGCCGCGGTCGTCTCGCTCTGGGCCGCGGTGTTCTCGGCCCATGCGCTCGCGTTCCGGGCCGGGAGCCCGCTCCTCGGATTGGTCCCTCCGGTGGCGCTCGTGGCCTTCGCCGACACGGTCCTCGAGGAGTTCGTGAAGCCGCTCTACGGGGTGTTGTTCCTCGCGGCCGCACTGCTCATCGTGTTCGCGGACGGGCTCGCGCGCGTGCAGGGATGGGGTCCCGTGTGGTCCTCCGCCCGCCGAGGGGTCGCCGGGTCCGCCGGACGGGGCGCCCGCCGCCTCGGCCTGACCGCGCTGGGCGCTGCCTTCCTCGCGCCGATCCTGATCCCCGGTTTCGGCTCGAAGGCCGTCATCGACTTCGGGACGCCGGCCGACGGCGCCATCGCGATCGATCCGTTCGTGTCCATCCAGCACTCGTTGACCCAGCAGAAGCCCGTCGAGGTCTTCCGGGTCACGACCTCGCAGCCCGAGTACCTCCGGCTCGTCGCCCTTCCGGACTTCGACGGTGTGCTCTGGAAACCGAGCACGGAGGAAGGTGCGGTCGTCGGAGCCGACGACCTCCTGCCGGCACGCGACGACCCGGTCGATCTCACCGAGCCCGTGGTCATCGACGTCACGGCGAACCTGGCGCAGAACTGGGTGCCGACGCCGTACCCCGTCTCGACGGTCGCGATCCCGGGGCGGACCGTGCGGTTCAACCCGGACACGGGCACCACGTTCGTGGACCACCCGCTGGAGCGGGGCGAGAGCTACGCCGTCACGGCGTCGGTCTTCCGGCCGACCGCGGATGACCTTCGGAACGCACGCACCGAAGCTCCGCTCGAAAGCGGCAAGTACACCTACACCCCTGCCGGCCTCGAGGAGGTGGAAACCCTCGCCCGTCGGTGGACCGAGGGCGTCGCCGACAACGACTTCGACAAGGCGTACGCGATCCAGCAGCATCTGCGGAACGGCTCGTTCACGTACACGGTCGACACGTCCCTGCACGGAGGGACGACTTCGATCATCGACTTCCTGACGGTGTCCAAGGCGGGGTTCTGCCAGCAGTTCTCGACCGCGATGGCGGTCATGCTGCGGAAACTGCAGATCCAGGCGCGGGTGGTCGTCGGCTTCGCGATCGGCGACCGCATCCCCGAGACGGGGCAGTACTCGATCATGACGGACGCCGCCCACAGCTGGGTGGAGGTCTATTTCCCCGGTTGGGGTTGGATGCCGTTCGAGCCCACCCCTACCCGGGTGAACCCGGTGACGACCGCCTACACGGCGCCCGCCCCTACCTGCCAGGGCGCCGGATGTCCGGGGACCGATGAACCGGTGACCGGCGGCGAGGGGGGATCCGTAGCAGGCCCCGGCGGGAAGCAGCGGGGTCGCATCGAGAGCGACCCGAGACTCGGCACGCCGCCCCCATCCATCGCGGCACCCCCCGCGGTGACGCCGGACGAGCCTGCGATCGGCGCGAGGACGGCATTGGTGATCGCGTTCGCCGTCGGGATGCTCTACCTCCTCGTGGTGCCGCCCATCCGGGCGCTCCGGCGCAGGATCCGTCTCCGCGGAGCCGCGGCCGAGCCCCGGCGGCTGATCCTGGTGACGTATGAGCAGTTCACCGAGCGTGCCGCCGGGCTGGGGCTTGGCCGCGGCTCCGGCGAGACCTTGGAGGAGTATCGGCGGAAGGTGATGGATACCGGCTATCTCTCGGACGGTCACCTCGATCGATTGACGAGGCTGACCACCGCCGCCGCCTACTCTTCCCACGAGCCCGACGGGGAGCAAGCGGACGCCGCGGGGGTCGCCGCAGAGATCGCGATCCGGGAGATCAAGCGAGCCGTCGGGCCGACGAAGTGGCTCGTCGGCTTGTACCGGCGCCGCTGATCTTCAGCGAGCCGCGGACCGTCCCGTCGCGGTGTGCGCCGCAGCCGAACGCAGCGCCCGGACGAACCGCTCCCGGTCCTCCTCGAACTGGCGAACCTTCGTCTCGACGCCGGTCGCGATGTCGTCGATCGCAACGAAGAACGCCATCTGTCCGTCCCGGAGCGCGTCCATCACCTCACCGTCACGCCGGCAGATCTTGAAGATCGACTGTCCATCGGTCACGAGCTTCACCTCGGACAGGTGCTTGGTGAGACCGGCCTTCTTCGTCAGGAACTCCCACGACCGGCGGACCCGCTGGAGCGACATACCACCGTCCAGCAGCGACTTCACGACGCGGAGCGCCACGAGGTCCCGGAACGAATACAGCCGCGGCACGCCCGGACGACCACCGGTGCCTTGGACCGACGGTTGGACGAGCCCGATCTCATCCCAGTAACGGAGCTGACGTGGCGAGCAACCTGTGAACTTGCACGCTTGATGCGCGGTGAAACCCTCCATCCGGACGCGCGCCCTTTCGATCCACACCTCACGAACTCGAAACCAACCGGCGCGAGCGCCACGGTCCTCCTGGGAGGCCCGACCTCAGGCGACGACTCGCACCCAGGGGGAAGGAATGCACGTTCTACACCCATCGGTGAAGTCGTGGCAAGCGCAGTGGTCAGACGGTGTGATCGACGCGTGGTTCGTATCGAAGATGCGCGTGCATCTTCGCGCGAGTCATCGATCCTCGGGCGGTTGGCCCGGCGGTGGGCGGAGACGCCCCGCGACACGCGCGGCGATCCTGCCGAAGGTCCCCGGTGCCACGCTGTCGTCCCCGAGTCGACCGGCGTACCGATACGCGAGCAATGCGGACAACGTCATCACGACGAAACCGCCGGCCGCGACCCACGGGGACACTCCGACGAGGAGGAGCATCAGCAAACCGAAGACGAAGCCCGCGATCGCCAACTTCATCCGCACCCAGGCGTGCGTGTGGAGGTCGGTGCGACTGACCTGCTCGACGAGCCTCGGATCTTCCTCAGAGAGGCGCCGCTCGATCTCTTCGAGGATCTTCTGCTCGTGATCGTTGAGGGGCATCAGGACCTCCGGCCGTGGGGGAAACGACCCGTCCCCAACGATTATAGAGAGGGCCTCCCACAACGTGGAACTAGCGGCGACGGGTTCTGTCGAGGAGGCTCGCGGGACTCGCCGCGCCCGGACCGAAACGTCGCTCGATGCGATCGACGGTGCGCTCCACGTCGTCCCAGCGTTCCGACCGTAGTAGCGCCAGCTGCTGAGCGCTCGCGGAGACCAGCCCGCCCGCCTGGACGCCGAGCAGCCTGACCCGGCGCTTCGATCCCGGGAGGGCCCGGTAGAGCTCAGACGCGATCCGATGGAGATCGGCGCCGAGGTCGGTGGGATCGGTCTGCGTCCGCGAACGGGTGAGCGTCGTGAAGTTCGCGAGCCGGACCTTCAAGGTGACCGTCCTCGAGCGATATCCGTCCTCGCGGAGGCGAGCGCCCACCCGGCCGGAAAGCGCCAGCAGTTCGCGCAAGATCTCGTCCTCGTCGTCCAGATCGCGGTCGAACGTCTCCTCGTGACCGATGGACTTCGGTTGCTCGTACGGGACGACGGGCCGGTCGTCGATCCCCCTCGCCAGCGCCGCGAGGTGGCTCGCGGCTGCCGCGCCGAGGAGACGCTCGAGGATCGTCTCCGGCGTCCTACCGAGGTCGCCCACGGTGCGGATCGCCAAGCGCCCCAACAGTTCTCCGGTCTTCTCCCCCACCCCCCAGAGCCGTCCCACGGGCAGAGGTTCCAGGAAGCTCGCGACCTCACTCACGGGCACGTGGAGCAGCCCGTCGGGTTTGCATCCGTCGGAGGCGAGCTTCGCGACGAACTTGGCCGATGCGATGCCGACGGAGCAGGTGACCCCGACCTCTCGGGCAACGTCTCGCCGGATCTTCTTCGCGATCGCTTCCGGGGAACCGAACAAGAGGACGGCGCCGCCGACATCCAGGAACGCCTCGTCCAGAGAGATCGGCTCCACGAGCGGGGTGTGCGCGAGCAGGACCTCCCGGAAGCGGTTCGAGTGGGTGCGATAGGCGTCGAAATCCGGCGGGAGGAAGATCCCGTCCGGGCACAGTCGACGTGCGCGCACCGAGGGCATCGCGCTGTGAACGCCGTACCGCCTGGCCTCATACGAAGCGCTGGTCACGACCCCACGTGAACCGGTCCCCCCGACGATCACGGGCTTCCCCTTCAAGGATGGATCTTTGAGGATCGCGACCGATGCATAGAACGCATCGAGGTCGACGTGCAGGATCGGCTCGGTCGGCCGAAGGCTCACGACGACATCATCCCGCAGAGCCGGGACTCGCGTGCCACAGGCGCCGGTCCGGGCTCTGCGGCTGCACCGGCCCGGCCATCGCCTCGCGGAGCGAGCCGTCGGCGCGGGCCCGATGCAACGCCGTCAGGTCCCAGACGTCCTCGGCGACCACGCTGACTCCTTTCCGTCCGGTCCTGCGGACCTGTCCCCACACCACCATCGCGAAGGCGTGGAAGACGGTCTTGGCGACCTTCGGCTGCACCGACTCGAAGACCGTGATCTCGAGCGGTCCCGTGCCGTCGTCGAGGGTCAGGAAGATGATCCGCTGGCCGCTGCGGATCGCCGGGGTCTGCGAGGAGACCTTCACGCCGGCGACCATCACCCACTCGTCGGCACGGCATCGCCAGACGTCCTGCGAGTACGTCACACCGAGGTCGCGGAACAGCGGTTCGTAGAAGGTCGCGATGTGCCGGGTGGCGTCTAGTCCGAGCACCTCGAGCTCCGCGCGCACGACCTCGGCGTCGGTGTAGTCCCGGAAGGCGAAGCCTGCGACGCCTGCGAAGCCGGTCGAACCGTGGCCGGTCGTGGTCGCCAAGGGCGCGTCGAGCGACAGTCGCAGCTGATCTCCCTCCCGGGCAGCCTCGGTGGTGATCGCCTCGAAGAGATGTCCGCGACGGTTCGTTGGCTGGGGAAGGGCATCGAACGCGCCGGCGTGCGCGAGCGCCTCCACGACCGGCCTCGCCACCGAGGTCCGGTTGAGGAAGTCCTCCACACCCGTGAAGGACCGTTCCGCCCGCGCGATCAGGAGGGAGCGGATCTCGGCGTCGGAGATCCCGTGCACATCCTGGAGCCCCAGTCGGATGCCGAACGGCCCCGCCGGCGTCTCCTCCGCGACGTACTCGGGCTCGCTCCTGTTCACGTCCAACGGCAGGATCGGGATGCGGTGACGGCGCGCGTCGTCCAGCAACGCCCGCCGCGGATACATCCCTGGATCGTGCGTGAGGATCCCGGCCAGGAAGTGCGCCGGGTAGTGCGCCTTCAACCAGGCGCTGCGGTAGGTCGGCACCGCGAACGCCGCCGCGTGCGCCTTGCAGAACCCGAACGAGGCGAACTGGGCGACCGCGTCCCACGTCTGCTCGGCGGCCCCGCGGTCCACGCCTCGCCCGGCGGCGCGTTGGAGGAAGTCCTCGCGGAAGCCCGGCAGCATCTCCTCTCGATCGAGATGCCGCCGGACATGGTCCGCGTACGTGAGGTCCCAGCCGGCGACCGCGGCGAGCGTCCGCATCACCTGCTCGTGGTAGACGATCACACCGAACGTCTCCCGCAGAGCGGGTCGCACTTCCGGATGGATGTAGACCGGACGCTCGAGCGCGGCGCGTCGCCGGAGATACGGCGTGATCATGTCGGACTTCACCGGTCCGGGCCGGAACAGCGAGATGTCCACGATCAGGTCTTCCCATCGGTTCGGTTGGAGCTTCTGCAGCAGCTCGCGCTGACCGGGAGACTCGATCTGGAAGCACCCGAGCGTGTCGGAGTCGCGGATCATCTCGAAGGTGAGCTCGTCGTCCAGCGGGATCCGATCGAGGTCGACCTTCTCCCCCATCGTCCGCGCGATCTCATCCATCGCGTGGCGCATCGACGACAGCATCCGCACGCCCAGCACGTCGAGCTTCAGGTACCCAAGGAGCTCGACGTCGTCCTTGTCGGCCTGGATCATCCGGTGGCCGTTCGCGGAGCGCTCCAGCGGCACCCGGTCGACCAGGTCGTGGGAGGACAGCACGATGCCGCAGGGATGCAGCGCGATGTGGCGAGGGAACCCGTCCAGACGTTCGGCCACGCGGAACAGCAGCTCCAGTTGGGCCATCGGGAGGTTGATCCCGGCGAGCTCCGGGAGGCGGGTGAGCGACTCCCGGAGGTTGCGCGCCGAGATGTGCGGGAACGACTTCGCCACCATCCCGACCTCGACCTCCGGCAGGCCGAGGGCCTTGCCGACCTCGCGGACCGCGGCGCGCGCCCG
>Ga0070698_100007706_pt1 | contig 11644 bp, 15 predicted proteins | sample KBSK1502metaG_FD_65477 | JGI IMG/M metagenome (GOLD analysis project Ga0070698, IMG submission 65477) | Corn, switchgrass and miscanthus rhizosphere microbial communities from Kellogg Biological Station, Michigan, USA - KBS K1-50-2 metaG | ecosystem: Host-associated > Plants > Roots >...
CAGCTTTTGGCGGCCAGGCAGCGCGGACAATGCCGGTTGCCGCAGGAGCGAGGCGCCCAGTGCCGATGCTGGCAGTGTGGACAATGGAAAAGATTGGCGCCCAATGCCGGTGTACCACAGACAGCAAGCTGCCAGAGCACCCGCAGCTTGTGGCGGCTCAACTTGAGCAGATGTGGCAGAACGGGTAAAAAAGCGCGCAGGATGCCGCCCACGGTTAACTGGTCGCGGGCAGCCTCGCCGCTGCTCTGCACCGATGGACAGAGCGTCTCCATGTCAGTCCGCTTGGACCGGATTGGCTAGAGTGCTTACTGTCCGATGCCGCCGTTGCCGATGAGATCCAAAGGCGAGCGCACCTCGGCTAGCCTGCGTGCCGTCACATGCAGGTAAAGCGCCGTAGTCCTTAGGCTCGAATGGCCCAGCAAGTGTTGCACTAATGGTAGTTCTACGCCGCTTTCCATGAGGTGGGTTGCAAAACTGTGGCGTAGTGTATGAATGCCGCCTTTGTAGCGCACACCGCTCTTTTTCAACGCGCTGTAATAGATGTTCTGCCCGGCGTAGGTACTCATCGGTTGACCCGCTTTTTTGGCGAGAAAGAGCCACGGACTTCTATGAAGCCGGTTGTCAAGCGTCGCCCGCAAAAAAGGGTCTGTTTTAGGATTTTTGTTAGGTTCGCGCCGAAATGAGGCAACAACCCACCTGCACTCCCCGAACTTGGCACTTGATTAGCGTCGGTGCGAGGAACGAGCAACCGCCGCTAATCAAGCGCCAAAGTCCAGTTACCTTCTCAGCGCGGGGCGCAATCGGCTCAAGCGAGGAACGGAATAAATGGCAGGGGCCCGCCGCAGGCGGGAAGGACGCCGTTTATGCCGGATCCGACCTTGAACCGATTGCGCCCCGCGCTTTTGGGGCGTGCCACCGCCTTGAGGGGGGCCGGCCTTTGGTGGGTTGGGTAATTTGTGTTTTCTCTTGAAGCGAGGAGTGAGATTTCTTCTTTGGCTATGTGCAACGTTTGCTGTCCGAAACGCGAGCGGCTAATTTTCTTTACTCGGTTTAAGCTTCTATCGGTCGGCATTTGATCTCCTGACCCTATAATCTCTGCAATGAGCAAAAGGGGACAGCAACGGGCGGTTTCATCTGAGACGCGGCTTTTTATGCCAAGCCCGTGGCCAAACGCGCTCCGTTGCTGCCAAAAAATTCATCTCAAAGTCGTTCTTGTCATTCTCCAGGTTTTAGTTGACGGCTTTTTGTGCAGGGGCTCTGCTTTCGCTGCCCCCAACGAAGGAGATGCTCTCCTAGAAGACCAAACCCAGTTTTTCAGCCGTCGTCTGTCCAGTGGCCAAACGCCATAAATCGATCGCTAAATGACGTGCCGCCATGACTGCCAATCTTTTCTTGGCTCGTCTGGAGCGCACCAGGCCTTTGACCAATTGACGGATGGGTGGATAATCGGGCTGCCAGCGCATCAGCCGCCAGACCATCTCGATTAAGATCCACCGTACGACTGGGTTTCCGCACCGATTGATCGAGCCTTCTCTGCCGCGATTATCACTGCGATGCACCCCAGGACATAAGCCCGTATAGCTACTAACTTGGCGTCGGTTCTTAAAACGGGCCCACCCCTTCATCTCGTACTCCAGGACTACCCAACTGTAACGACCCAAGCCTTTCGGTAAGGAGCACTCTGGAGCCAATGCTTCGATTCGTCTGCGCAACTGGTTTTGCTCCTCCTCGTAGCGGAGCGCTTTGGTCCGCCAGCCTTCCAGTTGTTCTTTGATCCAGTCTTTGAGCGCAGGGTCTTGCATCAACTCTTGCCAGGTTTCTTCCGACCACCAGATCCCCTGCACCTCGATGCCTTGGCTACATAAGAGCCCTTTGCCGCGAGCCTCGCACCGCTTGCGATCTCCCATTATTTGCAGTTGATAGCGGATCAGCGCGCGTTTCTCTTCTTGCTCTTCGCTCGGCACTCCCACAACGCTTAAGGCCTTCTCGTTGCCCCTCATGTAGCGATCCAACTCATCGATCAATTGACAGCTGTCGCGCCGATCGGTCTTTTGCCTCTTTCCCCCTTGGCCCATCGCTTTGGGCACCACCACCAGGTTGGCCACTCCAAGCCTTCGGAGCTTGCGGTCTAACCAGTACCCACTGGCGCCGGCTTCGTAGCAGCTGTAGATCTGCCAGCCCTGCGCCAGCTTCTTTTTGATCCATTTCAGAAATTCCCGGTAACCCATTTTGCCTACCGGTCTAACCAGCCATCCATCTTCCTGCATCGCCACCGTCACTTGCCGATAATGCACATCCAGCCCTAGCTTGAGTATTTTCACCCTCAGATTCACCTTGATGAGCTCGTTACCATACTTGATGACTTTGATGACAGGAGCCTGGTTCAGATGATCAATCTGCGCTATTTTTGCTCTGACTGATTCATCCCTTTGGGTTGATTCAGTCATTCGTTTAATTAATGTGTTTTTGTTCATGACAGCCGGCAGCATAGCAGCGGGTGTTGCTTGCTGTCGGCTCATGTTATCTGTCATGACCCGCTTTACCCTGACGTTGCGCTCGCCAGTAGTTTACTAACGCTTTTGAGCAAACGTTCGCTCAAAGGCAGAACGCGTCCCTTGGCTCCCTTGCCGTTGCGTACTCGCAACTGCATACGGGCGCGGTCGATGTCGCTGGCCTTGAGCTGTGTGGCCTCCGAAATTCGCAGCCCGCAGCCGTAGACCGTCATCAAGAGCACGCGGTCGCGCGGCTGTCTGGGCGCAGTCAAGATCGCTTCGACCTCGCTGCGCGCATAGACTTCCGCGCGTCGGGTGGCGCGCTTCATGTGCGGGACCGATGCCATCAAGTCGAGCGTCTCTCGGCCAAGTGTCACGGCGTAGAGAAAGCGCACGGCGCTGACGGCGATGTTGCCGGAGCCACCTCTCTCTTAACTAGAAGCAAACATCCCAGTGACTGTAATTGAGACTCTGACCCAGCGCAACGAGGCCTTCGCCAGCAGTCGCTTCTCCGCAGACCTGAAGATCATGCCCTCGATGAAGACGATGATCATCGGTTGCGTCGATCCCGTCGATATATTCGGCCTCCTGCCCGGTGAGGCCGCCGTAATCCGCAATGTCGGCGGTCGAATCACCCCGGCAACGCTCCAGACAATGGCGATGCTGCGAATCGTCGCCAAAGCCAGCGGTGGTGAGATCGGACTGGGATGGAACCTCATCGTCCTGCATCACAACGACTGCGGCATCACCTGCCTCGCCCACTCCCCGGAGTTGCTCGCGAAGTACTTTGGCGTCGCCCCGGTAGACCTGGACGCCTTGGCCATCGCCGACCCCCATAAGGCCGTAGCCGTTGATGTCGCCGCCCTGAAAGGCCAATCCGCTGCTCCCCGGGGGATTCCTCGTCACCGGCCTTGTCTACGACGTTACCACCGGACGGATAGAGATTGTTGTCCCCCCTTCTTTGTTGCGTCCCGAAAACCCTGCCTGAAGCCAGATCCAATGCCTGACCACCAATGCGCAACCATGCGCTGTAGCAAACAGCTCCTGGCCCGGCCCCCAAGCTTCAGTGACTGCGGAGGGCGGCGCTTGATTCGTGATCTCCGGCTTAGTTAGCTGAACAGCGCCTTGTTCTTCACGATGTAATCCACCATCTCGAGTGGTTTTTGGCCCGTAAGCTTTTCCACCAAATCATTGGTTCCGGAGCAAACTCCGTCGCGACAATCCTGGGCAACGGCACCCGGCGGCCCATGCCAGGGCGGGGGTGGGGGAGTCAACAACCGAACCCTTTCGAGCCGAGGGCTATTTTAGATTAGAACGCGTTGGACGATGTTATGAGCAGTGCGGTTGCCGATATTTCCAGATGGAGTGACGCATATCACTGCGGAGATCGCGTTCCAACGCGACGCAGGGAAGGTTTACTATTTCAGCGGGCATTTACCGGTCTTTGTGCATGATGAGCGAGACCTGGCGACGTTTCGGATGTTCACAAGCCAGCTTGCGATCAATGGCAACGTGACTCAACCGCAGATCTCGCGCATTTTTGGAGTGCCGCTTGTGACGGTTAAGCGCTATGTGAAGCTTCACCGCCACGGTGGCGTACGTGCCTTTTTCGTAGCGCCAAAGCGACGTGCCGGCCGCAAACTCACCGCCGAAGTGTCTCAGCAGGCGCAAATGCTACTTAATAAGGGCCTGGAGGTGCCCGAGGTCGGGCGACGGGTGGGGATTCTTGCAAACACTCTGCACAAGGCGATCCGGGACGGGCGGCTAGTGCATAACATTAAAACAAAATATTTCTGAGTCCTCTGGTAAGCAGTACCAAAAGCCAGCGTAGTGCTGCGGATAAAGCGGCAGTGGGTTGAGCAAGTGCGGTTTGAAATTCTGCCTTGGTAATCTTGAAGAGGATCGAGAGGCGGTGCATCAAGAAGAGCAGTCTCTCTAGGCGTTCTTGCGTGAATGAAGCAGTGCGTACAGCAACCTGAAGCCGAGTCAAGCTGCTCCTGTCATATCGTAGATCAACCGAAGGTCAGTTCCTGGAAAAAGAGTGCCGGTAGCGGTCAGTTCAGTGTACAGGTGCCGGAGAGCTTCGTTATGCCTTCGCACCGCCCGCGGGTGTAGCAATACTGTTAGCGTCTTTTGCTCAAAGTTCGGCACCAAGTCTGCTGGGTCTTTGAAAATATCTCTTAGGATGGAATCAGCACGCTCGTAATCAGGTACATGTTCCAAGAGGATCCGTATCACCATGTTCTCCGCACGAAAGGCGATCAGCTTGATAGCGCTGAGAAAATCTGTTGTGCCAAAATCAACGTAGGACGCCCGCATTAGTCTGCTATCATCCGACCGGTTGGCGCTCTCACCGCTTTGGGCGTACCCAGTTTCCAAGGAATGGTTATTCTCAGCAGGCTTGTACGTTGAGTCTGCTTTGGAACACTCGCGTCCGCTGATGGGCCAGCGTCCGGGTTCGAGCGTTTCTCTGGTGAGATCAGCGATGTCCTCGCAGAGTCGGTCCAGAGTGACGTTATCGCGCTGATACTTCTGAAAACGATCTGCAGTGAACTCGAGCGACGTTCCGCCTGTAAACGACGCTTCGTCGAAATATGGCGTCTCCTTAATCCACCTTGCGGCCAACGCTGTTTTCCACGCAGCAACTCTGCCAGCGTTTTCGCCAATCAGGCGGATTATCTCGCCGAGCGTTCGATTGGCTGGAAGGCGTTCCCGGCAAAAATCCTTTCTCCACTCCGTCGGCGCGACAAACTGGAGAGCCTCTATGGATGGAAACCGCGACAGATGGAGAACGGTGATCAACGTTAGGGCGATTTCTTGGAAATACCTGTCGATGTGTGTCGGAAACAGTTGCTCCACGTATGTCCAAAGCCCACTTTTGTCCAGAGCTGGCAGAGCCACCATTGTGCCCCCGGTGGGCACACCCTCGAACCGTTCCAGCCGCGCCGGTGTAAGAATCACTTCGGCCCTTTGACTAATGTCCGAAGGAATGATGAATTGACTCCAAGCATCTGGTTCGTCTTTCGCCAACTCTCGATCATCGTGAACGATTGCCTGGTCACGAGACCCTGCTTGACTCCCTGACCAGTGCCACGTGTCCCTTTATCAACCTACCGGAGAAAACACGTGGGCGCTGGGGCCTGGGTATCACCCCGGCAGTCATGAAACGCTGCCATCGGGTCAAACCTGTTCTGGTCGCCCAGGTCAAATTTATCGAGTGGATACTCGATGACCAGCTTCGTCAACCCGTGTTCCTGGGGCTGCTAACCGACAAAGAGGCAAGGAGGTCGTTCGCGAATAGATCAATGGACGACACCTCATACGCTTGCGTGCTGCTTTCCGTTCTTGCTCCAAAGACGCAATCATTTCTGTGCCAGTTGCCGGAGATGGCGACCGCTACGAAGAGCAGGAGGTTCTCGTTGATCGCGCAGACTAGAGAACGTTGAGGTCCTCGAACGGATCTCTAAAGTCGACAGCACGCCACTCATGCAAAAGATGTCGCGTATCTTTCAAACGATACTGTCGACAGGCCAATCGACTGCTCGCAGCTGCCATCCGTACCATGCGATCAGTATGAAGGCGCCCGCAATGATCGAGACCGTCAGCACAAAGAACGGGGGGCCAGTCAAGGGGTATGCGGGCGCTGCTGCCGCGGAAAATAGCCCAATTGCCGCTACAACGAGAATCCCAAATGCGATACAGTCAAAAGCGGCACGCTTTGGAAAAGCATACGCAGGTCTGTGACGACCTTGAAGTCGGACTACGAACGCCGCCGCTACGTTCATGCAAAGCCCTGACCATGCGAGTGCTCCCAATGCGTCAGATGGACGATGCCAGCCGACAAACAGGACGCCTGTCGCAAACGTTGCGCTGATGCAGCCTCCGACGATAGCCAGCCACGGTCGCCAGCGGTACGGCGAGACCAAAAGCAAGCTCAAGGCAAGCGAAGTAACAACGGTCGTGTGTCCGCTTGGGTACGTGTTGGTCTGAAAGCCTCTGTCGAGCATGGCGTCATTGGGGACCAGCGCATGCCATGGGAGTACGTGTTTTAGGAACTCAGCGCCCAGCAGGGTCCCAAATCGAAGTACTGCGGACGTGGAGCGCCTCGTGGCACCTTGCGCCAATTGTTCGAGTACAGAAGAGATGGCTCAATCGGAATAGTTTTGGTTGCGGGACTGACCGTAGTAACGCGAGCCTGACGGGCGCTTCGCTGTGTCCACAAAGGCACTGGATCCCGCAGGGGTCTGCCATCTCGGAGAGCTTCAATCGTGTCCCTGATTTCAGCCTGCTTTCTCGTTAGTGCATTTTTCAAGACCGTGTCTGATGATCGCGGAGGTCAGTTTGAGATGGAATGGGCTTTGTCTAGTTATCTTTCGCTGCCAAGGCGGCTATAGATCACTTGAGAAGTAATTATCGCCTTTCGAAGCTTGATACTGGTGCGATAAATTCCAGGGTTGATTTGTGTAGGAGTCTAAGCAAAGAATTTTGGTTTGGAGGAGCTTTGCGTCACTACGTGACGCACACTGCTTCTCCCGTCTCTCAAAGAACGAGCGACGTTAATCTGAGCAAGAGACACGTAGGCATTGTATTTCATAAGGCTGATGCGAAAAAAGACGCTGAGAAAGGTAAAAAGCAAAATCAAATATGGCAAGATTTGCTCCCACTTCTTCCTCCTGAGATTGATCTACCGGAGCATGTAAAACACCATTATCTCATGACGATGAATTTCATTGGAGCGCACTTCTTTTCAATGGATGTGCTCCCATCGTTAAGAGACCTGCTGAAACTACTGGATTTGCCCCCGGACCCAGATAAATCCGGTGCAGTTCTGATTCTAGTGGAAAAGACCTTAGCGGGGGATCAGACTGGTCGAATCCATGATTTGGGTTTGATTTGTGATTGTTCCGGACTTTTGAAGAAGTTTGAGTTTCTCTTGTCTGTATTCGTGTTGCCGAAATCTGCGCTAGAGTCTCCTTAGTCATCCAGTCATCCAACCTGACGCTTGAATAAGCCAGTGCGGAGCTTTTCCGAGAGGAACTGCCGTGGGATTTTCACATCTCCGAATGGCAGAACAAGCTTCTGGAGCGCGTCAATTGTTCTGGAGATTATCTCTTCGTTGTTCGTAGAGGATGCAATGTTAACCTCGCATTGTGAGATGTCCTGCACCGAGGCCCGGGCCAACATGAACTCCGCGCCCGGGTGAGCCCAGAGATCAATTTCTCTATTCTTTATTCCGGACCAGCGAAACGCAAGGCTCAAGGTTGTTTCGGAAGAAGCGCCAAGCGCGTTGGAAAAGGCTCTGCCGACCGCCAATGCTTCTGCAATTCGCCACGCTTGGATATAGATCTCAATGGTGTTCGTTTTTCGCACGTCCTCGGGGAGACGCATATCATCTTCGAATGCTCGTCTGAGGAAGAAGCGCCCCTTGGGATCGAAAATAGAGAAATCCAAGTGTCCGCGACGACCTATCGTGTCAGCTCGCCGGGTAAATGTACTGTTCGTAAGTGTCATGCCAGAAGTACGGCTGCTCCTCGGGATTGGGTAACGAGTCGCCGACGAGCCATACGGGCCAACCGGTCAGCTCCGGGTTTGCGAACCTGAGAATTCTCAAAAAATCGAAGGTTGGTTCCCAAGTTTTCTGAGGCCATGAATCACTAAAGCGATATCCAGAAACCCGCGGAGGTGAGGGTAAACAGGTTTACCGGCCATTGCGGCAAGGTACCGTTCTGCGCCGTCTCTAAAGATGGTTTCGACCCCCCTTTCAGACCAGTTTCGGATACAGCACCGATCGCCTTAAAGATTGCAGGCAGGTTAACGCTTGGGATTGCCTGAAAGGTTTTCGAAAGAAGGGCGGTATGGTCCTAATTCTCGGTTTTGAAAGCATCTCTCAACCAGCTCCTCGATATCACGCCCATTTCCCGGCGCTGAACTGATCGCATGGTTTGCGTCAACGGTCCGGACATGGATGTCCTTGGCTCGCAACAGGAACCTTTCCTTGCCGTCCGGAGCTTTGACTAGAAGGTCAGCTTTACAAACAACGGGAGTCTTGAATCCTGGCGGGATCCGAATAACCGGATACTCGACGCCTTCGGTTTCCGGGAAATGCGCTTCGATAAAGAAGGGATGCGATGCGTATCGGGTAACGATCCTTTGGATCTCATCGGCGTGATACTTAAGCCGGACATTTACACCAGCGGGAACGGGATCCGGCTTGCAGGTCTTATCATTGAAGCCGATCACCAGATAGCCTCCGTTCTGGTTGCGGAGGGCCAAAGCAGGTCTGGCAATCTTCTGCTCTCCTTCGGGACTTTTCGGATCAATCCAGCTCTTCAGCTCGATATTTATCGTTTCCCGGGGACGATCGACCAACGATTGGAGGATGTCGTCAGGATCACTATGCGTAAGTCGCGTCATCCAGGTTAATAAGGTTCCAACGAAAACTTGATTCTTTCTCTGATTTCCAAACATTTAGCTTTCTTCCATGCCATGAGCAAAATATACACGCCACAGCAGCACTCCCGGATTCAGATTAAAGGAACCTGTGTCTGGATTCGGACTCGACTGCTAGTGACTGAAGATATTTCGCCGCCTCAATCCAAGTCTGGGAATATCCCATTCGGCAAATCTGGCTCATCCGTGAATGGCCTGGAAGGTGCTAAACCAAATAGACGAAACGAGCTAACCTCCCCACCAAGGAAGCGAGCAACTGACTGACGATTAGGCCAAGGCGATTCTGCAAAGGCGATTCGATGAGCGTGACGTTCCGTCTGGAATTGAGTAACAACCTCGCTGAGAACTCGATGCGCCCTGTCGCGCTTGGACGCCGCAACTGGATACACATCGGAAGCGAGGAAGCTGGACCGCGCGTTGCAGCCATCGTCTCGATCGTCGAAACCTGCCGACGACTCAAAATCCCTATTCGCGACTATCTTTGCTCGATCTTGCCGGGCTTGGCGGATATCCCGATCAAACGAATCGCTGAATTTACCCCCTTGTGCCTGGGCGGCTCGAAACTAACCGACGGAATCCGGCGATGGAATCACCGTGCAGTCGATAAGACGGATACAAACGACAAGGGACTAAAATGCTCACTACGGCCTGACCTGCGAAGAGCATTTTAGCGGCACCTTGGAATAGTTGTGGGGCGCATAGCTGCCGGGCTCACCAAACCACGGTAGCCCCGGACGCCGCCCCCCCATGTGCATGCCGATCGGCAGACCATAATACTGGTAAACCAGCTCATTGACCGCCTCGCTGAACGTCAGAGGAAAGTAGTGGGAATGCGGACTCGCACCAAAACCAAGCATCGCCTTGAACCTGTTTTCAACCGGCCCTCCCTCCGCCTCAGGATTGAACACCCAGAATTTTCTAATTGTAGACCCGCCTTCTGTGCCCAAAGCGTATAAATGGTTGAAGAACGAATCTGTGGTGGGTAGTGAAAAACCGATAACGATGATGTCCTCCGCATCTGAAAGTTCTTCCGCAGCCGCCCGCCAGACTTCTTTGAGCGCTTCGTGGTGCTCAGCTTTATAGAAGCCAGGCGGAACAATTACTGGGGCAGGCTCAACGTCGATTTTCCAGCGGTCGCTCATTAATGTTGGAAGATCTGTGCCGACCAAAAGATTCGTCATTGCTTGATTGGGGGTCACCGAGATAACCCGATTTCTTGCGACGACTTCAATTTGATCAAAATACCGAATGTCATCACTGTCTTTGTCTTTCACGCGTCCCCAGTTCAAAGAGCCGTGAAGTTTTAGAAGCTTGATCCTGCCTCCAGAGGAAAGGATATTGGGCAGACAATAGTCGGGGTACACGTTGCAACTCCGAAGCGCGAAATCTAACGCAATGTCGTAATTAAATGTAATTATTGAAACCCCATTAATTCCAGACTGTGCGTCTTGGAGCATTTGAATTAGCTGCACGAATCTTTTGTAGTCAGGCGAAGGCAAAATCTCGATGTTTTGGGGATCACGACGAACCGGGAACTCAGTCGTAACGTCCAGTGTGTATGTGATTACGCTCTTGAAAGAATCAAGTACCGCCGGAATTTCCTCATGTTTAAAGCCTGGAAGCTTTCCGATAGTCTGCGCTGTCTCTAAGATCGTAAAGACGGCCTCAAGATTGTGAATGTCGAAGTAAGCCTTTGAATGGACGCGCTGAAGGTCATTAATAGCCTTAAACACCCGCTCAAAATGGGACTTCCAAGGGTCTTGAGTGATCCCTTTCGAAAGAAGTTTTGCGTTTTCCAAGAACGTAGCCATGACGGGCGCACCAGCGTGCACGGAGGCTCCCGCGCCGAGAACGAACACGATCTCACTCACAGTGTTTGAGAATGCAACCAAAAGCGGCAGCGCTCAATCTCATTCAAGTGATTCGCCCAAGGTGATCGGCATCGGCGGACATGTCGCCATAGTAATCGTAGTCATCGGCGATACTGAAATTTGGAGTGTCCTCGGGCATTCGGTGATTGGCGGCAACCGTCTTAATTTGATATGATCGCCTCGTGCTTCGGGCAATTGTCTTCTTTTGCATGATCACGGCGGCATTCGCCAGCGAAACACTGGACGCTCTAGTAAATGCATCGAACTGTTCGGCTATAGAACGAAAGGCGCTAATCGAAATCGCATGCTCAACATTCGCGTGTCTCCCCTGGCTCCAAACCCAGCCAGTTGCGAAAGTCCGGCTAACTCTCCTCCTCGATTCCGCTTCCCCAATTGCAGGCTTCTTGCATGCTCCTGATGGTCAGGCCTTGTTCAATAAATCGTTTTTGATATTCCGCCTGAACAAATGTGTAGGGCGCTGAGTACAGTTCTTGCACGAAGACATCTTCCTGCGACAAATCTCTTCGGAGAACCCCACTGAGCAGATCATCAAAGTCCCGGCGTTGGAGCAAAAGAACGAGAATTCCTATTTTATACAATTCCGCGTAGTAGCGCAAATCACGAGGCAGCTTCGGAAGGAGTTCCTGCGGCGCAGTAAGAGCGAAATAGGCTCGGTTGGAGAATCTTCGGTGCGCTACGGCTTCGAAAATGTAGTATTCCCATCCGCATAAGTAGGCTTCACTTCAATGGTAGCCACTTCGATATTGATGGCTTGAAAAGTCTCCGTAATTTTGAGCCCAGTAATATCTGGATTGTCCCACTTGCCGAGGC